>Ga0307375_10000311_pt1 | contig 64634 bp, 50 predicted proteins | sample TR1MG_FD_202531 | JGI IMG/M metagenome (GOLD analysis project Ga0307375, IMG submission 202531) | Soil microbial communities from Risofladan, Vaasa, Finland - TR-1 | ecosystem: Environmental > Terrestrial > Soil > Coastal area > Acid sulfate soil | place: Finland: Risofladan, Vaasa | collected... | reverse complement strand
CAGGCTGAGGTCGTGCTGTGTGGCGCACGGCTTGGTGGGTGTGACTTCGATCTTCCCTGGCCTGCTGCCAAAGTGGTAATGCAACGCTTCCTGCTTAAGAATCGAATACATATAAAATCACCTGCCGGGCACCGCAGTGTCCGCGCCATAGGCGCGTGGGTATTAAAAAAGAATAGCACGATGCTCCACCTTTCACTCTAGGCGGTCACATGCTGGTGTGCGGTGACCCGTGCGTGAATGCGGAGTGATGCGCATCACAAGGCGTGGGAATAGATAAAGGAACAGTTTCCGGGAGTGTTGACTCGAAGGTGGCGATGCACGGTGGAGGGCGGCGATTCAGCGAGCCAGGCCCGGTGATTTGCAGACGCCTCATCTTGTGGACCGGGTTGGGAATACCGTCAGTATAAAAAGATGTTGGCGGTTCTCTACTTACAACAGGAGTGCTTGGACTTCCGTCCGATGACGCGGTGGAGAATGAGCACGATCGCGACGACGGCGACTGCGGCCAGCACGAGAAAATTCGCAATACCCATGCCTTAAGTATATTGCAGAATGAGATATCAGCGCGAGAGGCTAGAAAAGTGAGCAGCGAGGTTTATTCTGTGGGGGGAGACTAATAGTGACAAAACGGTTAGCGGTGATCACGGCGGCGCTGGCAATGCTTATGACCTGCGGTTGCAGTTGGTGGAACCAGCGCATGATAAACGAGCATGCCAAAAGCATGACTGGCGGCGATCCAGAGTCGGGGAAGATTGCGATCCAGCATTATGCGTGCGCGGGTTGTCACACGATCCCGGGAATCCAAAGCGTGCCGGGAGCAGCGGCCAAGAAGGGACCATCGCTGGAGCACTGGTTCGATCAGAAGACGATTGCGCAGAAGGTACCGAATACGCCAGAGAACCTGGTTGAGTGGATTCAGCAGCCGAATGAAGTTGTCCCTGGCACACAAATGCCAAACCTGGGCGTTACCGAACAGCAAGCGCGCGATATTGCGGCATATCTCTATACGTTGCGGTAAAAACACGTCTTAGAACCGGCTTGCGGATCACAGCGCGCAGTGATACTCTTTTTACGCCTATGAGTAGTACCCATCCAACCGAAGCTCGTCGATGGTCCCGCCGATGGTGGTCTTTCACCGTCGTGTGCCTGTAAGCCAGGCACGTTCCTGAACCTAATCAACTAAAACTGAATGACTCGATTCGACCGCCGTGCGCTTTTGTGTTCACGGCTGAGAAGGAACCGGGGATGTCCTCACAAATACATGTACCCATGGCGGGCAATTCTCCCAGCGGAGAGAGTGCTGAAGTGTCTGACCGGCTGCGCCAGTATTTGCGGCAGTTGCTGAACGGCCACGACCTGACAAAACAGGAAGCCTCTGACTTGCTCGGACTGATGCTGGCGCAGAGCGTGACAGATGGGCAGATTGCGGCAGTGCTAGCGTCACTGGCCGCGAAGGGCGAAACCAGCGAAGAACTGGCAGGCATGGCAGAAGGCATGCGGCTACGAATGCTGCGCCTCCAGCCATCGACGGATACTGTCATCGACACGGCGGGAACGGGCGCAAGCCGCGCGAAGACATTCAATGTGTCAACGGCGGCGGCGTTTGTGATTGCGGCGGCAGGGCTGCCGATCGCGAAACACGGCGCAAGGGCTGCAACGAGCCGCTCGGGCAGCGCGGACCTGCTGACGGCGCTGGGCGTCAAAATCGATACGAGTCGCGATACGGCCGAGCGATGTCTGCGGGAACTCGGCATCTGCTTCCTTTTTGCCCCGCTTTACCACCCGGCCACTGCACGCGTCGCAGGCGTACGGCGCGAACTCGGAATTCGAACCGTTTTCAATCTGATTGGCCCCCTTTGCAATCCGGCAGGAGCCGCGTACCAGGTGCTGGGAGTCGGCGACCGCGCATTACAGGCCGCGATGGCGGAGGCGCTGGCGTCATTGGGGTGTAAGCGAGCCTGGGTAGTGCACGGCTGCGACGGTCTGGACGAGGTGACGCTCGCGGGAGACACGCACGTGATGGAAGTGGAGGCAGGCAAGGTGCGCGAACGGACTATCTCTCCGGAGGAGTTTGGCGTGGGGCGTGGGAGTTGCAGCGACCTGCGTGGCGTATCTGCCGTGGAAAATGCGGCGACTGTGCTGAGTGTGCTGGATGGAACAGCCGATCGTTGCGCAACTGACCTGGTTGTGCTGAACGCGGCGGCGGCGTTGCATGTGGGAAGAAGAATAGACCTGCGCCCAGCAGCAGAGGCGGCGCGAAGGGCGATTGTATCTGGAGAAGCGATGCGAAAGCTGGATGGTCTCCGCGCAATGACCAACGAGAACGGCGAGGTGACGCAGTGAGTGACTCGGCGTTCCTTGAAAAGATGGTGGAAGCAAAGCGCATCGACTTGGCGCAAGTGACGCAAACGGAGCGCGAACGAACGAGACTCGATGCCCTACGGGCGCGCAGGAACGCGGAGCCGCATCGCTTCCGCAGAGAACTGCAACGCGCCGACAGAATGAATGTAATTGCCGAGGTCAAGCGCAGCTCTCCGTCGGCGGGAGCGATTCGCGCCGGCGCGAATTCAACGGAAGTGGCGCGCGCATATGAGCGTGCGGGGGCGGCTGCGATTTCCGTGCTGACCGAGCCGCATTACTTTGGCGGATCGTTGGAAGATTTGCGCTCGGTGCGAGGGTCAGTGGCGCTGCCTCTGTTGCGCAAGGACTTCACGATCGACGAACACCATATATATGAGGCGGCAGCGGCGGGTGCGGATGCGGTTTTGCTGATTGTGGCAGCGCTCACGGTGGACGAGTTGCGCCGTCTGCGCATGTTGGCAGAAGACGAGCTTGGTATGGATGCACTAGTGGAAGTCCACACCGGGGGCGAACTCGAGGCGGCGTATGCGGCGGGAGCGAAGATCGTTGGCGTGAACAACCGGAACCTTTCGACGTTGCAGGTGAGGGTGGAAACATCGTTTGAGCTGGCGCAGTATTTGCGACCTGGCGTGGTGGTGGTGAGTGAGAGCGGTTTGCGAACCGCGGAGGATATACAAAAGCTACGCGCCGCGGGATACGGTGCATTCCTGATCGGAGAAACACTGATGCGATCTGGCGATCCAGAGTTGACATTACGCGGATTAATGATCGAGGAGGTGCGCCGGTTCAGCGTAAAAGTATGCGGCATTACGTCGCTGGAAGACGCGATGGCGGCCGTGCATCTAGGAGCGGACATGCTTGGCTTCAATTTCTATCGCAAGAGCCCGCGCTACATAGATCCAGCACGGGCGAGGGCAATCGTGGAGGAGGTCGGAGCGAAGGCGGTGTGCGTTGGTGTTTTCGTCAACGAGGCCAGTCCAGAGAACGTTCGGGAAATCGCGCTGGCCGCGGGCCTGGGAGTGGTGCAATTGCACGGCGACGAGACACCGGAGTTCTGTGCAGAACTTTCAGATATAGAAGTCATCAAAGTGTTCCGCGTTGGCGCGGGCGACGAGATGCTGGCGATCGAGTTGTTTCCAGTGAAGACGGTGCTGCTGGACGCGGCCACGGCGGAATTTGGTGGATCGGGGAAGACGTTCGACTGGAAGATTGCGCGGCAGGCGCGAAATGCGGGCCGCAGCGTGATGGTGGCAGGCGGATTGAATCCTGAAAATGTCGCGGAGGCGATCCGAGTGGCCGCACCGGACGCGGTGGATGCATGTAGCGGCCTGGAATCGGCTCCGGGGATAAAAGACTACGAAAAGGTACAAAAATTCATCGCTGCGGTGCGAGCGGTGGAACAGAAAGGGAGTGTGCGTTTTGCCTGAAACAGTGGAAACAGAGTCACATCCGTTGATGGTGGACACGAGCAGCCCCGGCTTCTTTGGGCCGTTTGGAGGCAGGTTTGTGCCGGAGACGCTGGTGGCGCCGCTCGACGAACTGGCATCGTCATTTGAGATGGCGAGAAAAGATGAGGGGTTTCGCGACGAGTTGAAAGAACTGTTGCAGAACTTTTCCGGGCGTCCAACTCCGCTCTATTTCGCGGAGAGGCTGACAGAGAAGCTGGGCGGTGCACGCGTCTACTTGAAGCGCGAGGACCTCTCGCACACGGGATCGCACAAGATCAACAACGCGCTGGGGCAGGTACTGCTGGCGCGAAGGATGGGGAAGCGCAGGATTATCGCGGAGACCGGGGCGGGCCAGCACGGTGTGGCGACGGCCACGGTGTGTGCGCGCTTCGGGTTGGAGTGCGTGGTCTACATGGGCTCGGAGGACATGGCGCGGCAGGCTCTGAATGTCTTCCGCATGCGGTTGCTGGGCGCGGAAGTTCGCGCGGTGGAGACCGGTTCGCGCACGTTGAAGGACGCAATCAACGAAGCGCTGCGCGACTGGGTGACAAACGTGAAGGACACGTATTACCTACTGGGCAGCGCGCTTGGGCCGCATCCGTATCCGACAATGGTGCGCGAGTTTCAGCGGGTGATTGGCGACGAAGCGAGGCAGCAAGTAATGGAGCAGGAAGGAAAATTGCCGGTAGCCGCAGTGGCGTGCGTGGGCGGCGGATCGAATGCGATTGGGTTGTTTTCGGCATTCGTGCCCGACAAAGACGTGCGTTTGATCGGCGTGGAAGCGGGCGGACGCGGCGAAGAATTAGGCGATCATGCAGCGCGCTTCGCGGGAGGAAGGCCGGGAGTGTTGCAGGGAACGTACAGCTTTGTGCTGCAGGACGAAGCAGGGCAGATTGCGGCGACGCACTCGATTTCCGCTGGGCTGGATTATGCGGCAGTGGGACCGGAGCACGCTTATCTGCGCGAGACTGGCCGTGCCGAGTACACATCGGTGACGGACGACGAAGCATTGCGAGCATTCCACGAGCTTTCCGAACTGGAAGGAATTATTCCGGCGCTGGAGTCGTCGCATGCGGTGTCGTACGTGATGCAGATTGCACGGCAGTACACACCGAAGGACGTGATCGTGATGAACCTCTCGGGACGAGGAGACAAGGACGTTAACTCGGTGCTGGAACGCGAAGGAGGCCAGAAGTGAGCGCGATCTCGAAGGCATTCAAAACACTGCGCGACGAAGGACGAAAAGGTGTGATCCCGTATATCACTGCGGGGTATCCGAGCCTGGAAGTGACTCACGAGTTGCTGGTGAAACTGGCGGAGGCTGGAGCGACGGCGATAGAAGTTGGCGTGCCGTTCAGCGATCCGATGGCGGATGGGCCGGTGATTCAGCGGGCATGCGAGGTGGCTCTGAAATGCGGAGTTCGACTGCACGATGTTCTGGCGGTAACGCGCGAGGCGCAGAAGAAGACAGGCGTGCCGCTGGTGCTCTTCAGTTACCTCAACCCGCTGCTGCAGTACGGGTTGGAGAAGCTGGTGCGAGACGCGGCGGCGAGCGGGATCGCGGGAGTGTTGGTAACGGACATTCCAGCGGACGGGGCGACGCGATTTGCAGCGCTGTTGCGCCAGAACAACATGGACCTGATTTCGCTTATTGCGCCGACTTCGAGCGACGAACGGTTGCAACGCATCGCTGAAACGGCAAGCGGATTCCTTTATGCGGTTTCACGGAATGGAGTGACCGGAACGCGTGAAGAGATGAGCGGAGATGCGCGGGAGTTGGTGAGGCGCACGCGGCGATTCACGGACATGCCAGTGGCGCTGGGATTTGGAATTTCAACTCCGCAGCATGCGCTGGAGGCGTGGGAGTTTACCGATGCGGTCATCGTGGGATCAGCGATTGTGCGGGAAATAGAAGAGGCGGGCGAGGCCAATGCCGCCCATCAGGCGGCCGCGCTAGTGCGGCGATTCGTGGAGGCGCAACAAACAGCGGCCTCGAACAGGGGACAGTGAAATGCTTGTATTGATGAATGTAAATGCTACAGACGAACAGGTTGAACGGGTATGCAAGGCAATCACGGGGCTTGGCTATAGGCCCCATCCGCTACCGGGAGCACAACGGACGGCGCTAGGGATCACGGGAAACTCCGGTCCGGTGAACGCTGGCGGATTGGAAGACATGCCAGGCGTGGCCGAGGTAATCAGGGTTTCAAAGCCCTACAAACTCGTAAGCCGGGAAATGAAAGAGGAAAACACTGTCGTGCGCTTCGATAACGGAGTGACGATCGGCGGTGAAAGCCTCGCGATCATCGCGGGCCCGTGTTCGATTGAAACCCGTGACCAGGCGTTCGCCATAGCAGAGCGTGTGGCGGAAACGGGAGTGCAGTTCTTTCGCGGAGGAGCCTATAAGCCGCGGACATCGCCCTACGCTTTCCAGGGGCTCGGCGAAGAAGCGCTGCAACTTATGGCAGAGTTACGCGAACGCTTCGGTCTACTGATTGTGACGGAAGCGGTGGATGAGCGATCCCTGGACCTGGTGGAGCAATACGCCGACATGATCCAGCTCGGCGCGCGGAACATGCAGAACTATTCGCTGCTGAAAGCCGCGGGTCGCGCCAGCAAGCCGGTACTGCTGAAGCGGGGCATCTCAGCGACGCTGGAAGAGTTCCTGATGGCGGCAGAATATGTGATGAGCGAGGGAAACTACAACGTTGTGCTATGCGAGCGCGGTGTGCGGACGTTTACCGACCACACACGCAATACGCTGGACCTGAGCGTGGTGCCGGCGGTGCAGCACGTAAGCCACTTGCCGATCATCGTCGATCCGAGCCACGGAACGGGCAAGCGCGACAAGGTTCTTCCCCTGGCACGCGCGGCGGTGGCGGTCGGTGCCGATGGATTGATCGTGGAAGTGCATCATTGTCCGGAACAAGCCCTGTCGGATGGCGCGCAGTCAATCTATCCAGACCAACTTGCGGTGATGGTGGAAGATGCACGCAAGATCGCACCGGTAGTAGGAAGAAAAGTTTTTTCTAATGACGGAACAAGGACGGCGGTGCGCGGATGAAGACGATCTCTCCCGGGAGTGCGGAGCAGTTTGCGGAACTGGCGCGCAGAGGAAACCTTGTGGCGGTAGTTCGCACGATTCCCGCGGACCTGTTCACTCCGGTGGCGGCGTACTTGCGGATCGCGAAGAACTCCAAACACTCATTCCTGCTGGAGTCCGTGGAAGGAGGACAGCACCTGGCGCGTTATTCCTTTCTGGGTGCTGACCCGTGCGAGGTCGTGCGTGGACGGGGCGATCAGACGACGGTGGAATCAAGCGCGGGAATCAGAAAGATCAGGGGCGTTTCGGTTACTGAATATCTTCGCCGCCACTTTCGCGAACGCAAACTGGTTCAGGAAAGCGGGTTGGCTCCGCTGGCCGGAGGGGCGGTGGGATATCTGGCATACGGCGTGGCGCGTTCATTCGAGCCGGCCGCGCAGTGCGTGGATGATGCCGGCGACGAAGCGATGTTCATGATGTTTCGCACGGTGCTCGCCTTCGACCATGCGCGGCAGCAAGTGCAGATCCGTGCGATGGTGTTTTTGGATGGAGACGAAGACAACGAGGCGCTCGGGAAGCTCTACGGCGAGGCGGTGGAGAAAACGGACGAAGTAGTTCGCAGGCTGCACGAGCCGACGGACCTGGTGAGTTCGACGAAGCGAGCAGCCGCGGATAACGCATTTTGCTCAAACTTCGAGCGAGACGCCTTTGAGAAAATTGTGGCCGAAGGGAAAGAACTGATTGCAGCGGGCGAGTGCTACCAGGTGGTGCTCTCGCAACGTTTCAGCCGCGAGACGAATGCGGATGCGGTGTCCATCTATCGCGCGCTGCGCATGACCAATCCATCGCCGTATATGTTTCTGCTGCACGATGGAGAAGTAGCACTGATTGGGGCATCGCCGGAGATGCTGGTGCGTTGCACGGGGAGGACGCTGGAGTATCGCCCGATTGCGGGAACGCGTCCGAGGGGTGTGGATGAAAGACAGGATGAAGCACTAGCTGAAGAACTGCTGGCCGACGAAAAGGAACGCGCCGAACACGTCATGCTGGTGGATTTGGGACGCAATGATCTGGGACGGGTCTCGGAGTATGGCAGCGTAAAGCCGGTGCGGCTGATGAAGGTCGAAAAGTATTCGCACGTACAGCACATCGTCACGGAACTGACGGCAACTCTGCGACCGGAGTTTGACCGCTTCGATGCACTGGCGGCGTGCTTTCCGGCAGGAACGGTGACGGGCGCGCCGAAGATCCGCGCCATGCAGGCAATTGCGGAGTTGGAACGAGGGCCACGCGGCGTGTATTCAGGTTCGGTGCTGTACGCGGATTACGCGGGCAACCTGGATTCGTGTATTGCGATCCGCACCATCGAGTTGCGCAACGGCGTGGCAAGCGTACAGGCGGGCGCCGGAATTGTGGCAGATTCTTCTCCGGCGGCAGAGTATGACGAGACGGTAAACAAGTCGCGGGCACTACAGCAAGCCGTGGCACTGGCGGAAGCAGGAGTCTGAGAGATGATACTGGTCATCGACAACTACGATTCGTTTACCTACAACCTTGTGCAGTACCTCGGCGAGCTAGGGGCGGAACCGGTCGTGCGAAGGAATGACGCGCTGACCGTGGCGGAGATTCAACGTGCGGGCTATGAAGGAATCGTAATTTCGCCCGGGCCGGGGCGTCCGTCGGGTGCAGGAATCTCGCTGCAGGTGATCCGCGAACTTGCGGGGAAGGCGCCAATCCTCGGTGTGTGCCTGGGGCACCAGGCGGTTGGCGAGGCATTTGGCGGAAGCGTGGTACGCGCGCCGCGCCCAATCCACGGCAAGGCGAGCGAAGTCCGACACAATGGCAATGGAGTCTTTCGCGGGCTGGAGTCGCCAATAAAAGTGGCACGGTACCATTCGCTGCTGGTGGAGCGGCCGAGCCTGCCGAAGGAGTTGGAGATCACGGCCGAGACGGACGATGGACTGATCATGGGCCTGCGGCATAGGTCGTTGCCGGTCGAGGGCGTGCAGTTTCATCCGGAGTCGGTACTGACTTCGGCCGGAATGCAGATGCTTGCGAACTTTCTGGATGAGTGCGCGAAACACAAATCGGCACGTGCCGTGGCTGCCGTGCCCCAACACAGTTAAGAGCTGCAACAACCGGAAATCGTGGTATAGTGCTCTCAGCATCAGGAGAGGCTCGAGAGAAATCGAGTCCGGCAACCGGGCTGGGAGACGCCGCGGTGCCTAGAGCGAGCAATCGCTCGATGTGCGGAACGCAATACTTCCGAAACAAAAAGTCTCCACGAGAAAGAACCGCCTGATGCTAAGGCGGTTTTCTTTTTTGAGTCTCCTGATGCATGCCAAAAAAGGAGCATGCGTCAGATGCCGCAATTTGCAGTTGGACCTACAACAGCGCAATACACACCACAAAGCACAGACACAACTTACGTATTCACTTCAGAGTCGGTTTCGGAAGGACACCCAGACAAGGTCTGCGACTACATTGCCGACTCGATTCTGGATGCGTACATCACGCAGGACCGGAAGTCTCGGGTGGCGTGCGAAGTCCTTTGCAAGCAGAACCGGGTCATTCTTGCCGGGGAGATTTCTTCACGCGGGACGGTAGACCATGAGGCGATTGCACGACAGGCGATTCGCGAAATCGGCTACACGGACGCCGCTTCGGACTTCAACGCCGACGGAGTTACGGTCGAACAGATTCTCACGCGGCAGGCGGCGGAGATCGCGCAGGGCGTGGATGAAGACAAGAACGAACACGGTGAACAGGGTGCTGGCGACCAGGGCATCATGTTTGGTTTCGCGACGACGGAGACGCCGGAACTGATGCCGCTGCCAATCTTGTTGGCACACCGATTGACGCGGCTGCTGGCCGAGGATAGGAAGTCCGGGAAATGCGGCTGGCTGCGGCCGGATACGAAGTCGCAGGTTTCCGTGCTCTACGAGGGAAACACTCCTCGGCGAATCACGGACGTACTGGTGTCTACGCAACATCGGGCGAGCGTGGAACGCGAGGAAATCGCAGCATACGTCCGTGAAGAGCTGGCGCCGCGCGCTCTCGATGGATGGTATGACAAGAACGTGCGATTCACGGTGAATCCAACTGGAAGTTTCGTGCTGGGTGGACCGGAGGCGGATTGTGGAGTGACGGGACGGAAGATCATCGCCGACACTTATGGCGGAGCGGCACATCACGGGGGCGGAGCATTCAGCGGCAAAGATCCGTCAAAGGTGGACCGCAGCGCGGCGTATTTCTGCCGATACGTAGCGAGGCAAATAGTGAAGCAAGGCATGGCAAAAAAGGCTGAAATCCAAGTGGCATACGCAATCGGCGTTGCAAAGCCAACCTCGGTAAAAGTGGACACATTCGGCACCGGGAACGCGAACGCGGCGGTGGAGTTCGTGAATACGTTTGATTTCTCGCCGACGGCGATTGTGCGAACGCTTGACTTGTTGCGGCCAATTTACCGTAGTACGACCAATTACGGACACTTCGGCAAGCCGGAGCTGCCGTGGGAGCGGTAGAGTCGCCCTGCGACGAATGCCATGGCCCGGGACTCAACGCCCGGGCCAATTTGTTCTGTCTGAGTTGATCGATGACGGTGCGAAGTTGAGGGTGGTTCCGTACAATGCAGGTCTATGAGAAAGAATCGGCTGCTGAGGATTGCCGGAGTAACCCTGTTTGCGGTGTTGGTGCTGGGGTGGGTGGCGTCCCGCGCGGGGTACTGGCTGGTGATCGATCATCCAGAGAAATCGGATGTGATTGTTGTGCTGGATGGTGATGGTTCGGACCATCGTTACTGGCAGGGCATCACCATGCTGCGTCGCGGATACGCGCAGGATGCATTTATCGATGGACTGGACGATGTTGTGAAATTTGGGAGGACGCCGGCGCAGGAGACCGCGATTTTTATTCACGAAACGGCAGGCCCGTTGGAGCCCCACGTGCATGTTTGTCCGATCATGGCCCGTTCGACCGTGGGAGAGACGGAGTACATCCGTAAATGTATCGAGCCGCTGCACCCCAAGCGAGTTCTGCTAGTCACGTCCGACTATCACACGCGGAGGGCGTTGGCGATTTGCCGTCACAAACTGCCGCAGTACCAGTGGTCGGTTTCGGCTGCGCGTGATCCACGGGAGTACGGAGAACGGTGGTGGACGAACCGCGAGTGGGCGAAGACGTTCCTGGTCGAGTGGCAGAAACTGCTCTGGTGGAAAGTTGTCGACCGCTGGACGAGATAGGTGAAGACGAGTACCAAGCGGCCCCGGCCGGTCTCCGAAAACAATTAGTAGGACCTTACTTCAATTCGCCGGCGATGACCGCGACGCCCTAAAGTCCACGCAAGATGGCCGGTGAAGATGTTTTCGTCGCCTCCCCACAAGGCTCCGACGCGGTATGTATATCAGCGAACGAGGATGCAGTGGAGAGAATTGACGGAATTTAATTCACGGACGCGAGGAGAAATTTTTTGCAGAGTGTTCGAATTGGCAAGGAAGGCGCAACAAGTTTTTATGGTACCTTCTTTGCACCTGTTCGATGTTCACCGGCATAAAGACAAAAACTTGGGTTCCATCACGAGCGATGTGGCGGAGCAGCCGTCTGCCGGGCACACAAGGAAAAGGAGACAGCGAAGACATGAAGAGCTTCATGGTTGGGCTCATTGCCGGGGTGATCCTGGTTCCGGCGTGCCTCTACGTTTACTTTGCGACGGGATACGCCCCGGTAGCGACGTCTGCGCCACCCATGCCGTTTGAAAAGACCCTGGCGCGCATGGCCCTGCACGCTCGTATGAAAAAAGAGATCAAGCAGAACCCGGCATTTAACGCGGATGAGGGTGCTTTGTTCTCCGGCGCAATGGTCTACAAAGACAACTGCGCGGTGTGCCACGGATTGCCAGGCCAGAAGAAGACGAACATTGCCGCAGGGATGTATCCCCCACCGCCACAACTTTTCCTGGGTAAGGGCGTGACAGACGATACTCCGGGAGAGACTTACTGGAAGGTGTCAAATGGCATCCGGTTGACGGGCATGCCGGGGTTCAAATCGACGCTTTCTGATAGCCAGATGTGGCAAGTGAGTTTCCTGCTGGCAAAGGCGCATGAACTGCCATCGTCTGTGCAGCAATCGCTGGCCGGAACCGCTCCGGCACCGGAGCCCGCGGCTCCAAGCACACCGAAAAAGAAGTAACGCCGGTGAGACCTGGGAAGTAACGACGGCTGCGGGACTCGCTGATGGACGAGCAGGTTCCGCAGTCTAACCCTGTGCGAGCGCCGTTCGACACAGACCGCCGTGCCAACTCCCTCCGTGCTTTCCACTCGTACCTCTCCACCGTGGGCGTTGACGATTGCCTTGACGATCGACAACCCTGGTCCGGCGCCTCCCGTACCGTTGGGTTGAAGCTGCCATTCAACGGCGGCTTCGAGACAAGGCACCTGCACTGTCACCCAAACTGGGCAAGGAAAGCGTGGGGCCCAGACGGTGCCTTTCCCTTAAGCCTGCTTTCATTTACTCCCTGAGACACTTTCATGGGTTACTCTGTTGAATGGATTCAACCCGGCTAGGTGTAAGAGGCGCGCGTGCGAGTTCTGGTTGTGGAAGACGAGCAAAAGCTGGCGAATAACATCGCGCGAGGTCTGCGTGAGAACGCCGGCTATGCGGTAGATATTGCGCTTGACGGCGAAGACGGCCTGTTCATGGCGGAGTCGAATCCGTACGATCTGCTGTTGCTTGACCTTATGCTTCCGAAGATGGATGGCCTTAAAGTGCTCTCGCGACTGCGAGAGCAGGCGATACGCATCCCCGTACTGGTACTGACCGCACGAGATGAAAAAGAGTCGATTGTTGCGCTGCTCAATGCCGGCGCGGACGACTACATCACCAAGCCTTTCGATCTTGGGGAACTGATTGCCCGCTGCAAGGCACTGATCCGCCGTTCGAAGGGGCACTCGGAGGCGGTGCTGAAGGTGGGCGACGTGAACGTCAACACACTGGATCACACGGTGATGCGAGCAGGACGCCCGATCCGGCTGACGGCGATGGAGTACCGCGTACTTGAATATCTCGCGCACCGCCCGAATGCGGTGGTTTCGAAGACCGAATTGCTGGAGCACCTTTACGACTACAACTGGGAAAAATTCAGTAATGTCATAGAGGTCTACATCTCTGGGCTGCGACGGAAACTTGAGGATGGATCGTCTCACCAGGTTATCCAGACCCTGCGCGGACAAGGGTACGTTCTGAGGGATTGACTTGATTCCAAACTCCATCAAGGCGCGACTGATCGCTGCCGTGGTCCTGGCACAGCTCGTACTGGGTGTCGGCTCGGTCATAGTGGGTGTCATGTACACGCAGAAGCGGCTTCGCTTCGCCGTGGACACTGCGCTGCACTCTCGCACTATCACAATCGCGGCGTTGGTTCGCACCATAGATGGAAACCCCTACCGGCTGAGTTTCGAGACCAGAATGATGCCGCCGCCGATCGACCGGCGAATACGGCGGGATCTCTACCAGATCATCTCGCCAACCGGCGAGACGGTCGTCCAATCGCCAAACTTCCCGGTTGGGCTGGATATTCCTCTCCCGCCACCTAATCACAACTACCGCCACTGGTGGTTTAATGCGGCCGGCCTGCCTTATCGTGGCCTGGTCGAGTATGTGCCACTGTTCGGTGCCGCGGGCAATGCCCGAAATCAGCGTCTGCTGGTGATGTATGCGGCACCGACAATTTACATGCACGAGCAGATGCGCGAAGCGGGCGTTTACATCGCAGGCGTGAGCCTGGTGCTTCTCCTCTTGACGGGACTGCTGGCGCTGTGGGGTATTCGGCGCGGATTGCGTCCGCTGAACAGGCTGGCGGAACAGGCAGCCAGCATCTCGACGCGCAACTGGGACCTGCCGCAGGTCGCGGCAGGCGATCGCCCGGAAGAACTTGTGCCGCTGACCAACGCCATGCAGACGATGCTTGACGGGCTACGTGAGTCGTTCACTCAGCAGCGCGAGTTCCTGGCGAATGCGGCACACGAACTAAAGACGCCAATCGCCATCCTCAAGTCGACGATGCAATCGCTGCTGCAGCGTCCGCGGAGTTCGGAGGAATATAAGACGGGGTTGGAAGAATCGCTGGAGGACGTGGCGCGACTGGAAAAACTTGTCCACTGGATGCTGCGACTGGCGCGGGCCGAGCAATGGGCCGCAGGTGGGCTACGCCGCGACCTGGACCGCGTGGAAATCGCGGAAAGTTGCGAACGCGCGCTCAACCGTGTCCGTGGATTGGCAAAGGACCGCAACATCCAGTTCTCGCTCACCGGGGACCCGGAGTTGAGCGTGTATGCCGATCCCGACGACCTTGAATTGATATGGGTCAATCTTCTGGAAAATGCGATTCGCTACAGTCCGGACAACTCGGAGATTGAAGTCACGGTGGAAGTGGCCAGCGATGAGCGGGCTCGCGTCCGCATTACGGACCACGGACTTGGGATTCCAGAGGCAGAGCTGCACCATATCTTCGAGCGCTTCCATCGCGGCGATCCTTCCCGTGCACGCGATACTGGTGGATTTGGATTGGGTCTTGCTATCACCAAGGCGCTGGTGGATGCGTATGGTGGCGGCATTCATGCTACCAGCGAAGTGAGTAAAGGAACCTGCATGATCGTCGAGCTACCCCTCACGCAGAACGCCACTCAAACCGCCGCCGCGGTGCATTAGGTAGCTGGAATCCCCGCTTGAAGATGCCCGCCGGTTGGGCGTCGCGTTCCACCACAAAAGAGAAATGAAAAGGCGGCATCCGAGGGTGCCGCCTTCTGCGCGAGTCAAACTACTTCGGCTGTGCCATGCTCTCCAGTCGTTCTGCTGCGGCCTCCACGGCAGCAGCCTCCTTCTCCAACAACTGGCCCACGACGGCCGCCGAGTGCTGTTCTTGTTCCCACTGCTTCTGCTCAAGGGCTTCACGCACGGCTGGAATCGTCTTGACCGCATATCCCGTGTACGCCCCCGGAGCGTATATCTGGTTTTTGTACCAGGGACGCCCAGGTAATCCTTCAGGCCAGAGGAAATTGCGCTCGGCCTCTATCAATTGCTGGTTGAGTGGGCGGACCGCAGCGTTGGCGTATGCGGTGCCGCCTTCCGCCTGCACGCGGGCCGAATTATACCTCGCAGGGCCCCCAATAAAGTGACAGTTATGAGGCCGCCTGGCGGGTACTTTTCCGTGCCGGGAAGTTATTCCCTAAAAAATCTCTTGCAATTATGACCGTCAGTCATATATGAATACTAGTCATGGTGAGTAAATCGGCAAAGCAGCATCCGGTTGGCCGGCGCGAGAGGAGGAGAACCGAGACTCGCGAGAGGATCTTCCGTACCGCGATGAACCTGTTTATGGAGCGTGGCTTTGCCGAGACGACGATTGAGGACATCACGGAAGCTGCCGATACCGGGAAGGGCACTTTCTTCAATTATTTCCGGTCAAAAGAGCACGTACTGGCCGCATTCGGAGAGTTACAGAAGAACAAGGTGCGCGACTTCGTGGAGGGCGCGGTCAAGAGCGGCCGTCCGATGAACGCATTATTGTCCGAGCTGGGCTTGGTGCTGGCCGAGGAGCCAGGGAAGACCCCGGACCTGTTTCGAAACATGATGCTGGCCAACATAGGCAAACCGGAGGTCCGGGTTCACTTTGCGCGCGCCATACTCCAGGGGCGGCGCAAGCTAGCTGAATTGATGGCATACGGACAGCGCCGTGGCGAAATCCGCGACGATCTTTCGCCGGAACATCTGGCAAGAACCTTCCAGCGAGCATTTTTCGGAACGATGGTGATGTGGTGCATCAGTCCGACGACCCGGTTGACGGAGTGTTTTGCTGAGACGTTTGCCGTTCTCTGGCCTGGTGTTCGGGCCACTGCGACTCAGAAAAAGCAGAGGACTTTACGCATGCGGGGCGGCAGCAAAGAGGAGTCGAGATGATAGGCGTTCGCAAACACGGAATTTTGCAGGTCATTGTGGCGCTGCTACTGGCGGCCTTTGCGGGTGCGCAGAATTCGCCATCGGGTACGCCTTACAGGCTTACCTTGAGCGATGCGATTCAGCGCGGCCTGAGGGCGAATCTGGCTCCGCAGTTGGCGGAGGCGCGAATTGCCGAGGCGCAAGGTACGGAGCAGCGCGGGTTGGCGACGCTGCTGCCGCACGCTCGCATCGATAATGCCGTCGCGCTGCAATCCCGCAGCCTGAAGGCGCAGGGAATCAGTATCCCAATTCTGCCGGACGTGGTCGGTCCGTTCTCTACCTACGATTTTCGCGTATACGCGGACCAGACCCTGATCGACCGGCAGGCGTATCACAACTACAAGGCGACACGGATCAGCGAGCAGGGCGCTCGCAGGGATTACCAAAACGCGCGTGACAGTGTTATCCGCCAGATCGCGGAGCTCTATCTTTCCGTAGAGTCGGCGGCCGCGCAAACAGCAGCCGCGCGGTCACGTCTCGACACTTCCGAGACTCTATACAAACTCGCACACGATCAGTACACGCAGGGCATAGCGACGGGCATTGACGTATTGCGGGCCCAGGTGCAGGCGGCGAATGACCGGCAGGCGGTGCTCGAGGCGCGAAACACTGAACGAATTTACCTGCTGACGCTGGCGCGCAATATCGGAATGACGCCGGGAACCCCTATCGAGCTTACAACGACCCTTGAGTATGTCCCTCTCCCGGTGCCGGACATCGACAATGCAGTTCGTGATGCGATGGCGGCACGGCCGGATCTGCAATCGCTCCTGAAGCAAAAACAGGCCCTGGAGGAGCAGCTTCGCGCATCGAAAGCGCGTTACCTTCCGCGTCTGAGCGTTTCCGGAAATTACGGCGGCATTGGACGTGCCGTTGGACAAGTGGCGGCAACGGGGCAGATACAAGCCGACCTCACCTTCACGGTGTTTGACCGGGATCGCAAGGGTGAACAGATGCAGATCGAAAGCCGCATCCGGGGCGTGGAAAGGCGAATTGCTGATTTGCGACTCGGTATCGATCAGGAAATACGCCAGGCGACGCTAAACCTGGAGTCGGCGGCGGACGAGGTAAACGTCGCGAAGGCAGGGCTTGACCTGGCGCAAAAAGAACTAACCTTGGCGCGCAGCCGGTTTGAACACGGCGTAGCGGACAACGTGGAAGTTGTGAATGCACAGGATGCGTTCGCCAGGGCGCAGCAGAACGAAATCAGGGCGCTGACGCGTCACGTTGATGCCAAGATTGCCCTGGCGCGCGCCCTGGGAAACACGGAAAAGAACTATGCGGCCTTTCTTGGCATGAGCGAAGTGTCGCCGGAAAAGCAGTAATCGCAAAGGAATGGTTGGAGGCGGAGTGATGAAACGAGTGATCCCGATTCTTGCGCTGGCTGTTGTAGCTATTCTGATCGCAACCGTCTGGTATCCGCGATGGAAAGCGGCAAGAAACCCGCGAACTGAAATGCATCTCTCGGGCAACATTGAAGCGCATGAAAGCGTGGTCGGATTCCGCGTGCAGGGGCGCATCGTCGACCTGCCCATTCACGAAGGACAGTTCGTGAAGGCCGGCGAGGTTCTCGCTCGACTGGATGACAGCGACTATCAACAGGAAGTGCGCATACAGGACGCTGCGCTCCGCACGCAGCAAGCACAACTCGCACTGTCCGAGGCGGGCAGCCGGACGCAGGAAATTAAGGCTGCCGCACAGACGGTAGCCGATGCCAAGGCCGATCTCGACTTAAAACGCAAGGAACTACGGCGCACGGATGCCCTCTATCGCGACGATGAGATTTCCGCTGAAGCGCGCGATATCGCAGCGACAGCCGTGAAGCGTGCCGAGGCGAACTACGAGCGAGTGCGGCAGAACTACAAGCAAATACTGGAAGGCACGCGTAAGGAGCAGATTGCCGTGCGGCGCGCCGACGTCAGTCTCTCGGAGCAAAACCTCAAGCTGGCGCAGGTGCGGCTTGGGTACACGGTTTTGCGCGCACCAAAAGATGGAGTCGTGCTGGTGAGGCAGGCGGAGTTGGGGGAAGTTGTATCGGCAGGCACTCCGGTGGTGACCGTTGCCGACGTTGATCACGTCTGGATGCGTGCTTACGTTGCCGAAACCGATCTTGGCCGTGTGCACTGGGGGCAAATGGTTGACGTGCACACGGATACGTATCCCGGAAAGACATACAAGGGTAAAGTTGCGTTTATTTCGTCGGAGGCGGAGTTCACGCCTAAGAGTGTAGAGACACACAAAGAACGGGTCACGCTTGTATATCGAATCAAGATAGATCTCGATAACCCGAATAACGAACTGAAACCGGGCATGCCAGCCGACGCAGTGATTGATCTGGCGAAGGCGCAATGACGGAGTTGGCCGCAATTCGTGTGGAAGAACTCTCGCGCGATTTCCCTGGCGTACGGGCCGTTCATAAACTGTCATTCGAAGTGCGCGCGGGAGAGATCTTCGGATTGGTCGGTCCCGACGGAGCCGGCAAGACGACGACCATGCGAATGCTGGCGGGGGTTCTCGCGCCAGGCTCCGGCACTGCACACGTCGCAGGATGTGACGTAGTGAAGCGTCCTGAAGACGTGAAATCGCTGATCAGTTACATGCCGCAGCGGTTTGGGCTCTACGAGGACCTGACGGTAGACGAGAACATTCGTTTCTACGCGAACGTCTTTGGAGTTCATCGCTCGGAACGTGAGCACCGTGCGAAACAGTTGCTGGAAGCGGCTGGGATGGCGCCGTTCCGGGCACGTCTCGCGGGAAAGCTTTCTGGCGGAATGAAGCAGAAGCTCGGACTGGTGTGCGCGCTCATTCACACACCCAAGGTAGTTCTACTCGACGAGCCGACCAATGGAGTGGATCCAGTTTCAAGGCGTGAGTTCTGGAGCATTCTCTATTCGCTGCTGCGGGAAGATGTCGCGATCCTGACCTCCACATCCTATCTTGACGAAGCCGAGCGCTGCCATCGAGTGGGACTGCTGCACCAGGGAAAGATGCTGTTCTGCGATACTCCCGCACGCCTGAAGGAGAGTCTTCCGGGAGCGGCGGTAGCGATTTTGGCGCCCGAACCGCGCCAAGTGCACGATGCGTTGCAGGACTTCGAGGGAATTCGCAGCTTCGTACTGGTGGGCGATGGTGCGCACGTCGTGGTGGACGACGCGGACAAACGCATTCCGGAATTGAGAGCCCGGTTGCAACAAGCTTCAGTGGCTTTCGATTCGATCGAGAGGATCACACCAACGATAGAAGACCTGTTCGTTGCGGCAGTCGAAGAGACGGACAAAGTCAGATGACGCAAAACGGCGAAAATTCGGTAGTAGTCAAAGACCTTGTGAAGCGATTCGGCGACTTCGTTGCTGTTGACCATATCAGCCTGGAAGCTCGGAAGGGCGAGATCTTTGGGTTCCTCGGGCCGAATGGCGCCGGCAAGTCCACCACGATCCGCATGTTGTGCGGTCTACTGAGGCCAACGTCCGGACAGGCATTTGTCGCAGGGTTGGACGTTGCGCGGCAAGCGGAGTTGGTGCGGCAGAACATTGGGTACATGTCGCAGAAGTTCTCGCTTTACAACGACCTGACAGTGCTGGAGAACATCCGTTTCTTTGCGGGGATGTATGGCGTGCCGAAAGCGATGCTTCCGGACCGCATCGAGTGGGTGTTGCATATGGCTGGCCTGTCCGGCCGCGAAACGGCGGTTACCTCCACTCTGGCAGCCGGATGGAAGCAGCGGCTGGCGTTGGGATGCGCCGTCCTGCATCGTCCTCCGATATTGTTTCTCGACGAACCGACCTCCGGCGTGGACCCGATCTCTCGCCGTAACTTCTGGGAGTTGATTCACGAAATGGCAGCCAAGGGAGTAACCGTGTTTGTCACGACGCACTACATGGACGAGGCCGAGTACTGCAACCGGCTGGTATTGATCTATCGCGGAAAAATTGTGGCCGCCGGGTCGCCGCTGGAACTAAAGCGGAACGCAATGAAGGGCCAGTTGCTGCTGGTAGAGGCACAACCGCTTGGTGACGCGCTGAATAGTCTGGCTTCCGCCCCGACAGTGGAAGACGCGGCGGTGTTTGGCAACGCAATTCACCTGGTAGTAGACGACGCCGTGCGTTCCGGACCGATGCTGCGCACGTACCTGGAACAGAGAAACATCATCGTAGGACGCATGGAACAGATTCAGCCGACATTGGAAGACGTGTTCGTCTCGATCACGTCCGATCATGGCACACCAGTCAAGGAGGTACGCGGATGAACTGGCGGCGAGCATGGGCGATTGCGACGAAAGAACTCCTGCAAATCCGGCGCGACTCACGCAGCCTCGCAATCGTGATTGCGATGCCGGTGATACTGTTGTTTGCGTTCGGCTATGGCGTCAGTTTCGACACGAAAAACATCCCGGTCTACGTCTATGACCAGGAAGGCAGCCAGGCGAGCCAGAACCTGTTGAAGCACTTCCAGGCTTCGGAATACTTCCATGTTGTGCGCTCGGCGAACAGTTATAAAGCGCTGGAAGACGCGATTGATCGCGGCGAGTGCGGTATCGCGGTCGTGATCCCGTGGAATTTTTCGCACCAACTGAACATGAACCCGCCGGTGCACGTTCAGGCGCTGGTGGACGCGACGGACAGCAACACGGCAAATGTCGGAATGACGTATGTGCAGGCAGTCATCCAATCGTATTCGCAACACATCACGATGGACTGGATGCAGAAGCAGGGAAGATTGAACGCGTCCGTCCCGCTGAGCGTCGATGCCCGAACCTTGTTCAACGAGAACCTTGAAAGCGCGGCAAACATTGTTCCAGGGGTTGTTGCGGTGATCATGGCGGTGGTTGGAACGTTTCTCACGTCGCTGACGATCGCACGCGAGTGGGAACGCGGAACCATGGAGCAACTGATTTCAACGCCGGTAAAGCCGCTGGAACTGATGATTGGAAAGCTTGCTCCCTACGTCGTCATCGGCATGGCGGATACGCTGCTCTGCGCGGCCATGGGTGTGTGGTGGTTCCAGGTTCCCTTTCGTGGAGAATGGTGGGTGTTCACGCTCAGCTCATTTCTTTTTCTCGCAGTCGTGCTGTCGATGGGATACACGATTTCCGTGGTTGCCAAGTCGCAGCTTGCTGCCAGCCAGGTCTCGCTGGTTGCAACTTTTTTGCCTGCGTTCCTGCTGTCAGGTTTTATCTTTCCCATCGATCAAATGCCGGCAGTGATTCGTGCAGTGACGCACCTGCTCCCGGCGCGCTATTTCATGACCATTGCCCGCGACGTGTTTCTCAAGGGCACACCGCTGGCGCTGATACGCGAAGAGTTGCTGATCCTCGCGGGCTTCGCGGCAATTCTTGGATTCATTGCCACGCGAGCATTCCGGAAGACGCTGGGATAGGAGACGAGCATGCTGAGCCGCCTGTGGCAGATGTTAATCAAGGAATTCATACAGGTCTTCCGGGACAAGCGCACCCGTTTCGTGCTGATTGGGCCGCCGATCATCCAAATGGTCGTCTTTGGATATGCGGCCACGCTTGAAGTCCGCCACGTCCCCACAGCTATCGTTGACTATGACAATACGCAGGTGAGCCGGGACCTGGTGTCACGCATCCAGGCGAGCCCGTATTTCAACGTGCGCGCACTGCTCGACAACGGCAAGAAAGCCGCAGCCATGATCGACAGCGGCGAGGCGATGGTGACGGTACAGATTAATTCCGGTTTCGCCGAGACGATTCGCAAAGGTCAGACCGCGCACCTGCAAGTGCTGGTGGATAGCAGCAACTCGAATACCGCACTCGTGGCTCTGGGTTATGTCAACCAGGTGGCCAACAAGTTCGCACATGACTACCAACTTGAACAGATCGAAAGGACGTCGCCATTTCTTGCCGCGAAGATGCCGAGTATCGTGCTCGACCAACGGCCATGGTTCAATTCCGATCTGAGCAGCCAGTGGTTTTTCGTCCCGGGAGTGATCGGCAACCTGGTGTTGGTGATGATTGTGACGCTCACGGCATTTGCCGTGGTGCGTGAGCGCGAAGTGGGTACGCTGGAGCAGATCATGGTGACACCCATCCGGCGAATGGAATTTATTCTTGGCAAGACAATTCCATTTTTCCTGATTGGGCTGGCGGACGCCTCGCTGATATCGCTGGTCGGAACATTCTGGTTCCGCGTGCCCTTCCGCGGCAATGTGATGGTGCTGGGAGTGGGGACAGTTCTCTTCATCGTCTGCATGCTGGGAATGGGTTTGTTCATCTCTACCGTCTCTCACACTCAGCAACAGGCAATGGTGTCATCGTTCTTCTTCATCATGCCGTCCATCATTTTCTCCGGCTTCGGCACCCCCATCAGCAGCATGCCCCAGTGGCTGCAATATGTGACGTACCTCGATCCTCTGCGCTACTTTTTGATCGTGCTCCGCAGTGTCTACCTGAAAGGCGTGGGAATGAATGTCCTCTGGCCGCAGATGGCATGCATGATGGCATTTGGCGTGTTGATGCTCGCGATCAGCGTGATGCGCTTCCATAAGTCGCTCGACTGACTGCCGTGGAAGCGGACAAAGCATAAGGGAGAGGCCTAGCCTCTCCCTCCTCATATCGCGGGTCAGTTTCTGCTATTCGGTTCCCATCGATTCCATCACGGCATTCCGCGTATCACGCCACCCGGTGTATTTGTCATAGACGACGATGTGATAGACAGGTTCGCGGCGTTCCTCGATGGGTTCCACCAATCCTTCTTCCTTGAGTGGTAGCAGGTATTCGTCGATCCACTTCCGCTGTACGCGCGTAAGGCCGCGCCGGGAAAGGTCGACAGCGACACCGGTGAGATGCGTGGAAGCTGTGTCTCCGGTCACGGGGCCGGCATTGCGATTATGACGGCGTAATCTTTTTTGCTGCTGCACGGTACGCACCAGCGAATTGACTTGAAGTGGCCGGTGAAACCTTTCGTAGTAAGCCGCTGCGAAGTCCTGGAGAAAATCGCGCGTCCAGGGCCGGCAATAGCGGCGCGTGGGAATGAGGTTTGGGGCGATGACCAGGGACTCGCTCTCGTGCAGCGGCACAAGCGCGTCACTTTCTTCGAGGCGGATAAGTTCGTCGTCGTCGGCAATGCGGGGCAATTGCAACTGATCGATCACTTCATTTTCGCGTACCAGCATTTCATGGGAACCCTTGAACATGGGATTCCAGACGATGTGCCGGTAATGATGTGCGTGCCGCGCATGTCGCACACGGGAAGTCTTGCGAACAGCGGCCGCGTCCGGCGGACCGAACATCACAGCGGCGATCAGGAGGGGAAGAAAAAACCAACGTCTGACAAACACAACGAACCTCGACGGCAAAGTTAGAAAACGCGTAGGAGGGATTGTAAACGACCACAATCGGAAAACAACGAACAAGTTGCCTGAAATCAGCCGGGTCTTGTACACGTTGGTGCACCGCCTTTGGGGGACGGCAAAACATGAAGTACAGGGACTGAGGTAATCTGTAGAGTCAGGTTCCCATGCATTCGCAGGCAAAACTCGCGTCGAAAACCTTACTGATTCTCGTTTTCATTTATTCCCTGATTGTTGCAGTTTCAGCGCAGGGACCGAACTCGCAGTCGGCTGACCGGAAAGTTTTTCTTGGATTCGACCGCAACGACTATCCCGGAGACATGGCATTGCGGCAACTGCGCACCCACTTCGCTTTTGCGGGGTACTGGCTCAATCGTGCTCCGGGTGTCACGGTGAATACATGGGAGGGCAACAGAGCCAAGGTTCAGAATACCGGCTTTGGATTTCTGGTGCTCTTCAATGGCCGCCTTTACAAGCAGCTCAAAGCCTCGGGGGATGCCAGGAAACTGGGACGCACGGATGGCGCTGACGCCGTGAACGCAGCTCGCCGCGAAGGATTCCCGTCGGGCACGGTGATTTTTCTTGACCAGGAAGAGGGCGGCAGGATGTTGCCCGAGCAGAACCAATACATCTTCGCGTGGGCTGATACCGTGAATGCTGCCGGATTTCGTGCAGGCGTGTATTGCTCCGGCATTCCCTTCCAGGAGTCGCGCGACGTCGCTATCGTGACGGCGGAGGACATCCGGCGAAACAAGGGCGATCGTCCCATCAATTTTTTCGTAAGCAATGACCGGTGCCCGCCGTCTCCAGGATGCGTGACGCCTCGAAATGCTCCCGTGCCGTCAGAGAGCGGAGTATCGTTTGCCGAGGTGTGGCAATATGCGCAGTCGCCGCGCCGTCCGGAGATGACCGGGCAGTGCCGCCAGACCTACTCGACGGATGGGAACTGTTACGCATCGGGCATGAGCGCATCGTCCAGAATATTTATTGATATCGATTCTTCGACATCAAGCGACCCGTCGCAAGGGCGGACGCGATGAGGAGAGAGGCATTGAGCTTTCGCAGCCTCCGGAATTCTCCGCGCTTGCTAGTTTGCGTACTTCACTGAACATCCGTAGGGCCGGGTAACAGGCGTGGCAACTTTCTTGCCCACCATCGCTTCCGTCAGCGCCGCCGAGACGTAGTTCTTCGCGCCAGGAATATCCGCCAGGTCCGTGGTGGGCCGGTCATCAATGGCGCCGTCGTAGATCAGTGTCCCACCGGGATTGATGACGAACATGTGAGGCGTTGTCTTGGCGCCGTACAAGTGCCCGATCGCGCCCGTGGGGTCCAGGATTGCCGCAGTAGGGGCAGCACCTTCGCGTTTGATGTAGGTGTTCTCCTCGGCGGCGGTCACGTAGCCCTGCTTGCCCGGCGCGGACGAAATGATGGTGAGCCACACGACTCCCTTTGCCGTCCACTCCTTCTGAAGTTTCTGCATGTTGCCGGAGTTGTACTGTTTACGCACGTATGGACAACCGTTGTTGTGCCACTCCAGCACGACAAATTTGCCGCGGTAGTCGGAGAGTTTGTGAGCATGACTGTTGCTGTCGACGCCCTGGAAATCAGGCGCCGCCTCGCCGATGCGCACAGCCCATGCAGCAACGGTCAGAGCGAGCAAGCAAGCGAGGGAACCGAGGAATCGGACTCTCATGGTGTGTCTCCTTCATGCAGTGCGGATCGCCACGTCATCAATTCTCCTGCGCCACGCGCTTCGAAGTCACGGGTGCGCTGATGTCGTACGAAACCCCATTTCCCAGAACCAGCAGTCCATCGAGCCTGGCGATAGGGCTGAGGAGTTCGTCCGACTTTCTGATCGTCAGAGCTATTCCATTCGGCATTGGCTGAAGTTTTTGCGTGCCGTCATTTGACACTTGCAGTGAATGGCGCGGAATAAAGCTGGCCTTCGCCAGTCTCTTGCCGGCATTTACGTGCAACAAGAAATTCTCCTGGGCCTCGCTAGCTATTGCGCTCCAACCGGCGGGCAGCTTTTTTGGCAGGCTTGCGCGGGTTCGCCGGAAGAGTGCGCTAGAGGCTGTGGGACGCGATGTTCGAGACACGGGAAGCGTCAGGTCCAACCTTGATATTCCAGGGATACAGATCTCTCGACATACCAGCCAATTGACGTCAGCGTGAAGTGTGGCTTTCCGCGCGGAGAACGTAGACCGTACGGCGACCGGAACGGTCAGTAATACCGAGTTCGTGTAGCCGTAGCTGACCAGGGAATCGTCAGCAAGACGCTGTGGAGTCGGCCATTGAATATTGCCACTGGTGATTCCGCCCGGCACAGTCCAAAAAACGCGCGGCGGTTCGCCGGAGTCGCCCGCGTTGATCCAGTAGATGTGCCAACCGGATGTGAGTTTAAAGTGGAGCCCGACTGCCGTAGTTTTCCCAGGCATGAGCGCGGAACGGTCGGAAATCAGGCTTACATGTAAATGGGAATTACCGGAGGCAGTTTGTGCGCTCGAGTTAAGAGACACTAAACAGAGCAAGAAAATTTGAAGCGTAGTGACAATAGCTGGTCTCCAGCGAGTCTTCATGCAGCGTCTCCCACGCACCATTAGATGCGCAGAATGTCTGTGCGTTCAAGAATTGAATCGGACTTGGCCATGAAGTGCCAGCCGGTAGACTGGTCCATTCAAAAGAAAAGGCTGGTTCCGCAGGATTGCGAAACCAGCCCGATCATTCACACCACAGGTGTCAGTGACGGCCGCGACCGCCGCCATGGCTTACATGTCCACCGCCGCGTGACGGCGCCGGCCGGTATTCCCGCGCAGGAGCCGCACGATACTCGCGCGGCGCTCGTTGCGGAGCCGCTCGATACTGCGGCTGCCGAGGAGCGCTCCAGCTCCGAGTGCGTGGAGCCTCAACCCGCGGCGCCACGTACCGTTGGCGATTCTGAGGTGGAGCCTGGTAGCGTGGGCTCGCTGATTCCCGCTGCTGGAACTGCGGACGCACCGATTCGTTTTGCGGTGGGCGCGGCACCGGACGGTTGTACATCGGCTGCCGTCCCCCGCGGCTCATCTGGCTATCGCGTGGGCCCACCGCCTGAGGTTGATACCGAGGAGAGGATGGTGCACCGCGGTATCCATTCTCCGGAGGACGAGGCACGTATCTCGGCGATCCTTCCGCTGAGCGTCCACGAATTTCATTTTGAGGAGGCCGCGGAACGACGTGAGAAGAATACCGCGTGTTGACCGCTACGCGGGACTGCGGAGCGGTGGATGCCACGCGTGGATTTGCTTCAGGCCCACGGCCCACGCGTGCGTTGACACCGGCTGCCACGCCTTCACGTCCGGCAAAGGGCGCAGGGCGTTGCGGAGGTGTCAGACGTGAAACAACCGGTCTCGAGAACGCCTTGGATGGCGGTGCGGTGCGTACACGGCCCGCACCTGCGCCGAGCACGCTGGTCCGCACTGGACGAATATCGGCTCCCCGCATGATAGGGGCTCTCACGGCCTCACGTGTGGAGATCCGGAGCATGTTCCGGTTCACGCTTCTTGCCTCAACAAACGACCGGCGTGGAACCACCGTGACACCGCCGCGGACGCGCTGGTTGGCATACCGCAAATTGGTGGGCGCAGTGAATCTGCCGTCGTGGTAGTTGTTGATATAGTTGATGTTGGTGATGCGCGTGTTCGTGATGTTTATGTTGCGCGCATATCGGCGACTTGTGCGGTACCACGGATAGTAGGGTTCACCGTAGCCGAGTGGAAACCAACCCACTCCGCCGCCGACTGATATCCCCACACCCCAGTGACGTCCACCGACCCAGCCAACGAGGGCCGGAGCATAAATCGGACGCATGTACCTCGGTCCTGGGCACCAACCCCAGTAGCCTCCGGTGTATATCCACCGTCCGTAGTGGAAGGGGGCAAATCCCCAGGGTTCATTGTCGACCCATGTCCAGCCCCACGGGCTGATCCAGACCCAGTGTCCGAAACGATACGGAGCCCAACCGTCCGCCACGTCGCGCGGCATCCAGACGGGACCGTAGCCCGGGATGACTCTCCAGTAACCGTACGTATCGAGGTCCTGGTAGCCGATCATGCCTGCGGAAACGTATTGCAGCGAATCGGAATTATCAAGACGCTTGTCGCGCACGCGGCACCAGTCGTCAAAGCCGTCGAGTCCCGGCGCACGCTCGACGTCGTGCATCAACGTGTTGCCATGAAGGAAGTGTGCTTGCTCGTTGGAGCGCACGGTGACGCCACGGCCATTGCCGTTGCCGACACCCTCGCCGTGGCGGACGATCACCGTCGTCTGATCGTTATTAGGGTCGACTTCAAAGCGATACTGGCCGGGCTTCATCAGCGTGAAAGCCACGTTCGGTGTGTCGACCTCGTAGACTTCTCCCGGAAACATCTCGCGCACGCTCACGTTGAGCGTCCCCTGGTCGAGTTCCAGTTGAACGATGTTGTTGGTGACGTTTGTCAGCGTGAGGCTCGTCTCGCTGTCCATGCGGACAGCCGCATTTGCCGTCGTCAATTCGGCGCGCGAATCCTTGTCCGTCCACACGCGGTCGGCGGTGGTCAACGGACGATTAATGGTCGCGGCCGCCCAATCGTTTACGCCACCAGGTTGCAGGGAAACCTGCCCATTGATGTAATCGAGCCGCAGGACCCTGTCTGGAGGGTCGCCCGCGAAGGCGAAAGACGAGAGCAGCAGCAGAACCAGTCCAGCAAGCAATGCGGGAAACCGGCTCATTGTTTTCATGGTTGGGACCTCCATTAAGCCCTGTTCGTCGCGAAGTCCCTGGCACCAGACCCACCGCGACATCTGCCCGTGTAAACCCCACTTTCGCGATAATCTCTCTCAAAATAAACCTTAAATGCATTTCAGGTTTATTGATGACGTCCCAACCGGCACCAAGGGCTCTAGATTTAAGGTGCCTTTAAGAATTTGGCTCGGTCAGCGTCGATCTGAAACACACAGAGAAAGTTTCCGGCAGCTACAACTCGGCCGGGTTCGCCGTATTCATTCCACTATAAAAGCTCAAGCCTTGGAGGAAAGATACAAACGAAATGCTTTGCAATTCATTCGCTGCTGATTGCAGTTTTTACACTCGGGATCACGTCGCTGGCGGCATACGCACAGACGCAGGACAGCCTGGCGCTGGATCAGCAGACGAAGATCCGAGAGATTTGCCAGAACAACATGAAGAAGCAGATGAGACGCGAATGCACCACAACCGCGGGGTAATTAGCCTCCCCAGGAATAGTGCGACGAGCAAGTGGGAACTCGAACAATGGCCGTCGTGCACGGCCCATCGTGTTGCCACGGACATCATTCGATGCCCACATGCCTTCCAATTGTGTGTAGTATTTCAGCAGGGTGGAGTCATCGTTAGGCTGTCAGCATAGCGATGAGTGCTATTTGAAGGTCCGGGGACGGCAAATGGCGAGAAATGACAGGGCAACTCTTCCGGTTAATCCCACGTGGTACAAAGATGCGATTATCTACGAAGTGCACGTCCGCGCTTTCTATGACAGCGTTACGGATGGCATTGGCGACTTCGAAGGTTTATCGCTGAAGCTGGACTACTTACAGGATCTTGGCGTTACGGCCATCTGGATATTGCCATTTTGTCCATCGCCAATGCGTGACGATGGCTACGATATCTCCGACTATACAAACGTCCATCCTGCTTACGGTACGTTGCGCGACTTCCAGAGATTTCTTCGCGAGGCGCATCATCGTGGCATCCGCGTAATCACCGAGCTGGTGCTAAACCACACTTCCGATCAGCATGTATGGTTCCAGCGTTCGCGCCGCGCCGCTCCCGGCAGCCGCTGGCGCAACTTCTACGTCTGGAGTGACACGCCCGACAGGTATAGCGAAGCGCGGATCATCTTCAAGGATTTCGAATCCTCGAATTGGACGTGGGACCCTGTTGCCAAGGCCTACTACTGGCACAGGTTCTATTCGCACCAACCGGATCTCAACTGGGACAACCCCGAGGTTCGGCAGGCGATGTTCGACGCGGTTGATTTCTGGTTCGATATGGGCGTGGACGCACTACGGCTTGACGCAGTGCCGTACCTCTTCGAGCGCGACGGCACCACTTGCGAGAATCTTCCCGAAACGCATGCCGTGCTCCGCGAATTGCGGGCGCATGTAGACGCAAAATTTCGTGACCGCATGTTGCTGGCCGAGGCCAATCAGTGGCCGGAAGATGCCGCCGCCTACTTTGGAACGGGCGATGAGTGTCAAATGGCCTTCCATTTTCCCGTGATGCCGCGCCTCTTCATGTCGCTACGAATGGAAGACCGGTATCCAATCATGGATATCCTCAAGCTGACACCGCCTATCCCGGAGTCGACGCAGTGGGCGCTCTTCCTGCGCAACCATGACGAGCTGACGCTGGAAATGGTGACCGACGAAGAGCGTGACTACATGTATCGCAGTTATGCGCAGGACAGCCAGATGCGGATCAACCTTGGCATTCGCCGGCGTCTGGCGCCGCTGCTCGAAAATGATCGTCGCAAGATCGAGCTGATGAATGCGCTCTTGTTCTCGCTGCCCGGCACGCCGGTCCTGTATTACGGCGACGAAATCGGTATGGGTGACAACGTCTTCCTCGGCGACCGCAATGGTGTGCGCACTCCCATGCAATGGAGTCCGGATCGCAACGCTGGTTTTTCCCGAGCCAACCCGCAGCGCTTGTATCTGCCGGTGAACATCGATCCCGAATACCACTACGAGGCGGTGAACGTGGAGACGCAGAGCAACAATCCGCATTCGCTGCTGTGGTGGATGAAGCGGCTGATTGCGCAGCGCAAACGGTTTCGTGCCTTTGGCCGCGGCAGCATGGAATTTCTCCATCCCTCAAACCGGCGAGTGCTGGCGTTTCTGCGTGAGTACGATGGAGAACGATTATTGGTAATTGCTAATCTTTCGCGCTTTGCACAATGCGTGGAGCTTGATCTCTCAAGCGCACAGGGATCAGTGCCGGTCGAGGTCTTCGGCCGAGCCAAGTTTCCGCCCGTGTCCGAACATCCGTACTTCCTCTCGCTTGGACCGCATGCATTCTATTGGTTCCACCTTGAGCCAGCCACTGCCAGCCAGGAGACGCTGGTGGAACACAACACGGCAGCATCGCTTCCCGTCTGGCCAATTGAATCGTGGTCCGATGTATTTTCCAAGGGGCTGCGCTCGCAATTGATGCGGCGGCTTCCGCCCGCACTCCCAGGGCGCCGCTGGTTTCTCGGCAAGAACCGAACGATTCGGCACACTGAAATTTCCGAGATTGTTCCCCTGCATGGCACGTCGGCTTACATCGTTTTCGTACAAGTTCACTACAGCGACGGCGAGCCGGACACATACCTGTTGACGCTTGCGGTGGCGCGGGGAGAAGTGGCCAAGGTTATCCTGCGCGACCATAGCGACTTGGTTGTTGCGCACCTGGAAGCCGTGGACGAAGAACGAGGCGTGCTGTACGCCGGAATCGCCGACCGCAAGTTTAGCGATGCCGTGCTGAGTGCGATTGTTCGCCGGCGCCGTTTCCAGACGGACGAAGGCGAAATCGTCGGGGCCCACACGCGCGCCTTCCGCAAGGCGTGGAGCACCGAACGCACGAGCCTTGAACCGTCATTGCGTCACGTAGACCAGAGCAACGCGCTGATCACGTTCGGTGACCGTTTCCTGCTCAAGCTGTACCGCAAGCTGGAACCGGGAATACAACCGGATCGCGAACTCGGAGAATTCCTCACGGACAAGGCGCCATTCCGCAATGCCCCACGCAATCTTGGTTCCCTGGAGTATCGCCGAGTGGGAAGCGAGCCCATCACCGTTGCCATCCTCAACGAGTACGTGCGTGGTGGCGTGGATGGCTGGACATACACTCGCGATCAGCTCGGGCTATTCTTCGAGCGCGCACTCTCACTGCGTGCCGACGATCCGCGAGTGCAGCAGATCAAGCGGGCAAATCCGGTGCTGTTGATGAACCAACCCGTTCCGCAGGTTCTAACGGAACTTCTGTCCGATTATCTTGAAGCGGTGCGCACGCTCGGGAAGCGAACGGCGGAATTGCATCTTGCGTTAGTCAGCCGCCCGGATATTCCGGCCTTCGCGCCAGAACCCTTTACGGATTTCTACCGCCAGGGTGTCTACCACAGGATGCTCGGAGAGGTGACGCGCGCCATGGAGTCGATCCGGGTGCGGCTGTTACGACTGCAACCCGAGACGCAGGACAAAGCGCGCCAACTCCTTGCCCGCGAGCAGGAAGTGTATCGAATCCTGCATCCACTGCGCGACCGTCGCATAGCCGCCTGGCGTATCCGCCATCACGGCGATTATCACCTTGGACAGTTGTTATATACGGGCAACGATTTCTACGTGCTCGACTTCGAGGGCGACACGACACGTCCGCTCAGCGAACGTCGCATCAAGCGTTCACCGCTGCGTGACATCGCGAGCATGATCCGCTCGTTTGATTATGTATCGCATGCCGTGCTGTTTGGACAGGTGCCGGGCATCATTCCGACGCAGGCTTCTGCCGCGGAACTCGAACGCTGGGCCTGCATCTGGCATTGTTGGGTCAGTGCCGTGTTCCTGAACTCATATTGGGAGACGGCCCGCACTGGCAACTTCCTTCCCCAATCGACGGAGGATCTGCGCGATCTGGTGCAGGCTTACCTGTTGGAAAAGGCCGCCCAGGAGATCGAGCACGAAATCGACAATCGTCCGGAATGGGCGCGTATCCCCATCCACGGAGTTCTCGACATATTGCGGAGCGACGAACTCTAGCAAAAGGTAGCCCGCATTTCTGCGGGCTTGAGTTCATATCTACTTGTTGCTTGCGGTGATTGTTATCGCTTACCGCCGGTCACAATGATCTCCGGACGCGACGCCTTCTTTAGTTTTGCGTTTAGCAGCGGCAACTCCTGCGCAAGCAAATGATGGAAGCTCGAGAGAGTCTCCGTCAGCGTCTTGCTGGCCTCCGAGAGTGCTGCCATCTGTTCCGTTGTAGGAGCAACATCTGCGCTTTCCACCGCGTAGAAGACTGTCCCGAGCGTGCTCTGCAAGTACCGCAGGCTGCTGAAGTCGGTGTCAGGCGGAAATGCCGGCTCGCCGTATCCTCCGGGCGCAGGCCCGGCAACCTTCGTGAAGCTGTTCTCGAAAGTTTCCAGCGCGGCGCTGACTTCAGCGTTATCTTTTGCCTTCGCCTGCAACTCTCGCAACTGCTTGCCGATTGCCATCGCCTTGGCCGATGCTCCACCGGCCTCGGCGAGTGCCTGACTGGCTTGCAGCGCGGCATCCAGTTGTGCTTGCAGATCGGATTCCGGTGTCTTAACGCGTGGATCCATCTTTACCGCGAGTGGCTGTGCGTACGTCTTTCCGTCCACAATCAGCTTTGCCGTGTACTCGCCTGGCACAACCCACGGTCCTCCGCTGCCGAAACGGCGAGACGACGCGACGCCTGCCGGCGAAGCATAGTGCAAGTCCCACACCCAGCGGTTCATACCCGCATGATTCGAGAGAACCGGCGATGGCTTGATCCAGTACATCGGGATGACCAGCGACTTCTCATTCACCACCGGCGGTTTATCGCTGCTCGAATAGCGACGTACGAGGGTGCCCTTGCTGTCCACGATCTCCAGCACTACCGGGCTGGATGTTGTGGCCTTCAGCCAGTAGTCGATGATCGCGCCGTTGGGCGGATTTTCTCCCTGCGGGATCTCGGGCGGGAAGGGTGTGCCCTGGTCGGAGCCGGGACGAATGCGCAATGCTGTTTCCGGCTTAAAGAGATGCGCATCTTCCGACTCGGTCCCAGCATTGAGTTGGCGCAATGCCGTAATGTCGTCGAGAATCCAGAATGCGCGGCCGTGAGTGGCAACGACGAGGTCATTATTGTGAATCGCGATATCGCGCACACTCGATACGGGCAGGTTCATCTGCAAGGACTGCCAATCATCACCGTCATTGAAGCTGACGTAGATACCAAGCTCCGTGCCGGCAAAGAGTAGTCCGCGACGCACCGGGTCTTCGCGAACAACATTGACATATGCACCATCGGGGATTCCCCTGGACACCATCTGCCAGGTTTTGCCGCCGTTGTGCGTGCGATAGATGTAGGCCTTGTAATCGTTAAGCCGATGACGGTCGATGGCTGCGTAGGCCGTGTTCTTGTCGAAGTGCGAAGCCTCGATGATGCCGACCTTGCTCCACGCAGTCAGTTGTGAGGGGGTCACGTTCTGCCAGTGCTGTCCGTCGTCGTGCGTTACGTGGATCAAGCCGTCATCCGTGCCCACCCATACCATGTTCGGGTCAAGAGGCGACGGAGCGATTGCATAGATCACGCCCTTGCGCGGACTCTCCAGTCCCATCTTCGCGGTGATCGCGTCGAGGTTCGGCGGTATGCCGGGATTCTCGCGTGTAAGGTCGGGACTGATCTGCTGCCAACTCTGCCCGCCGTTCTCCGTGCGGAAGAGCATCTGGTGGCTGAAGTAGAGTTTGTGCTTATCCGCCATCGAGAAGGCCAGCGGCAGTGTCCACGTCTGGCGGAAGGTTCCCTTCATGCCGATTGTGGGCGAAACGTTCTGGCTCTGCATCGTCTTCCAGTCATACCGCGAAACCGTGCCGCCGAAGACGATGTTCGGATGCAGCGGGTCCGGAGCCAGACTGCCACTCTCTCCGCCAACGGAGATCGGGCGCCAGTCGCGTTCGGAGATGCCTGCATAGTTACTACGACTTGGCACGGCCATGGCGCCGCTATCCTGCTGTGCGCCATATACCCAGTAAGGAAAGCGGTTATCGGTGACCACATGGTAGAACTGGCCTGTTGGCTGGTTGTACCACGAACTCCACGTCTTGCCGTCGTTCTCGGTGATAACGGTTCCCTGATCGCTGGAGACGATGATGCAATTTGGGTTATCGGGAGAAATCCAGATGCTGTGGTAGTCATCGCCGCCCGGTGCGCCCTTGAATGCCGTGAAGCTCTTGCCGCCGTCTACGGATTTATAGACGGATGTGTTCGCAACGTAGAGGATATCTTCGTTCTTTGGATCAACCGTCACGATGCCGAAATACCAGCCTCGTCCCCAGATGCGGGACTCGTGGTCCATGAGCTTCCATGTCTTACCGGCATTGTCTGAGCGATAAAGCCCGCCTTGCTTTGCATCGACGATTGCATAGAGGCGATTGTGGTCTGTAGGCGCAACGGCGATACCGATCCTCCCCAGACCCTCTTTGGGTAATCCGTCTTCAATTGGCGTCCACGTTGTTCCGCCATCCACGGACTTGTAAAGTCCGCTGCCCGGGCCGTTCGAAGGAGGGTAGACATTCCAGGGCGTGCGCCGTGTCTGCCACAGCGCGGCATAGATGATATGGCTGTCCTGTGGGTCGAGAGCGAGATCGATAGCTCCAGTGTCGTCGTTTTTATAGAGCACGCGCGACCACGTCTTGCCTCCGTCAGTCGTGCGGAAAACGCCGCGCTCGGAGTTGGCCGCGTAGGCATGGCCCAGTGCCGCGACGAACACCGTGTTCGGATCATGCGGATCGACCAGGACGCGCCCGATCTGCTGGGTATCGGTCAGCCCTATGTGCGACCACGTCTTGCCGCCGTCGGTCGACTTGTACATTCCATCGCCATACGAGATATCGGAACGCATGTCGGCTTCGCCGCTTCCAACGTAGATTACGTTCGGATCGGAGGGCGCCACGGCCATCGCGCCGATTGAGGCGATCGGTTCATGATCAAAAATCGAATGCCAGCTCGTGCCGGAGTCCGTGCTCTTCCAGACGCCTCCGCCAACCGCTCCAAAATAGAAAAGCGATGGGTGCCCGGGGACGCCAATGGCAGTTAGCGAGCGGCCCGCGCGGAAAGGGCCAATCAATCGCCAACGCATCGATTGCGTGGGATTGAGCCTTAACTGCTGCGCAACTGCGGCAGGTGTCAATTCAGCCAAAACAAAGACGATTGCGGCAAAGGCCGCCAGGATTCGGCAGCAATGTTTCAAGGGTTCCTCCAGGCAACGACACGGAAATTTAACCATTCCTCGGCCCAGAGATAATAGCTCGAATTGCCTCTTGCCACGAGGGAAGATCGCGAATTTCTCCATCCTTCGAGTTCGTTAAATTCGCCGCGAAGATGCTATACGCCTCTTGGCAGCCCCGCCGCCGGGCTGATACCTTAAAAACTCATGGGCAGCCGAGTGCTTTCCACGGAATCCCGGCCACTGCAACTGGGACGCCAATTGCTTCGCCTGTGCTCTGCTGTCGCATCGAATGCTCAGCCCGAAGATGTGCATAAACTCCGAACTACGATCCGCCGGTTGGAACTTTACGTCCCCCAAGACAGCCATGTGAGTGGAGCACGAAAGCTGGAGAAACAGCTTACGCGCATTCGTAAACTCGGCGGCAAGGTGCGGGACATCGACATCCAGTTGAGCTTGCTGGCGAGCATTCAACAGACCGAAGTTCTTCACGCACGCGATCAACTCGCTTCGATTCTACGGAGACGCCGCGACAAACGTGCGTCGAAGCTTGGGCAGATATTGGAATCCGCGCTCGAGTCCGGACTCGAAAAACGACTTTTGCGAGTTGTCCCGCAAGAGTCGCGTGCGCTTGCGGAAGTACAGAGTTCGCTCGAACAAGTGCAGTCAGAATACATTTTGCTTGCGCGTCCTATTCCAGAGGATGGCGCCGCGCTCCACGACTTTCGTAAGTCGGTGAAGACTATGCGATACAAACTGGAAACAGTGCCGAGCCCTGGCGCTGCCGCGCTGGCGAAGAAGTTAAAGGCCGTGCAGGATGCGCTTGGCGTTTGGCACGACTGGGTTTCTCTCGTGGAGCTTACCGAAGCGAAGCTACGGGAGGACAGGGTGCCATTCAGTGCATTCTTGCGCTCGCGTGTCGTTGCCCGGCGCAACGAAGCCCGCCATGCAGCCGCCGTACTGCGCGACGCACTCGCTCCCCCGGGGGAAGTACGTAAACCACCCACCCGTGCGTCGCGGTCAATTACGCGCCGAGCTGTGAGGTAGCGCGTGCCTGTCTTCGCCGCCATCGATATCGGTTCGAACTCCGTTCGCCTGAAGATCGCGGAGCTTGTGCGCCGGCGGCTAAAAGTACTGCATGAAGACCGTGAAGTCACGCGTCTTGGCGAAGCTGTATTTCAGTCAGGCCTGCTCGATCCCGCGGCGATGGAACACACCGTCAAGGTCTTGCGGCGCTTTCACCGTGCCGCGCATACCTTTGGAGCGGACCGGGTCCGAGCCGTTGCCACCAGTGCCATCCGCGATGCCAATAATTCCGGAGCCTTCGCCCAATGGGTTTATTCCGCCACTGGGTGGCGCGTGGAGATCATCTCCGGGCTCGAAGAAGGCCGGCTGATCCATCTCGGTGTGCTGGCCAATACGCGCATCCGCGCCGAGCGTCTTCTTCTCATCGACCTTGGCGGCGGAAGTTGCGAGCTGACCAGTTCTCACCATGGTGAAATCGAGGAGATGTTCAGCCTTCCTCTTGGAGCGGTACGCCTTACGCGCGACTTTCTAGCTCACGACCCGCCAAAGAAAAACGAGATCGAGCGTCTGCGTTCATTTATCGCCGAGGAGATCGGAAGAATTGATCATCGGCTTCGCAAGCTTCGCGTCAACGCTACGGTTGCCACCTCTGGAACGCCCGCCGCGCTCTCGGCGATGTGGGCGGCACGCGCCGGAACCACGTCCACGACCGTGCCCGTGGAGGGACTGCTACAGCTCACCAGGGAATTATCCAGGCTGGACGTGACTGCCCGGCGAATGGTGAAAGGGATCGGGCCGCGGAGAGCCGAAATCATCATTCCCGGCGCGTGGGTCTTCTCCGAACTTCTGACACGCCTGAATCTTTCGAGTTTCCGCTATCTGCCCTTTGGCCTGCGTGACGGATTACTGGAACAGATAGCTGCGGACTATGGCGAACAAGCAGTTGGAGTTCGCAAGCGGCTTGCCTCCGAACGCGAGCGTTCGATCTTTGCCATGGCCGGTCACTACCAGGTGGACCTTCGTCATGCTCAGCGAGTGCGCGATCACGTTACTCAGCTCTTCCACAGCCTGGCTGCTCTCCATCACCTGCCCTCTGAGTGCGGAGAATTGTTGCAGGCCGCGGCCATGGTGCAGGAGGTCGGTTCATTCATCAGCCGCGCGGGACGGAGACGTCACGCCTACTACATCGTCGCACACTCCGATCTGCTCGGTTTCACCTTGCGAGAGCGCCGGATCATTGCGGCCATCGTGCGATTCGTAGGCAAATCGCGCCCGTCGCCGGAGTCTCCAGCGATGCGTACTCTTGCTCCAGAGGACCGGCTTGCCGTCCCGCAGGCTTCCATGCTGCTACGCTTGGCGCGCGCTCTTGAACAGGGGCGTCGTGGAGCGGTTACCGGCATGCATGTCTCCACGCGTGCCGGACGTGTTCGCCTCGCGCTCAAAACCAAACCCGGCGGTGCCGAGCTCGAATTGTGGGCTTTGGAAAAAGAGAAGGGCTATTTTCGCGAACTCTTCGGTCGCGAACTCGACTCCGTGATCGCATAGCCGGTCTTCGCAATCTTTGGCGTAATCAGCCAGTTCAGCACACTGCGCTTTGGGTTGTAATCCACGCGCGCCACGCTGCCTTTTTTCATCTCGATGGACCGTTCCGCCATTCCCCCCGTGACCAGCAGGGAAAGGAAGCGGCTCATTGCCGGGTTATGCCCAATGACGATGATGCTATCGAGCGATTCACAATGGCGAACCAGGTCGCGAAATACCTCGAAGGGCGCTCCTGGACGCAGTGCCGGATCCACTTGAATCTTCTGCTCGTAGCCCAGCTCATTCCCCACCAGCGACGCCGTTTGCGTCGCACGCTTCAGGGGGCTGGAAATGATCAGGTCCGGATGCACATCCAGCGCGGCCAGCAGGCGCCCAATATATCGACATTGTTCGATGCCTTCGTTGTCCAGCGGACGCTTTTCATCCTGTAATGGACTTTTGCGTCTTTGCCCTGCGTTTGCGTGACGTAGAAAGTAGACCAGCATTTATCACCGTGTGTTCTGAGGGACGGCTCTCCGCCGCGGCGAGGCAACCTGCGGAATCATGCTCGGGTTTGACCTGCCTTCGGCTACCTCGATGAGGAACTCCTGCGCATTGAATGGAGGAGCATTTTTTGCGCGCCGGCGTATCCGCTCGTATGTGCCATCTCGCCGTAATTCGCGAGCCTTTACGTTGTCCGCAAGGTACGCCGCCAGAATTTCCTGCTCGATGCGCGCCTTCAGGATGTGATCGCGGATCGGAAAAACAACCTCAACCCGTTCGTAGAGATTGCGCGGCATCCAGTCGGCGCTTCCCAGGTAGACCTCCGGCTCTCCGCCGTTTTCGAAGTAAAGGATACGACTGTGCTCGAGATAGCGCCCCACGATGCTGCGCACCCGGATGCGGTCGCTGACTCCTCGAATGCCTGGCGTCAGTGAGCAGATCCCGCGTACGATCAACTCGACCTGCACGCCGGCCTGCGATGCCTTGTAAAGCTCCTGCACGATCGTCTTGTCGAGCAGGGAATTGACCTTGGCGATGATACGGGCCGGCCGGTGCGCCCGCGCATGTTCCGCTTCGCGGTTGATAAGGTTCACCGTATCTTCCGCGAGATGCAGAGGCGCAACCATTAGCGGGTCATAGTCCTTCTGCTCGGAGTACGCGGTCAGAAAATTGAACACATTGTGGACTGCCGAAGTCACTTGCTCATCGACCGTCAGTAGGCTCAGGTCGGTATAAAGAGCCGCGGTAATAGGGTTGTAATTTCCCGTGCCGAGATGTGCATACTGGCGAATTCGATCGGTTTCCTTGCGCGCCACCAGTGTCAATTTGCAATGCGTTTTCAACCCCACCAACCCGTGGAAAACCTGTACGCCGGCGTCTTCCAGTTGCCGCGCCCAGCGGATATTTGACGCTTCATCAAACCGCGCCTTCACTTCCACGACTACCGTTACTTCCTTTGACTGCGCCGCTTCCACCAGTGCATCGATGATCGGCGATTCCGCGCTCGTCCGGTAGAGAGTCTGTTTGATGGACAGAACATCAGGATCAGCCGCGGCGTCTTCGATAAACGACACCACGCTGTCATACGAGTCAAACGGATGATGCAGAAGTACGTCGTGCTGCCGCAGCGCCGTAAAGACGTCGCGTGTCCCCTTGGGCAACGTCATTTCTCTCGGCACGAAGGGTTTAAACTTCAGGTCAGGACGATCGACACTGCTGTAAAGATGAATAAGCCGCGAAAGATTCACCATTCCTGGCGTCCGAAACACCTGCCAGTCCTGCAGTTCGAAGACCGATTGCAGCCGCTCAACGATCTCCGAACTTGCGTCAGCCTCAATCTCCAACCGAACTGCATCACCCTTGCGGCGGTTGTGCAATTCCGTGCGCACCGATTCAAGCACGCTGCGTGATTCTTCTTCCTGAAGGTATAGATTGCTGTTGCGTGTGATGCGGAATGCGCCTTCGGAAACGATGTCGTAGCCACGGTACATTTTCGCGCAATGGAGGCCAACCAGATCCGCCAGCGCGATGCAGCGATACGACTCCTTCCGGTTCGGCAACTCAATCAGTCTCGGCAGTGCGCGCGGAACTGTTACAACGCCAAAGTAGTTAGATGCCGCGCGTCGCTTGCGCCGCAACAGCAGCGCAAGGCATAGCGCCTTGTTGATCACTCGCGGAAACGGATGTGCGGGATCAACCGTGACCGGTGTCAGTAGAGGATCAAGCTCCCGCTCGTTATACTCGCGCACGAACGCTTCGTCTTCATCTTCCAGTTTCGAAGGGGGAAGCACAAAAATGCCAGCTTCGGCCAGTTGGGGTCGCAACAACTGGTGCCAGCATGCATATTGATCTTCCACCAGTTTGTGGACGTAATCGCTGACCGCGTCCTGTTCCTCTAATGCCGTCATTCCATCCGGTCCGGCGTCCAGATGACCGTCTTCAATGCGTTGCAGGAGGCTGGCGACGCGTATTTCGAAAAATTCATCGAGATTGCTGGCGGTGATGGCGAGGAACTTCACGCGTTCCAGTAACGGATTCGAATCGTCCTGCGCTTCTTCAAGCACACGGCGGTTGAACTGCAGCCATGAAATGCTGCGGTTGAGGAAATACTCGAGCTTGTCGAGGCGCCGCACCACCATAAAAGAGTACGAAAACAATGTTACGTTTTCATAAAAATAGCACACATATCCGCCACCGGACAGCAACGCCTCCCCTGCACGCGTGTCGGTCCATGATCTGTTAGGCACATCGAAGCAGAAGGCAAAGCTTATTTCACGGTCAGCGTGGCTTCCTTGTCGTGAGCCGTGAGGTTCGCCGCCTGCTGAGCGGCCAACACCTCCAGTACCGCTTTCATGAATGCCGGCAGGTCCTCGGCCTTGCGACTGCTCACAAAGTGCCGATCAATGACTGCGGGAGCGTCCTTGAAGATCACTCCGGCGTTGATAAGATCGTCCTTGATCTCCAGGCTTCCGGTCGCATGGACGCCGCGGTACACACCGGCCGAGATCGGTATCCAGCCGCCCGTGCAGATCGAGGCGATTAGTTTCCCCGAGCGATGGAATTGTGCTACCAGGTTTTTGATCTTTTCTTCGCGACGCAAACTTGCTGCTGCCATCCCGCCCGGACAAACGATTCCCATGAAGTACGGTTCATGCACGTCGAATATCCACTGCTCACTGCGACAGGGGTATCCATGTTTTCCGTGGTAGAGTTCATTCGGCTTAGGTCCGGCGACAATCGCCTGGTAGCCGGCTTCCTGTAGGCGAAGCCGGGGATACATCAGTTCCATGTCGTCGAAATCGTTGTCGATGAGAATGAGGACTGCGGAAGTTCCGGTTTCCATGATGGCCCTCCTACGGATTTCCGTCGAAAGCATCGGCCCGGTACTAGAAACAACGTAGTACGCGGTCGCCGTCCGCGCAGCCTCATACATCACACCAACTGGTGACCATCGGTGCCTTGTCCGATGACGTTGCATTCATGTTCCGTCATGCTTCGGCGATGACGGGATTGCGCAGCATTCCTATCTTTTCAATCTCGATTGTGATCTCTTCGCCCGGCTTCAGCCAGCGTTTGGGATTACGTCCTAGGCCCACTCCTGCTGGCGTTCCCGTGCTGATGATGTCGCCCGGTTCCAGGGGAATGATGCGCGAAATATGTTCCACGAGTTCGCCCACTCCGAAAATCAGGTGGCGTGTGTTCGAATGCTGCAATATTTCTCCGCCGATGCTCAGCTTAATATCGAGCGTATGCGGATCGGCAATCTCGTCTGCCGTGACGATGTGCGGCCCTATCGGCGCAAACGTATCGAAGCTCTTGCCGAGGTTCCATTGCGTAGTTGCCAGTTGTACGTCGCGCGCGCTTACATCATTGACGATCGTGTATCCGAAGACGTATTCACGCCATGCGTCGCGTTGTATGTTCTTTGCGCGCTTTCCGATCACGAAGGCGAACTCAGCCTCATAGTCCGGTTGCGTCGAGGCCTTCGGTAGCACAATCGGGGCGTCTGGTCCGATCACCGCGGACGAAAACTTAACAAAGATCGTCGGCACCTTCGGCAGCTCCATCTTCGATTCAATGGCGTGATCACGATAATTGAGCCCGACACAAAGAATCTTGCCCGGCTTCGGAACCGGCGCCAGCAATTGCACGGAGTTGAGCGGAATGAGACTCGCGTCACGCGCGTCCAATCTAGCCTTCGCGGCATCCAACGCGGCTCTGCCCGCCGCGATGAATGAAATCGTGTCCGCATATCCCAGTGGACTCAGCGGCAACACACCATCGTCGAAAAGGATTCCGGCCTCAATTGTTTTACCTTTTGAAAAAGTCACGACGCGCATGGAATTTTTATCTCCAAAATCAGTACGGCCACTCTAACGGTACTTGACGAATGCAGTCAACCGGAGCAACTTTGTGCGAGCAAGCGAAGTGCCATGCCGCTTCACAATGACTGGTGGAGATTAGCAAGAGGCGACTGCAACATGTTTGCGTCTCTTTTCTTTCCACCATCGTGCGTAAAGAATGGACAGACTTGCCGCGAGCCTGAGTCACGGGAAAACAACCATGAAAAAGTTCACACTGCTGTTCTCCATTCTGTTGCTGGTGTCATGGGCAGCCGCTTTTGCGCAGGAGACAACGCCTGCGCCGGCAAACGCTTCCACCGAAATCGAAAAGCTGCAAACCGAGCTAAAGCGGGATCAAAAGAGGCTCGAGGACTGGCCGAATCTCAATCGCTATCGCGAGGCGGACAGCCAGGTGGAACCACCCACCCCGGGTGAACAGCGGGTCGTCTTCATGGGCGACTCGATCACCGATATCTGGGGAAGGAAGTACGGCACGTTCTTTCCCGGCAAGCCTTACATCAACCGCGGCATCAGCGGACAGACGACGGCGCAGATGCTGCTGCGCTTCCGTCCCGATGTCATCAACATGCATCCCAAGGCCGTCGTGATCCTGGCAGGGACGAACGACATTGCCGGTAACACGGGGCCGGCAACGCTCGACGAGATCATGGGCAATCTCGAATCAATGGCTCAGTTGGCCAAGGCCAACGGTATCCGCGTCGTGCTGGCGTCGGTGACGCCGGACTGCGACTCGATCAAAGTGCAAAGTGTGCGGCGTCCGCCGGAGAAGATTGTTGCCCTTAACGGCATGATCAAAGCATATGCAGAGGAGAACGATATCGTCTATCTCGACTACTACTCCGCGCTGGCAGACGACCACGGAATGTTCAAGCAAAACCTGACGTTCGATTGTCTGCATCCGAACGACGCTGGTTTCGACATCATGGGACCGCTGGCGGAAAAGGCCATTGAGGCGGCACTGGCCGAGGCGAAACCTAATGTCCATGCAAATCCGCACATTTGGCATCCGAAGAACGCCGGTTCAAAGAAAAAGAGCAAGTAGCGAGTGTCTTGGGCATATTCGCTTCGGATTGGGGTACCCCCCCTTTGTCGCCATTTTGTTTTCAATGAGTTAGAAACCTTCCCTCGTAAAAATGACAAAACAAAGAGGTTAGGTACTAAATATGACAAAAGAAAGCACTTAGAAGCTGCTGAGCTACTGAGCCGCCAGACACGAGTCGCGAAAAGCAAGGAGTCAGCATTCAGCACTCAACATTCAGCCGTTCGACCTTTCGCTGCAAGCCGGAAGCTAAACGAACACCGACAACAAAAGCCCGCACTCGGCGGGCTCTGCTGATTTTTCTCTCTACATCTAGTGTGACAGATCGGATGGGGAAAAGGGGACATCGATCTGGAAACTCTATTTCCTTGCGAATCAGATAGCTGGGGGAAAAGTGTGACCAAGATCCTCTTGACATGTGAGGAGGTCGGAAGGTTGGAAGGTCTGAAGGTGAAAAGCAAGGATCACCACAGGGGTCACCGAGGAACACGGAGGAATTTCGAATTTTCGAATTGCAAGTTTCGAGTTTCGAGAGAAAAACCAAGAGCGCAAGTTTCGGCGTTTTTCTGGAACCAGGAATGAACCCGAGGGCGCCGAGGCGTTAAGCTGGAAGTGGGAGACTAAGAAAAGGACAACCTATGGCAGACACTGCATTCTTTCGTCCCGAAGCGCTGGCGTTTTTGCGACAACTGAAGCGGCACAACAATCGCGAGTGGTTTGCAAAAAACAAAACGAAATATGAGGAAGTATTGCGCGATCCGGCATTGGCGTTCGTCGCCAGCTTCGCTCCGCACCTGGAGAAGCTCAGCGGTCACTTTGTCGCAGACCCGCGGCCGTCGCGAGGCTCGTTGTTCCGCATCTATCGTGATACCCGGTTTGCATCAGACAAACGTCCGTACAAGACGCACGTCGGAATTCGTTTCTTTCATGAAGACGGCAAGGATGTTCACGCGCCGCTATTCTATCTGCACCTGGAGCCTGATAATTGCTTCGCGGCGGCGGGGATATGGCATCCCGACAACGTTGCGTTGAACAAGATAAGGGCGGTGATTGTGCGCGAACCTGACAAGTGGGGAAAGGTTCGACGGAAACTGGAGCTTGAGGGCGACAGCCTGACGCGTCCGCCTCGCGGATATGATCCGAATCACCGCTTTATCGACGACCTGAAGCGTAAGGATTTCGTGGCGAGCGTGGCATTCAGTGACGAGCAGATATGCGGGACGAAGTTCATGCGCGAGTTTGCCGCTGCGTGCCGGACGATGAGTCCGTTGACTGAGTTCACGACAAAGGCGTTGGGGTTGAAGTTCTAGCCTAATTACGAGAAGCGTCCGCGACGCCACACCTCTGGCGTCGCGCTAGATTGTATCCATTCCTCCCCGCATCGTGTTGCAAAGCACTTCTTGTTTTCCGCCCCCAAGACAAAGGATGACCGGCCGCGCACCAGCGCTAAGGTGGCAGGTCAAGGAATTATCCGCGAACATTGCCGCAGGATCGTCTTGCTGTGCGGGACAGCGGCCGTCGGGCACAGATGCGGAACAAGCATTGGAAGCGGGGACGAGGCCGTGGTCATCCAATCAAGTGACAGGCATCGGGAGCGCGGTGCGTGGGAGCATCGTGTGACGAAGCGGAGAGGGCGAAGATGCAATCGGTAGAAGAGCCAGTGGCGCGAATCAGCGAGTACGCAATTGTGGTGGACGAAGCGGACAACGTGGCGGTGGTGAAGAAGCCGACGACGGCCGGGCTGCGCATGCAGCTTGCGGGCGGCAAAGAGGTCACGGTGACGGCGGAGATTTCGGCGGGGAACCGTTTTGCGCTGCGCGATATTCCGCGGGGGGAGTTTGTGCGGCAATACCGGCAGCCGATTGGAACGTCGCTGGGGATCAAGGCAGGCGAGGCGGTGACGCATGCGAACATGAGCGACGAGGTGCCGATTGTGCGCGACGTTCCGGAAGGGCTGCACACAGCGCCGCCGGAATATTTCTCCGAGACAGAGCGAGGCACGTTCATGGGATTCCGTCGCGCGGACGGAAGGGTGGGAACGCGGAACTTCGTACTGATTATTCCGACGAGCATGTGCGCGAGCCACGAGGCGACGCAGGTATCGTTTCTGGCGGAGTATACGCTCTATAGCCGAGAGAAATTTCCGAACGTCGATGGAGTTTCAGCAATTCCACACAACAAGGGCTGCGGATGTCAGGACGGATCGAACCTGGACGTGTTGCTGCGCGTGCTTTCGAACTATGCCGATCATCCGAACGTGGGCGGAGTGGTGCTAATGGAGTTGGGGTGCGAGAAGACAAACCTCTCCGTGGTTGAGGATTATCTGCACAGGCTGGGGCGGAAGCTGAACAAGCCGATGGCGCGCGTGGGAGTGCAACAGGCGGGAGGCACGGAAGCGGCGATTAAAGCCGGGCTCGACGCAGTGCAACAGATGTTGCCGGAAGTGAACCGCGCGAAAAGGGAAGAAGTTCCGCTGAGCAAACTGGTACTGGGAGTGAAGTGCGGCGGGTCGGACGCATTTTCGGGGATCTCGGCGAATCCGAGCCTGGGCTACGCGGCGGATCTGCTGGTGCGCTCGGGCGGTACTGTGCTGATCACGGAGGTGCCGGAATTCTGCGGCGCGGAACACATCCTGGCGATGAGAGCGAAAGACGCGGCAACAGCACGAGCAGTGTATGGAATGGTGGACTGGTACAAGGAATATGCGGGACGGCAGGGCGCGGCACTGGGAGAAAATCCGAGTCCGGGAAATATCAAGGGCGGACTGCTGAACATCACGATCAAGTCGCTGGGTGCGATTGCGAAGGCGGGAACGACGCGGGTGGAAGGCGTGACGGAGTACGGAACTCCGGCAGAGGGAAAAGGATTGTACCTGATGCAGGGGCCGGGGTACGACCAGGAGTCGACGCCGGGACTGGTGGCGGCGGGCGCAACGGTGGTGGTGTTTACGACGGGACGCGGCACAACGATCGGTAATGCGATCGTACCAGTGATCAAACTGGCGTCGAACAACGATATCTTCCGGCGCATGCAGGGTGATATCGATCTCTCGGCGGGTGACGTACTTGATGGAACAACGTCTATTCAGAGTACGGGAAAACAAGTGTTCGATTACGTGCGGGCAGTGGCAAGCGGAGAAGTTCGCGCCAAGGCCGAAGTTCACAAGCATCGCGAATTCCAGGTGTGGGCGGAGCGGGCGATCTCGCTCTGAAGCGAGCAGTGGCGTCGATCTCAAGGAGAGATAAGGCCGATGGGTTCACGGGTGAAGGCCGTGTCAACGTTGGTGATGATGGTTGCGCTCGGTTCGATGGCGCTGGCGCAGACACACATGACGGTGACGATTCGCACGGAGAGCACTGGGGCGAAGATTCCGGAGGTGATTTCTTCCGAGGGAGTGCCTCCGAACATGACGGCGTACGCAGTGAAAGGGAACGGCGGCAGAGTCTACGTCACGCTTATTAATATTAATAAGGATCATGGAGCGACCGTCCCAAGGGAGAGCGTGCAAGTGAAAGTGCCAGCGGGGTCGGCGGTAATCGTCAGGCTGAGCCAACTCTGAAGGGTCATGGTAATCGCAAGTGGAGTTGCTATCCTTATATAAAATATATAGTTGCGAGAAAGAATGGGGCGTGGCCGCCAAGCAGGCGGTATTGCGAACTGCGCACGATGGCGAAATGAAATTGCCAAAGCTGTGTTTACGACATTAGGTGGAAGTGGTATCCGACCTAAGCAGTTTCGGCTCACGAGGGCGAAAAAAAAGAAACATGTATTTACGGTTGACCATTACGACCATAAGATTCGAACACTGGAGTGTGGGGATCGAAAGCGAGGGGAAAGAATCGTTGTTCCACGGCGGTTACCCCGTAATGGCAACCTCGAGGATTTGGGGAATGGTGTCGGAGCGAAGGCATGAGTTCTAGCGGTATTGAAATGATTCTCGGTGGATGCAAACAGTTATGAATATACGTCGCATACTTTTAACAATCATTGCCACGAGCCTGTTAGTTGCGGCCTGCGCGGCGCAGTCCCCGGAAGATGTTGTGAAGTGGACTGCGAAGCCGGAGACCGCACAGCCTGTAAAGGCGGGCGAAAAATTCACGGTGGACCTCGCTGCCACGATCGAAGACGGCTGGCACGTCTATTCGATCACGCAAGCTCCTGGTGGTCCAACGACAACGATAGTTACGGTTCCCGCGAAGCAGGCGTTCAAGCAGGAAGGCGTGATTACGGGGACGGATCCGCACAAGTCCTACGACCCGAACTTTGAGATGAAGACCGAAACGTATGACGGCTCGGTGAGTCTCAAGGTGCCGATGGTGGTGAGGGCGAATGCGCCGGTGGGCGCGCAGAAGCTGGATATCGATGTATTGTTCCAGACCTGCAATGACACGACATGCCTGCCTCCGACGACGGTACACGTTGCGACGACGGTGAAGGTAGCTCCGGGAAAGGTTGCTGGAGCGGCTGCGGGAACGACGGCAGCAGCCGTACCGCCGGCGAGCGGAACGAGCGCGGGAAACCCTAATCAGCCGGAGGCTAATGGAAGCTCCCTGAGTGGTACTCCGGCTGGCGCAGTTTCCGGGAGCACGGGAGAGCCGACGCCGGCAGCGAACACTTCTCCAGAGGCGGCATTACAGAATCAATCATTGTGGTCGTTCATCTGGCTAGCGATGGGGATGGGCGCGCTGTCGCTGCTGACACCGTGCGTGTTTCCGATGATCCCGATCACGGTGTCGTACTTTACGAAGCACGCATCGCACAGCCGCGCGTCGGCGATTCGCAATGCGCTGATATACGGACTCGGCATCATATTGACGTTTACGGCGCTGGGACTGGCGCTGGCGGCGGTGTTCGGCGCGGCGGGCGTGAATCAACTGGCCGCGAGTCCGTGGGTCAATCTTCTTATTACGGTAATTTTCGTAGGATTTGCGCTGAGCCTGTTTGGCGCGTATTTCATTCAAGTTCCGCCAGGTCTCGTCAACAAGCTTGATGGGATCACGCGGCGGCAGGGTACGAGCGAGGTGATCGGGACGTTAGTAATGGGCCTGACGTTCACGCTCACCTCGTTCACCTGCACCGCTCCGTTCGTGGGCACGCTGCTGGTAATGGCGTCGCAAGGCAGTTGGAAGTGGCCGATCGTCGGGATGCTGTCGTTCTCGACGGTGTTCGCGCTGCCGTTCTTCATCCTGGCGCTGGCGCCGCAGTTGATGGCGCAGTTGCCGAAGTCGGGCGGTTGGATGAACTCGGTGAAGGTAGTAATGGGATTCCTGGAAATTGCGGCGGCGATGAAGTTCCTGTCGAACGCCGACCTGATCTGGCACTGGGGAATCTTTACGCGCGAGATGGTGCTGGCGATCTGGGTAGCAATTGGAATTCTGACGGTACTGTACCTGCTTGGAAAATTCACGATGTCGCACGACTCGCCGCTTGAGTCGGTGACGGCGATGCGCGTCGTGGTGGCGATCGTCTTCCTGTCGTTAACGGTGTGGCTCGCGACCGGTTTATTCGGACGTCCGCTGGGGACGATGGAATCGTTCCTGCCTCCACCGTCTAACATCGACTCAGCCAACGGTGGCGTGGGCGTGCAAGGCGGCAAGAGCAATCCGGCAGAGATGTCGTGGGTGCTGAACAACTATGACGCGGCGCTGGCACAGGCGAAGCAGCAGAACAAGCTGGTGTTTGTGGACTTTACCGGATACACGTGTACGAATTGCCGGTGGATGGAAGCCAACATGTTTCCGCGTGCCGACGTAAGGAATGAACTGCAGAAATTTGTGCGCGTCCGTCTCTACACGGACGGACAAGGTCCGGTGTACGAGCAGCAGCAGAAGATGGAGAAAGACCGCTTCGGAACAGTGGCGCTGCCGTTCTACGCGATCTTGACACCGGACGGAAAAGCGCTGGGCAGCTTCCCGGGATTGACCCGCAAGCCAGAACAGTTCATGTCGTTCCTGACTTCCGCGCAGGACGCCACGAGATAAACTAGTCCAACCCTGATTGGAACGCCGCGTGCCATGTGCATGCGGCGTTTTATTTTTGCGGCGATGACTGAAGAGCGGCCGGGACGTATTGCCTGGAGCATATCCTGGTTCCTATCTCAATTGTGCCTGTCCCAAAGTGAACCAATCTTCAGGACAGAACATCGAGTTCATCCCCCAATACTCGGATTCGCATGTAGAAGAGAAACTGTGACAAACGAGGCAGCGGCATCGCCTCTGCCTCTTGGAGGCCTCGGTGAAACTCTTTGCGTTCGTGCTGATGTGCTCTGTTGCTTTTTCCTTGGCCGGTCAGACGGCCGCTACCGTTCCGATCACAGTACTTCATGGTTCTGCCCCATCAGAGATTAAGCCGGTTTCTGCTTTCTTGTGGTATGACTTTCCAAAAGGCGACGATGCGGGTAACTTGTACTTCCATCCCGATCCGCCGGAGTTCGATACCCCGGTCCTCATCAAGCTGCCTGCCGGGACGGACGACGATGCGGTGGTTTATAAGGTTCCAGATAAGGGCGACGACTCTTGCGAATATCGGGCCTTCTCCGTCACCCGCGCTGGTTCCGTGGCGATGATTGCCGATTGCAAGGAAGGTACAACGATCATCCATTTCTTGTCGGATGGGTCGGTTTCAAGTCGAACTCCCCTGGACATAGCCAAGGGATTCGATCCGAGCAGGGTGTTCGCCGTGTTCGATTCCGGCGTCTCTATTGTTGGTGGTTCTTTTAACCGAACAGCGCCAAAGCCACTTTGGGGAACGAGCTTATTCGGCGTTTTCTCGCCGTCGGGAAAGCTACTCAGGCGACTGAATGACTGGGATAACATCGACAAGTCCGCCAATCCAAAATTCTACGAAGGTTATGCAACCTTCGGTTCCGACGGTTTGCTGTACATCCTCCAACCGAACGAAAAGATCGTCGTGATGAGTGAAGCCGGAGAAATTGTGCGTACGATTACGTACCGCAAGCCGGTCCACGACGCGATTGCATCACACCTCGTGGTGTCGGGGAATCTCGGAGTGGTTGAGTTGCACATCGTCAGCGATCCCACCAAGCTCTCAAGAATCCTCCTTGTCGTGATCGATCTCACGACAGGAGAGACGTTCCGGGTGTACGAAGCCGATTCTGAACTTGGGCGAGGGATGGTGAATTTTTCCTCCAAGGACGGTTTCACATTCTTGCGAGTGTCCAAAGGACGCTTGCAGAGAATGACAGCTCCCTTGCGCTAGCCTCGACCAGAAGTCGCCCCGCCGTTTTAGAACAGGTAATCGAAATCGAAGAGGACGTGGCGGTGATAGTTGCCGAAGAACGTTCCGTACTGCGGGTCAGCAATGTTGGAGTGAACCTCAAGGGCGTTGAAGTGGTTGGTAAGGTTGAGCACCGTGATGGAGAGGCGGATGGCGTGCTTCTTGGTGATCTGGAAATCCTTGGAGGTGCGCAGATCGAACGAGAAGTAGCGCGGGAAGCGATACTGCGGACCAAGGGCCGGGGTGAGCAATTGCTGGAAGACATTGGACGGCTGATAGGGAAATCCGTCACGTAGCTCGATGTGAGGAATCAGACGAATCTTGTGAGGAAGCTTATAGATGCCCCAGAGCAGGAAGCGGTTCGGGATTTCGCTGGGAAGGCTCGCAATGATGTCGTTGCGGACGACGGGGAACGGGAAATCTCCGAGATAGGTGCTGGCGTCGTTGATGTCGCCACGGGCGTGTTGCCGGACGTAAGAGAAGAAGAACTGCCGGCCAGGGTTGGAACCGATGCGCGCGGTGAATTCGAACTGGCGCGTGCGGGCAGCGCCGGACGATCCGAGCACGAGCGCGTTCTGATTGTTGATAACCTGCGGCTGGATGGTGAGCATGTCGTACGCGTGGCTCTGCAAATACCGCAGGCGGATGAGAAAGAGCCCGCCAAAAGGCCGCTCGGCTTCGACATTCCAGGCGACGCTGTAGGGGGCGAAATTGCCGCTGGTCTGTTTGCGCTGGATGAAGGGGAAGTGCTGATTGGCGGTCTGGCTGGTGATGTTGTAGTAGGTGAGCGGGCTGCCAATGATGTTGCCGAGGCCGTCATAGGTAGTCACGGTCTGCTGCGGATAACTGCTGAAGGCGTAGACGTCGAGGGGCACCGCATCGTAGAAGACACCGATTCCGCCGCGGACGACGAGCTTCTGATCGGCCATGGGAGTCCAGACGAAGCCGGCGCGAGGCGCAGTGCGCGTGGTGTGCGTGATGGTCTGGGCTTCAAAACGCGCACCGAGGTCAAGAGCGAAACGGGAACCCATGGACCAATGGTCCTGCGCATAGACAGCGGGTTCGAAGTCGCTGAGATCGAAGGCGGCCCCACCAGTGAAATCGATGCGCCGCAGGAGGTGGCCCGCCGTGTCTTCAATGAGAACGGGGCGAGCATTGAAGCGTCCGTCATTTTCGCTGTGCGCGAGAGTGGAGCCGAACTGGAAGGCATGAGCGCCAGCGAAATGGAACGTGCGCGGAGACCACTTTTCAATCCATTCATAACGAATGGCGCGGCGCGCTTCCTGGCTGAAATAGTTTCCGCTGTTGCCGGTGGGAGTGAGCACCATGTCACCGTTGCCCTGGGCGTAAATTCCGCTGCTGACGCGGGTGACGGCGAAGGTGCTCTGAAGTAATCCGTCGCCGATGGCCCAGCGATGAATCAATGCGGCAGTGGATTCATGGAAGCCGGCATTGGGAGTTACGGAGCGCGGGTTGAAGTAATCGAGCCCGGCGTATTGCAGGGTGTGAGGCGCCCAATGGAACGACGCGGTGAGCGTTTGCGTGGGAGAAAGAATCGCGTCGACCTGGCTGAATGAGTTGATCGACTCGGAGATGGTCTGATTCAGCGGATAGGGCAGCGTGTAGACTTCGCGCTTGTCGATGGAATACTCGGCGCCTTCGAGGAAGTAGAGACGATTCTTGATGAGCGGCCCGCTGAGATTGAAGCGTGGCGTGGCGTCGCGAAGACCTTCAAGATGTCCGCTGCGAATGCGGAACTCAGGCAGCGGATCGTTAAGATCGGCGTGCCATTTGTCTCCACCGCGGCGAGTTTTCGCGGTGACGACGCCGGCGGTGAAGCGTCCGTATTGCGCGAGGTAGGGCATCTCGGAAACGGAGATGGTCTGAACACTGTCGATGGGAACGGTGAGACCAAACGCGCCGGTGGCGGGGTCGGTGACATCGACGGAGTTGATGAGAAGCGCACTGTGATCCTCGCCATAGCCGGCGATCTGCACGCTGCCGTCCTTGGCGCGAACGATGCCAGGGATCAAAGGCAGTGTATCGGCAAGCGTCGCGGGTTTGCCTGGAACAACCTTTGCCTGCACGGGCGAGAGTTTGCTCTGGCTGCTGGACTGGCGCGTGACTGGATTGGGCGCCTCGGCCTGAACTTCGATATTCTGCTTGCTGAGCGCGGCAGCATGAAGGACGACATCGACTTCCTCGGGCGATGCGCCGGCGACGACCTGCAACGCGGTTTGCGTGGCGATGTAACCGATCTTGCTGACCTTGAGAGAGTACTGACCCGCGCTGGGGAGGTAGAGGGATGCCTTGCCCTGCGCATCGGTGGCGAGAGTCTGGAAGACCCGTCCGCCAAGGCTTACTTCCACGATGGCTTCGGGAACAGGCTGCGACGCGTCGCTGGTGACGGAGAAATGAATCGTCCGGCCACCGGGCGTGGTAGCCGAGGCGAATCCGCAGAACAACAACACCGCCGCCGCCAAACAACGAATAACGAGTCGAAGATCTGCACGAGCAAAGATCGCAGATCGAACCCGAGAGAGGGTCATTACAAAACTCCAGCCAAGAGAACTGTTACGCGAGCGGATGCATCGCAAGTGTCAATACGAAGCGGCAAAAGAATACGAAACAACGATGAAATTTGGGTGCGGCAAATGGCACAGATTCCGCCGGTCTTCCATTTTTCCGATTTTCCGATATGCCTCATTGTGCGCTTTCGAGGTAACAAATGTCTTTCGTGAAGATGACAAATTAGTCATACGGTGTCGCCTCAAGAACCGTCACAAAAGTGATGCGCATCGCGATCGGCAAGCGTTGCCGAACGCCTGCCGGGAGAACGAACGCGGCTTCCCGCATGAGAGGAAGCCGCGCGGTCGGACGTTTAGTTTGCCGTCACCGAGACGGAAACAGAGTGAGTGAGAGTTCCACTGGTGCCGGTGACAGTAACGGTGCCGGTCAGTGGAGTTGGCGCTGGGGGCGGCGCCGGAGTGCTGCTGCCTCCGCCTCCGCACGCGACCATTCCCGCCAGCAGACAAGCAACCATCAGGACCAGAAGGAAGCCGTGCAATTTACGCGAGCCGCTCTTGCGCTTTCTGACTGTGAACAGAGCTCCAAGCGAGAGGGCAAAGACGCTCTGCAATCCCAAAGGCAGGTGAAGGGGAATGGCAGCGGCGCTCTGGGTGGAACTGACCGTCGGCGCGGTGACGGAGAGAGTGGCGGTACCTCCGGCGGCGACGCTGGTCTTATCAAAGCTGCATGTAACGCCGGTGAGTCCGGACGAAACAGAACAGGTGAGAGCGACATTGCCGCTGAATCCGTTGGTTCCGGTCACGGTGATGGTGGCCGTGGAAGAGACGGAAGAAGACGAGTTGCGCGTCATCGTAAGGCTGCTGGCGCTGGTTGCGAGAGTGAAATCTTCGGCGGGCGGCGGCGTTGACGAGGCGGGCCATGCCGTGGCGAGCGCGGTTGCGTCAATGGAGCCGAGACCGGTGGCGAGATCGTAGCCAACAGTCGCATCGTAGCCGATTTCTCCAGAGCCGCCACTAGGGCAATCAGTGGTGCCGGCGGTACAGGGCACATCGTTATTGCCGGTGGTGACGTCGTGGAACGCGCCGGGAGTGGAGGCGGCGAGGGTGTAGAGCGTCTGGTTGATAAAGCCCTGAGGGGAGCCGGCTTTCTGATTGATCAAGGCAACGATGCCGGCGAAGACCGGTGCGCCCGCAGAGGTTCCACCGGCGACGTCGAGGTTTCCACCGGCCGAAGCGCGATAGCCAACGACGCAGCTTCCCTGCGAGCAGACGAGATAGCCGTCGTGATCGGCGGAGGCAGCAAAGGAAATGTCAGGCACGTCGCGCTGGCCGTCAGCGGGAACGCCCGTGCCGGTTTGCCATGAGGGCTTGGTGAAGAGTGTGCTCTTCCCTCCACCACTGGCGGAGAGAGAACCTCCACTCGCGATGTCGTTCGTGGTGTCGTTCCAGACCATCTCCGGGATGTAGGAGATGGCAGTGGGCCCGTTGGGGTTATTGGGATCGGTCGGATTCCAGTAAGTACCCGTGCCCTCGTTGAATTCCGTGCCGCCAATGCCGGTAACGTTGGGGAAGGCGGGGGGAATATCGACGGCATAGCCGTGGGTGGCGGTCGTGGTCTGCGTGTTGGCATTAGTGCTGTAGTCGCAGTCGGCGGCGCCGCTGTCGCCGGAGGCGGAGACAACCGTCTGCCCCTGCGCCTGAGCCAGATTGAAGAGAGTGGTCAGGCTCGCTATGTCCGTTGGTTGGAAATTGGCTTCGCAATCGCCATAACTGACGCTGACAACCGGGGCGATGTTGTTGTCGATGGCGTAATACATGGAGTCAAAAGCGCCATTGGCGGAATTGATGTAGATGATCTGCGCCTTCGGCGCCACCGCACCTGACCATTCGAGATCAAGGTTGGCTTCGTCGATGTCGCCAGTGACAATTCCGGGATCCTTTGTCGTGATGAGCGTGACCGTGGGATCGTTGACCGGAAGACCGGAGACACTGCGGAAGGTCTCGATGTCGCTCATGGTGATGTCGGTCTGTCCGACGACGGCGATCTTCTGGCCGGTGCCATCAATGCCGGAATTGTAGAGACCAGTGATGTTGTAGATGGTGGCGACATCACCAGGGGCGAGGAAGTGTGAACCGCTGACGTTGGAGGTGAAGTTGGGATTTACTTTGCGAATGACGATGTTGCGCGGCTTGGGGAGGAAGTTGTTGAGCGAGCGGAAGCTCTGCACGATGCCAGCGAGCGCGGCAGGAATGGATGGATTGGTAGCGTTGGCGTAGTGGAGCTTGCCGCCGACCATATATTGATGGATCTGCGTGCGGAAGGCGGAGGCGATTTGCCCGGCGGTGCCATTGAAGGCAATGAAGGTGCGGCTGCGAGCGGCTTCATCGATGGTGAAGCCCTGCGATCGCAGCCAACTCTCCACCTTGTTAAAGTCGCTGACGGAGAGGCCGAACCGATCAGCGTATTGCTCGGGCGTGATCCACTTGTGGTAGTTCGGCGAAGCAGGATCCTGCTGCTGCTGGAGGAGCGCGTTGAGACTCGCCTGCTGGGCCGCAGTGGGCTGAAAGACAAGCGTAACGCGATCCAACATGAACGAAGGCGCCACAGCGCCGTGATCGAAGGCCGGCTTGGCGAGCGGGCTGACATTTCCGCGCAGGGATGTCACATTAGTGCTATCGATGGCCTGCACGACGCGATTCATGGGGGCCGTCTGGCCAAACGAGGCAACGCACAGCAGGGTGATCAGCAACGGAAACAGAATGGTTCGAGAGAGCACGGCGGAAATGAGCCGCATATATGTCAATCCTCGCAAGTCATAGTTCTTGCCTAAGGCAAGTCACGGCGCGTGCCGTGAGACGAAACATAGGGCACGAGTATGGGGGCTGCACGGAGCTAACACGCCGGGCCGGAACAAGTTTTCGTCCGAATGCACGAGGCGCATGAGCATGACCATTCGATGAGAGTAAATACCGGGAGGAATCGCGATCTTTGAAGCCCAGGACAAGGAGGACAATGGGCCCGGGAGGCACGGTGATGCTGCGCACAGACGGGTGGAAACGGCATGTTTAGAGTGAATAAAGGTTACGACGAGCCTTCGCGCGTGCGATGGATTGAGATATCGACATGTTCTTCTTTGTAGTGATCGCAATCTGGACCGTACTGCACGTTTACGTCTTCTGGCGTATCGCCACCATTCCCGTGGTGGCGGCACACATCTCGCGCAAACTTCTTTTCAGCACGGGAGGGTTGTTGTGGGCGAGTTTCATCGTCTCGCGCATCATCGACCGTCCGGGCCTGCGGTGGTTGAGCCAGGCGCTGGAGATCGTTGGCACGGACTGGGTCGGCGTGCTGTTCCTGCTCTTCGTCTGCGAACTTGCGGTTGATACCATAACCTGCTTTGGATTCTGCCTGCGGCCAATTGTTCCGGCGCTGCGCGGATGGGCCGTAGTTGCGGCCGGCGTGCTTGCACTCATTGCGTTTGTCCAGGGGATGCGCCCGCCACAGGTGGAGAATTACGAGATTGAAGTAGCACGTCTTCCCGCCGCGCGCGATGGAATGGTGCTGGTGGTGGCCTCCGACATGCACCTGGGTTCGCACATCGGAGGCAAATGGCTGGCGGCCCGCATCGCGCAAATCAATGCGCTGCATCCTGACATTATCGTGCTTGCCGGAGACATTATTGAAGGACACGGCGAACAGGGACAAGAGCTGCTGCCGGTGATGCGAACGCTCTCAGCGCCGCTGGGCGTGTGGGCGGTGAACGGCAATCACGAAAGTTATGGCAGGACGGAAAATTCCGGGCACTTGCTGGAGGACGCGGGCATCCACGTGCTGCGCGATCAGTGGCTGGAGATCGAGCCGGGCGTGGTGATGGCGGGCGTGGATGATCTGGGCACGCGACGCCGCCAGCCGGCGCCGGGCGAGGAGTTTGTCGACCGTGCGCTGGCGGGGCACCCTGCCGGTTCGGCTGTGATCTTCGTTTCGCACACGCCCGTGCTGCCGGAGCGGGCAGCACACGACGGGGCGTCGTTGATGATCTCAGGCCACACGCACAACGGCCAGATCTGGCCATTCAACTATGTGGTGCGACTGGTGACGCCGTTCGTGGGCGGAAAGTATGTGGTTCAGGGAATGCCGCTGATTGTCTGCCGAGGAACGGGCACATGGGGGCCACGGATGAGGCTCTGGTCACCGGGAGAGATTCTGAAGATTACGCTGCGAAGCCCGGGGCACACAAAAACCCCTTCCATCCCACAAGCTAAGGAACGGTAACGAGATCCCGCTATAGGCACACTACATCCTTCTGTCCGCTTGCGGACGAGCAGGAGAGCCCGCTAGCCCATCAGCCGGATTCCCATGTAGAGAGCCCCTAAGACGACCACCGTAACGGCGAACACTCCGAGGTAGCGCAGTATTCGTTGGGTGATGGTCGGAGGAGTTCCCTCGGCCTCTTGAATCTGTTGATCCAAGCTTTCGAACATGACACTGCCTCCTTTTTCCGTTTTGCGTCCGAATCAGGCCCAGTGTCTTCCACAGATAAATCCGTGATCGTCTATGTACGCCTCATATTTACTACCACTTGGGTGCCGAGGGTTAGTTCTTTCTTCCGCAGGATGCCGGGAAAGAGCCCAAAGTTGAATGACTCTCCGGGAGGCCGGCGACTATGGCGTAAGACGCCGGGGCCCGCGGAAGAGGAAGGTCGCTTCGCGGATGTTGTCTAACTGCAACAAACACATGACAAAGCGGGCGAATCCGAGGCCGAAGCCGCCGTGCGGCGGACATCCGTACTTGAAGAAATCGAGGTAGTACTGGACGGAATGCGAGAGTCCGGCCTTTTTCGCCTGTTCCTGCAAAACGGCGTAACGGTGCTCGCGCTGCGCGCCGGTCGTGATTTCGATCCCCTTCCACATCAGGTCGAAGCTGTTCGTAAGGTGTGGCTCCTCGGAAGAACGCATGTGATAGAAGGGGCGCAGAGAGCCGGGGTAGCCGGTGAGGAAATAGAATTCCGAGCCGTAAGTTTCTTCGACATATTGCGCGAGTTCGTGCAGGCCGCCGGGGTCGATGTCGCCGCGCCTGGTGTTGGCCGCCATGACGTACTTGCGCTGGGAGAGAACCCGATGGGCCTCCTCCATGGTGAGCCGGGGAAAGGGAAGGCTGGGGACGCGGATGGCGGTGTTGAACTCCCGCTGCACGGCCTCGGCATATTGACCGTGCAACTGTTGCAGGACGAACGCAATCCAGCGCTCCTCCCACGCCATCACGTCCTCGTGGGACTCGATCCATGCCAGTTCAACATCGACACTTGTAAATTCAGTGGCGTGACGCGAGGTGAATGAAGCTTCGGCGCGAAACACGGGGCCAATCTCAAAGACGCGTTCGAAGCCGGCCGCGATCGCCATCTGCTTGTAGAACTGCGGCGATTGCGCAAGATAGGCGTGGCCGAGGTGAAAGTATTCGAGCGAAAAAGTCTCGGCGCCGGATTCGCTGGCGCTGTGCATCAGCTTTGGGGAGTGAAGTTCGAGAAAGTCCTGCTCATGCCAATGCATCCGCATGGCGTGCTCGACGGCGGTAGCGATCTCAAAGACGAGGCGGTTGCGGGGCTCGCGAAGGGCGAGATAGCGCCAGTCGAGAAGCGCTTCACGGCCGGACATTTCGTTGATCGGGAGCCCGTGCTGTGCGGGGCCAGCGACGGCGATGGAATCCGGAACGAGCTCCAGGCCGTCGAGCGCAACCGTGGAATTGGCCACGACGCGTCCAGTAATGTCGACCGCGTCACCGGGGGCGCAGGTGCGAACGTGGACTGTGCCGGTCGCTTCTTCGGCGGGAATCTCGCGAGCGACCTGAATGCGTCCGCTGCGATCACCGACGACGAGAAACTCCATCCGTTTATGTTTGCGGACGGTTTCAATGAAGCCGCAGATGCGAACCGTGCCGCCGACGGATCGCTTGGCCGTTGCTATGGGAAGCCGCTGCATGTCTGCTCTCCTGCGTTATTGGAAAAGATTGCGATAAACGAAAAGCCACCAACCCGGCTGCCGGATGGTGGCTTAAGACTCTTGAGGTTTACGTCGTCTTAGGTATCCGGCAGCCGATCGATTGAGAGTCGATTCAGCGGAAAATTGGGCCGAATGCAATTAGGCGCGCAATTATTGGGGACCGCGACGACGCGCGGTGCAGAGCAGTACGATGTCCCCAGATTAAACTTCATGCGCAACCTCTCTATTGGTTTTAACATCAACATCCCGAAGCTGGCAATGCTGGAATTAGCGCGGGAGTGATCACAGGCGACGCGGCGCTTTTGTGTGTTACCTGCGCACCCGCGCTAAAATGAAGGGTTTCCGGCAGTGCCGCAGACAGTACAGCATCCAACAAATCACAAAACCGCACTCATCCGCAGGGGAGGCAATCGTGGCTACAGAGACAAAGGGACAATCGCAACCACTCACGGAACGCGCGGCGTGGAAGGCGCTGCGGGCACACTTCCCGGCGATCAGCGCCGTGGGCATGAGAACGCTGTTCCGCGATGACCCGAGCAGGGGCGAGCGCATGGCGGTGGAAGCCGCCGGGCTCTACCTGGATTACTCGAAGAACCGCGTGACGGACGAGACGATGCGCTTGCTGCTGAGGCTGGCCGAGGAAAGCGGGTTACGCGAGCGGATCGACGCGATGTTCCGCGGCGACAAGATCAACGTCACGGAAAAACGCGCGGTGCTGCACGTCGCGCTGCGCGCTCCAAAGGACGACACGATCCTGGTGGACGGCAAGAATGTTGTGCCGGACGTGCACGCCGTTTTGGACAAGATGACGCGCTTTGCGGAGCAGGTTCGCAGCGGCGAGTGGCTGGGCTACACGGGCAAACCGATTCGCAACGTGGTGAACATAGGGATTGGCGGATCGGACCTGGGGCCGGTCATGGCCTATGAGGCACTGCGGCATTACAGCCGTCGCGAGATGACGTTCCGCTTCGTTTCCAACGTGGATGGCACGGACTTCGAAGAGGCAACACGCGACCTGAATCCGGAAGAGACGCTGTTCATCGTTTCGTCGAAGACCTTTACGACGCTGGAGACGATGACAAACGCACACACGGCGCGCACGTGGATCGTCGGTAAATTGGGCCATCACCTGGCAGTGGCGAAGCATTTTGTGGCGGTGTCGACAAACGCCGAGGAAGTGGAGAAGTTCGGGATCGATACGGCGAACATGTTCGAGTTTTGGGACTGGGTCGGCGGACGCTACTCGATGGAGTCGGCGATTGGATTGTCGACGATGATCGCGATTGGTCCGGAGAATTTCCGGGCGATGCTGGCAGGGTCGCGCGCCATGGATGAACACTTCCGCACCGCGCCCTTCGAACGGAATCTGCCGGTGCTGATGGGATTGCTGGCGATCTGGTACAACGATTTCTTCGGCGCGGAGACAGTCGCCGTTCTCCCGTACGAACAGTATTTGAAGCGATTCCCGGCGTATTTGCAGCAGTTAACGATGGAGAGCAACGGCAAACACGTCAACCTGGCAGGCGTGAAAGTCGACTACCAGACAGGGCCGATTTTCTGGGGAGAGCCGGGCACGAACGGGCAACACTCGTTCTATCAACTCATCCACCAGGGAACGAAATTGATTCCGTGCGACTTCATTGGTTTCTACCAGGCGCTGAATCCGCTGGGAAACCATCACGACCTTCTGATGGCGAACGTCTTTGCGCAATCCGAGGCACTGGCATTTGGAAAGACGGTGGAAGAGGTCAGAGCCGAGGGCACGCCGGAGTGGCTGGCGCCGCACCGCGTATTCGAAGGCAACCGTCCATCGAACACGATTCTTGCGGAGCGGTTGACGCCCGAAGTGCTGGGCAAACTAGTGGCGCTGTACGAGCACAGCGTATTTACGCAGGGCGCTATCTGGAACATCGATTCGTTCGACCAATGGGGAGTGGAACTGGGGAAGGTGCTGGCGAAGCGAATCGTTCCGGAGCTGGAGCAAGGCGACTCGGAGTTGCGGCATGATTCCTCCACCAATGTGCTTATACGGCGCTACCGCAAGAACAGGAAGAGTGAATAGCTGCCCACTGTCCACAGCGCGAAACGGAGAATTGCGTTGCGCTCTCTTTGTGGCGCGTGCGAAAGTAATGGCTCGGCTCATCGCGATGGGTGAGGCGATGACGGGTAATCTGCATGGCACTACGGTGCGCCGAAGTTGTTGAGACTACAGAAACTTCTTCGGGACAATCAGGGTTTAGAAGACAAGCATAAATAGACGGATTTATGTACGCCACGGTTGAGGCACGATCGTGGTGGTTCTACAAAATTAGCGTGGGGAATCAAAGACCCTGAGGCCTGCCATTTTAACGATACGCACTCTCTGGTTCGCTGCTGAGACGATGAATCCACGAAAGCTGAGTTGTTGCCTCATATTGCTGCTGGCAACTGTTGGAGTAGCCGAGGCTCAGACACCGGCAACTGTGTCATTGGACCAGGCGATCCATCTTGCTATTGCTCATAATCATGCACTGATGGCTGCCCGCTCGCAGATACAACAGAGCGAGGCGGAGGAAATCACTGCGAACCTCCGGCCTAATCCAGTTCTCTCATGGGACTCGCAATTCGTCCCGATCTTCCAGCCAAGCCAATTCAGCTCGGACTATTTCAATAACACGGCGCAATTCGACCTTGGGGTTGGATACCTGATTGAGCGCGGGAAAAAGCGGCAGCACCGTCTACAGGCGGCACGCGACCAGACCACGATTACGAAGTGGCAGGTTGCAGACGCGGAGCGGCAACTTACCTTCAACGTCGCGCAGCAGTTCATCGCCGTGCTGCTGGCGGAGTCGACGCAACGACTTGCCGAGAACGATCTTGCGAGCTATCAGAAAACCGTGCAGATAAGCGAGGACCGCTATAAGGCCGGAGGTCTGAGCGAGGGCGACCTGTTGAAGGTCAAGTTACAGATGCTGCAATTCCAGTCGGATGTGAGCGCCGCGAAGTTGGCAAAGGTACAGGCGCTGGCCGGGCTGCGGCAATTGGTGGGATACGACGCACTGCCGGAACATTTCGACGTGGTGGGAGATCTTGCGTATACGCCCGTAAAGGTGAATCTCGACGACCTGAAGATGGCCGCATTGAAGGACCGCCCCGATTTGCGCGCCGCGACGGCGGGAGTGCAGGGAGCGGACAGCCAGTACTCGCTGGCAAGGGCAGACGGAAAGCGCGACCTGAACGCATCATTTAATTACTCGCACGTGGCCGGCGTGAATACGGGAGCATTCTTCTTCAACATGGAGATGCCGATCTTCGATCGCAATCAAGGCGAAATTGCACGGACAAAATTCGGGATCGACCAGGCACACCAACTGGCCGACGCGGCTTCGGATGCGGTGCTGACCGACGTTGAAAGCGCGTATGCCGCGCTGCAATCCAACGACGAAGTGGTTTCGCTTTACGAGTCGGGATACGTGCGGCAGGCGAAGGAGTCACGCGACATCAGTGAATACGCCTTTAAACGCGGAGCAGCGAGTTTGCTTGATCTGCTGGACGCGGAGCGCAGCTACCGGTCGACGGAGCTTGCCTACCGGCAGGCGCTGGCGAGTTACATGATTGCAGTGGAGCAATTGAAGGAAGCCGTCGGTACGAGGAGCCTGCCATGACTTCAACCATTCCAGGAAGGAACCAGCACGTGAAGGTCAGAACAGCGAAGTCACTCCTGCTGATCGCGGCCGCGCTTCCCGGCTTATTTGCGGCGGGATGCAGCAGCGGAAGCAACTCGATGACATCGTTTTCATCGGGATTAACGGCACAGGACAGGCCGAAGCTGTTCACGGTTCCCGCCGACCAGATGACGCACGTTCACGTCGTCACTGTGGAACCGTCAACAGTTGATAGAGTGCTGCGGCTGACAGGTTCGGTGGCGTATAACGGCTTCCACACAACACCCGTGATCTCGCAGATCAGCGGACCGGTGGGAAGAATCCTGGTTGAGCCGGGCCAGTTCGTGCATCGCGGACAACCGATGCTGTACGTCAGCAGCCCGGACTTTTCGCAGATGCGTGCCAACTATGTGAAAGCGCGCGACGCGCACACACTGGCCACGACGCAGTACGAGCGGGCGAAGGATCTGTACGCGCATCACGCAGTTTCGCTAAGCGACCTTCAAGCGGCGGAATCGGCGGAGGTGCAGGCACAGGCGGATCTGGATGCCGCGCAGCAGTCGCTGCAGGTGCTGGGGATTCCGAAACCTGACACGCTCACGAAAGGACCGTCGAGTCCGGAAGTCGCGGTGTTGGCCCCGATCTCGGGCGAGGTGGTGGAGCGGTTGGTGGCGCCGGGACAGTTGTTGCAGGGCGGCGGGACGCAGTGTTTCACGATCTCCGATATGAGCAGCGTGTGGGTGCTGGCCAACGTCTTCCAGAACGATTTGGGCCAAGTACACGTTGGCGACCCGGTCACCATCGATACTGACGCTTACGCGACGAAATTCCACGGAAAGATTTCTTATATCGGCGCCGCGCTCGATCCCAACACGCGCACTGTTCAAGCACGTATTGTGACGGACAATCCCGGCGAGAAATTGAAGAACAACATGTACGTCACTGCGGAAGTTCGCGCCGGCAAGGCGACGAACGTAATTGCAGTGCCGGATAGTTCCGTGCTGCGGACCGCGGATAATCAGCCGTTCGTGTACCTGGAACAAGGCTCGGGAAAATTCGGAGAGCAGTTGGTGTCGATCGGCGAGACCCAGGGCGGAAAGACCGTAATCCTGAGCGGATTGAAGCCGGGTGATCGCGTGGCCGCGGAAGGCAGCCTGTTCCTCCAATTCCAGAATTCATTGCAGCAAAACCAGTAACTAAACCAGCGAGTCGCTTCAGGGCACGCATGTTGCCAGTCGAATGATCCATAGAATCGTCCAATTCGCGCTTCGCCAAAGATTTCTGGTACTGATGCTGACGGTCTTCGTCGTGATCGCGGGCATCGTCTCCTTCCAGCGCATGCCCGTGGATGCGTATCCGGATCTCTCGCCGCCGATGGTCGAGATCATTACGCAATGGCCGGGACACGCCGCCGAAGAGGTGGAGCGACTGGTAACACTTCCACTGGAAGTGGAGATGAACGGCGTGCCGCACATGGAAGTGATGCGGTCGATCTCTCTCTATGGGCTCTCCGACATCCGCCTGACTTTCAAGGAATCGACCGACGACTATTTCGCGCGGCAGGTCGTATTCGAGAGACTTGGAGATGCGACGCTGCCGGACGGAATTGTGCCGCAACTGGCTCCGCTGGCTAGTCCAAGCGGGTTGGTGTACCGCTACGTTCTGGAGAGCAGCGACCGCACTCCGCAGCAACTGAAGACGATTGAAGACTGGGTGGTGGAGCGCGCGTATAAGTCCGTGCCGGGCGTGGCGGACGATTCCGGCTTCGGCGGCACGGTGATGCAGTACCAGGTGCTGCTGGATCCCGCGCGGCTCTACTCCTATCACTTCACAGTGCCGCAGGTAATCCAGGCGCTGTCGGCAAACAACGGCAACACGGGCGGAGGATTCTACTCGCAGGGAGGGCAGTTTTATTACGTGCGCGGCATTGGACTGCTGCGCGATACGGCCGACATAGGCGACGTAATCGTCGGAACGAGCAAGGGCATTCCGGTGCGCATCAAGGACATCGGACAGGTGACGATGGGCCATGCGCCGCGCCTGGGCGAGTTCGGGTTCGAGAAGAACAACGACGCCGTGGAAGGCGTCATCATGATGCGTCGCGGCGAACAGGCGCAGAACGTGCTGAAGGGCGTGGAGAAGGAGAC
>Ga0307375_10000308_pt1 | contig 65084 bp, 51 predicted proteins | sample TR1MG_FD_202531 | JGI IMG/M metagenome (GOLD analysis project Ga0307375, IMG submission 202531) | Soil microbial communities from Risofladan, Vaasa, Finland - TR-1 | ecosystem: Environmental > Terrestrial > Soil > Coastal area > Acid sulfate soil | place: Finland: Risofladan, Vaasa | collected... | reverse complement strand
TTGAAGTTACAAACCTTGCAGGTGGTTGGCAGCAGATTAATGCCGAGAGATACACCCAGTCGGCGACTGCTAACCGGCCCGAAAACAATTTTATCGAATATAAACGTGGCCATTTTTTTATGCAAATTTAGCATTCTCTTTTGATGCTGCTAAAACGTTTTCTAAAGGTTTTTTAAACAGTCATACACATAGTTGACAATTATCATTTTGTTACGAACTGAGGTACCCTATTTTTATGAGCAAACACTAAGCTATGGAACAACACGAAAAACTTAACGGTGAGCTAGATTATCTCGAGGTAGTTTCCATTAATGCCAAAAGGTTCCGTGAGCTTATTTCGAAGGTGGAAGCGTTGGCTCAAGCCGGTATTGAGAATGGTTTCATCGGCGATGTTTTTTACATGCTGGCCAACTATGCTGAGGGTTCATTACTCGATGAGGAGTTGGCGCTCATGAAGGCAGATGCTGTCACTAGAGAAGCGCATCATGTTCTGCATAAAAAATTCTTGGTTCAGCTCGATTCCATCCGGAAAGGACTTGAGCAGGGGCAGCCAGAAAAGATGAGAGATATAGTTCAGTTTTTAAACGACTACTATCAGGAACATTTTGTTGGATTTCATGGTATCCACGAGAAGTAGTTAGACCAATCTTCTCAGTTTTGCCTCTTCTTTGATTTTGAAAGTTTGCATATTTATACCGGTGAGGAGAAGAATTCCCGGTTTTTTATTTCTTTCAAGACTGCCAAAGGTATCATCAACACCAAGAGCTATTGCTCCATTAAGTGTGGCCCAAGTGAGCATCTCCTCAAGGGCAATATTATCGTTAACTTCCTGAATTGACTTAAGCAGTTGCAGCATGTTTGTTGAGCCTGATTGGACGCTGCCCAGAACAATTTTACAGCCAAGTTTTCTCAATCTCGAAATTGATTCAGCACTGGTTGTCTCTGAAACAATAAAGCTGCAAAACAAAAAATGGCAAACTATGGAGGCAATGATCTTTTCCGGAATTTCGGTTGTATGATGAATTAGAAGATGTAGGTTGCGAGGAAGTTGAAGTAGCTGATTGAGTGTGGTCTCCCAACTTGCACTCTCTGTACCAAATTTTACAAGGAAGGGTATATCTGTTGAGGAGGTATTACGATCAACAAGTAGAGCGGTTTCTGGCAACAGGCAACTCAATGCCTTGTATGTCACAAGGGAGTGTGGCTGGTATTCCCCAAGGAAGTCATTTTCATTTTTCTCGATGCCTACCAGAACGGTTCCGGAGTGAAAGTATTTCAGGTTGGTCTCTTTGCTGACCTTATTCTTCTCATCTGTTATGGACGAACCGCATGAAATCCCATACGTGTTTATTAATCCAGGTAATATTATTCCGTTGTAATGCTCAATGTCTTCAGCTTCACGATCAAGCGTGTCTTGCAATTCCAGTATTGTTCCTTCGTGGTCAACCACAACTACCCCATGCCTTATCGGTGGGGAGGATATGGGAAATACTAGAGAGGCGGAAATTTTCCTCATTTCTTTTTCGGAAGAACAACTTCGTAGGGATGATGAATCCGATTCTTATCTGGCTGAATTGGTGGTGTGGGATGGGGGGTTGATTTTTTGTCGGAAAGAAGAGCTGGTGTAGTAAGTGATATACGACGAATACCGACAAAGCGGAGAGGTGGTGTTTCTGGGTTATTATCAAAATCAAGTATTCGTCCTTTGATAAAGATTGGCTTATCATCTGTAATATTAAAAGATGCAATATAGGTATCTACCTTATTTTCCTTTTTAAATGGGATTACCTGCTTGTTGTTCAATTGCTCAAGGGGCGTTTTGTCTGAGGGAGAGGTTCCAACAACTATTCGAAGGTTGGTGGACATGTCCTTAGGACTTACAAAGGCTAACACCTTAAGTGTATAGACGCCCTTATGAGAAACGGGAACGGAAAATTCAATTTTTTCGTTGGAGTGCTGGTTGGATAGATTCCAAATAGCCATTTTGTTCCACAAGTTTTGGGGTTTATCTTCTTTTGTTATAGAATCATCTATGACTTGGTTTTCCATCTCCAATTTCAAGATTACCTGATCATAAATTTTATCGAGTATATCTGGTTTTCCTAGGTAGTAATAATAGCTCTTACTGAACTGTTCTGGAGAGGAATGAAATGATTTAAAAATTTCACCATAATAGTTGATGCTGTCCCTGCCAAGTATTTCTCGCGGTGAGGCAGCTATAGATAGTGATCCGTCAGTAAGGTACATTTTATAAAGTATAGCAGCCATATCCTTTTCTGGGATAATGTTATTATGGTTGCTACAGCCGGAAAATATAGTGGCTCCAATTAAAAACAGGAAAAGTGATCTGAGCATTTTTTTTGAGGGCAAACTTACTTAATATTTTCGAAAAGCACACCGATCATAATCTCGTGGGTCCCACTATTATAGTGGCTTAGTGCGGTAAACGAGTAGTCGTATGAATAGCCAAACATATACTTGTTGTCGTGGATATAGCCTATCAAGATTGATGCGGCATCTTTCCAGCGCAGCGAAAGGCCACCCCAAACCTTGTTACGATATGTGATTTTACCATTAAGTTCAAACACAACGGGAGAAGGGTTCATGTATTTTATCAGCAGTGATGGTTCGAGCTCATAGTCGCGAGTCAGGTAGAACTTATAGCCTCCTGCCAGAATGAAGTGTTGTTTCAACTTGTTGATCCCCACTGCGTCATTGTTAAAGTTGAGCTTATTACCCAGCAGTTGCAATGCCGAAATACCAACGTAGTAGTACGATGAATACATGTAGAAGCCAATGGATGCATCAGGGGCCAATGTCGACTTGGTTGAGGTAAAGAGTGCCGGGTCGTTGGTAATGTTTTCATCGCCAAAGTCAATTTTGCTCCCGTCAACTTTGTACTGCAAAAGTCCAAAACTCAGACCTCCAGAAAGGCGAATCTCGTCGGTCATTCTAATATTGTAGGCATAGCTACCCGACAATCCAAGCCTACTGGTTGGACCGGTGATATCGCTGTAAATCATTCCTCCAAACCCCATATCTTTTTTGGCGTGGGGACCATAAACGCTAAGGCTATAGGTTTGTGGCGCATCCGGAATACCAATCCACTGGTAGCGGTTGTTGGACCTAATTTGAAAGTAGTTGTTGGTTCCTGCCACCGCCGGATTGATAATATACGGGTTAAACATATACTGTGAATACTGGGGAATTTGTTGACCCCAAGCATCCGTAAGTATGCCAGAGCAAAGAACCGTTAGTACTATCAAGTAAAACTTTTTCATACCCACCTATTTCGTTTCTTTTGGACTTTCCTTGTTTTTAATAGAGTCCCGGGGCAAAGCCCCGGGGTATTTCTAGCGTAATATAGTTACAGAGCCAACTTGTGGTCCATAGCCTTCCTTGTTGAACTTAATCACGTAGTAGTATGTTCCCACTGGTAAATCTCCTCCACTAATTGCTTTACCATTCCAAGGCTTTTCATAGCCTTTGGAGTAGAAAACCCGTGAACCCCATCGGTTGAAAATTTCTACCTCAATCTGGGGGAATAGCGCACTAATTGGCACACCGGTAACATCCCATATTTCCCAAGTATCATGTATACCATCGCCGTTGGGTGAAAATGCATTTGGAATATTGATAAGCTTTAGAACCTTAACAGGAACGGCTACACTGTCGACACAACTAGTAGCTGTATCCTCGGCCATGGCGTATATCTGGGTATAGCCCCACTTGCTGTTTTGCTTGTAGAAAGTGTAGGACTGAGGAACCAGAATGTTGGAAATGCTATTATCAACAGGGTTGAATAGGGCCGGATCCTTCCAGTAGTACACGACGTCCATATTCGCTGTAGTAATATCTGAAGCAACTTCATAGGGCGAATTAGCTAGCACAACTAATGTATCCCCATCAAAGTTGAAGTCTTTAATTATCTCAACTCCAATCTTCGGATAAACTGTAACTAGCGCCGTAGCAAGATCTTGACACTCACCAGTGTTATCTGTCAGTAATAGATTAAAGGTTGTTAACGTGTCAATTATTGCTTGTGCCAGTGGTTGTCCATTGTAGGCACTTAGGTCAATAGATGTTCCTCTTGCATTAAGGCCAAACCACTGATTTAGTGACATGTTTATGTCGCTGCCGCTAGCCATGAGTGATATTTGGACACCAGCGCAAACAAATGGTTTGGTAATAATGGAAGCATGAAGTCTTGTGGTATAAGGCACATAGAATGTCTGACTATATGCACAGGCCTTTGAATCCACAACATTTAATCGATATCCAATCTGTTTACCGTTGCTATCGAAGGAGCGCAGGTTGTCAATATTCAAATCTGTATCAGCAATTTGAGGAATATTGGGATCGTCGGTTACAACAGTCCAAGAGTAGGTATATCCTGGGGTTGCACCGTTTACAGTGGCATTAATTTGCCCAATATCATATCCTCTGATTTTACATACCGCCGAGTCAATAACTGCCGAGGCATCCCACATTGGCGGTCCGGTAATTGAGAATGGTTGGGTAAGGTTACAGCTATTTTGGTCCGTAATGGTAAGTGAGTAAGTACCTATTGGTAAATCGGTCCTGTTAAGATCGGTGGTACCATCATCCCAACTGTAAGTGTAGGTTGGCACACCACCAGCAACATTAACCACTAACGAACCGGTTGAATCGGTAGGACAAGTTATATCGCTAACAGAGGATGGATCGAGTGTTGCCGTAATCTTTTCCGGAGCATCTTGGAAGTTGATTGGGTTTGCCGTATAGGCCACCTTACATCCATTACCATCTTTCACATATACGTTATAGTCGCCGGGTAAAAGATTTGTGAAAATATTGGACGATTGATATGTCACGTCGTTATCAACAGAATAATCGAGTGAACCTGTTCCGCCACTGGCATTAATGGTAATCGCGCCCTGATCCTTGCCTGCACAAATATCATAGGTAGGAGTATCAACGCTGGAAATAACTATTGCCGGAGCATCATTTATGGTCACCGCTGGAAGAACAATAATTCTACCAGTGGGAACATCTGTCACCGTTGCAACATAGGTTCCTGGATCCAAATTTTTATAACCGTTGCCATCATATTTGGCGTTCATTTCGGTATTATAATCTATGCCATCCTTGGTCCAGCTTACGGTTGGGTTGGAACTACCGTATATGGTCAGGGTTATGGTTCCATCACTCACACCATTACAAGTAAGGTCTGTTGATGTAATGGTTGCACTGAAGTCATTAAGAAGCAAGTCGGTGACTGTTGCGCTACAGCCATTATTGTCGTTAACTGTAACGGAGTAGTTCCCTGCAGCTAATCCTGTAAACACGCCTGTGGTATTGGATGTACCTCCGGGAGTCAACACATAGGTGAGTGTGCCTGTTCCTCCAGTTGCTGAAACATCTATTTCACCGTCATTTCCAGAAGGTGTAGGCTGAATAAGCTGGTCAACCGTAATTACTATCTGATTGGGCTGTTGAACTTGAGCAAGGGTGCCGGTAATACAGTTGTTGGCATCGTTCACCTGAATACTATATGTTCCACCGGATAAATTTGTGAAAATATTGGTATTACCCCATGTTGCACCACCATCGATGGAGTAAACAATCGTTCCTGTTCCACCGCTGGTAATAATCTCAAGAGCACCATTGGTATTTCCATAACATCCAGTTACATCAGTAATATTAACAGCATCGATATGGAGTGTTGTGGGTGAAACTAGCACTATGTTTCCTGTAGTCACTGGACCACAACCAAGGCTATCAGTAATGGATACAGTGTAAGTTCCTCCTCCAAGACCAGTAAATATGCCAGTAATATTGGTAGCACCGCCGGGACTGAGCACATAGGTGTAATGTCCTGTTCCGCCAAGCGCTGTAACGGTTATGGAGCCCAACGTAGTACAGGTTGGGTCAACAGACGATTGCGATCCGATTGTAACTGGGGCTGGAGCAACTAGCGTAACGTTGGCCAAAGCGGTACAACCCTTGGCATCTTTTACGGTAACCGTATGTGGCCCTGGGGTAACATTATTAAAGGTAGGTGTAGTTGTCCAAGCGCCGCCGTCAAGTTTGAAAAGTTTTGGAGAGAGGGCAGAATATGTTCCACCAGTAGAGGTCGCCACAATTTTTCCATCCCAAATAGTCATTCCACTACAGCTAGGGTTGGTAGGATTGAGTGTTATTGTGAGCACATCTGGTTCAAATATGTTAACGGTATCGGCAAACATACATCCATTTGCATCTTTAACAAACAGGTAGTAGTCGCCACCGGCTAAATTGGTTGCCGTATTGGTTGCTCCAAATGTTGCCCCATCATCGAAGCTATACTGGTATGGAGGTGTTCCACCGGAAGCGGTGATTGTAATTGTTCCATTAACGTCACCGTTGCAGGTAATATCTGTTTTAACAGAAGTTGCTGTAAGTGCAGTGGCTTCCGATATGGTGAATGGTCCTGCAATCACTGGTCCGCATCCATTGACATCTACCACCTCAACGGTATAGGTGTCGGGAGCCAAACCGGTGAAGGTGCCAGAGGTGTTCGAGGCAATAATGGTGGCAGTACCATCCTTCAGATTAAAGGTAAGAGGTGCTGTTCCTCCAGAGGCAAGAACGGAAATAGTTCCGGTGTTAGAGCCAAAGCAGCCGGAGTTGGAGGCCGAGCTGGCATCGATGCTTATGGCGGCTGGATCCACAATGGTAATTGCATTGCCATTAGCAGTACAGCCATTGGCATCTTTCACAACAACATTGTATGTTCCACCTGTCAATCCTGTAAAGAACCCAGTTGTGTTGGCAAAGGTTGTTCCACCATCAATGGAGTAATCATAAGGTGCCGAACCGCCACTCACAACAATGGTTATGGTTCCGTCGTTGGCTCCATTACATGTTACATTGGTAAAGTTCTGTGAGGTATAGGTTATGGCTGTTGGTTCCGTTAGGGTAACCGGGTAGTCCAGTGTACAGAGGTTGGCATCGGTAACGGTAACGGTATAACTGCCAGCGGTTAGTCCGGGGAATAGCCCAGTTGCTTGTCCTGGACCGCCATTGAGCGAGTAGGATAATGCTCCGGTGCCTCCGGTGGCCACTACGTTAATTTGTCCATCGTTGCTACCATTGCACGAGATGTTGGTGGTAGTTGTAGTTGGATCTATAACAATTGGTGGTGGACCGGCAACGGTGAGTAAACTTCCGTTTTTGATACAGCCATTATCATCCTTAACTGCTACCTGATAGGTGCCTACGCCAAGGTTATTAAAGAAACCGTCGGTTTGCCATGTGGTTCCACCATCGATGGAGAATTGCAGATCGCCGGTGCCGCCAGTAGCTAACACCACGATTGATCCATCAGTGTTATACCAGCAAACAGTAACATCGTCAACAATCTCGGCCGAGATGGTAATTTTTGAGGGCTCGTTGATGGTGTTCGGCCCAACCGTTGTGGTACAGCCGTTGCCATCTTTAACTATTACTGAGTAGGTTCCTGCAAACAGATTTAGAAACTCACCAGTTGCTTGCCATGTTGTTCCTCCGTTGATGGAGAAGCTAAATGGTGGCACGCCTCCAGTAACCTTAACTGTGATCGATCCGGTATTGTCTCCATTACAGGTAGTAACATCCTGCCATGTTCCACCATCGGTGGCAATGGCCGCAGGTTGAAGTATTTTGGCAATAGAAGCTACAGTTGTACATCCATTAGCATCCCTAACCTTAAGCGAGTAGGTTCCGGCTGTAAGACCAGTGAAATCGGGACTTGCCTTCCATGATGATGAGGTGCCTCCAAGGATAGAGTATTGGTATGGTGGTGTTCCACCTGAAGCGGTGAAGTGAATTTCACCGTTCGCGCTACCGTTACACGTTAGATCTTGTGTGGTAAAGGTAAAGGTTACCTGAGCAGGTTGGGTAACGTCGAGCAAGCTGCCAGTCTTTAAGCAGTCACTGGCATCTTTTACCATTACTTGATATGTACCCGCTGCCAAATTGGTGAAGTTGCCAGTTGCTTGATAGGTTGTTCCACCATCGATGGAGTAGGAGAGCACACCAGTTCCACCACTGGCTACAATGGTAATGCTGCCATTGGTATTGCCAAAGCAACCGGTAACGTTAACTACCGTTTCGGAGGTTATAATTATGGCTGGTGGCTCGGTAAGGGTAACTGGTACGGTTGTGGTACATCCATTTGCATCCTGAATGCCAACGGTATGGTTACCTGCAATAAGACTGCTAAAAGTGGCTGATGCGCCATAAGTACCACCATCAATATTGTAGGAGTAGGGTGAAGTGCCACCGGCGGCAGCAACTGTTACTGCGCCATCGTTTCCCCCATTGCAGGTAAGATTGGTTTGGGAGGTGATGCTACCTGTAAGTGCTGATGCAGGTTGGGTAATGGTAACCGGAACATCAAACGTACAGCTGTTTGCATCACGAACAGTAACGGTATAGCTACCGGCAATAAGGGTACCAAAAGTACCACTAGCCTGATAAGCGCCTCCATTGAGACTATATTGGTAGGGTGCAGTTCCACCAGCACCGGCAACAGTTACGGAGCCAGAATTACCACCAAAGCAACTTACATTTGTCTGTGCAGAAATTGCAGCTGAGAGTGATGCAGCTGGTTGAGTTATGGTAACAGGAACATCTACTGTACAACTGTTTGCATCTCTTACAGTAATAGTATATGAACCAGCAATTAAAGTTGCAAAGGTTCCACTTGCTTGGTAAGCACCACCGTTGAGACTATATTGATAAGGTGCAGTACCTCCAGTGCCTGCAGCTGTAACTGTTCCTGTATTTCCTCCAAAGCAGGCAACGTTGGTTTGCGAAGATATACTACCAGATAGTGCGGCTGCCGGTTGTGCAATGGTAACCGGTATGGTTGCTAAACATCCATTAGCATCTTTAACGGTAACGGTATAGCTTCCTGCTGCTAAACTACTAAAGGTGCTTGTTGCTGCATAGGCACCACCATCGAAGCTATATTGATAGGGTAATGTTCCATTAACTCCCGTAACGGTAACCGATCCGGTTGAAGCACCGAAGCAGGCAACATCGGTTTGTGATGAGATACTCCCTGTAAGTGCATTTGCAGGTTCCGTTATGTTTACTGCAACATCGTATGTACACGAATTGGCATCACGAACGGTTACGGTGTAGGCACCTGAGGTAAGTCCATTGAATGTTCCACTTGCCTGATATCCTCCACCGTTAAGGCTAAATTGGTAGGGAGAAGATCCCCCCGTACCGGTTACAGTAACGGAGCCCGTGTTGTCGCCAAAACACAGAACGTTAGTTTGGCCCGTAATAGAACCGCTTAATGCTGTGGCTGGTTGAGTAATAGTAACGGGAACATCAAATGTACAGCTGTTTGCATCACGAACAGTAACAGTATAGCTACCTGCTGCAAGGGTGCTGAACGTTCCGCTTCCTTGGTATGCGCCACCGTTTAGACTATATTGATATGGAGATGTACCACCCGACCCGGCAACGGTAACCGATCCTGTTGAGGTTCCGAAGCAAAGAACATTAGTTTGGGAAGGAATGCTACCACTTAGAGCAGTGGCCGGTTGGGTAATGGTTACGGGAACATCGAATGTACATCCGTTAGCATCTTTCACAGTTACAGTATAAGCACCGGTAATTAAGGTTCCAAATGTTCCGGATACTTGAAATGTTCCACCATTTAAGTTGTATTGATATGGAGATGTACCACCTGCTCCGGCAACGGTAACTGAGCCATTATTTCCGCCAAAGCAGCTAACGTTGGTTTGGCTCGATATGGAGCCAGACACCGGGGTTGCAGGTTGAGTGATAGTAACCGGAACATTATAGGTACATCCATTGGCATCCATTACTGTAACGGTATAACTCCCTGCAGTAAGTGAAGAGAAAGTTCCAGATGCTTGGTATGTTCCGCCGTTGAGGCTATATTGGTAGGGAGCGGTTCCACCCGATCCCGCAACAGTCACTGAACCGGTATTTCCACCATTGCAGGCTACATTTGTTTGCGATGTAATGCTGCCCGTTAGAGTTGTTGGTTCAGTGATGGTTACTGGAACGTCGTGGGTACAGCCATTGATATCTCTTACTGTAACGGTATAACTCCCTGCTGTGAGTGTAGCGAAAGTTCCAGATGCTTGATATGCTCCACCATTTAAACTGTATTGATAAGGAGATGTTCCCCCTGAACCTGCCACCGTAACCGAACCATTATTACCCCCATTGCAGCCAACGTTGGTTTGGGCGGTAATGCCTCCACCTAATGCGGTTGGTTGGGTAATGATTACCGGTACGTCATATGTGCATCCGCCTGCATCTTGAACTGTTACAGTGTATGATCCTGCGGTTAAGGTACCAAATGTTCCCGATCCTTGATAAGCACCACCATTAAGGCTATATTGATAAGGAGATGTTCCGCCGGATCCCGCTACTGTCACAGAGCCATCATTCCCACCGTTACAGCTAACGTTGGTTTGAGACGAGATTGACCCTGAAACACCACTTGCGGGTTGGGTTAGAATGTAAGGAGGAATGGAGAAAGTACATCCATTAACATCCTGCACGGTAACGGTGTGGCTCCCTGCTGCCAATCCATTAAAGGTGCCGGAGGCTTGGTAGGAACCACCATCAATATTGTACTGGTATGGGGATGTGCCGTTAGTTGCCGTAGCTGTTATGGAACCGGTGAGAGCACCAAAGCAGAGAATATCGGTATGGGCAGTTATGGAGCCGCCCAGCGCAACCGGGTCGATGATGGTGAGTGGACCTTGAGTTACCGGGCCGCAGCTGTGGCTATCATCTACATCTACGGAGTAGTTAACACCAGCAGGTAGTCCTGTGAACGTTACGCTACCACTACTAGTTTGGCTACCGAGGACTGTTGCGCCGTCCTTTAGAGTGTAGGTATAGTTGGTGGTTCCACCGCTGGCGGTGGCAGTGACCTTACCATCGTTGGCACCGTTGCAGGTGATGTTGGTTGTCGAGGCGACTAGAGTTAGTGGGTTAGGTTGATTGATTGTGTAGCTGCTAGTTTGTACTGTGCCACTGCCGTCTTTAACACTAATAATGTATGTGGCAGCTCTTAAATTTGTAAATACTGCAGGGGTAAGATCTGTAATTATTTGAGTGAAATTATATGTTATATCACCCAAGTCAAAAATCTGATAGGTATAGTTTGGAGTACCTCCAGCAACCGTTATAGTTAACGTTCCATCACTCAATCCAAAGCAGCTAACGTCTGTTCCTATTGGGTTTATAGAGGAAACGCCACTTCTTAATGGGCCACTTGTTCGTTGAGGTAAACTATTTCCTATTACAGATGTGGCAGGAAGTAATTCAACTTTGGAAGAACGCAGGTTGGGCTCTGTTATGAGGTTTTTTTCAGCATTTACAGATATTACTACGGAAGGAAAATGTATAGCGGTTTTAATTTGCTGTTTATCGGAACCAAGGAAGACTAGTTTTCCCTGAAAGGAATTTGTAATTTGATCCTTAATCACAAATAGACCAGAAACAAGCAAAGAAGATGATTTTCCCCCTTGCAACGATGGTGCAAATTTCTCGGTCCCCTTCCATGTAAGATTATTACAGTAGGCTTGGGCCGTAATGGATACCACTGCACCTTTCTCCGTGAATGATTTTTTGTTGAAAACAACATCGTTGCTGAGTGTTGGTACACCCGCACCTCCATTGCCACCGCTGGTAAGCGACCAGTGGGAGCCATCGTTCCAGCTACCGCTACCGTTAACCCAGTAAAGCGTTTGAGCCGAAAGGATTGCTGCGGAGAAAAGCAAAAAACAAAGTAAAAAGGAGAGCCGGAGAAGAGTAGATAATCTTTTCATATGGTGGTGCTTTGTTTTCGGTTGTTGATAACTTTACATTACAATGTTAATAAAAAACCTTGTTGTGGTAAACAGTTGCTTAAGAAAAAACGTAGCAAATTGCTCTGTTTACCAGCAATTACCCATGCAAACTATTCTTAATGCGCCGTAAACATTACTGTTTTAACAACTCATTCATTTATCAAAATGAACCTAAAAATTGTAAAAAAGCCCTAAAAATCACGTTGGTTCCTAGGACATTTCATGCTTCTACGTTGTTTCAGCACCTTTAGTTTTAGCCGAAAAATAGATTTTACCCCTCGACTAATCATCGTTTAATTACAAATTTGATTTTTAGTGCAGCTCCGCCTGAATGTTTTCGTTGGAGAATAATCGCTTCCGGCTAAACCACAACGGAATTTTTGCAGCAAGAAATCCGATTACTACCACTGTTATGAAAACTGCAAGAATATCAACCCACTCAATTTTAACCGGATAGGAATCTATCACAAACGACCCTGTGCCCGATAGCTTAAGAAGCTTAAACTGCTGCTGGGCAACACAAATCCCAAGGCCGGCTACAATTCCTCCCACTGCTCCAAGCATGGAGATAAACCATCCCTCCAGCAGAAAAATGCGCTCAATGGTTTTGGAGCTGGCTCCTAATCCGGCAAGCACGGCTACATCGTGCTTTTTCTCCACCACCAGCAGCGAGAGCGACATAATTACGTTGAACGATGCTACCAGCAGTATGAAGGAGAGGATGAGAAATGCCACCACCTTTTCCGACTTCATAATGCGGTATAGCACCTCGTTCTGCTGGAAACGGTTGAGGACCTTATACCGACTCCCAAGCAACTTTGCCACCTGAAGCTGTACTGATTGTAGGTCGGCATTGGGCTTCAATTTAATTTCAATTGAGGTAACTTCGTTGGTATATTCCAATATTTTCCTTGCAAAGGTTATTGGCACAAGAATATACTTGGCATCGAAGTCGGGTGGAATGGAAAAGATTCCGGAAGGGTATAGGTAATCTTTATTAAATGCTTTTTCTGGATTTAGCGAGTATTCCTCGGTCCGCTTGGGCATGTAGACAAAAATGGGGTCGGCAAAATTTATATTCAACCCCAGCTTGTAGGCAACCCCTTGCCCTACCACTGCCAAGTTAATATCGCCGTGCTTGAGCTTAAACTGGCCGTCAATCATCATGGTATCGATTCCCGAAATACCGCTGTAGTTGAGGCTAACACCTTTCATCACCCCCACCTGCTGCCGGTCAGCATACTTAAAGAGGGCGTTCTCCTCCAACACCTCAGCCATGTTGGCAACGCCTTTAACTGAGGGTATCTTTTGAATTTCGGGAGCATTGCCCGCAAAGGTTTTTCCCTCCACCAGCACCACCTTTAGATCGGGGTCGAAGGAGTTGAAGAGCGACTTTACCACCTCGTTGAAGCCATTGGAAACCGACATTACCACCACCAAAGCAAGCGCTCCAACCCCAACCCCCATGGCGGAAATCCCGGTAACGATGTTAATGGCGTTGTGCGATTTTTTGGCAAACAGATACCTGCGGGCAACGAAGAGAGGAAAGTTCATGCTTTACGATGGCTTTTGGCAAAAATAAACTATTTCGTCCAATGGAAGTGCATAGCGGTGTGCCAGTGCCGGATCGAGCTCGGCAACAAACCTATCCTGAGTAACCTTGAAGCCGGCTGCCTCCAGCTTGGAAGCGTAGTCGCGCCCGTAGAGGCGAACGTGGTCGCGCTGCCAGTAGTGCTTTTCGCGAAGTGCAGGGGTGTTAAAGGCTGGATCCTCCAGCGTTGTTTCACGGGTGTAGTCCACAGGAACCTGAAAAATACCCCAACCTCCCGGCTTCATCACCCGAAAGAATTCACGCATGGCTAAGTCGGCCTCGTCCACGTGCTCTAGCACATGGTTGCAAATGATGGCCTCGAAGGTGTTGTCGTCGAAGGGGATTTTTCGGATATCCATCTTCACGTCGGCCCAGGGCGAAATGAGGTCGCCGGTGATGTAATCAATGTTCTTTTGGTTCTTAAACCGCTTGATAAAGCAGTATTCGGGAGCAACGTGGAGCAGCTTCACCTCCACGGTAAAGAGGTTCGTCTTGGTTTTTAGGTAGAGCCACAGCAGCCGATGACGTTCCAGCGAAAGCGAACCTGGTGCCAAGGCGTTTGCTCTGCTGCTAACCCTGCCGTAGGGAAGCAGCCGGCGGTATGTTCTTCCATCAATGGGATCTTCAAACTTGTTCCCACGCATAAAAAATCCGACAATCTGCAGCATTTTGTGCGCCACCAGCTGAAGGATGTGGCGGGGAATAAATCGGGTTATAAAGCTAATTAGGTGCTTCATTATGGGGAGAGAAAGGTTAGAAGTTAAAGGTTAAAAGAATTCACTACACACAGTTCACTATTGCCTTCGGCGACCTCTCCGGCAGATGCCGGATCGGTTCACAGATTACTATTCACCAATTACTCTTTCAGCAAATTTTCAATATTCTCAATGTAGTCGAGGGAGTCGTCGATAAAGAAGGCCAGCTCGGGCACTATGCGCAGCTGGTTTTTCACCCGCTTACCCAGCTCGTGACGAATTTGCTTAGTGTGGGTTCTAATCAGTGCTAAGGTAGCATCTTTGTCGTTGCTGGGAAATATGCTGAGGAAGGTTTTGGCAAAGCTGAGGTCGGGGCTAACCCTTACGCTGGTAACGGTAACCATCTTTCCGAAAAATAGCGCCTGTCCCTCCTTCTGAATAATTTCACCTAGGTCGCGCTGTAGTTGGCGGGCTACTTTCTCTTGTCGTGTCGAAGTCATCTCGTTTTTATTTTAGTAGGCAAAGGTAATACATTGATTACGAATTCCCATTGGAGACTTGGTTGGGGTGGAAAAAAGAGCGACATTTGAACACTTTTTTTTGACAAGTGACAGGAACCCTTAGCTACTTAAGCCTTTTCGTTGTTTCCTTTGGTGCGGCAACCATTATTCCAATGGGCAGTGAGCCGCTCTTTGGCTATCTGGTAGTTGCTGGTTGGGATGCCACACTTCTCGTGCTGGTGGCCTCAATAGGTAACTGGCTTGGGGGACTTACCACCTACCTCCTTGGCTTTCTGGGTAAATGGGAAACGCTTACACGCCTCTTTCGGGTAAACCCTTCCGATGCAGAGCGTTGGCGGGAGCGAGTTGCCCGAAAAGGACCGTGGTTTGCACTGCTCTGCTGGGTTCCGTTTATTGGAGACCTTATTGCTCTTGCGCTGGGGTTAGCTAGGGCAAAGCCTTTTCCAGTTGCTCTATTTATGCTCGTAGGAAAATTTGTGCGTTATGTGCTGCTTGCTTTTATTATTCTATATTATTCTTGAAAGTGTTGAAAATGGAGGGATTCTGAAGTAATCAATGCCATTAGATAAGCTAACGTGGTTGAAATGGGGTAAGAGTCAAGTCATCCTGATGATAAAAGCAAAAATTAATGACGCGGCAACTCCTCCGATGATAGCCAAATGCTGAAGTGCTAATTCGCTAAATTCCTAACTGCCTATCTCTTTTCATTCTCTTTTGTTACTTTTGTCACCTATTGACAATTCTTCTGGAATAATCACGAGAGAAAAACATATACAATGGAAACTGTTGTTAGCGGCATAAGGTCGACCGGTAACTTGCACTTGGGCAACTACTTTGGAGCATTGAAGAACTTTATTGAGATGCAGCACCATAACCACTGCTTCTTCTTTATCGCCGATTTTCACATGCTCACCACTCACCCTCACCCCGACGATTTGCACGGCAATGTGAAGCAGGTATTGTCGGAGTATTTAGCGGCAGGGCTCGATCCCGAAGTGGCCACCATATACCGCCAAAGCGACATCCATGAAATTCCAGAACTATACCTACTAATAAACATGAACGCCTACATTGGTGAGCTGGAGCGCACAGCATCGTTCAAGGATAAGGTTCGCAAAAATCCGGAGAATGTAAATGCGGGATTACTCACCTATCCGGTTCTTATGGCTGCAGATATCATGATACATAGGGCCTCGAAGGTACCAGTTGGGAAGGATCAAGAGCAGCACCTTGAGATGACGCGTAAGTATGCTCGCCGCTTTAACACCATATACAATGTTGACTATTTTCCGGAACCAGTTCCCTACAACTTTGGCAGGGAGCTAGTGAAAATTCCGGGGTTGGATGGTTCAGGCAAAATGGGCAAGAGCGAGGGTAACGGTATTTTCCTCTGCGATGCACCAGAGGTGATACGCAAAAAGGTTATGAAGGCTGTAACCGATACCGGCCCAACCCAACCTAACTCTCCGATTAGTGAGCCTGTACAGAACATTTTCACCATCATGGAGGTTGTGTCAGCACCAGATACGCTTAGCTATTTTAAGGAGAAGTACGCCGATTGTTCTATTCGTTACGGTGATCTTAAGAAGCAGCTGGCGGAGGATATTATTAAGGTTATTTCTCCCATCGGTGAGCGTATTAAGGAGATTTCGGCAAACGACGCCTACCTCAAGAAGGTGGTAAACGAGGGAGCCGAAAAGGCGCGAGTGAGCGCACAGAAAACGCTTTATGATGTTCGTGAGGCCATGGGATTTAAACCATTTTAGGGAAGGGAAACTGTTTTGCAACGCGCACTGGTAACCGGAGGAACGGGCATGCTTGGCAGCCATCTTATTCTATCGCTCTTGGAGCGAGGAGATGAGGTTACCGCCATTGTACGTAGCAAGGAAAGCATTGAAAAGGTTAAGCATATTTTTCGCTTCTACCGTAGCGAAGGTGTCGATGAGCTCGTTGAGCGAGTAAGATGGGTTGAGGGTAGCCTTGCCTGCTATACTTTTGTGGAAGAGCTTATTGTCCAATGCGATTTATTATACCACTGCGCCGCCACTCTTTCGTTTAGTCCACTTCGGAAAAATGAGGTAATTCAGTTCAATACTGAGATAACCGCCAATATTGTTGATGCCGCTTTGGAGCATGGCAAGCGAATGATTCACGTTAGCTCCATTGCATCGTTGAGTATTCCAACAAATGGGGGTGTGGTCGATGAGCATTGCCGTTGGAAATCGACTAAGGGGGAGAGCGGCTACTCCATAAGCAAGTTTTACTCCGAGATGGAGGTGTGGCGTGGCATTGAGCAGGGACTTAATGCTGCCATAGTAAATCCAGCAGTAATCATTGGACCGGGAGACTGGCGAGCAGGAAGTCCTTATTTTTTCAGGGCTGTTAGCACTGGCTTGCCATTTTATACCATTGGGGGAACGGGATTTGTAGACGTTCGTGATGTTGTTGCAGCCTTAACTTCCATTGCTGATAAAAATATTTCCGGTGAAGGTTTTGTGCTGGTGGGGGAGAATGTCCTCTACCGTGATTTTTTAAGCATGATTGCCGAGGCAATTGGGAAGCGAACTCCATATATAGCCGCCAAGCGATTTCTATTGGGCATTGGCTGGCGGTTGGAATATCTACGCAGCCTACTAACTGGCTCCGAGCCAATCGTAACCAAGGAGCTGGCCAAAACCGCCAACCGGTTTACTCACTACTCGGCCAAAAAGGCCAACACCTGGCTCAACATGGAGTTTCGTCCACTTAAGGAGATGGTGGAGCATACGGGAAAGTGTTTTGTTTCCGACCATTTGATGCACAAGTAAAAAAACTACTTGTTTTTCTAAAAGTTATTATCTTTGCCCCACAGTTTGTGGATGGATTTGACTGCTTGCAACCACGGTAAAAAACGCTAAAACGCTTGTTTCCCAGCCATTGTATTCCAATCGAGGTCCCTCCGCGCTTTTTTGTTAACCCCTATTAATTTTTTCTCAATGGGATATTTATTTACCTCTGAGTCCGTTTCGGAAGGACATCCGGACAAAGTTGCGGACCAGATTTCAGACGCCATTCTTGACGAGTTTCTTCGCAGGGATGCAGAATCGAAGGTTGCATGTGAAACCTTAACTACCACTGGGCTTGTTGTAATTTCTGGTGAGGTTAAAACGGAAGCCTATGTTGACGTTCAGGGAATTGCCCGCGCAGTTGTAAACCGCATTGGCTACACCAAGGCCGACTATATGTTTGACGGGAACTCCTGTGGTGTTATCTCTACCATACACGAGCAGTCGGCCGATATCAATCGCGGGGTGGTGAGAGCTTCGCAGGAAGAGCAAGGTGCCGGCGATCAGGGAATGATGTTTGGCTATGCTTGCAGGGAGACTGAGGACTACATGCCACTGTCGGTGGTGCTGTCACACGTGCTACTCATGGAGATGGCTGCCATCCGCCGAGAAGGGAAAGTGATGACCTACCTGCGCCCAGACTCCAAGAGCCAGGTGACGGTTGAGTATGGTGACGATAATAAAATTAAGCGCGTTCACACCATTGTTATCTCAACTCAGCACGACGAGTTCGATACTGATGAGAAGATGCAGGCCAAAATTAAGGAGGACGTAAAGAGCATTCTTATTCCTCGGGTTAAGGCCCTATTCAATCCATCAATTCAGGCCTTTTTTGACGGAAATTATATACTCCATGTTAACCCAACCGGCAAGTTTGTAATTGGTGGCCCACATGGCGATACGGGATTAACCGGTCGTAAGATAATTGTGGATACCTATGGCGGAAAGGGTGCACATGGTGGCGGTGCCTTCTCGGGCAAAGACCCTTCAAAGGTTGACCGCTCTGCAGCCTATGCAGCCCGCCACATTGCCAAAAATATGGTTGCGGCTGGTGTTGCCGACGAAATACTGGTGCAGGTTGCCTACGCCATTGGCGTTGCTCAGCCGGTTAGTATCTTTGTAAACACCTACGGAACAGCACATGTAAGACTTACCGATGGCGAAATTTCGGAAAAAGTTGCTGCGCTATTCGACCTTCGTCCAGGCATGCTGGTGGAACGGCTCAAGCTGAAGAACCCCATCTATGAGGAGACCGCAGCCTATGGCCACTTTGGGCGCAACTACTTGGTTAAGCCTGTTCGATTTGTGGTAAACGGCAAGGAGGAGTTCCGCAACGTGGAGTTCTTCACCTGGGAAAAGGTCGACTACGTGGAGAAGGTGAAGAAGACCTTTGGGTTATAGAATTCAATTAGGTTCAATATTGAAATTAAATTGAGGGGTAGCCGTTGCTGCTCCTCTTTTTTATTCCGCAATGCTGCAAACCGTTGCATTCGTTGCTTGAATTAGATCCTGTGGGCTGAGCACCAGCTGCATACCTCTTACACCTGCGCTCACATAAATCTTTGAATAGTGCTTGGCGCTTTCATGCAGGTAGGTGGGAAAATTTTTCTTCATGCCAAAAGGGGAGCATCCACCACGAATATAACCAGTAAGGGGTAGCAGCTCCTTTACCTGAATCATTGTAACTTTTTTGTCGCCCATGGCTTGGGCAGCAGCCTTTAGGTTTAGTTCGGCAGTGGCCGGAATCACAAATACACCAATACCGTTTTTCTCTCCGCGGGTCACCAATGTTTTAAAAACTACTGCTGGATCAACGCCAACGGTTTCGGCTACATGGGTTGCGCTCAAGTCATTTTCATCGACTTTGTATTCCACCATTTCGTAGGCAATGCCCAGCTTATCGAGAATTCTGGCGGCGTTTGTCTTTTTCACTGCAATTAATTTTTTGCTTTTATTGACTTCATTTTTTGCAATCAGCTGCTTTTTCTTCGTTTCTCTCCACCAATTTTTGAAACAGCTCTTCATACCTGTTGACCACATCGTTCCACTGGTAGTGGGTTCCAATTATCAGAATGTTTTCGGGACCCTTTTCGGCCAGCGCTCGAGCATACTCGAATGATCGGTTGAAAATGTGCACCAAATCTGATTCCGAGGAGAAGAAGGCCGCTCGGTTTTCAAGGATGCTTCGGTTGTAGGCGTTGTTGTGCGCCACTATACGACAGCCGTTTGCCATGGCTTCCAGCAGCATGGGGTTTGTGCCACCCACCTTATGGCCATGCAGGTAGAGCAGCGATCCCTCAAGCATGGAGATGAGCAGCGGCTTATCGTAAATACCACCCAAAAAGAGTATTTTGTCGGATGAATATTGCTTCGCCATTTTTCGTCCGTAGCTATTGGTAAACCTACCCACAACCATAAGTTTAAGCGGACAGGAAGAGAGCTTAAAAGCGTGGAGTATTTCGTTGAGGCTGTTGTCGGGCTCGGGACGGGAAACTACCAGTAGGTAACCGCGAGCACTTGGTGGGTACAAGGCTTGAGGTGCATTGGGTTGATCAAAGTCGGCACCATAGGAAATATAGTTGGCACTTACGCCATAGCGATTTTGGTAGTATTCTTGAACAACAGGGTGGTCGGCAATAATTTCTGCCGACTGTTTAACGGCAATGGATTCAGCAAACCGGAGAAATCTACGAGCGAGCCATCCCCACTTGGCCCTTTGCCACTCCATACCGTCCATGTTGGTGACAACTCTGTTTCGGAATTTTTGTCGAAACAGGTAGAGAAAAGGGCTAAAGCTGTAGCCGCACTCTAGAACTACGTTGAGCTGCTGACGATTGGCGTGGCGAAGGCAACGGAGGTCATAGATAAGGGTTTGCAGACTACTGGGAAGCCATGCGGGTATACGAATGGATACAACAATTGCGCCGCTGTGCTGTTTATTTCCCGAGGAAGTGAACGAGGGAGCATAAACCCACACCTCATGCCCTTTGAGAGCCAATAGCACGGAAAGTTTTTCGGCTAACTCCTCAAAACCACCATAGCGGTTGGGTATCCCTCTTGTTCCCAGAATGCCTATTTTCACTTTTTTTACAATGGTTAGCACAAAAATAGATACCTTTACTTTGGAAACCAAACTTGGTTTTTCCCCATCGCACATCTATCTTTTTAGCCGATTAAAAACAAAGTAAGGCTTAAAATTCAACATAAAAATTCAAATCATGACAAAAAAAAGATCACAAAAGGAGAAGCAGACCAGCACGAATAAAAAAAATCTAACCCAAACGATACTCGAAATATTTTCAAGCAATCCAGGAAGATTATACGGTTATAAGAGTTTAGCCAAGATACTTGGGCTGCAAGACGACGGAAACCGGCGAATGGTTGTAGAGATATGCTATGAACTTGCTTCGGATGGTTTTGTGGAGCAGGAGGAGCCGGGATTATTCCGGTTTAAGGGTGGCAGCGACACCGTGATGGGCAAGGTGGATATGATTGCCAGCGGGGCGGCCTTTATTGTACCTGAAGATAAGAGTGGCGATATTTTTGTATCGTTTCAAAACTTAAACCACGCCCTGCATAACGACAAGGTTCGGGTGCACATTTTCAAGAAGCGAAGGGGCAACAAACCCGAAGGGGAGGTTGTTGAGATAGTGGAACGCGCACGCAAAAATTTTGTGGGTACTATTCAGATCACAAAGAATTTTGGCTTCCTAACTACCGGGAGCAAGGATATGCCCTACGATATTTTTATTCCAGAGGGTTCTCTAAAGGATGTAAAAAATGGGGAGAAGGCCATTGCCCGGATTGTGGAGTGGCCGATGTATGCCAAGAATCCCATTGGCGAGATAGTTGATGTGCTGGGTGCTCCTGGGAATAACGAGGTGGAGATGCACGCCATTCTGGCCGAGTATGACCTACCCTACCATTTCCCCGAGGAGGTGAACAAGGTTGCCGAACGTATTGCCGATAAAATTTCAGCAACGGAGTATAAGGAGCGTCGAGATTTTATGCAAATACCCACCTTTACCATCGACCCGGCTGATGCAAAAGATTTTGACGATGCGCTCTCATTTCGTAGGCTACCCAATGGGAACGTGGAGGTTGGCGTACACATTGCCGACGTTACGCACTACGTTACCCCTACGTCAGTTATCGACAACGAGGCGGTAGAACGTGCTACATCTGTTTACCTTGTTGACCGAACTGTTCCAATGCTACCCGAAAGGCTTTCGAACCAAATTTGCTCGCTTCGTCCCGATGAGGAGAAGCTCTGCTTTTCGGCGGTGTTTGAGCTCGATGGCGATGCCATTGTAGTTGCCGAGTGGTTTGGCAGAACGATAATTAAATCGCAGCGACGGTTCTCCTACGAGGAGGCACAGCAGGTAATTGAAACCAATACCGGCGATATGAAGGAGGAGATTGTGGAGCTGAACCGTTTGGCTCGCATACTTCGCAAGCGTCGTTTTAAGGATGGCGCCATTGCCTTTGAGCGCGATGAGGTTAAGTTTGAACTCGACGAGCATGGCAAGCCACTTCGTGTATTCTACAAGGTGCACAAGGAGAGCAACCAGCTCATTGAGGAGTTTATGCTGCTGGCCAACAAGAAGGTTGCCGAGATTGTTGGAAAGGTGGGCAAGAAGAAGACCGCACCCACTTTTGTTTACCGTATTCACGATCAACCAAACCCGGAGAAGTTCAACGATTTCAGGAAGTTTATCACCCGCTTTGGATATGCACTTTCGCCTTCGCTGAAGCCATCGGATGTATCGTCGTCCATCAACCACCTGCTTGAGGAGATAAAGGATAAGCCGGAGTCGAACCTTATTTCGACGCTTGCCATACGTTCCATGGCAAAGGCCCGCTACTCTACCGATAATGTTGGACACTACGGATTGGCATTTCCGTTCTATACCCACTTCACCTCGCCAATTCGTCGCTACCCCGATATGATGGTGCATCGGTTGCTGGCCCACTACCTAGCCGACGGTAAAAGCAAGAACAAGGAGGAGTACGAAACGCTCTGTGCGCACTCGTCCGAAATGGAGCAAAGGGCTGCTGATGCCGAGCGAGCTTCCATAAAGTATAAGCAGGTAGAGTTTATGACCGACAAGGTGGGCAAGGCATTCGATGCCGTAATTACTGGCGTTGCCGACTTTGGTATTTTTACCGAAATAGTGGAGAATAAGTGCGAAGGGCTTGTGAGCATGCGCGAGCTCGACGACGATTACTACTACTTCGACGAGGAGAGTTACACCATTTTGGGTAAAACCACGGGCAAGGCCTACCGACTTGGCGACCCAATTAAGATTACGGTGCTTCAGGCCAACATGGCCAAGCGCCAGCTCGACTATGGTATCTTCCACGAGGAGGGTGAGGAGCGGGTGGTTAAGCCCGAGGGTGAGCGCAATGTTGGACGGTCTCGCCCTTCAGCAGGAAAACCCCGCAGTGGAGGTGGAGGTTCAAGGCCAAAATCTGGAGGAAAATCTGGAAGCAAATCTGGTGGGAAAAGCGAAGGCAAGAAGAGGAGGCGCTCGTAACCGTCCACTCAAGGATACTTGTTTTTAATCAGGAAAAAGGTGCAGCGATTGCTGTGCCTTTTTTTATGGTTCTACTGTTATTTTAATGGGTAGAGGTATAATCCTCCATGGAAGAAAAGAATTGCGCTGCGAAAGTTATTAAATTTACGATACCCCTTTGCGCTCGCCTTAACCTCCTGAATTTTGCCGTTTAGGCGTTCTGCCATGGCGTTAGAAAAGGTGTCAGCCATGGCATTTATAATGCCCCGAAGGTGACCTTTAAACGTTTCTACCACGCTGGTTATCTCCTTAATGCCTGCGCTCACGGCATGCCTAATCCACTGCAACACCAGCAGCGATGCTTCCTGAATTGAGTCGCAGCCAAAAATATCCCGAAAATTCTCTTTTACCCTCCAGGCGCGGCTGACCTCGAAGTTGGATTCAGCTATGGCCTCAAACTTAATGCGCTGCTTCTCCGTTTGGTTTGCAGGATTCTTCAGGAAGATGTACTTGGTATGCCGCAGCTCCTCGTGCTGCCTTACCTCCCTTCTTCGAACCTTATCCACCGCATCGTTCAGGTACTTAACCAGGTGAAACCGATCGTGCACAACCTCTGCACAGGGAAGCACATCCCGCGCGGCGTTCATGTAAGGCTTCCACATGTCCATGCTTACGGTTTTCACCTTGTCGCGGTGCGCTTCCTCTACGGCCTGCTTCAGGAGCTGCTGGCACGAGGCATAATCCCGGTTTTCGGATACATCGACTACGATACCCGAGGTGGGATCGCTGAGCACCGTTACGTATTTATGCCCCTTTTTGAAGGATTTTTCGTCAACGCTAAGGTGCTCAAGGAGAAACCCTTCGGGCCGGTGGGCTAGCCCCCGCTTAACGGCGTTGTGCATGATGCGGTTTACAACGTTAAAGCTGCAGCGCAGCAGGCCGGAAGCCTTGGTTTGGTTCTTGGTGCTGAGCAGGATGTCGATGGCCAGCTGCTCAAAAAGGTAGGTGTGGTGCACGTAGCTATCCGCCCACGGTATCCGAATGGTCTTTACCTTACCGTCCTTCCCCATTACCCGCGGGACGCTGCAGTTCAGGTAAGTCTTATACTGCATGGTGTCGAGATGGCGCCACCGCCGGGAGGGTGCATGATCATACAGGGGATAGGTGTCCAGCGTATCTGGATCTTCGGCCTCACTGCCCAGATAGGTAATAAAGACATCAACCTCTTCGGTCTTAACGTTAAGGTAGACCCGCTCGACCTTCCAATTGTCGCCAAGATTCAAGACCAAGTCAAAAAACTGCTCTGAAAACATTTGATTTTTTGCCAACTAATTTACAAACTTCCACTTAAATCGTGGTAGAACCTTTTTTATTGAGATTATCACAGCTAGGAGAGTGGAATGCTCTATTATGCTTATTGCACTCAATTTGTCAATTAGCTCCATATAACAAGCCTAACTTGATTCAAATATTGCATTATTGTTTAAAATCAGATATAAAGCAACAGGTTAATAATTCAATTTGGTAAAAAGTATTGTTTATTTCCAAATATTTTTTATTTTTACTCTACTTCAACCTATAAATTTAACTACAGGCGAAAATGAAAAAATCTTTACTTACCGTTTTCCTCCTTTTTGCATGGCTGGTGGCGTGGCAATCGGCCATCGCCGATGGAGGAACCAGCTGTGGCACGGCTACTGTTGCTACCCAGGGCATTAACCATTGCAACCATGCCGGAGCGGTGGACCAGTGGTTTACCTATACCACTACCTCCGATTGCATCTTAACAATCTCCTCCTGTGGCCTCACCACCAGCGCTACGGATGTAAATCTCCTTCACAACAGCTGTGATAACCAATATTTAATTGGCGGACCAACCTATCCATGTGGATCAACTTGGCCTTACCAGAGCAAGCTGACACAATGGGTTTATAAAGGAAACACCGTTTTAATTCGCTGGAACAGCCTTGGCGGATCGGCCAGCTACGATTGGAGCCTAACCGAAGCTCCTCTGCCAGCTGGGTCTAACGCCGAAATGGCCATTCCTGCGCAGGAGGGATTAAACTCTACCCGTGCCTGGTATAACAATGACAGTTATCTAGAATGGTACACCTTTACACCCAACGTTGATGGGGAGATGGATATAACCAATCCACTCAATGCAAATCAAGACCAATCGTATTTTTATTATGCTCTTTTTGTTAAAAACGGTAATGACTATTTAAATGTTGGATATTCTAACAATTATGGTGAAGGCTCAACATTTCTGACGGCAGGCAATACCTACTATATTGAATGGTATACTGGTTTCTATTTCCACCTATGGAATCTCACCTTCTCGCCCAGGGTTAGGGCTCCACAGCCCGGGGAAGCCTGCACCACAGCCTTACCTGCCACGGTAGGAATAAACAGCGCCTCCAACGCGGCCGGGCCGCAATGGTTTACCTACACCCCCAGCAGCAGCGGCGTAGCAACCATTTCCACCTGCGGGCTTACCGAGGCGGATACCTACGTTATGGTCTATGATGGTTGCGTTCCAAACTATATTGCTAGGAATGATGACGGCTGCGGTAGGCAATCAAGGGTCCACTTTCCGGTTGTGCAGGGGCATCCATACTTTATTCAATGGCTAAATGATAATACCTCAGCAACCTATAGTTGGAGCCTTTCACTTCAGGCTTACAGCACCGAAACCGGCATTAGCTCCTTTGTCTTCCCCGGCAAAACACTTAGCAGCGCCATAAATAGCACCGACCATACCGTAAGCGTTGAGGTTGGGATGCACGAGGATGTATCGTCACTCACGCCGACCTTTGCTCTAGCTCAAGGGGCAACCGCCTCCGTTAATGGAGCTTGGCAGGAGAGCGGCCGCGATACCAACGACTTTACCTCCCCGGTGGTGTATACCGTAGTGGCAGAAGATAGCACAACTACCACCGACTGGACGGTATCGGTTACCAAGGCCATCGCAGCAAACAGCGGCAAGGCTATCCTAGCCTATGCTTTTGTTACCCCAACCGATTCGGCCCTAATAGATGCGGCAAGCCATACCATTACAGCCTACATTCCCTTTAACCAGGATCTCACCAGCCTTGTTGCTGATTTCAGCCTTTCGGCTTACGCTACAGCCAGCATAGGCGCTATGCCGCAGGTTAGCGGGAGCACGGCCAACGACTTCACCGCCCCCGTCACCTACACCATCACCGCCGAGGATGGAGCTACCCAGGAGTGGATGGTTACGGTGGTGCAAAACGCGGTTGTGCCAGGTGAAACCTGCAGCGACCCTATTGTGGCTGTTGAGGGTGAGAACTACGCCAACAATGCCTACACCAACCAGTACTTTATCTACACCCCAACCGAGGATGGAAGAATAGGCCTTTCCGGCTGCTATAGCTCGAGTAAACTTTACATCCTGTTTTCCGATTGCTCAAACCAAGTTGGAAGTGGCTCGATGTTCTGTGGCAGAGAGGACACCTACATTGTTAAGGCAGGTGTTCCGAGGATCATTTATTTGAAGGATATCCGGGGCGAAAGTTGGCATCTATCCAAGTATGGACCTAGTTCCGAAAAGATTTTTTACTACTTTAGGGTACAAGGATTGTCTGATATTGCGGTGGCTAACAGTGATGACCATACCATTAACCTCCCGTTCGATCCCACCACAAACCTATCGAGCCTCCAAACAGAATTTTTACTATCGGATGGAGCAACGCTCTATATAGGTGACACCCAGCTATTCAAAAATGATTACTTGGACTACACCAACCCCTTTACGCTGACAATTAAGGCCCAGGATGGATCTACCCAAGACTGGCAAGTAATTGCGACTAAGCGTGCAGTTGGAACAGGCAACAGTTTTCTTCAGTTTGGTGTCGACGGCCAAGTTGGAGATGCTGTTATTGATACAGCAAACCATAGTATTACAGTTGGCGTTGCTGCAGGAACAGACTTGAATTGGCTTTCCCATTATTTCATCCTTTCGAACTATGCTTCAGCAGCCAGAGATGGGTTCACTGTACATGTTTCTAATGATGATTTGGATTTTACCAACCCGGTAACCTACACCATCACTTCAGAAGCAGGCGATGCTCAGGACTGGACTGTAACGGTGGTTGAGGGTGCCGTGCAGAATATCTATGCCGACATCACCTCCTTCCGCCTCGATCAGCAATCCCACCAGCCGCTTATTAATAAGGCAACAAGGACTGTTTTGGTCTACGTGGCCAAGGGTACCGACCACTCTGCCCTTATTCCAACCTTCTACCTATCGGCAGGCGCAACCGCCAAGGTAGGTGCAGCGCTGCAGGAAAGCGAGGTAACGGCCAACGACTTTACAGCCCCAGTTGTTTACTCGGTTACCTCCGAGGATGGGTTAACCACCCGCAGTTGGGAAGTTAGGGTAGTCGATACTGAAACGGATTTTGTGGCCTTCAGCCTGCAGGGGCAAGCCAGCTCAACCATTGATATTGCCAGCAGGTCCATAACGGTAAATATGCCGTATGGCTCCTCCTTGGCAAACCTAGCTGCAACCTTTACCCTTTCCGGTGGTGGCGCCACGGCCAAGGTGGGTGCCGCACCACAGCAAAGTGGTGTTACGGCCAATAATTTTACAGCCCCCGTTGTTTACTCGGTTACCTCCGAGGATGGATTAACCACCACCGACTGGACCGTAACGGCAGATGTTTTGAATGGAATAGCGGACAATACGTTGGCCTCCAACGCGCATGTTTTCCCCAATCCATCCAATGGACAGTTCAACGTTGAGCTCGGCACCCCCGTTTTAGGAAAAATCCAAATGGACGTATTCTCGGTTACGGGAGCAACGGTGCTTAGCCAAACAGCTGATGGCAGCAAGGGAACTTTAAGTGTTGACCTTAGTGGCTATCAAGCTGGCATTTACTACCTGCGCATGAGGATGAATGGCAAAACTGTTACGTTAAAGTTGCTGCGAAACTAAGAGTAAAGCAACTTCAAAATCGCACGAAAGGACCGCCCAGCTGGGCGGTCCTTTCTTATTGATGAGCATCGAATTGCTAATAAAAGTTCGACGCTTGCACCAACTCCTTAATCTTTATCAGGATTATCACCTTCCCTTTTATCTCCACAATGCCCTCCTTGCGAAGCTCCTGAAGCAGGCGCACAAGGGTTTCTACGGTGGTGCCCACCATGTTGGCGAGGTCGATGCGGGAGAGCTTAATCTCCGTTAGCTGCGTATTGGAGTTTGTTGGGAATTTCTCGGTGAGAATAAGGAGCGTAAGGGCCAGCCGTTCACGAACCGACATGTGGGCAAAAACGTTGACGCTGTTCACCAGCACGCCAAACTCATGGCTTAAGTTGGAGAGCAGGTTGAACATGAGCGATTCCGATTGGCCTAAAATCTCCATAAAGCTCTCCTTTGGGATGAAGCCAATGTTGCTGGCCTCAAGCGTGGAGGCCGAATCGGGGTAGGTTTCCTGTGCCAGCACAGCCGAGTAGCCAAGAAGATCGCCGTCGGTGCAAATTTGGTGAATGTGCTCTCGCCCGGTGTAGTCGGTTTTATACTTCTTCACCAAGCCCTCCTTTAGGTAAAAAATCCCGGCTGGGTAGGAGCCCTCCAAAAAGATGGCCTGCCCTTTGCTGAACTGCTTGTAAACCATCTTTGCCTCAATGCTCTTCCGCACCGAGGGGGGAAGGTCGTGCAGTATGGATATATTCTTGGTGGTGAACTTATCGATGGGGAATTGGCTGGATGTGGTCATTCTTATTTTTTGGTAAAAGTAGAGCAAAACAATGTAAATTGCATGGGTCTAAATCAACTAAAAAGTTGATGGCACTCAAATTTTCATTTTCATATTTGTTGTTTCTTTGCACTTTCATACGAAAGAAAATTTCCACGGAAAATCATTACAGGCATGGGCTTTGGCGCGGAGTGGTTATCATCATTTCTCTTTGAAATACATCTCATTACGGTTTTACTAATGGTAGTGGCCCTGCTGTTTGTTTCGCCTAGACTGAAACCGTTACTTGCGTTTGTCGGCTTGGCCATTGGAGCTGCACTAACTACCGCTATTGCCATTGCGGGCCTTTCGCATGGTGTGGAATTCACCTTGTATGGAGGACAATTTCTAGGCAACATCCCCATTCGCATCGATGCCCTTTCGGCTTGGTTTATTTTGGTGGTAAACTTTACCTCTGTTACCGGTTTAATATACGGCATTGGCTATCTGAAGGCCTACAATCCAACAAGAACCATTCAAGCCCTACACTACGCTATGTTTGTTCTGTTTCACGCCTCCATGATTTGGGTGTGCTCGGTGCAGCACAGCATTGCATTTTTGGTGTCGTGGGAAATTATGGGTCTCTCCTCACTTTTCCTAATCATGTTCGACCACACCGACACCAAGGTGATTAAGGCGGGCATAAACTATATGGTGCAGATGCACCTGAGCGTGGTGCTGCTCACCGTGGCCTTTATTTGGGTTTACTTTAAAACAGGAACTTTTGACTTTGTTGGAATAGGAGAGTTTTTCAAGACGAATGTTAACATCTGGCTCTTTCTGCTATTCTTTGTTGGGTTTGGAATTAAGGCCGGCTTTATTGGGTTGCACACTTGGCTTCCCTATGCTCACCCTGCTGCTCCCTCGCATGTATCGGGCGTAATGTCGGGTGTGATTGTAAAAATGGGCATTTTCGGTATTTTCCGCATTGCCTACTTTTTAACTTCCGACTTTCTACTGTTGGGTGAGGTGGTGCTTACCCTGTCGCTGCTCACGGGACTGTTTGGTATAGTAAATGCTGCAGTTCATCGCGACTTTAAGCGGATGTTGGCCTACTGTACCATCGAAAATATTGGTCTGGTAGGAATAGGCATAGGGCTTGGTTTAGTTGGCCTTGGACTGCACAATCCTGTGCTTTACTACCTAGGCTTTGGTGGTGCGCTGCTGCACGTGCTCAACCATTCGCTCTTTAAGTCGCTGCTTTTCTACTCTGCCGGCTCGGTTTACCGTCAAACGCACACACGCAATATGGAGAAGCTGGGCGGATTGCTACGCAAGATGCCCCATACTGCATTCCTCTTTCTCATCGGGGCATTGGCCATTGGCGGGCTGCCTCCTTTCAACGGTTTTATCTCTGAGTTCTTGCTCTACAGCGGTATGTTTGAGGGCTTCCATTCAACCGACGTTGCCATTTCTACCCTCATGGTGCTATCGGCTGCAGTGTTGAGTGTGATTGGCGGTGTCTCCATTCTCACCTTTACCAAATCGTTTGGAACCATATTTCTGGGCACACCTCGTCAGGAGCTAAAGAGCGAACCGACGGAGGTATCAAAATTGATGCTCCTTCCGCAATACGCAACCGTTGCTGCAATGATGGCGGTGGCCATCTTTCCCGGATACTTTATCAGGATAGCGGGGAGTGCTCTTAGCTGGCAGCATTTTTCTTCGGTTGAGTTAACCACATTAAGCATTTCTGGGTATGAATCGGTGCTCTCGCATATAAGCCTCTGGTCGTTAATCTTTATTGCGATGGTTGGAGCTGTTTACGCAATTCGGCTGTGGTTCTCACGAAGAGGAGTTGAAACCACCGTTGAGCCAACGTGGGGTTGTGGATACACGGCACCTTCATCCCGAATACAGTATACCGGAAAGTCGTTTTCCAAATCGCTTGGAAAGCTGCTTAACTTCATTCTTATTGAGAAGAAGAGCTACAGCGAGCTGACGGTGGAGGAGGTGTTCCCGCAGGAGCGCAAATACTCCTCCTACTACCACGACTTTTTTGAGTTTAGAATTATCGATCCGCTGGTTAAGGGGATTAACCGGTTTATTGGCCTGTTTCTCTTTGTTCAAAACGGAAGGGTTCAAGCATACGTAATTTATGGAATTGCCTTTATTGTTGTTGCACTGTTGTTCTCACTGGTAGGTGTATGGTAGCAATCAATGGACTATTGGTATTAATCATCGCCGCAATTGTGGTCATTCTCCTCGTCAATGTTCGGGGCAAGGGAATGTTTGCCGCTGCAGCCGTTGTTACCATTGCCATTGTGAGCAGCATGGTTGCCATTCCGGCACTGCTGGGGCATAGCTTTGAGGTTATGCTAACTGGTACCTACACATTTGGTCCTGTTGTCATAAAGGTTGATGCGCTTTCGGCCTGGTTTATACTCACCATCAACTTTACCATGACCACGGGGATTTTCTACGGTCTTGGCTACATGAAGCGCTATGCCGACCAGCGAAACAGCATCACCCTACACGCCATTGCCTACATTTTGCTGCATCTTGCGTTGGTTGGCCTTTGTGCCATTCAAAATGCAATGGTCTTTCTCCTCTTCTGGGAGATGATGGCGCTCTCGGCCTTTGTGCTCATAACCTTTGAACACGAGAAGAAGGATACGCTGCGGGCTGGCATCAACTACCTCATACACTCCCATGTATCCATTATCTTCTTGATGCTGGGCTTTATGTATGTGGCCTTCAAAACTGGGAGCTACAGCTTCAGCGCCATTGCCGATTTTGCACACCACCAGTCAGCTATGGCGGGCATTGCTCTGTTCTTGGCATTTTTCATTGGGTTTGCGATAAAGGCGGGTTTCGTTCCATTCCACACATGGCTTCCCTACGCACACCCCGTTGCTCCGGCACACATCTCGGCAGTAATGTCGGGTGTGGTAATAAAGATTGGTATCTTTGGAATGCTGCGTATGCTTCTGCTCATCAATTCCGATTATACCACCATTGGGTTTATCATTCTTTTTGCCTCCATACTATCGGGCGTCTATGGCGTGATGCTGGCCATTATTCAGCACAACCTTAAGCGTTTGCTGGCCTACCACAGCATCGAAAATATTGGCATCATTGGAATTGGGATGGGGATTGGAACCATTGGGTTGGGAATACACAACGAGGTGCTGGCTATTCTGGGCTTTGGCGGTGCACTGCTCCACGTGCTAAACCACTCCCTCTTTAAATCCTTACTTTTCTACGGAGCCGGAAACGTTTACCTTGCCACCCACACCGTTGCCATTGAGAAGTTGGGTGGAATAATTAAGAAGATGCCCCGCACGGCCATCCTCTTTCTAATTGCGGCGTTGGCCATCAGCGGACTTCCACCGTTCAACGGGTTTGTTTCCGAGTTTTTGATATACAGCGGCCTGTATGGCTGGATAGGAAGTGGGAGCATAGGAACGTTGGTGATTGTGCTATTTTCGCTGCTTAGCCTAGTGCTGATTGGTGGCTTGGCGCTCCTCTGCTTTACCAAGGCTTTCAGCATTGTATTTTTGGGTAGTTCCCGCCATGTAAACATCGAGGAGGTGCAGGAGCAGGGCCAGCTGCAGCTGGTTCCCATGTATTTTGTTGGGTTGCTAATGCTGCTCATTGGCTTTTTCCCCGCACTGTTTTTGCGCATACTACAGCAGCCCATAGCGCTATTTACCCAAACCATAGGCACAGCACCACAGCCCATCCCGGTAAATATTACGAACGCTCTGCATACCATTGGTTGGGCCGGATTGCTATTTGCACTCTTCATAATTGCACTTTGGATTTTAAGAAGATGGGTAAGCAGCAGTAAGCCTGTGGAGGTTGGTCCCACCTGGGGTTGTGGTTATCCTACCTCGAGCGCTAAGCTGCAGTACACCGCCAACTCCTTTGCCCGAAGCTACTCGAAGCTGGCCAAGCCCATGCTCGACATTGGCAAGAAGGAGATAGCCATCACGGAGGTTTTCCCCTCCAAGAAGCACTACGAAACGCACACCTACGATAAGCTTGAGCGCTACTTTATCGATAAGCTCATTAAGCTGATTAAGGTTGTTACCGGATGGTTCCTATTTCTGCAAAATGGGAGGCTTCAACGGTATATCCTTTATGGCATTCTCTTTATCTCGGGAGTTATTATTATTCCCATTATCATTGAAAAGATTATGATGTTGCTGCACTTTTTAAATAACTTGTAACATGCTGAGCTTTGTTTTAATAGCGCTGGCAAGCCTCTTCTTTACAGGGGTAATCATCCGAACGAAAAGCATAACGGCCGGAAGAAAGGGGCCGGGAATTATGCAGCCCGTAAAGGATGTGATTAGGCTAATGAAAAAGGGTGCGGTTTATAGCCAAACCACCAGCATTGTTTTCCGGCTTGCCCCCGTGGTATATTTTTGCACCGTGGCCATGGCCGCCCTGCTTATTCCATTTGGCTCTAGCCGAGGCGTAATCAGCTTCAACGGCGACTTTATCTTCTTTGCCTACCTGCTGGGTCTCGGGAAGTTCTTCAACATAATTGCCGCCATGGATACCGGTAGCAGTTTCGAGGGGATGGGGGCCAGCCGCGAGGCGCTCTACTCCCTATTTGCCGAGCCTGCCTTTTTTATCATCCTTGGCTCCTTGGCATTGCTCACCGGGAACACCTCGTTTTACGATATTTTCTCGGCACTGCACCTTGGCTCCTACATCACGTATGCCTTGGCTGTTTTGGCGGCGCTGGTGCTGGCCATGATTGCAATGATTGAAAACAGCCGTCTGCCCATCGACGACCCTAAAACCCACCTGGAACTCACCATGGTGCACGAGGTAATGATTCTGGACAACAGTGGCTTCGACCTAGGACTTATTCTCTATGCCGGCTACCTTAAGTTTGCCATTTTTGGAGCCATCATTGCCAACCTCTTTACTGGCGGGATGTCGTTGCTCTGGGCTTTGGTCGTTTTTGTTGGAACGCAGTTCTCCTTTGCCGTGGTAATTGGTCTCATTGAGTCGTTCATGGCTCGCTTTAGGATGAACCATAACGCGCAGTTTATTTTTGCGCTTTCATCCGTTAGCTTTTTGATATTCCTGGGCGTGCTTCTGGTTCTTGGAAAGTTTATTTAAAACAAACAGCGATGACAAATATTCTGCTGATACTATTCATCATTAGCCTTCTATACCTCTCCATTGCCAACAGGTTGGTTACCTATATCCGAGTGCTGGCACTTCAGGGATTCATACTTTTCGGGGTAACCTTTCTGGCATTGGAGGAGATAAACACCCTTAACCTTGTGCTGATACTGCTGGAAACGGTAGTGTTTAAGGCAGTTGCCGTTCCGGTTTTTCTTTCACGGTTAATTAAGCGAAACCACATTACCCGGGAGGCGGAACCCTACCTGCCTAACTTTGTCTCCCTAATTATCACCACGGTGATAGTGGTTGTTACGGTTTTGCTGGCCAACTCCATAAAGGATACCCACGTTGATAAAATATTCTTCATCGTTGCGCTCTCCTCGCTGTTTGCCGGTCTCTACATTATTGCCTCGCGCAAGAAGATTATTACCCACGTAATGGGCTACCTCATCATTGAGAATGGCGTATTTGTTCTCTCTCTGGCGGTGGGTAACGAAATGCCAATGCTGGTGAACCTTGGCGTAATGCTCGATATCTTTGCCAGCGTGCTCATTTTGGGCATCTTCTTAAATAAGATTGGAGACGTGTTTAAGGATGTAAACGTGGACCAGCTCAGTAATTTAAAGGACTATTAATTGTTAGCCACATGACGGGACTATTTTTAACCGGGGCGTATACCATAGGCGGCTTGCTTTTTGTAAACCGCAACAAGCGCATAAACAGCTTGCTCCTCATTGCCTACGAGATTCTGCTGTGGGGCTTTACCATATTTGCCTGCTTCAACTATAAGCATACGGAGCTGGACTACTTCGCCTTCGATTCGTTGGGCATACTCCTGCTGATTACCCTCAGCATTATCAGCATTCCGGCGCTTATTCACAGCCACCTATACATAAGCCGACAGGGCGAAAAGCCACAGAGCCGCAGCATCTACTTTGCGGCGATGGTGGTGCTGCTCACCTCCATTAGCGCTGCTTACCTTGCCAACCATATTGCTGTGGTGTGGATTTTTGCCGAGCTCACCACTTTGAGCGCCTCCGCGCTTATTTACCACCACCGAAATAAGCTGGCGCTGGAGGGAACGTGGAAGTACGTGTTTATATGCGCCATCAGCATCTCGCTGGTGTTTGTGGGTATCCTGTTTTTGAGCTTGTCGCTAAATCAGGCAGGGAACAAAGATTTGTCGTTTGCCAACCTAATGGCGCATAGCCAGGAGCTAAATCCCTTTTGGTTGCGGCTTGCCTTCCTCTTCATTTTTACCGGCTTCACTGCCAAGATTGGTCTAGTTCCCATGTACACTGCCGGCATCGATGCCAAGGACAAGGCGCCCGGACCGGCTGCGGCTATTCTTTCGTCGGTGCTAATGAACATGGGTTTTGTTGCCATATTCCGCACCTATGCCATTCTGGCTCACACCTCGCTCTACCACTGGGCCAACACCATCATTTTTGTGGCCGCCATCCTCTCCATTTTTGTGGCCACCGTTTACATGATGAAGGTGATGAACATCAAGCGCATGTTTGCCTATTCCAGCATTGAGCACATGGGGATAGTGATGTTGGGAGTTGCGGCGGGTGGCATTGGCTTTTATGCTGCCATACTGCACGTAATACTGCACTCCTTTGTAAAAAGCAGCCTCTTTTTCCAATACAACCAGGTTTACCGCGTGTTTCAGGATAAGAACATTTACCACCTTGGGAACTACTTCAAGTATAACCCCACCGGAGCAGTGGTTCTTCTTTTTGGATTTATAAGCGCTACGGCCATGCCACCCTCGGGGCTGTTTGTAAGCGAGTTTCTCATATTCAGGTCACTCTTCGAGGGACAGCACCTTGTTATGTTGCTGGTGGCCCTGCTGCTGCTCACCATTATTATTTGGGCGTTTGGCAAGAATATCCTTAAAATCCTGTTTACCCCTGCTGTTGGTTTCGACGATAGCCACGTTCCGCACATCCGCCCGTTGGAGTCGTTAAGCCAACTTGTTCTGCTCTTTGGCGCCGTTTGGTTGGGCTTGAATCCACCGGCTGCCTTTGTCCATCTCATTCAGGATGCAGTTTCCATTTTACCCATGTAACATGAGCTACCTAACCCTACATAACCAGCAGCGCGTGCCAGTTAGCTCCATTCCGGAGCTGGAGTATGGCGCCTTCTTAACGCAGAACGTGGCGTTGCTCCAGAATAGGCCCGAACGCCACTGCGTTACCTACTTTGGGCTTCGCGTTAAGGATGGGATTGCACTCTACTGCTGCATTGCCGACGACGTGGAGCATACCATTCTGGTCTCCTCCTCGGTGGTGGAGCCAAAGCAGAAGCTCTCCTCCTTCGCGGCACTTAACTATGCCTTTGAAAAGTTTGAGCGGGAAATCCACGAAAACTTTGGAGTGGACTACATTGACCATCCTTGGCTGAAGCCGGTTCGCTACCCCTACAACCGTGCCGACAAATCGCAGGTGATGGCCAACTATCCCTTTTTTAACATCGAAAGCGAGGAGCTGCACGAGGTTGGTGTGGGACCGGTACATGCCGGAATTATTGAGCCCGGACATTTTCGCTTCCTCTGCAATGGAGAGCAGATTCTTCACCTCGAAATCCAGCTGGGATACCAGCACCGGGGAGTGGAGAGCCTTTTCCTTACCAAGAAGAATCTGCTGCAGCGCACCATCCTTGCCGAAGGTATTGCCGGCGATAGCGTGGTGGGCCATACAACCGCCTTTGCCTACCTGTGGGAGAGCTTAAGCGGCTTTGAACCATCAAACGATATACTCTACGCAAGAACGCTGGCGCAGGAGCTGGAGCGAATAGCCATCCACACCGGCGACCTCAGCGGTATTAGCACCGACATTGCCTACCAGCTCGGCAGTTCAGTATTTGGACGGCTACGCACACCCATTATCAACTACCTGCAGGAGTGGGGCGGAAATAGGCTTGGGAAAGGGCTGATACGGGTTGGCAAAAACCAGTTTCCCTACACTTCGGCCTTAGCCAATCGGCTTACGGAGGTGTTTAGCGCCTTTGTGCCCGATTTCTGCGAGATGAACGACCAGCTCTTTTCGCTTCCCAGCGCCCTTTCGCGGTTGGAGCGCACAGGAGCACTTACCACAGAGCAGCTTACCACCATTGGAGCGGTGGGTATGGCTGCACGAGCAAATACCCTTGCTCGGGATATTCGAAAATCGCACCCCTACGGGCTCTACCCCACGCTGAAGCATGAACCTATTATCAAGCACCATGGCGACGTTTACTCCCGCACCCAAATCCGGCGCGAGGAGGTAAAGCAGTCCATTGGCTACCTTAACCAGTGGATTGGTGATATACCAGCTGCAGAGCCGGAGAGGAAGATGGGGCCGTTGGCACCCAGCTCGTTTGCCATTTCGCTCACCGAGGGGTGGCGCGGCGAAATTTGCCATGCCGCCATTACCGACGAAAAGGGGGAGCTGCTGCTCTACAAGATTAAGGACCCCTCGTTCCACAACTGGTTGGCGCTGGCCTTGGCCGTGCGCAATAACGAGATTTCCGATTTCCCCATCTGTAACAAGAGCTTCAACCTCTCCTACAGTGGGCACGATTTGTAACCTTATGAGAAAAGCGGAACGCCATGCTAGATAATCTGAAAATACTATACCACCAAGGGAAACAGTTTATTCCCGATGTTACCACGGCTAAGGTTCCCGGCATATTTCGGGGTAGACCCATTATTAGCACCGAAAGCGTGGATGTGGACGCGCTGGTGGCACTTTGCCCCACCGATGCCATTGCCGCCAATCCGGTGAGCATCGACATGGGTAGGTGCGTATTCTGTGGCGAGTGCGCCCGAGTTTTTCCCAACAAGGTGCAGTTTACCACCGACTACAAGCTCTCCTCCAACGACCGCTCCAACCTGATTGTAAAGGAGGGCATCGACCAGCCCATTACGATGAATCCGGCACTGGTGCGTAAGGAGATTTACCGCCTCTTCAGTGGTTCGCTCAAGCTGCGGCAGGTTTCCGCTGGGGGTGATGGCAGTAGCGAGTGGGAGATGAATGCTGCCGGCAACGTGCAGTTCGACATGGGGCGTTTTGGTATTGAGTTTGTAGCCTCCCCACGCCATGCCGATGGCGTTGTGATTACCGGACCCATTTCGGCAAACATGGCCGAGGCGTTGGAGATTACCTTTGCTGCCACCCCTTCGCCCAAGCTGGTAATATTGGCCGGCACCGACGCCATTAGCGGTGGCATTTTTGCCGATAGCCCTGCTGTGAACAGGGCCTTTCTGGACAAACACCACGTAGACCTCTACATCCCCGGCAACCCCGTGCATCCGCTTACGCTTATCAATGGAATTCTTGGGTTGATAAAGTTGAGGTAGAGGAGGCTAATAGCAGATTAGGGATTTAGAGGATTAGGTAGGTGCTCAACCTTAAACCGTTGAAACGGTTACCAAAAACCGGTATACGTTGCTAACCCACGGTTGAAACCGTGGGCTATGGTGCTGGATGGCAAAGGTTGAATGCTGCTATTCCAGACCCGACCCTATTTAGACCTTCTCACGCTAGCCAGGACATGAAATGCAACGATGGCGTGGACGTCCTCGTCCGTGCCAACCTACTAGGCCAACACTCAGAAACCTTTATCTCTAGCCTAAAAAAGGTAATTACCGCAGCCTGCCATAGCGTGTAAAGCGGTAGCATGGGCCTGTGGCCCATAAGCTATACAGAGAAAGAGTGCAAGGCTTTAGCGGCATGTAGGTAGTAGTAATACCACAGCTGCTGCAGCCGGACGAAACGTCCTGTTGACAGCATTACACTTTGGGCAGGGCTGCTTTTTTGCCAAAAGGCTACCGAGGTTTTGCTATATTTGCTCTAGGGTAGGGTTGGTACGCACGGACAGCATGTCCACGCGATCGGGTATTTTTATATTTTTGGGAAGCATAAAGGTTTCGAACACCCCTAACAGCATGTCCGAGCGAGCGGGATTAACTATTATCGTACAATTTTTATTATTTTATTCCTTGCCGTGTTGGCATTTTGCATTGCTCCAGCTCCTTCAAATTCAAAAATAGTTTCATGGTCAAATCTTCCGTCATTCCATTCAATTGTCAAATATGCCAATTCGTTCTTCTTCTTTTTCTTCAACGCAAATGCAAAAATTCCTGTCATTAGTAATCGTCCAACAGTTACTCTCTTTTCAACAGTCGATAGGTCTTCGGCAAGTATATTTTTTATAAACTGGTTTTCAATTTCACCTTTCTTTACAGGCATTGCCATTGGCGTTTCTAGCATTATTTCAAGTTTATTGTCCTTTGGGAATATTGAGGTTTTTGGAATTGCGTCATTAATGTCAGGGTGTCCAGCTACATATTTTCCTATATCAACTTTAGCATCGAGCGAATAACCCAATTCGGTTAATTTTGCATTATTTTCTTTCTGTTTATTTGCAGCAGATATTCCTATAACCACAAGCAGAATACCAAATCCAACAATAATTAGCCACGCCATAACTTTACTTTTAATTAAGTTAACAATTTCAATTTATAGATCAATCACGGTCGCCGTACTTTCCCAAGAATTAGTTTCGTAAACATTCAGTTTACAGTAACCATTCATTACATTATATTCAAAATACGCTTTAATGTGTTTTTGAGGTTTTTCATCTACTCCATAAAATGCAGTCATTGGGTTATTGGGAAATACTGCATTTTCTTTTGAATCAAAGAAAACAATGTAATGAAACACTCCGCTATTCATACTTTCTTTTTTTTCGGTGCAAAACATTTTTAAAGTATCAAGATTTGGATTTCCTGAAATAACGTATAGTTCCATTTTATTTTCATTATTACCGACTAGCTCAGATTTAGTATCTACGAATGCGTAGGGATAGTTAACTTTAGGTTTTGTAGAGCAAGAAACCATTGTCAAAATTGCTAGGGCGAAGATTAATTTTTTCATATTTCTGTTAAAATTAAGATTTATTAAATATGTTTCAATTACCATAGGGCTGTTCTTTTTATTGTTGCCAACGTTTTGCGGTTTTATTTCATTCGGACTCAATGCCTTGTCTAAAAGAAAGAATTTTTTTGTCTGCTGCATTCCTGCCTACGATGCTGGTGCCACATGAAATATAGTCGTTGTTACTAACCGTAATATTTTAGTTTTTCTTTTCTGCTTCCCCAAATTTTCCATCAGGGCCATACATACCCAAATTTCCATTAGTTTCAATTATATAATATTCGTTATGTTTATTTTGTTTAAGTTCATAGCGTGTATTCCCATTGATTGTTTTTTTTATAAACTCATCATCACTTGAGCTACCGTCGCTAAACGCTTGGTTCATGAATATTTTATTATTCTTTTCATACAGCGTCATAAAGCATCCAGCATAAGGTCGTGTGTCTTGCCATTTTCCAATTACCCGCCCATCAACTTTCGTAGCGTTCAATTTTTTATCTTCCTCGGCGGTTGTCCCACCTATTTCAACGTTCAGGTCGGGAGTAAAATGACTAGTTGCCCAAGCTCCTGAGCCAGTTTTGGTCCCTTCTAAATTATAGAATATCCACAATTTGTCATAGGACTTCCTTGTTTCACGAAGTTTATTTGCAATTATAGTCAATTGTTCCTTTGATATTTTCTCCTTTAACACAATCTCAATATTGCATTTATTAATACCAAACTTTGGGTTGACATTTTCCGTTTCCGAAGTGATTCTAAATAAACTGTCAGGAACAACCGCTACGTCTTGATTCTGAATAGTGGTATTCAAAACTTCGGTTGTTTTGTTTTGTCCGCATGATGTCAGCAGAAGAATTGTCAAGGCGAAGATTAAATTTTTCATGTTCTCTGGGTTTTAATAATGGTTGCTAACTCGTTTATAGCCCCACCCATGGCGGTGTGCACAGCAATCCCCTTTTTGGCGCGGTTTGCTTTCACTAAATTATATACTTTTTTACAGAATATCAAGGAAGAGTCCCTTTTTTCTTTAAGTTCAAAGCGCCTTGCAGCGGTACTGAGGCCCATGGCATGCCAAAAGGCTGCATATTTGGCTACTTAACGCTAAACAGGTGAAATACTTCACGGCTGCCATCGAGGGTTAGCGCATACTCCCCAGGTTGCATACCGGACAGCACCAGCAAGTATGAACTCTCCCCAAACTTGCGTGCATCGTATGAAATGAACTCAATGCCGTTGTTTGGTATGCCACTGGTAGCTTCAACATAGCGGTAATCTTTTTTTACGCTCAGCTTGAAAACATTTACAACACTGCTGGGTTCCAAACTATTGTTGGAAACACGAACAATTATGCGTATAGCTCCATCCTTGGGGCTTAGAGAAACAGGGGAGGCACTTCCATTTACCTTGGAAGTTATTTTGGCTTTTCCAATAAATCCACCAGCAATTGGAATATAGGCACTGGCGCTAGCTCTTGCAGAACCGTAGGCAGTTTGCTTTTCAAGCGGGATGGTGGTGGAGTCGCTGAGCACCGCAACAGCGTTGCCAATAAACTCCGGTTCCTGCTGCGCCACGGCCACGGAGGTCAGGCAGGCAAGGGCAATTAAAAGGGTCAATTTTTTTGTCATGGTTTAGCTGTTATTTAATTCTTGGGTAAAGTATCTGGTTCTTCTGGTCGACTCATTTATATATGCTAAAAACTGTATACACCCCCACGGCGGTATGCACAGCAACTCCCCTTTGGCGCGGTTTGCTTTCACTAAATTATATACTTTTTTACATATTATCAAGGAAGGGCACTTTTTTCTTTAAGTTCTATGCGTTGCGCAGCGTCAGCGCTGTGAGGGTTACCACCCTGCTTTCCCGAACAAACAGCGCAACGCTCGGGCGGCTGGAGGCAGCGTACCCTGCGCCGGGCTGTGCCGAGCTGAGCTGGAGGCAGCGTACCCAACGCCGGGCTGTTCCGAGCTGAGTTGGAGGCGGCGTACCCTGCACCGGGCTGTGCCGAGCTGGGTTGAGGGCGGCGTACTCAGCGCCGGGCTGTGCCGAGCTGGGTTGGAGGCAGCGTACTGTACGCTGGGCTGCGCCGAGCTGGGTTGAAGGCGGCGTACCCTGCGCCGGGCTGTTCCGAGCTGAGTTGGAGGCGGCGTACCCTGCGCCGGGCTGTGCCGAGCTGGGTTGGAGGCGGCGTACGCTGCGCCGATTTCCCTAAGGGTAAATTTCTGCCAATGCCGCCCGTTGCCGGGGGTGAAAAAATTCCGTTCGTCAAAAAATATTAACCGTTTACCATTGGGTAAAACCACCGCTTTTGAAGAAGTAGCGCAAGAAGTAGCCTCATAACGTGCAGCCGGTCAGCAAGGTGGCCCCTTGACATTCTCCCTCCATTCTCCTACCTTTTGGAACAGTATTATGTCTAACCTAAAAATAAACGATCATGATTATTCGATCACTCCTTCTCTCGAGGATGCATACGGATGAATGTCAATCGTTCGGAAACCGTGTGCTAACGTGCCTTGAAGGTTTCGACCTGAGCACGCTCATGCTGGCCGCGCTGGCCGACAAGCTCACCAAGGCCGTGGAAGCGCTTTCCAGCGTGCTGGTGAAAATTCAGCCCAAGGACAAAACGCAGGTTATTCAAAGCGCCGACATGGTTCGCGACCGCTCCTTTTTGGCGCTGAGAACGGCGCTGGAGTCCCTGGCCCACCGCCGCGATGCCGCCACCGTTCAGCAGGCCATGCTGCTGCTCGATATTTTTCACCAGCACGGCTGGGATTTGCACAACCGGAGCTACGCAACGGAATCCTCGCGCATGGTTGATTTGCTGAATGATTTAGAGAGCCGGGCGGAGCTCACAGCCGCCATTACCAGCCTAAAGCTCACCGACGTGGTGGCCGAGCTCAAGCTGGCCCAGCAGGAGTTTGAGGCTGCCTACCAGGATAGGACCTTGGTAAGCGCTGCCATGCTCACCGCTACGGGTAAGGAGGCCAGCAAGGAGGTGGTGGCTACCAGCACCGCGCTATTCCAAGCCATCGACTCGCTCTACACGGTTACGCACACCGAGGACTACCTCACCATAGCCAACCGGATAAACGAGGTGGTGGACAGCTACACGCAGGTAATCCGTGCCCGCATTACCCGTGCCGCCGACTCCCCCAAGGAGCAGGTCGACAACGGCTAGCGCATTCATACCCGTCCTCCCCAACCAGCCCCGAAAATTCATCGGGGCTTTTTTTGATACCGGTGGGGGCTGGTTAGCGTCGCTGGCGGAACCTTCAAGCAGGGCCGGTCATGTTCTCCTCGTCAGGGTTAACTTAGCTTTGGATATCCTACTGCCTTGCCTAGCGCTGGCCTCCACCTTTTAGGGGGGAAGTTGTTTTTGCCATCGCTGCTCTTTCGGGTGTCGGGTTACATGGTTTGTTCTTTAGCGTGGTCAATGCGCACGGATGAGGAGATCTGTGCGGTTGGGTCTGCACCACGGCCTCCAAGCTCAGCTGCTGCAGCACCTGCAACTCGTTATCATGCGTGGCGATTTCTTCCAAAATGTTTTTAACTTGCTCGCGTGTAAAGCGCACGTTTTTCATCTCTTAAATTGTAAGGGTTTGCAGCCTTAAACATTGAAAAATATCACTTTACACTATTTTGGGACCGGATGTGAAAAACCATTTAGAAGAACTAATTTAAAAGAGGGAAATGAAAATAATTATTGCTGGCGATGGTGAAGTAGGGTTTTATCTTTCAACGCTATTGGCAAAAGAGTACGCTGATATTACATTGATTGATACACAGCGGGAGAAACTTTCATCTGTTGAAAAGAAATTAGGGATTGCAACAGTTTTAGGCGATTCTACCAGCTACAGCGTATTAAAAGGCGCAGGCATTGAACATGCCGACCTTTTAATAGCCGTTACCTCTGTAGAATCTATAAACATTGCCACTTGTTTAATAGGGAAAAAACTTGGGGCTAAATTTACCATTGCCAGAATCAACAACATGGAGTACCTGGTCAACAAAGATACCCTTGATTTGCACAGCTTGGGAATTGACGAACTAATTTCACCGGAATCGCTAGCTTCCCGTGAAGTTAAATACAATTTAAAATCACCCGAGCTGACAGAAATCTTTAATCTTTATAAGAAAGATTTGTATGTAATGGGATTACGACTTGGCGATGACAATCCTGCTGTGCATAATACAATTGCAGAATCGACACGGATTTTATCAGATAATTCATTTATAATAGTAGCCGTTTACCGTGATGGTAAAACTATAATTCCAAACGGCAATTTAAAATTGCTTAAAGATGATCTTCTATATTTTGTATCTACAGAAGCAGGCAAAGATAAAGTGCTTGAATATGCCGGAAAGAAATCGGTTCAAATTAAGAATATTCTTGTAATTGGTGGCAGCAGAACTGGCAAATACATTGCCATGAGACTTAGCAAGGAATACAATATCAAATTGATAGAAAAGGATTATGAAAAATGCAATTATTTGGCCAAAAATATTCCAAATGTACAAATTGTATGTGGTGATGGAACCGACGTTAATTTATTTGAGGAAGAAAGAATAGCCGATTATGATGCCGTTATATCGGTAACAGGGAACTCAGAAACAAATATTTTTACATGCCTGCTGGCCAAAGAGTTTGGCGTAAAAAAAACCATTGCCATGGTAGAGAATATTGGTTTATTTGAATATTCACAAAAAATGGGAATTGATACATTGATAAATAAAAAGATGGCGGCAGCAAACTTTATATTTCGCCATATTCTTAAAGAAAGAGTTCTTACACAGCTCTATGGAGTGGATGCCGTGATTCAGCAATTTGTTGTAAAAAAGAATTCCAAAATTATTAATAAGCCCATTAAAGAATTGAATTTCCCTGAAGACGCACTAATAAGCGGAGTTATTCGAAATGGTAATGGCTTTATTACGCTTGGGAATTTTCAGCTTATGGCCGATGACGAGGTTTTTGTATTTTCATTGCCCCAGAGCAATAAAAAAGTTATCTCTTTTTTTAAGTGATTAAAACCAAAACGACCATGAGGTTCATACAACACTATAAGTTTGATACCTTTAAAATGATATTTAAACAAATCGGTGGCCTGCAAATTATTCTAGGTTTCACGATGGTATTTCCATTACTTGTATCATTAATTTATTCTGAGTTTTATTCCGCAACAGGGTTTTTCCTTTCAGGTTTGATTTGCCTAGTAATGGGTTTTTCACTTTATAAGGGGCTTAGGACATTTTATGAACCGCTAAACCGACACGCGTTAATAATTGCTGCTACTGGATGGATTTCAATAGCTGTAATGGGCGCTTTGCCATTTATCATTATTGCCAATATTACTCCAATCGAAATTGCTCAACAGTTTGTTCCGGCAGGAGCAGGTTATAATTCAAGTATTTTCTTCTTTAAAAATCCGTTACATGCACTTTTCGAGAGCATGAGTGGTTTTACAACCACCGGGTTAAGCATGGCCGTTCACCCACCGTCAATTGGCAAAGGTTTGCTTTTTTATCGGTCGTTTACACAGCTGTTGGGTGGGGTAGGTTTTATAGTTCTTACCCTTGCCTTATTGGGTCAATCGAGCGGAAAAGTTGCATATCTGTTGTATGGTGCAGAATCGACAGGTGAACGGTTATCACCCTCTATAATCACAACGGCACGTTCTATTTGGAAACTATATATTGGACTAACGCTTTTCAGCTTTACTTATCTTGTTATTGGTACCTATATTATTTTACCAGGGTATAGTCTTTCAGAAAATATTTTTGGTTCCATAAACCATGCTATGGCCGCACAATCAACTGGCGGATTTAGCACTCTGGACAACAGTATAGCAAGTTACCATTCGAATGCAATGGAGATGCTATACTTATTACCGATGATATTGGGCGCTTTGTCTTTACCATTTTATTTTAGAGTTATTCATGACAAACAGTTCAGTCAGTTCTGGAAAAACCTGCAAACACGATCGGTCATAATCACCTGTGCCTTAGGTAGCGTTGTCCTTTCCGGTATGCTATTGAAGTCAGGAGTAATACCGGATCCTTTTCGAACAGGGATTTTTCAATTTATTAGTGCCTTAACAACAACGGGTTGGCAAACTTCCAATGTTCATTTATGGGATAGTGGATCTGTTGTATTCATCGTTATGGCAGCTATGATTGTAGGGGGGGCAGCCGGAGCAACCGTAGGGGGTGTTAAAATCATAAGGGTGTTGCTTCTTTTTAAAGGGTTGTTTTGGCATATAAACAGCTATTTTTACTCGGAGAATTCCATAAATGTTGTCAAATTTAATGAGGCGAGATTATTGCCCGACGAGATGAACAAGGAACTGGCAAGGGTAGCAACGTTTGTGTTTATTTATTTAATCTTTATATTCTTGGGAACTATTATAACATATTATACTATGCCCCATGGGTTTACTATCAAAGATGCCTTGTTTGAATCCGCATCAGCACAAGGAACGGTTGGGTTGTCGTGTGGAATAACCAATCCGGATATGTCGCCTGGACTTGAGATTACCTATATAATTCAGATGTGGGCAGGCAGGTTAGAGATTATTCCTGTTCTTGTATTATTCAGAACGATACTTTTGGGGACAAAACCCAAAGTAGTTTAATTTGATCCACATATTTAAATGTTTAAGACATCACGGTGTGTTGAATGTTGCTTTAAAAAAAGTGTAGTATTCCACGATCTATATTCCCCAATCCCCCGATCGCCTTTAGAAGGCCCTCCTGCCTAAAATTCTAATGGGCGCTTGGCTGCCGAAGGAAGATGGGGGGACTAATACGCGGAATAGGTCGTTGGCCTAGCGAGCGTGGGAGTTCACCCCATTCCCTTCTTCTAAAAAATAGTGACTTAAAAACTGTAAGGCAAATCTAAAGGCGATCGGTGGTAAAGTTATCTAAAGATGGTGCGCAAATGCTCGCCCACCTCAATCAGGAACCGAGTTTTGAAGTTGGAACTCGTCAAATACTCTCTCGTTTTTTATGAAGCTGGATTAATAACCCATTACGATATGGCGACAGCCTTGGGCTTTAGAAGTTAACCCTGCACCAATAACAACTAATTATCCTTATATTTTCTTGAAAGATAGATTTGGTAATTCCCAAAAACTTATCGAAATTGGTCATGCAAATACGATCTATGAAAAATTAACGAACTGACATTTTTCCACTAAAATACTATTGAAGATACTATTAAATGCTTTTTCATCATATCACGCACTTTCAACCAGTCTAAACCAAAACCACGATAAAATGCTTAAAAGTATATTTCTCATTGCTTTCAGAAATCTAAAAAAGCAGAGATTTTTTAGCCTTATCAACATCCTGGGCCTTTCCCTTGGCTTAGGAATTGCTGTAGTCATAATAAGCTTTATTCTATTTGAGAAAAGCTTCGATACGTTTTATCCAAACTACCAGAACATCTACCGTATAGCTCATGCCGGGGATTTTAATGGGAAAAAAGTAAATGCTGCAACCTCCCCACTTCCCGAGGCACCTGCCGTATTAGAGGATATTCCGGAGGTTGCTGCGGCTACGCGATTGTATAGCATGCCAGAGAATAGCGTAGTTAAGGTTAAGGATTCAAAATTTTTGGAGAAGGGTATCTTCCTTACTGACTCTCTTTTTTTTAAGGTTTTCAATATCAGCGTGAGCGGAGATAATCCGGAAAAAATTCTTGGCTCTCCCAACTATGCCTATCTTTCCGAAGCAACGGCCAAAAAATTCTTTGGGAATCAGGATCCAACCCAGCAAACTATCGAAATAAAGAACAGGGTTATTACCATTGCCGGAACATTTAAGGATTTTCCAACCAATAGCCACATCCACCCCCAAATAGTGGCTAACTTAAAGCTGTTATTTACTGAAAGGGAGCTTAATGCATGGGGTGGTTTTGGGTATCTAACCTATGTTCTACTTAAAGATGGCAGCAACGTAGATACGGTTCAGGCTAAAATTGCAAGAATGTTCTACGACCGTATTGGGAAAGTATTTGTTAAAATGGGAGTTTCATTTGTCCCATACCTTCAAAGAGTCGACAGCATTCACCTTCACTCCTCACTGATGGGTGAAGCGGAACCCAACGGTGACTTCCAAACCATTTACATCTTTAGCGCCATTGCATTGTTGATACTAATTATAGCAGTGGCAAACTACATGAACCTTTCCACTGCTCGTTTTTCCCGAAGGGCCAAGGAGGTTGGCATCAGAAAGGTGAGTGGTGCGCGTAAGGGAATGCTTACGCTGCAATTTCTTGGTGAATCAATAGTGCTATCTCTCATCTCGCTGATCATTGCACTCGTTCTTGCACAGTTTCTATCCCCCATTCTTCCTAGCCTGTTACACCGGAATATTGACTTAAATCTGTTCAATGCCAATAAGATATTTTTCTACTATCTTCCCGTAACTATTGTTGTTGGCCTTTTAGCCGGTAGCTATCCGGCATACTTTCTCTCCTCATTCAAACCAATTACCACCTTGAAAGGGAAGGTGGGAAATGCTAGGAGGTCCATCGTTTTGCGAAAGGTCTTAACGCTTGTTCAGCTGTTTATAACCATAGGTCTTATTATTTGTACCTATACGGTTTACAGCCAATTGCAGTATTTGAATCACAAAGATCTCGGATTTAATAGAGACAATATCTTGATCCTGCCGCTTCCAACTAAGGAGGCCGCAGAAAAGGCCGATTTGTTAAAGGAGAAGATACTAAACATTCCGGGAGTAGCTAGCGTTTCTGCCACGAGCTGCTATCCGGGGAATATTGACCAGGGTGAAGGTTTTGTCCCTGAGGGATTTGATTCTACCCAAACGGTGTTGATGTTCCGTCAGGATGTTGATTACGACTATTTTAAAACCATTGGAGCAACCATGCATTCCGGTCGCTTTTTTTCAAAGGATTTTCCAACCGATGTAAAAGCATCCATCATTAATCAAACTGCTCAAAAGCTCTTTGGATGGAAAGATGCAGTCGGAAAAACCATCCGATCGGCCGGAGGGCAATTTGTATCTACGGTTATCGGTGTTTACAACGACATGAATATCCGATCGCTCCACGACCCCATTCAACCAGCAATTATTTTGCTCACCAAGCAGTCTCCCTCATACCTGCTCCTGCATACCGATGGAAACACAAAAGAAATTGTTAAACAGGCTGAAAAAGAATGGAATAGCACTATTTTGGATAGCCCGTTCCAATACAGTTTTTTAGATGAAGAGCTTGCTAAGAGTTATGTAAAAGAAAAAATGCTAGGAAGCATTTTCCTCGTCCTAACAATTCTTGCTATCATCATTGCTAATTTAGGATTGCTTGGTTTATCTGTTTTTAATACCGAAAGGAGGAGAAAGGAAATCAGTGTAAGAAAAGTGCTTGGTGCTGATAGGAAGAACATCGTAACGCTATTTTTAAAGGAGTATGGTATACAAATTGTCTTGGCAAGTTTTATTTCATGGCCACTTGCGTACTACCTAATGCAGCGCTGGTTGGAAAATTTTCCATATAGGACAACCCTCTCTCCCATAGTATTTGTTGGTGCAAGCGTTATCGCAAGCGTTATTGTACTGCTTGCGGTTGGCTATACCGTAGTAAAAGCGGCAAATACAAATCCTGCAGAGAGCTTAAAGTATGAGTAAGGTCTGAATAGAAGAATAAATAAAAACCTCAAGGGATGTTGTTTCCCTTGAGGTTTTTTTTGACCAGATATTACCAGATAAGCATTACAATAACCGCTATTGAAGCGGATTTCAATCTTGTTCTCAGCTTGTCATTCAGAGTTAACCCATACCCGACCCCATCCTGTCCTTCCCCTCGCAGGGGAAGGACAGGTGCTAACACCTGTGGTGATTTGGATATCCTGCTACGTTGCCTAGCGCGGGCCTCCACCTTTTAGGGGGAGGTTGGAAGGGGTCGGATAGCCACAAAAGGGAATTATTGCGTTGTGGTCGATCTTCACATGGTTTTATGGATCAACGGTGTATATCACAACGCTTGAGCAGAGCTGCATGAAATTTTCCCAAAACTCAAGAACTAAATGGAACGCAAATCGTTAACTTTGCATAGGGTAATACAAATAGCGTTATGAATGTAGTTGAAAAGCGGGATTTTATTCACAGCCACCTGCACCTTGCCGATGAAGTTCTAATCAACGAGTTTTACGAAATGCTTCGTAAGGAGGAGGTTTTAAAGGCTAAGCTGGAGAATAGGGCAAAACGGTCAGAGGACGATATTCGTAAGGGTAAGCTACTTTCCCGCGCCGAGGTGGAGGAGCAAACCAAAAATATTGGCCGGTGATGAAGCTTGTTTATACAGAACAGGCAGTTAATAGTCTTCAGGAGGTGCTGGAATTTCTTTCAACCGTGCAGCATATTCCTGATGAGAAGATTCTTGAGATTCGAAACCAAATACTTGACGCTGTAGATGCTTTGCTAGAGCATCCTTCAATAGGACAGGAGGAACCATTCTGGGTGAATCTCGGTTGGCAACATAGGCGCTTGGTGGAGGGACATTACAAAATAATTTACCGTGTAGAGGACGAGTACATTTACATTACCGATATTTTCGATTCACTTCAAGACCCTGATAAAATGAAAGGGTAGTGCGGTTGACCTCCAATCTCACTAAACCGTTAAAACGGTTTCCCCATTCCAACATATGCAAATTACCCACGGTTGAAACCGTGGGCTATGGTATTCTATGAAAATGGTGAAAAATATCGGGCAGGGAACTTCCTTTACCTCTCCAACCACACCTTAAAATCCCCAACCCGTTCGCGGCTCACCACGGCATCGTCGTCGGCAAGGGTGCCGGCCTTTACCTTGAGGCGGCTACCGGAGTATACCACCACGTCGGTTATGGCTGCCTTGCTTACCAGCACCTTGCGCGAGATGCGGAAAAACTTCTCGGGGTCAACCAGCTGCTCCAGCTGGTCGAGCGAGTAGTCGAGCGCGTAGCTGCGGCCATTGAGGTTTACTAAAAAGGTGTCCTTGGCTTCGCTGTAAAAGTGCGTAACCTCCGCAATATCGATGGGGCGCAGATGCTCGCCCACCTTTATCAGGAACCGAGTTTTGAAGTTGGAGGTTATCATTCTCATGGCCTGGGCAATGGCCATGGGCGAAAGGTTGGCTTCCGGCTGATTACCTGCTTTACCTTTGAGCATCTTTTCAATGGCCCCGTGCAGCTCCTCCTCGTCGATGGGCTTGAGCAGGTAGTCGATGCTGTTGTGTTTAAAGGCCCGTATGGCATACTCGTTGAATGCCGTAGTGAAAATCACCGGCGTGGTGATGTGGCACGTTTCAAATATCTCAAAGCTGAGACCGTCGCCCAGCTGTATGTCGGCAAAGATAAGGTCGGGCTTTTCGTTGCTGGAGCACCACTTTATGGCCGACTCCACGCTGCGCAGCGTTGCCATCAGCTCCATGGTGGGCAGCTCCTTGCGCAGCATCTTCTCCAGCCGGCGCGAGGCGAGCACTTCATCTTCAAGAATTACAACCTTCATGGCTTTTTCCATTGCATTAAACGTTGAGGTTGCTTACGGTTGGGGTTCAATAAGGGGTATGCGAACCACAAACTTACCCTCCTCAGGACCATAGCTCATGGGCTTGCTGGTGAGAAATTCGTAGCGTGCTTTTATGTTGCTCAAGCCAATTCCATTCTCTGCCTCCATGCTTCTGCGAGGCGAAAGGGTATTGGACACAACAAGGTAGCCATCCTGCTCCTCAATGTCGATGGCCAGCGGTTTTTCTTCGGAAATGGTGTTGTGCTTAATGGCGTTCTCCACCAGCATTTGTAGGCTCATGGGGGGAATCTCCCAGCTGGCATGGTTCACGCGGATGGTTACGTTAAAATTTTGCCCGTAGCGGTGCTGCTGCATAAAAACGTAGGCGTTCAAAAGGTCCAGCTCCTCCTGAAGGGTAACCATTTCGTTGTTGCGCTGCTCCAGCACGTAGCGGTAAACGTCCGACAGCTTCTTAATAAATTGAACCGCCTCCTTGGGGCTCTGATCCACAAGCGATGTAAGCGTGTTTAGGCTATTGAAGAGGAAGTGCGGATTCACTTGGTTCTTTAGCATTTGGTATTGAAATCGTTCACTTTCGGCCTTATACTTAGCCTCACGTGTAAGGGCTTCGCGCCAGTTTTTAAAAAAGGCCTTACCGTAAAAAATGGAGGTGATAAAGAGGCTCACAAGTATGGTGATTACTCCGGTGAAGACCATTTGGCGAATAAGATGGATTCCTTCCAGGCGGAGAAAATATTTAAAGAAGATATAATCGCAAAGGTTTATCCAAATAACGGAATATAGAATCGACACTACCATATCCCAAATGAACGTTTTGGTAGGCTGTTCTCTCCAGCTGAATTTTCTTTCGATAATGTAGCCCAAGAACTGATTCCCTTTCCAAACGCCACCTCCAATAAGGAATCCGTAAATAGAACTGTAAATAAAGCCGTTAATGTTATTCCAAATTTGGAAGTTCATGAATATGGCAGAAATAAACCCTCCAATTGCGGCGCAAATGAGCAAGTCGCGAAGGTGGCCAAGTATGGTTTTGTATGTGGTAGCCATTGTTGTTTTTGTTTTTAAAGGTAGATAAAAAATGAAGTCGGAGCGCAGCGAAGATCCGGCTAATGACGGATTAGAGAAGTTAAAGGAGTCAAAGAAGTTAGAGAAGATTAACCTTTGGATTGATGAAAGTAACCGTACAACTCCCGATTTCGGTCTATTTTGTAACCCGTCACTTGTCACTTAGTATTCACGGAGTTCCACGGAGTAAGAAAGATTTTTTTAATTGGCATTAGTCTCATTGTCATATTGAACAATTGGCACATTTTCTTCGGTCTCCCAACTCCCGACTTCGTTCTTTTTTGTAACCAGTCACTTGTCACTTAGTATTCACGGAGTTCCACGGAGTAAGAAAGGTTCCTTTCTTTGGCATTAGTCTCATTGTCATATTGAACAATTGGCACATTTTCTTCGGTCTCCCAACTCCCGACTTCGTTCTTTTTTGTAACCAGTCACTTTTCTAAAACCCCAAGCCTCCCCCAAATAGGAAGAGGCTTATGGTTTCGCTAGTTTTTTGTGCTACAAGCAGCCACCATTTTATCTGTGGCCTTTTTTCCCCATGAAGGGTCAATACCCCTTTTCTCTGCTTGAGGCTGCTGGTTAAATAGTTGCTGAGCCTTTTGGTAGAATGGCAGTGCTTTTTCTGCTCCACCACCAAACATGGCAGGGGTGTAGTAAATATTTTGCCCCTTCAAATACTGAGCCCTAGGATTGCTTGGATTTAGTGCAATGGCCTTTTCAATGGCTTCTCCGGCCAGCTGTGAGTATTTCATGCCCCGAGTAAAGCTTACCTGGATGCGTGCCTGGTAAAGCATTCCTTGAATGGCGTTGAGTTCGCTGTTGTTCTCTGATATTTTCATTGCTTCATCGAGGGAGGCCTGAGCCTGATCGAGAATGGGATCTATCCGCTCCTTATCTTTCTCCATAAAGGCAGCAATGGTGCGGCAGTAGGCCGAGTAGTATAAAGGCAACCATTGAGTTTTTTCACCCATGGCAATGCGATCGAAGTAAGAGGCAGCGTCGAGGAAATCCTGCTGGCTCTTTACGCTGTCGATCATGGTTAGTCCATTTTGCATGGCACCTGCATACTGTTGCGATTGGCCGTTGGCAGTGAGCGCAAGGCTCAAAAATAGCACTGAGGCGAGAATCATGTTTTTCATAGTTGTAATTGTTTATTGGGTTTATAATCTGTTTTTGAAAGTATTTACTGTTTTTTGAGGTCGATGAACATGCCGATGAAGGCAAACTGTTTAGTGTCGGGACCAACCGCCATGCGTGGGTAAACCCCTTGACTGTTGGGTGCATTGTAGTAGCGGTAGGTATACACTTGGCTTCTATTTAGTAGGTTAGAAACCGATGCGTAGATTACTGTAAACCGTCCCCAGAGGTTGGTGAGGTAGGTAACGCTGAGGCTCAGGTCGGAGTAGTCGGGTGCCTTTGCTGCCATAAACTGGGTAGCGTTTGGGTCGTTGTATGGCCTGCCCGAGTTCCAGCTGTAGGTCATGCCCACCTGTGTTCGTAGTGCTGCAATGTAGTATTTGGCGTTTATCGAAAGGTTGTGCTTGGCAATAAAACTTGGGGTAACCTCCTCGGGGTAATCCTTGTAGAGGCGTCTAGAATCTATAATGGAGTAAGATATCCAGTAGTCGAGATTCTTCACGCTCTTTTGGTCGCGCCAGAAGAGATCGATACCGTGCGCATAGCCATGTCCATTGTTGTTGTAGAGCGTAGGGTCAGTAAAATCGGTGCCAAACCGAACCATACTGCCGTAGTCTTTTTGGTAGGCCTCTATGCGAAGGGTTCTATCGTTTTTCATGATTTGGTAACCCAGAATGTAGTGGGTGGCGTGTTCGTAGTTCAGATTGTGGTTAAAGCGCAGGTAGCTCTCCTCAGGCTGCTGGTAGAATCTTCCAACCGAGGCCGATATTTGGCTAAAGGTGTTCAGCTGCCATGCAACCGACAGCCGGGGAGCAGCGTCCCACTTTTGGGCAGGCTGCCAATATTCCACCCTTTCGCCAAGGCTTACAGCCATCTTTTTAAGCATTATCCATTCCGCTTCAGCAAATGAGGCAAACAGCTGGCTGGTGTAGGTTCCGTGGTAGTTTTCGGCAGTGCTTAAGTTCTGGTAGTTTTGCACATAGCTGTTGGCAATCATTTCCGATCCAGCCGATATGTTGAAGCTGGCGTTTATCTTCTTTTTCACAACCAGTTTGGTGTCCATTTCCCGAGAGGTCTCCTTCACCCGTTGGGAGCCTGGCTCAATGTTGTTGAGGTCGGAGGAGATGGAAACGCCGGGCTTTATCATCCATCCAGCACCCAAATCGTGGGAGTAGGCCACATTAACGTATGCGTCTTGGTTGGTGAGCTTAATGGGCGTGGCAACACCCTCCTGAAGCATGTCGGGATAGAGCAGCTTCAGCGAGGAGGAGGAGACGGTGGTAAGCACCTTTAGCAGCCCTTTGGTGGAGACGTTTTTGCGGATTACTACGGTGCCACCAAAATCCTCGGGTGCTTTGTCCCATGTCATCTTATGGTTTGTAAGTCGGAAGTATGGGTCGAGGTTGGTGTAGTCGAGGCTAACGCTCACCGAGCCACTCTTGAACTGGCGAGTATCTGATACCCCCATGCCGATGGTCATTAATGAAATTCCGGTTTGTTGATAGCTTGTTTTGCCGCTCGTTTCCAGAATTAGCGCCGACGATAGCGCACCACCATACTCGGCGGAGTAGCCACCACGGCTAAAAAGTGTACCAGAAAAGAGCCAGGGGGTGAACCGTCCTCGCGAGGGTAGGTCGGGGGTGGAGGAGTTGTAGGGCTTCTTTACGGCAAGCCCATCAATAAAGGTCTTGGTTTCGTATCCATCGCCCCCTCTAACAAACAGTCGGCCATCTTCGCCCACCTGCGTAACCCCGGGCAACGTTTTAACACCACCGTAGAGATCGCCAACGGCTCCGGCGGTGGTCATTATATCGAGGGGTTTTAGGGTAACGCCTTTTTTCTTGTCGCTTGCCTGAAATGCACCGGCGGTGATTGTAATGTCGTCGAGCGTTTTTCCGGCCTCATCCAGCTGTAGGCTAACTGTGTGCTGGTTCGGCTTTAGCTGCACGGCGAGGCTCTTGTAACCCATGTAGCTAGCTTCAATTACGATGGAATCGCGCTTTGTGGTTTTAAACTTAAAGGTTCCGGAGGTGTCAGTAGAGGCGCCATCGTAGGTGCCCTTAACAATTACATTGGCCCCAATGAGTGGGTCTCCTGCCTTGTCGGTTATTTTACCGCTAAGGGTAACCTGTGCCGTTAGGGCCAGCTGGGTAAGTAGGGCAACGGATAGGAGTAAATATCTTTTCATGGCTTCAGTTTTTCTAGGTTTTGGATTGATTCCCGAATTGGGGTTCCAATCCTGATCTATTTTACTGAAGCAAAGATGAGGTGCAATAGCTCCTTTTAAAAGTAAAAGGGGATGAGCTGCGGAATGAGGGGGACGAGTTGTAAAAAAAAGGAGGCTTTCGGCGAAGGTGAACTTTCCAAGCCTAAAATCGAATTAACACCCAACTGAAGGGTTCTTTCTACCGACAGCCTCGTAGAGGCCAAACGTTGGCAGAAAAACCATCCTTTCTCAACCATTACTAAAAGGTTAAATTCCTACGGAGTACGGGTAACATGGTGGCATAATCTTTTTAACAATACTCTATCGTCTACGGCGAAGGTGAATATTTCAATGGGAGGAGCAAATTGACATCTATCTAGTGCATGCCGTTCGGCGATGCAGGAATAAAGTATTACAGTAGAACATTGCAATAGTTGATTTTGGGTTTACTATTGGGAATCAATAAATACTTGCCGGACGATAATGATTTTTTAAAATTTAACTGAAACAACTTTGACTTATATTTATTCTTTCTTAAATTAGCAACCATATTGTAAATGCTTACTAAAACCTGAGACATGAAAGGTTTATTCACTAGAAGTGCAAGTAAAAGAAAACCCTTCAGATTAAAGTTTGAAGATTTAAATTATCAAATTACACCTGAAGACAAGTTGATTTTGAGTAGGCTTGAGGAAACTTTTGACGCATTGATAATCAAACTCGAAGAATTTGCATATTCTGGAAATAGTAGAATACAGATTCATCTTAGAAATGAAAAGGTTATAGATTTAGCACGAGCTGAATTATTGTTACTTACAGTTAGATATTTTGATCCGGTAGCAGCGAAAGCGAATTTTAGTAGAGATGCTGGAATATTTTTTACTAGCAATTTAGCAGAGTACATTTTAAGTCTTAGAATAAAATTTCCCCAAGGTTGGTTTAAGGATTTTCAATCATTTTACAGAGCAAGATTTAATGATTACGTGCAATTTTGGAATAATTTCAACTCAAAAGATCCAGAAATAGTCAAAAATAGTTTATTCTGGCTTGAATCAATAATATCTTTAAGGCTTTTTGGTGAGATTAAAATCAATGAAATTGAAGGCATTTACTATCCTGATTTTGATGCATTGAATCAGGCTGTTTTCATGGTTTTTTTTCTTGAGGCTTTAATTCAATTTAAGATAAACTTAAGCGCTTGTTTTGACTAGAGTTAATCAATATTCCTCTTTTCAATTTTTGCAATAATAGGCGTCCGGGTGGAAATCTGAATAATTTATATATTCCTTCTAATTATTCAACATTGCCTGTCGGCAAGGCAGGAATACAGTATTGCAGTAAAACAGTGCAATAGTTGATTTTTGGTTCCCTGTCGGGGATCAACAAACATTTACCGGAGAACAATGCATTTTAAACTAAGTAGAGACGCAAAATTTTGCGTCTCTACCAACAAATAATACGATGCAATTAATTCTTCATTTAACTCCATCTAACTTCATTATAACTTCTTTTAACTTCCTGATATTATTTCTTCAGGGCTGTTTCAAGTCTTTAACCACAATTAAAAAATTGTTTTAAAGAAATCTTTCATGTCTTGCCACGACTGCGCGTCGGCTTCCGCGTTGTATTCAATGGGCATGTTGAACTTCTTGCCCACCTCCGTTGATGCAGGATTGGTGAAGGCGTGGGTGGCACCGGGATAGACCTTGAAAATGTAGGTGGCGCCAGCCTCGTCGAGGTTTTTCTTGAAATTATCAATATCGGCTTGGGTTGAAAACTTATCGGCACCTCCATGACACACTAATATTTTTGCTTTCACGGCGCCCTTTTTTGCCATTACTCCTCCAGACAAACCGCCATGGAAGCTTACTACGCCCTTAAAGTCCATGCCCTCCTTGGCGGCATTTAACACCATGGAACCACCAAAGCAGTAGCCAATGGCGGCCAACTTTGTGGGGTCGGCTTCTGGGTAGCTGAGCAATTTTTTAACAGCAGCCTCAATCCGCGCTTTTGCAAGCTTAGGGTCTTTATATAGCACTCCGGCTAGCTGCTGTGCCTCCTGTGGCGTTGTGGCAATTTTTCCATCACCATACATATCCACGGCCATGGCAATGTAGCCAAGCTGGGCAAGCATGCGAGCTCGCATTCGGGAGTAGTCGTTGTTGCCCCACCATTCGGGAACAACTAGAATGGCTGGTCGCTTGCCTTCAAATGCCGGGCTATAGACAACAAAGCCTTTCATGGTATCCCCGTTGGCCGTGTAGGCAACCTCCTGTTCTATTAATGCTGGTATCATGGAGTTTGTATTTGCGTTTAAACTCATGGATAAGGTGGTGCTAAATATTAAGAGCGACCATAAAAATTTTCTACTCTGTCTCATAAGGCGGTATGTTTAGTTGGTTTAGCCTATAAACAGATCTAGCGTGCTCTTTGTTTGGGCGGGAGCAATTCAAGTTGAATCCAATAAGGAGTTATTGGTTATTGTATTGTAAGTAGCAAAAAGTTGGTTCACATATGTGGTTTATTATTCTTTTGGGGGCATATTTTTTGGTATAAATTAGCTCAAATCCAATGAGATGTTAATTTCTTTACAGAACTATTTACAAATTGTAACTGTTAATTGTGTTTTAATTTTTCGATGAAGAGGTTAACCTTTTAATGTTTTCATGGTTTAAATTTTTAATTTTAGTCTTTTCGAGTTTGGTTTTGCCGACATTTAAGCGCAGAGGTATTGAATCGTATTTTATTTTGCGATACATTTGGTAAGAAGATAACCCACACAACGCACAAGGCATGGATGGCAATGTTCCTGTTTGGTCTTTTAATAAAGTTTTGAGCTATTAACCATCAAAAACATACCAACAATGAAACTAACTAAACCTAATCTCGGCACTTTTGGACGCATTCTTTTTGCTCTTCCATTTGGAATTCTTGGCTTGAACCACTTCCTGATGACCAGCTTTTATGCAGGAATGATGACCTCCTTTATTCCCGGTGGTGGATTCACCATTCTTTTCACCGGATTTTTGCTCATTGTTGCCAGTATTGCCATAATGATGAAACGGTTTGTAACGCTATCGTGTCTTGTACTTGCAGCATTGCTGTTTTTGTTTATCGTTACCATCCATATTCCACAACTCTTTGATCCTAAGTTTAGCGACACCCTGCAGCATACAATGGTAATCATGCAGCTTTTCTCGGATATGGCGCTGATGGGTGGAGCGTTATTGATTGCCCACATTTACAAACCTGAAAAGGGAGAGATCTAGCCATTTCAGTAAGGTAATTTTCCTGCATTCTATTATTAAAACAATAAGGGGTTGGCGTTAATCTACTTTAGGTTACTCCAATCCTTTTTATTTTATGGCAATCCAACCTAGTGATTTAATGGGTTAGGCAAGAGTTGTCCCCTAGCCGTTTTCATTTAATTGTTGGTAAACGTAAACATCGGGTGCAATGCTCTGTTTCTGGAGATGGCGCTCAAATGTGCATATTTTATGAGGTTCAAAAATTAATATCGATCACATTATTACTATAACACGCACCATTAAAGCATGTTGCACAAAGGAGGTCCACAAGTAGAATTAGCTATTTTTAAGCATGGAAAGTCAAGTAAAAACCGATAGACCTGTAGGTCGAATTGCTAGAAGCATAAAAAACGTTTTTTCGCTGCTCAAGGTGATAGTGATTGCGAGCCTTGTGTTTACAACATTCACCGGATATGTGCTAGCCGATGGACCACTAAATGCCGGCTGTGTTATTACCCTTGTGGGTGTTTTCCTATTGGGTGCCGGGGCGGCAGTGTTCAACCAAGCATACGAACGGAAAACCGATGCGCTCATGCCACGAACAGCCAAACGGCTCATGGCATCTGGTCGCGTTTCGCTTCAGACGGGTTTGATTGTTGGCACCCTGCATGTTGCCGCTGGACTTGCAATTCTCTATATTCACGATGGTTGGTTTGTTGCGGCCCTTGGCCTCTTCAACCTAGTTTGGTATAATCTGGTTTACACTCCGCTGAAGAGGGTTAGTTCATGGGCGCTAATTGCCGGAACCGTTGCCGGAGTTGTTCCGTTGCTTATGGGCTTTTCGGCTGCAGGGGAAAGCCTGCTTAGCAATACTGTAATATTTGTAGCCTTTTTTATGGTGATATGGCAAATTCCGCACTTCCTTATTCTGCTGGTGAAGTATGGCAAGGAGTATGAGCAGGCCGGACTCGCCTCCATTACCGCATTTTTGCACGAGGAGCAGATTCTACGGCTCGCCTACCTTTGGGTGGTTGCTACCGCGGCGTCAACGCTGTTTATTCCGCTCCTTGTTCCGCTGCACCATCGCTCAACCAGCTATGCCATACTGGCCATTGTGGTTGTGGTTTTGGTTTCCATTGCCATCGATGTATACAGAAAAGAGGGCAAGCGTAACATCTTTAGGCTATTCATGCTTACCAACCTGATGCAAACAGGCTTTATGCTATGCCTTGTTGCCGATAGCCTGCTTTAGAATTTTTGAAATGGCTTGTTATACATAGTTTTTCCTTGCTTCTAACGTGGGACTAGCCATTGGTGTTTATATGGAATAGCACGTTGACTGATTAGGGGAGTTCTAAATTCTCATCTTCAACATAATCTTCTGATTCCATTCTTTCCATTATTTCATCGGCCCCCTGCTCGCTAAAAAGATCGGTGGCGTTGATTTTGGAGAAATCGTCAAGTTCAACAAGAAAAATAACTGCATTTTTTAATGCTGAAACCGATGGTTGGAAGATTGACCCATTTTCGTCTGCAACAAAAACCAGCGAAGTTCTCTCCGTTTTGAAGCTTTTAAGTGAAGTATCTTCTTCTAGGTCGCCCTCATCTGGCTTCAAACTTAAATCTTCGGTTATTTCGAAGTAACAGTCATCTTCTGTTTGGTAGATGCGTGCAGAAACAATTTCCACCCTCAGCTGGGTTGGATAAATTCTCTTGAGCTCGGGCAACAGCTGCACGGCTTGGAACTTCTCGCCCAGCTCATTTACCCCTTCTACTAAACCGGCAGTTAAAGCCAGGAGTAATTGTTCGGATGTTTCCTCCATAGGTCGTTTATCGTATTAATTTACTGAGCAAGATTTAACTTTTGGAATCGTTGGTGGCCTTTTGCATTATCGTATTCCATTTTAGGAAGGAGGTGACGGTACTCCTTGTATTTTGGTTCTTCTCTCAGCTTATTCACCACCTGAACAAGCCTGCTTTGGATGGTTTCGGTATTATGGTAAACATTGCGGCTGAAGGCTTCTCTTTCTTGTTCAAAAGGAGTGTAGTGCTCGAATTTGTCCCAATCAATTTTAGGTGTTGTAAAAAGTTCAACCTGTAAATGGAGCATCTCGAAGAGCTCCTTTGTCTCCACGCTATTTACTTCATGTTTAAGAATCTGGTGGTAGATGTCCTCGGGTAGCGCATAGGACCAATTTTTATCCCTGTTTTGAAACCGCCCGTAGTATATAAATTGTCGGTTCATGTTGTGGATAAATATTTTCTCAAGAATCAGCGTGTCTAGAGAAATAGTTCGTCCAGAGCCGAACGCCAGTTTTATCTTGAGCAGGATATTTACTGTTTTGCTCGAGTAATGTTTCAGCAACATTTGTTTGGTGGTATCGCTAAAGAATACTTTATGAACCCGGGCATCGCTAAATTCGTTGTCAATAAAATCTATATACTGCTTGTTACGTTGGTAGTAGTATTTATTTAATACGCTTCGGTCTGCGGTGGTTGTTTTATAAAGGTAAAGCGCTACAAGGCAGTAAAAAAGTGTAGCAAATGCCATCCAGTATCGTATTCTGAAAATTAACCGTATGGTATTCCAGTGGATAAGGAATATGTAGATGGGTATTAGCACCAGCAAAAGCCAGTAGCCATGTAAAATATCAATCTCATTGTTGTAGCCAAATGTGCCATACACTAAAATGGGAAGAAGGGAGCCAAATCGTGAAACCAACATGATGGCTACAAAGGTTATTAGCCAAGCATTGGAAATGGTGAAGGTTTTGAGGTAATGCTTTTTTACCCTCCGGTTACCGCCCTGGAGCCAATAAATTATTGTGAATCCAAACCCTAAGCTGGTTGAAAGTGTGGCGAAAAACAGGTCGTAGAGCCGGAATTCTTTCTCTGTAAGAATAAAGGGGTCTCGGAAAAAGGTAATAAACCGTGCACCCTCTCTGGCATAATTAAAAAAGTAACTGAGCACGAAGGCCGTTGCAACACCCACTACAATGCCGGTCCAAAACTGTTTCTTGCCTAGGACGCTAACCGAAATCTCGGGTTTAAGAAATCCTTTCTTTAACATTTGTATGGCTGGTTATTAGTGTTTTCATGTAACACTAACATAAATATACAAACGTTTTTTTAATTGCAACAGGGGAATGGGACAATTGTCCAATGTGAGGATAAGAATGAGGGGGATATGGAGTGACGTTGACTATCCAATTATTAATGTTCGAATAATATATTACTCAGTGTGTTTTAAAACAAAACATAAATATGATTTAAATTGAAACATTTCATATTTTTGTAGCGTTAATTGTGAAAACAGAAGCCATGAGTAGTAATCTTTCTCAAAAACAATTAGGCCAGCGAATTGCAACGCTTCGCAAAATGAAGGGGCTATCTCAAGCTGATTTGGCGAAAAGTGTTGGATTGTCTCGCCCTTCCTTGGCTCAAATAGAGATGGGCAATAGGAGCGTTGATATTTTTGAGCTTCAAAAATTATCATTGATTCTTGGATTTTCCCTTGACGATTTTATGGCAAAGGATTTTTCTGCTATTAATACCTTAGAAGCTGTAGTTGAAGAACCAGCCAAAGAGAAATTGCGTATTTCAGTCCCCAAATTACAGGTTCAAAAGTTTAAGAATGTGCTTCTCTATATTCTTGAACGTTGTGCCGGAAAGCCAAATGTTGGAGAGACCGTTCTTTATAAGCTGCTCTATTTTTCTGATTTTAATTACTATGAGCTGTATGAGGAGCAATTAACCGGAGCACAATACCGAAAGTTACCCTATGGCCCAGTTCCTCAAAAGTTGGATACTATTATCAACCAAATGATAGAGAATGGGCAACTCCAGCGGATTAAAACGGATTATCATGGCTATCCTCAAACACGTTATTTGCCAAGGGTGAAAGCAAACTTAACGGAGTTAAAGGCGAGTGAAAAGGAGACGATCGATAGAGTTATTGAGCAAATGAGCGATTGGTCTGCTACAGCCATAAGTAACTACTCGCATCACGATATGCCTTGGCTGGCAACGAAAGAGGGGGAGGAGATTAACTATGAATTAGCGTTTTATAGGGAAGCCCCATTTTCGGTGCGCAACTATGGTGACGAAATGGAACAGCAATGACATTTGATGAGCTGACCGAATTTAAAAAAGACTTAAAGAGTCTTTTGAAAAGGTTTAGAACGCTGGATGAAGACTTAGTTGTGGTGAAGCAGGTTTTGGAGATAATGCCCAACGAAAGACCACCGTTTAGCTTCCGTATTGATAATTTGGGCATTGAAACTTGCATTATAAAGGTAAAAAAAATTGCCTGTAAGGCGCTAAAGGGACGTGGCGTAAACTCAGGCTTGCGATTGGTTTATGCACACTTCCCGTTGGAGCAACGAATTGTTTTTGTGGAGCTATACCATAAAAGCGACAAGGAGAATGAAGATCGGCAAAGAATTCTTGAAAACTTTAAATAGCAGGATTTACCCTGCTAATGGTTAACCGTAAGCTCTCCCATGTTCACAACCTACTCTTTCTTTTCGTTATTTTGAGGTTTTGGTGTTAGGAGCTCAAGTGCTGCCTCGAGGGCAATTCTAGTTCTATCCTCGCTACCATAAGTTTTGCCTGCAATTTTGGTAATGGTAGTCCAGCTGATATCGGGGTTGCTCTTTTGGGCGCCAAGCTTGAACACCGCGTAAACGGGTGGCTCCGTGAATCCAAAATCCTTGAAAAGGTAGTTTGCCCATATCTCCGCCATTTTCACTGTTCTATCAAGTTGAGCCTGATCGAACAGCTCGGTAAACTTGGTTTCGCCTACAAGCAGCAGGTTATCGACAGTAATAACTAGGTTGGGCTTGGCGTTAAACATGCCCTGAATGGCTTTATATACCTTTGTTTCGCCCTCACTTAGCGGAATATTTGCCAAGGTTGCCTTTTGCTTAATCTGCTTGGGGTGGGTTAGCTTAGTGTTTCGCAATGGTTCTGGAAGTTCGGAGTAAAGGCGGCATTCGCTCACACCCTCCTGCTTCATAACTAGGCGGGTGAGGTCGTCCATAAATGCAACCCGCTCCGCCCTTTTGCTTTGGTAGGCATCTCTTACTATGGAGGGCTCACAGTAAATGGCAATATTTTCAAACTTAAGCTTGGCCAGGGCGACTTTGCCGTTAGCAAATTTTAAGGAGGTCTTGGATAGCTCGCTCATGAACTGTCCAAATGGGCTTGCAGCCTTCTCCTCGAGCCGCTCGTGTAGCAGGCGGAATAGGTGTGCGCTTATTGCCCGCTCCTCGCGGTTGTAGGTATCGAATTTTATCATAACGTTTTCCTTGTTTAAGAGTTGAGTGATTTACCGATTCTCGGGTTAGCCTGTATTGGCAATAGGAAGGCCTCCCTTTTGTGGTCAAAATTTTCATAAAGGTAAGCAAAGGAGGCAGCTTTGCAAGTTGCCTGTTTTAAAGCACTGGAGGAGAGCAGGGTTACTTTTTTTTACGAATTAGAATTTGGTGTTGGAAAGTGTTTTTGTGGGGTGGCTATTTGAACATTGCGCATGACAGAAAATACTTTGCACAAGGCAGAAAATACCTAGCGGGTGGAAGAAAATATCGAGCGGGTGGAAGAAAATATCGAGCGGAAGGAAGAAAATATCGAGCGGAAGGAAGAAAATACCTAGCTGATGGAAGAAAATAACTAGGGGGTGACAGAAAATACCTAGTGGATGGCAAAAAATACTTTGCACAAGGAAGAAAACACCTAGCGGAAGGAAGAAAATACTGAGCGGATGACAGAAAATACTTTGCACAAGGCTATTTGAACCTTGAATATGGTTATTTGATGGAGGTAGACTGTCTATTCAATAAACGGTGTGAAGTAAGGGAGTTCGCTTAGCACCAGAACCAAATACAACCAATTTCTCCACTTGGGAAAAATGGCCTGTTGGTTCTTGTCCTGAGTTCTGAAATGTTTGTTTTGCCTTATCAACAACATTTAAGAATTTTCCCCATTTGATATATTCTAATTGAATTAGGCATTCAGCCAATACGGATAAATGTAGTATTTTAGGGGTATAAATGATTTAGAGTATGGAGAAGAAGTTCGACAGCCTTACTATTTTCGAGTTTCAGCAGCGATTCCCCGATGAGG
>Ga0307375_10000307_pt1 | contig 65244 bp, 56 predicted proteins | sample TR1MG_FD_202531 | JGI IMG/M metagenome (GOLD analysis project Ga0307375, IMG submission 202531) | Soil microbial communities from Risofladan, Vaasa, Finland - TR-1 | ecosystem: Environmental > Terrestrial > Soil > Coastal area > Acid sulfate soil | place: Finland: Risofladan, Vaasa | collected... | reverse complement strand
CGTCTTGGGTGAGATGTGTATAGTTCATTCAGGGCAACTTTGACTTGGCGGTCGAGGGGCTCAGATGCTACAGCATCTCGCCCACCCAACCTGTTAATCAGAATTGCACTTCGAACTTGAATCCGCGAGCCATTGATGCGCCAATGGCTCATTTTAGCAAAACGCGTAACCAGTAATATGCCAAGAAATTGCCATGAGGTGGCGAGTTTGCTGCTGGCGCAATACCCCGAGCCGAGGCTCGCCCTGAACTACGCCAACGCCCTTGAACTGCTGGTCGCGGTGATCCTTTCCGCCCAGTGCACCGATGCGCGGGTGAATGAAGTGACCCGGCACCTGTTCATGAAATACCGGACTGCGGCTGACTTCGCCACAGCGGACCACGCGGCGCTGGAGGAAGACATCCGCCCCACCGGCTTCTACCGCAACAAGGCGAAAGCGGTGATCGGCTGTTGCCGCAAGCTGGTGGAAGAATTCGGCGGCAAAGTGCCGGAAACGCTGGAAGCGCTCATCACCCTGCCAGGGGTAGGAAGGAAAACCGCCAATATGGTGCTGGGCAACGCTTTCGGCAAGCCTGGCATCGCCGTGGATACCCATGTGCTGCGCGTTGCCAACCGTCTCGGCCTCGTTTCATCAGACGACCCCGAGGAGGTGGAAAGGCGGCTGATGGGGCAACTTCCACCGGCGCAGTGGACGGCGTTCAGCAATGCCATGATCCTGCACGGCAGGCAGGTGTGCACGGCAAAAAAGCCGAAATGCGGCGAGTGCGTCCTGTACGCCGAGTGCGGGTGGGCTGGAAAGTTGTCGGCCTGATGGGGTGCTTATGAAAACCATGCTGTTAACTGGTGTCCCCGGCGTTGGCAAAACTACAGTGCTGCGCAAGGTGGCTGCCGGCTTGCCGGACCGGCGGCTGGCCGGTTTCTATACCGAGGAAATCCGCTCCGACGGCGAGCGGCACGGTTTTCGCATGGTATGCTTCGATGGGCGCGAGGGAACAATGGCGCGGACTGAATTCCCTGGCCCCCACCGCGTCGGCAAATACGGCGTGGATGTGGCGGTGATCGATGCGTTGGCCGATTCTTCCCTGAAGCTGGAGCAACACACGGATGTTTATCTGGTGGATGAGATCGGCAAAATGGAATGTCTATCGGAACAATTCGTCGCCGCCATTGGCAGAATCCTGGAGTCGGGCAAGCCGGTTGTCGCCACCGTCGCTTTGCACGGCGAGGGGCTCATCGATGAAGTCAAGCGCCGCCCAGGTATCCAGATATGGCAGGTGACCCGGGAGAACCGCGACCGCCTGCCGGATGACATCCTGGCCTGGCTGATGAAGCCGTAATAGCTCATGGTCCTGCCCGATTACCAAGGCGGCTGCATCCTCAACCTGATGGCCTCCATCGAGTCGGCCTGCGGTGGAAACCCGCCCTATCTGCCGCTGCGTGCACTGCCGCCGGAGGAGATTGCCGGTGCCCGAAATCTCATCCTGCTGATAATCGATGGCTTGGGCCATGAACGCCTGATCAGCGGTTGCGCCGGTGGTGCGTTGCACCGCCACCTGCGGGCCAAAATCACTTCGGTATTTCCCTCCACCACGGCCACCGCCATCACCACTTTTCTTACCGGCCTCGCACCCCAGCAGCACGGGCTGACCGGCTGGTTCACCTATTTTCGCGAGATCGGCAGCGTGGCCGCCGTGCTTCCGTTCCGCCCCCGGCATGGTGGGCGATCTTATCGGGATGCGGGTATCGAGGTGAACGCCTTGATGGGCCATACGCCATTTTTCGATAAGATCGCTGTGCCGTCCTACGTGGTGTCGCCGGAGTGGATCGTGCATTCCGACTTTAACGCTGCGCATTCCGGCCGGGCGCAAAGGCGGGGTTACGATACCCTGGACGCGATGTTTCAGAGCATCGCCGGGATCGTGCGCGAGAGCCCCGAGCGCAAGTATGTTTATGCTTATTACCCCGGCTTGGATACGCTGGCGCACGAATACGGCATTGGCAGCCCCCGTGCAACGACGCTACTGTCCAGACTGGATGAGGCTTTCGAGCGTTTCTTGGCGGAAATTGGCGGCAGCGAGAGTACCGTGATCGTCAGTGCCGACCACGGTTTTATCGACGCCAGTCCCGGAAGTCAGATCGAGCTGGACGATCACCCTTCCCTGGCAAAAACACTGCTGTTGCCGCTGTGCGGCGAACCACGGGCCGCATACTGTTACGTGCATCCGGATAAAACCGAACAGTTCGAGACCTATGTGCGCAACGAACTGTCTGCCCAGATCGGGCTATTCAAGAGCCGGCAACTGGTGGAAGAAGGCTGGTTCGGTCCGGGCGATCCTCACCCGCGCCTGCTGGATCGGGTTGGGCATTACACCCTGGTGATGCGGGAGAATTACGCCATCAAGGATTGGTTGACTGGGGAACGCCGCTATACCCATATCGGCCTACACGGTGGGGTGAGCGAGGCGGAAATGTACGTGCCCCTGATTATTGCCCAGACCTAGAAGCGGTTTCAAAAATGGGAACCGGGAATCGGACGCTGGCGACAGCCGGCCCTCCGCCTCTTAGCAAGGAAGGCGTTTTTCAACACGCTGCCTATACTCTCTCTAGACTATGCCCAAACTCTCTCTCATCGTCACCGAAGCCGAACTGCTGATCGGGCATCTGCCCGAGCCGAAACGTCGCGCACTGCAGCAAGTGCTGGCCGATTTGTGCGAAACCCGCTGGCGCGAGCTGCGCGGACCGGAACCGGCAACGACGCTGGCGCATGCGCTGTGGTCGATGACGCCGCCGCTTGCCGACCTGTTTGTCGAGATGTACGCAGCGGGCGACCCTCGGCTCGATCATGCTCTGCAAGGGCACAAGCCGGCATTGGGGCTGGCATTGCTCGTGCTGGAGGAAATCGGACGCGGCGATGCCGAAGGCACGCGTTTCGCGCATGAGCCGATGATGGTGTTCGAGTCCGCCGAAGCGGCGACGCGTTACGCGGAGAGCATCGCCGCGGCGCTCCACGGCCAGTTGGAGGCCCTGCCTTTGCATCGGCATACCTCGCAGCCGCCGCTGTGGAAAGCGCTCGCCGTCGTTGCGGCACATACCGGGCGCTGCGATCTCAAGGCGATCAGCGAAGTAATCCGGCTCCTGGCTGCTGGGCCGGCCCCTGCGGGTCAGCCTTCGGACGAAGCGCTCGAGCGGCTGCGCAACGCGCTGCTCGATCTGGGCGTACGCTTCCTGGGTATCGACGGCAATCAAATCCGCTACGAGCAGCACGGGCATGCGCACAAGCCCGTAAGCGTCAAGCAGCTGGGGGACTCGCTGATCAAGATTCGCCAGGCGCAGCTTGCTCAGGGCAGCGTCGGCCAAGGTTAGCCGGGCCGCAACGCGAGCGCACTGACATGCAAAATTCCCCAAAATTTTTGTAAACCCTCTACTCGTAGCGCAGCAAGTACTCCGCCAGCGTATCTTCACCATGGCGTTCGATCAGGCTTTCGAGTTCCGCCAGCAGCGCATCATCCTCATCCTCGTCCAGCACCCCTTCGCCCACCAGGCGGGCGCTCAAACCAGATATCATGGCTTCCCTTACGGCTGCCAGCGTGGGCGGGCCTTCCCGGTTTTCGTCGCTCACCACCTCCTCGATCACGCGAGAAAGCGGCTCGCTGGCAGCGGCCCGGACGAAGTCGATAGCCGGCGCATCCTTGCCGAACTCGTCAATCAGGGTATTCAGCTCGTCAATCACCGATTCGCCGATATCAAAGTGATGCATGCGCTCCGCTGCGTTGAACGTAGGCGGCAGCAAGCCGGTAACAAACTCACGGACCATCCCCAAGGTGGGCGGCTCACTGGCGTCCGGATCGTTGACCCGGCTTTCGATGAGAGCGGACAACCTCGGAGTAACGCGGGTTGCGATATCAATTGGATTTCGGATCATACTTGTCCCCTACCCGGCAGCGAGTGCGCCGATAATTCACATATAGCAGATTCGGAGTGACCTTACTAACGCAGCTTCTTGGGCTTACCTGGTTCAGACCCAGCGCAGGCTGCGGGGCTTATCCAGCCGCCGTAGACCGTAGCGTTCCGCCAGCGCCAGAGCTTGCCGGTATTCTTCCGCGGTGATCGGGCGGTCGAGGGGTGGGCAGTCGTAGGCGCGGTAGCAGGGATAGTACTGATCCATGAGGTTGAGATAGGTGTTCGGGGAGATTTCGCGGGCAAGAAACGCCAACACTTTCTCGCTGTCGGCCAAGCCGCCGGGCAGTACCAGGTGCCGCACCAGCAGGCCACGTAGCGCGATACCTCGATCATTCAGGATCAGGTCGCCGACTTGACGGTGCATTTCCCGTACCGCAGCTTGATTCACCTCCACATAGTTCCGAATGTGAGAATACTGATGGGCGGTTTCCGAATCGCCGTATTTCATGTCCGGCATATAGATATCGACCACGCCATCCAGCAGTTGCAAGGCCTCCAGGCTATCGTAGCCGCCGGTGTTGTATACCAGGGGCAGACGCAGCCCCCGTTGCGCCGCCGTCCATACCGCCGCCAGGATCTGGGCCACCACGTGGCTGGGGCTGACCAGGTTGATGTTGTGGCAGCCTTTCCCTTGCAAGTCGAGCATCATTTGCGCCAGTTCTGAAGGCTCGACTTCCCGGCCGATGCCCTTTTGGCTGATTTCCCAGTTCTGGCAAAACACGCAGCGCAGGTTGCACCAACTGAAAAAGATTGTGCCCGAGCCGCCCCAGCCACGAAGTGGTTCCTCCTCGCCATGATGGGGGCCGTAGCTGTGGACCACCGCCCGCTCCCCAGTGCGGCACACTGCGCCTTTTACGGTCTGCAAGCGGTTGACGCGGCAATAGCGAGCACAAAGGTCGCAGTCTTCCAGATGCCGCCAGGCGAGTTTTACCCGTTGTTCCAACTCGCCGCTGCGCAGCAGGCGCAGGTAGGCAGGCTCGAATACTGGTATGGCCGAGCTCATTATGTTCAAGGCGGCAATGGTTTGCCCACCGGCATCAGGTACAAGGGTCTCTCTTCCTTGGGCATCTGCAGGATGGAGGCAATACGTGCATCGTCGAATGCCCCTACCGCCGCGGCGCCCAAGCCGAGCGTCTGGGATTGCAGGCATACATTCTGCGCCGAGTGGCCGACCTCGATGTAAATGTAAGATATCCCTCTGTTTCCATATTTTCGGGTGGTCCGCTCTTCGACTGCGCCGAAGACGATCACCGCCGCCGCTGTTTGCATCCATAGCTGGCCCAGGGCGGCTCGCGCCAGTTCGGATCTCCGATCGCCCTCCGAGACCGGTGTGAGAACGTGCCCGGACGGGTCATAGCGGTACACGCCTGGGTCCAGTCCGGTGACGTTCCCAGCTGCGAGGGTGATCTCAAGGGGGTAGAGCGCGCCGGCTGACGGGGCCGTGCGTAAGCCATCCGGGCTGGTAATGCCTTGTGCTGACCAGAGGAGTTGCGCAATCTCGTTCAGAGTAATGGCAGCGCCGCTGAAATTTCGTACTGAGCGGCGCTGCTTCAATGCGCGTTCCAGTGAGAAATGACTGTCGGAGATGGGTTCGGGCAAGCGGATTGTTTTCATCCTAAATCCTTCCGGATTTGCGCTGGCAACATTACCGGCCAGCGCAAGGAAAGCGGCGAGCATGAGCGGGATGGCCAATAATGGCCAGGTTGTTAAATCGGTGGGCATTAATTTGTCGACATGCATTATCCCATTATAGAAAGGGCAAAGGCTGTCGCACACTGACTCATTCAGCAAAAAAGCATCTGCACAAACACTTCCCTGCCAGGGTGGCAAGCACCTTGGCATCGTTCCCTCCCCCATAGCCTAAACTGAGAATTGCCCCTGCCTTCCATCCTAATAACATGCCGGATTTACGCCTAGTAGCCGATTTCAAGCCTGGTGGCGACCAGCCCAAGGCAATCGCGGCCCTGTCGGCCGGGCTGGAGCGTGGACGACGTTATCAGACGCTGTTGGGCGTCACCGGATCGGGCAAGACCTTCACCATGGCAAACGTCATCGCCAACACGAACCGGCCGACCCTCGTCATCGCCCACAACAAGACGCTCGCCGCCCAGCTCTATGGCGAGTTCCGCGACCTCTTCCCTGGCAACGCGGTCGAGTTCTTTATCAGCTACTACGACTACTATCAGCCCGAAGCCTATCTGCCCGCGACCGACACCTACATCGACAAGGAAACCACCATCAACGAAGAGATCGAGCGCATGCGCCACGCCGCGACCCACGCCCTGCGCACCCGCCAGGACGTGATCGTGGTGGCCTCGGTTTCCTGCATTTACGGACTCGGCACCGCCCGCGCCTACTTCGAGATGGCGGTCACCGTCCGCAAAGGCGAGGACTATGACCGCGATCGCCTATTGCACAAGCTGGTGGAGGCGCACTACCTGCGCAACGACATCGACTTTGGCCGCGGCACTTTCCGCGTGCGCGGCGACACCGTGGAGGTTTTCCCGGCCTACGAGGAGGATCGGGCGATCCGCATCGAATTTTTCGGCGATACGGTTGAGCGGATTTCCGAGTTCGACCCGCTGCACGGCGCGCCTCTCGGCGAGATCGATAAAACCGCGATCTATCCAGGCAGCCATTACGTGGTCGAAATCGAGCAGCGCGGCGGCGCCATCCAGGCCATCCGCGAGGAACTCGCCGCACGGCTGGCAGAGCTGCGCGCGGCCGGGAAACTCATTGAGGCAATGCGGCTGGAACGGCGCACACTGCTGGATATCGAGGCCATGGAGCAGTTCGGCTGGTGCCACGGCGTCGAGAATTACTCGCGCCATCTGGCCGGGCGCGCGCCCGGTGAGCCGCCGCCGTGCCTGATTGACTACTTCCCGGAGGATTTTCTGGTGTTTATCGATGAAAGTCACCAGACCATCCCGCAGATCGCCGGCATGATCCACGGCGACCGCTCGCGCAAGGAAACCCTGGTCGAATTCGGCTTCCGCCTGCCCTCCTCGCTCGACAACCGGCCGCTCACCTTCGGCGAGTTCGAGGCGCGTGTCCGCCAAGTGATCTGCCTCTCTGCCACCCCCGCCGACTACGAGTTGAAGCAAAGCCGCGATGCGGTGGTGGAGCAGCTCATCCGCCCCACCGGCCTGCTCGACCCAGAGGTTGAAGTCCGCTCTGCCGACAAACAGGTAGACGACCTGCTGGGGGAAATCAACGCCCGCGCCCAAGCCGGGGAAAGGACTCTGGTTACCTGCCTGACCAAGCGCATGGCCGAGGAGCTTGCCGACTATTACCTGGAGGCCGGGGTCCGGTGCCGCTACCTGCACTCCGACATCGAGACGCTGGAACGCGTGCGCATCGTGCGCGACCTGCGTCTGGGACGGTTCGACGCACTGATCGGCATCAACCTCCTGCGCGAGGGGCTGGACATCCCGGAATGCTCGCTGGTGGGCATCCTCGACGCCGACAAGGAAGGCTTCCTGCGCTCCCGCACTTCCCTGATCCAGACAATAGGCCGCGCCGCGCGCCACCTCAACGGCAAGGCGATCCTCTACGCCAACACCCTCACCGATTCAATGCGCACCGCCATCGACGAGACCAACCGGCGCCGCTCCATCCAGCGCAGTTACAACGAGGAACACGGCATCACGCCGGAAGCGGTGCGCCGCAACATCCTCGACCTTTCCGCCACGCTCTTCGACGCCGCGCCACACGCCATGCCGCTCACGCCGGAGGCAAAAGGCGACCTGCTCGGCAGGGATGAACTCCACCGGCTGATGGCAGACTATAGTTCAAGGATGAAGCAAGCCGCCGCCGATCTGGAGTTCGAGGCCGCGGCGCAATTTCGTGACCGTCTGCAGCTCCTCCGGGAAATGGAACTGGGCTTGAAGCTGCCCTCCAGGGCGCTTCTGGATGCGGCCGAGGCGCCCAAGTACTGGTATCGCGGGAAACGTTGAACCCGGTTAACCGCAGAGGACGCGGTGAAAATCCAATGGAAAATTTCATACTCGTCGAAGGCGCACACCAGAACAACCTGAAAGGAATCACGGTGCGCGTGCCGGTGGGCGCGGTCACCGCGGTGACCGGCGTGGCGGGTGCGGGTAAATCATCGCTTGCCTTCGAGGTCCTTTACGCCGAGGGCTATCGCCGTTACGTCGAAACCTTCAGTCCTTACGCCAGACAGTTTCTCGAGCGCCTGGACCGGCCCAAGGCAGACCGGATCGAGGGTGTGCTGCCCGCCATCGCCATCGACCGCACCACTCCCGTGCGCACTTCGCGCTCCACCGTCGGCACCATGACCTCCATCGCCGACTACATGCGGGCGCTGTGGGCGCGCTGCGCCAGCCTGCACTGCCGCGGCTGCGGCCAGCCGGTGCAGCGCCACTCGCCGTCATCCATTTTCGATGATCTGATCGCGGCTGCACATGGCAAACAAACACTAATCTGCTTCCCGCTCTACGTCGGGCGCGTCAAACCCGACACGCTGCGCGACCTGCTGCAGCAGCTCGGCCTTGTGCGGGTGTTCGAAAACGGCGTTGCAGTGCGCGTGGAGCAGGCGCGGCTACGCCCGCACCAAGGCATGGTCACCGTAGTGCTCGACCGCATCATGATCGAGCCGGAGCGACGCAAGCGTATTGTCGATTCGCTAGAATCGGCGCTGCGCCTCGGCAAGGGCCATGTCGAAGTGCACGCCGAGGGCATCGCTGAGCCGCTGCGCTTCAGCCAGTTTCTTCGCTGCGAACGCTGCAGCATCGACTACACCGACCCGACGCCTGGCCTGTTTTCCTTCAATAACCCCATCGGCGCCTGCGAGACATGCCGGGGTTTCGGCCGCATTGTGGACATCGATCCCGACCTGGTCGTTCCCGACCCCCGGCTTTCCATCCTGGAGGGGGCGATCAAGCCGTTCCAGACCCCTCTCAACAGCCTGTGCCAGGAAGACCTGCTGGGTTTCCTCAAGCGACGGCGGATTGCTGCCAACGTTCCGTGGCAGGAACTCGACCCGGAAATCCGGCGGCTGATCTGGGAGGGTGAGCCAGGCGGAGGCAACCGCTGGTACGGCATCAGCGGCCTGTTCGACTGGCTCGAAACGCGCATCTACCGCGTCCACGTGCGCGTGTTTCTGTCCCACTACCGGCGTTACCTGCCCTGCCCCGCCTGCAAAGGGGCGAGGCTGAGGCCGGAGGCACTGCTATTCCAGATTTCTGGTCGCACCCTACCTGAGGTCGAGGCCATGCCCATCGCCGAGGCGGATCGTTTCTTCCACGCGTTCGGGCCGCCCGCCAACGACACGGCCGCCGAATTGCTGCTGCGCGAAATCCGCGGGCGGCAGCGCTTCCTGCTCGATGTGGGGCTGTCCTACCTCTCACTCGCGCGCCAGTCGCGCACCCTTTCCGGCGGAGAGGCGCAGCGGGTGACGCTCGCCACCGCACTCGGCAGTTCCCTCACCAGTACACTTTACGTTATCGACGAGCCCTCGGTCGGACTCCACCCGCGCGACCTGCATCAATTGTCCGGCGTGCTGCGCCGACTGGCACGGGCAGGCAACGCCGTGGTGCTGGTCGAGCACGACCCTGCCCTGATCGCCGCGGCCGACCACATCGTCGACATTGGCCCCGGCCCCGGCCGGGAAGGCGGCGAGGTGGTCTATGAGGGTGCGCTTGCAGGCCTGCTGCGGGAGGCCCGCTCCATGACCGCAGACTGCCTCGCCGGGCGGCTGGTGATGCCCGCGCCGCCGCAGCGGCGTCGCCCCGACCCAGGCCGCATGCTGCACGTGATCGGCGCGCGGGAGAACAACCTTAAAAATCTGACGCTGGAAATCCCGCTTGGGCTACTGGTCTGCGTCACTGGCGTGAGCGGATCTGGAAAGTCAACGCTGGTCGACCAGGTGCTCTACCGCACGCTGCGGCGCAACTTAGGGCTTGCCGAACCCGAACCCGGCGCATGCGACGCGGTCACGGGCGCGGACCTGCTGGCGGGCGTCGTCCTGGTGGATCAATCCCCGCCGGGCCGCAGCACGCGTATGAACCCGGCCACCTACATGGGCGTGCTCGAGCCGCTACGCCATGCCTTCGCCGCCAGCCCTGGCGCCAGCGCACTCGGACTCGGCCCCTCGTCATTCTCCTTCAACTCGGTTGCCGGCGCCTGCCCCCATTGCAGCGGAGCTGGCTACGAGAAAATCGAACTGCAGTTCCTGCCAGATGTGTTCGTGCGCTGCCCCGGTTGCGACGGCCGCCGCTTCCGCCCCGAAGTGCTGGAGGTGCGGCATCGGGGCTACAACATCGCGGAACTCCTGGACCTGCCGGCCCAGGACGTGGCACGGATTTTCGCCGATGACCCGCGCGTCACTCAGGCGATCCGTCCCATGCTAGATATCGGCCTGGGCTACCTGGCGCTGTCGCAGCCGGCGCCGACTCTCTCAGGCGGCGAGGCGCAGCGGCTGAAGCTGGCCAAGCACCTGGCGCAGGCAAACCAGGCGCGGAATCTCCTGTTCATCCTCGACGAACCGACCACCGGCCAGCACGCCGCCGACGTATCGAAGCTGCTGGGCGCGCTGCACGGGATGATCGATGCCGGTCACTCGGTGGTCGTGGTAGAGCACAACATGGAAGTGGCCAAGTCAGCCGACTGGGTGATCGACCTCGGCCCCGAAGGCGGCAACGCGGGAGGCAAACTGGTCGGGACAGGGACGCCCGAGGAGGTGGCCAGGATCGATACGCCAACCGGGCACGCGCTCAAGCGGACATTCAGAAAAACACCCGCCTGGGTGCGGCGGCGCGGACGGGCTGACGCAGCCAAAACGCGGGACAAAGCGAAGCAGGGATTCATCCGCATCCTGGGCGCCCGCCAGCACAACCTGCGCGATATCCAGGTGAAAATCCCGCGCGACCGCCTGGTCGCGATTACCGGCATTTCCGGATCAGGTAAATCCACTTTGGCCTTCGATGTGCTTTACGCCGAAGGCCAGCGCCGCTTCCTCGATTGCCTGCCCGCCTACGCCCGGCAGTTCATCCGCCCCTTGGCGCGTCCCGAGGTGGACCGGGTCGAGGGCGTGCCACCGACGGTTTCGCTGGAACAAAAGCTTTCCCGTGGCTCGCCGATGTCCACCGTCGGCACCGCGTCGGAGGTCTACCATTACCTGCGGTTGCTGTTCGCGGCCCTGGGCACGCCCCACTGCCCGAAGTGCGGCGTTCCGGGCGAAGAGGCGGATGCCGCATCACTGGCAGCCCGGGTCGCGCACGACTTCGCCGGCAAGAAAGTGCGGATCCTGGCACCTCTGGTGCGTAGCCGCAAGGGCCAGCACCGCGACATTATCGCCGCCCAGGTCAAACACGGCATGCATGAGGTGCGTATCGACGGCAAGTTATGGGACGCGGCGCATCCGCCCACCCTCGACCGTTACCAGCTGCACGACGTGGAAACCGTGGTGGGGCGCATTACGGCCAACATCGCCAATCTGCCACCTCTCAAGGCGGCAGTGGAACAGGCACTGGAACTTGGCGCCGGCACGTTGATCGTCACCGCCAGCGGCATGTCCGACCGCTTCTATTCGACGCGCAGGGCCTGCCCATCTTGCGGAGCGGGGCTGCCGGTACCTGACCCAAGATTATTCACCTGGAGCCAGCGCTTCGGTGCCTGCCCTGCCTGCGGAGGAACAGGCGCCAACTGCCAGGCCTGCGGCGGTACGCGGTTACGGCCCGAAGCGCTGGCCGTGCGCATCGGCGGTCGGCATATCGGCGCGGTGGCTGCACTCGCCATCGGCGAGGCCCGCACATGGCTTCATTCCATCGGCAAGGCATTGCCGGAAGTGCGGGAAAGGGTGGTACCAGAACTGGAGCGACGGCTTAGCCTGCTCGAGGAAATGGGTCTCTCCTACCTCACCCTTGACCGCGGGGCGGACACCCTTTCAACCGGAGAAGCGCAGCGCATCCGCATCGTCGCACAGCTCTCCTCCAACCTGCGTGGGGTCTGCTATGTGCTGGACGAGCCTACGGTGGGGCTCCATCCGCGCGATTCCGCAGCGCTGCTCAAGGCACTGGAAGACTTGCGCGACCGAGGCAACACAGTGGTCGTGGTCGAGCACGACGAGACCACCATACGCGCTGCCGACCATGTGATCGATCTTGGCCCGGGCGCCGGGCCGGATGGCGGACAAATAGTAATGACGGGAACACCGGAGGCCGTCGCCCGGTCACGGAAATCGATCACCGGTCTGTGGCTGCGCGGGGGCGGCGACCGTCCTGCGTGGCCGAGACGTCCATTGGCAGATGCGCCGCGCCTCACGGTAGCCGGCGCGCGGTTGCACAATATAGACGGCGTGTCGGTGGCTTTTCCGCTGGCACGGCTCATCGGCGTCACAGGGGTTTCCGGCTCGGGCAAATCGACCCTGGTGCGGGACATCCTGTTCCAGGCGCTGAAGGCCAGGTTTGCCGGACGCGATCTGCCGCAGGTTCTCGACGATCTGACGGGGTGGGAGCAGGTCGGACGTGTCCTGGAAGTGGATGAATCGCCCATCGGACGCACTCCACGCTCGGTTCCGGCCACCTACGTCGGCATCATGGACGCGATCCGCGCTCTGTTCGCTTCCACCCCCGATGCGCGCGCCAGCGGCTACGGGCCGGGGAGATTTTCCTTCAATGTCGCCGGCGGACGCTGCGAGCGCTGCCGCGGAGAAGGCAGGATCGAGGTGAAGATGGCCTTGCTGCCGCTGGTCTACATCACCTGCGAGGCCTGTGCTGGTCGGCGCTACAACACGGACACGCTGGCGGTCACGCTAAAGGGTAAGTCGATGGCGGACGTGCTGGTGATGTCGGTGGACGAGGCGCGGGATTTTTTCTCATCTTTCACGGCGATCCGGCGACCGCTGGATTTTCTGTCGGAGATCGGCCTCGGCTACCTGCGTCTGGGCCAGCCAAGCCCGACTCTCTCCGGCGGCGAGGCTCAGCGCATCAAGATCGCCGCGGAACTGGCTGCGCCAGGCTTCGGTCCATCGCTCTATATTCTGGACGAGCCTACCACCGGCCTGCACATGGCAGATGTGGCAAAGCTCGTCGCCGCGCTGCAGCATCTGGTGGATCGTGGCGACACGGTGATCATCATCGAGCATAACCTGGACATGATCGCAGCAACGGACTGCATCATCGATCTTGGTCCCGAAGGCGGCGATCAGGGTGGCCGCGTTGTGGCCTGGGGTTCGCCGGAAGAGGTGGCTCACACGCCCGGGTCGCGCACCGCAGAGTATCTGCGGGGAGTGCTGGAGCAGGGCACGAGACGTCTCAAGAAAACGGGGGACAGCAACGAGCATCTCCCGGGTAGAGCAAGGTATGGGTAAATCAGGCTAGTGATTGAGTAAGCTTGACTCACCATCCTCCAGCCTGTTAATTCGCAAGAGGCTGAAATATTTGAGGGGGATGACTGCTTTTTTTGTTGTAGCTACACCACTCTCGATTCGCTCTCAACCCATTGCACGGCAAACCTGACCAGTTCCGTGGCATTTTTTAGCCCCAGCTTTTCCTTGAGATTGGCGCGGTGCGCTTCAACAGTTTTCACACTGCGATTTACCTCTGAGGCAATATCGCTGGTTCTGAGACCCTTACCGATGAGCCGCAGAACATCAAGTTCCTTGTCGCTTAGGTGAGACACTGGGGACGTTGGGGTTTCGAATCGGTTGTCAATGATCCGCTGCAGGATTTTCGAGCGCATTTTATCGCTGACATAAACTTCGCCGCTCAATATATGCCTGATTGCAATCAAGACCTTTTCTGTGGCCTCCTGCTTCATGATGTAGCCTTTTGCTCCGGCCCTCAACGCCCTTTCGGCGTAGAGAGTTTCATCATGCATGGAAATCACCAGAATCTGAATTTCCGGAAAACGCGAACGCAGGATTTTGACTAGCTCGATACCGGAAATGCCAGGCAGAGACATGTCTACAAGAGCGATGTCAGCTTTGCAGCAACCGTTATTTTTGGCGATTGCCTCCAGAGCCTGATCCGCATCTCCCGCCTCGCAGCAGACTCGCATGTCGTCTTCGCGATTGATGAGTTGAACGATGCCCTGTCGGACGATAGGATGGTCATCGACAATCAGTACGTTACTTTTTATTCTGGGCTCAGTAGATGCCTGATGCCGGTCTACTAGTGGCATTATTTTTCCTTCTTGGCCACGAAATGGATATCGGTTCTTGTTATTAGACTTTTTCTATTTTCTCACATTATCATGAATTTATTGTAATGTCGCATGGATATTCTAATGAGAATTTGCGATTATTTTAGGTGCCCATAGAAGGAGACGCCATTCATAGCGGCGAAGTCGGCAATCTGATCGAGCAGCCTCGGTAGCATCCGGTTAGCCGCGATGACGCCTCCGTAGGGGTTGTCGGCAGGAGCGGCTTCGACCGCATCGAATACTTGGGTTGCCAATACACGGTAGCTCGCCTGCTCTACCAGCTGGACGCGCAGTCTCATGTGCATGCGACTGGGCGAGGTGGTAAATTCTTGTTGGAGAAGGGTGATTTCAGTATCCAGACGCACGTCGCCCTTGACCATGCCGTCAGCGGACGTTACCGCATTGAAGCCTGTTCGCAGTTCCAGCGCGCGCACCAGAAGTGGGTCCAGCATCTTTGCCGGCCTTTCGGCCCAGCGATTCTTGGCAAAATATTCGAGCCTATGGGGTTGACGTACAAAAGCCATGCGCTCGGTGTTGTAACCAGGTGCAGCACGCGACGGACTGACTGTCAGCACGAGTGGAACGGGTTTGGCCTGTACTGTGCGGTCAAATTGCGCTTCCAGCAGATAGGTGCGTACCGCTTCTGCTTCAGTCGAGCGCAAGGTGGAGCAGCCTGCCAGCATTAGGGCGAACAGCAGCGCGGCGATTTTGACAGCCAGTTTTTTTCCGAGGATATGTTTCAATTCTCTCCCTTCCCCTTATTCGCCAGGCCCTGGCTCAGGCTGAGGTTTGCCAAACAGAAGTGTGTTAGGGCTGCGTTCCAGTTGATCGCTGACACGGCGCAGAGAAGTGCTCAGCTCTCTCAGGTCGTCCACAAGCAACTGCATGCCCTGCAGCGTGCCGGGCACGGCAGCGGCAGTGTGGGAGGTCTCGTTGGCCAGTCGCTCGACCGCTTCGGCGCTAAGCCCTGCCCGTTCGATCAGGCGGCCCAGATCAGCGCTGGCACGGGCGCTGTGTTCCAGCGTTTTGGCTGCGTTGTTCACGCCGGCTTCGATTGATTCGGAACGTGACGCCAGAACGCGCGTTAATGCATCGATTTGTGCGAGGCTGTGCTTGAAAGCGCGGCGATTGTCTTCGTCCAGCACTGCATTAATGTTGTCCGAGGCGCGGCTGACGTTCGCCAACAGGCTGGTCAGCGCCGTATCCAGGCGCGCCATCAGCGATGGCCCGGTGCGAATCACCGGGTATTTCTCATCGCGCTTCGGCTTCAATAGCGGGGACTGCAGGCTGCCACCGGTAAGCTCGACGTAGGCGATACCCGTCAGCCCCTGAGTGCGCAGCACCGCCACCGAATCCTCCTTGACCGGCGTGCCGTGCTCAATTTTGAGCAGCAGCCTTACCCTTTCGGAATTGGCGGGATCCAGTGTAATGTCGCGGACATTGCCGACTTCAACGCCACGGTATTTGACTGGTGCATTCAAATTCAGCCCTGAAACCGATTCGTTCATGTAAGCGTAATAGGTATCGTAAATTTTGTAGTATCTGCCACCGGTTCCGAGCCAGAGGAGAATGGCAATCAGCGCTGCAACCAGCGTCAAGGTGAACAGCCCGACGATAGTGAAATTTACTTTCGATTCCACGTTTGCTCCCAAGCTGCTCGCCCCCGCGGTCCGTAAAAATATTCACGCACCATGGGATGATCCGATTTGGATAGCTCCTCCATGGTGCCCTCCCCCAGCACGTGCCCATCGCCCAGAATCGCCACCCGGTCAGCTACGCTCCATAACAGATCGATGTCATGGGTAATCATCAGGATGGTCAGTCCAAGCAATTTTTTCAAGTGCCGCACCAATTCGTCAAGGCTGCTGGCACTCAACGGGTCGAGGCCGGCAGTGGGTTCGTCCAGGATCAGCAGTTCCGGATCGAGTGCAATGGCACGCGCCAGAGCCGCCCGCTTGCGCATGCCGCCGGAAAGCTCGGCGGGGTATTTGGCTCCGGCGCTTTCCGGCAGTCCCACCAGGGCAATCTTGATAGCGGCGATCTCGTCGATCAATGTACTGCTCAGATCGGTGTGCTCACGCAGCGGCATGCCGACATTTTCCGCTACAGTGAGCGCGCTGAACAGTGCGCCACGCTCGAACATGACACCCAGTCGGCGGCGCATGATCGTGGCCTGATCGTCGCGCATGCCCTGCACTTCACATCCAAACACCTTGATCGAGCCGGATACAGGCTGCTGGAGCTGGATTATTTCGCGCAACAGAGTGGATTTTCCGCAGCCGCTGCTGCCAGCCAGCGCAAAAATTTCGCCGCGTTGAACGACGAGGTTCACGTCCTCATGCACCACCGCATTACCCAAGCGGGTGTGAAGGTGGCAGATCTCAATAATCGGCTCGTTAGCTTCATTCATATGTTCAGCCAGCTGAGGATCACGGAAAACAGTGCGTCGAAAACAATCACCAGAAAAATTGCCTGTACCACGCTGACTGTAGTCTGTCGGCCTACGCTGTCGGCGCTGCCACTAACCCGGAAGCCCTGAAAACACCCCACCAGTGCGATAATCGCGGCAAAAATCGGGGCCTTGCCGAGACCAGCCAGAAAAGAACTCATTGTGACGGCTTCGTCGAAGCGGTCGAGGAAATCGGCAAAACTGACATCGAGCTGGTTTTGGGCGATGATCATTCCACCCAGCACGCCAAGGATGTCCGCGTATACCGTGAGCAACGGCAGCGCCACCAACAGCGCCAGCATTTTCGGCAACACCAGCAGTTCCATGGGAGAGACGCCGATGGTGTGCAGGGCATCGATTTCCTCGGTGACTTTCATGGTGCCGATCTGCGCCGCGTAAGCCGATCCGGAGCGTCCGGCGACGATGATAGCGGTCAGCAGCGGCGCCATTTCGCGCAAGATGGAAAGTCCCACCAAGTCGGCCACGAAGATATTGGCGCCGTAACGTACCAGTTGCACCGCACCCTGGTAGGCGACAACCACTCCCATCAGGAAGGCCAGCAACCCGACGATGGGCAAGGCATTGAATCCTGCGATCTGCAGGTTGTACAGGATGGCTCGCCAACGGATGAGTGAGGGGTGTGCCAGAGAGCGCAGCATGGCAACGACGATTTCACCCAGAAAGGCAAGAAGCCCGTTGAATTCATCCAGATGGCGCCAAACATTGCGGCCGAACTGATTCAGAAAGCTGTGGCGCGGCAAGCGGGGAGCGCCCTCCCCGGATGCGTGCGTCTGTATCAGCTGCAATAGTGCTTGATGCTCCGGGCGCAACCCCCGGATTGTAACGGGAAGCCCCATCCGCTCAATCTGCCGCAGGGTGCGGAAGATCAGCCAGGCGCCCGCGCTATCCAGGGCGGTAATGGCCGCACCGTCAAAAATCACTGCACCGGATGCGGGCCAGGTAAGTTGTGCGATATGCCGCTCCAGGAGTGGAATACCCTGCAGCGTCCACACCCCGGAGCAGCGCATGACCTCGGCCTCGCGCGTATTTTCGAGGTTTGCTTCAGCATTCGGTACGAGAGTGAAGGCGCTCATGGAGAGACCTTACGAAACAACTAGGAGACTGTCGGACTTATGGGGATCGAAGCGAAAATTCGGCTGGGCGAGGACAGATTTTGCCGGTTTTGCAGGTCAATAGTCATTCTATTGACCAAAAAAGCGGCGAAATATGGACCGCCTAGACGGATTTGCAGCCGATTCATCATAAGTCCGACAGGCTCCTAGGTGGTTGTCAAACTTCGCGGCGCTCCAGGATGGCTTGCGCCAGAGTGCCACTGTCCACGTGCTCAAGTTCGCCGCCAACCGGCAGGCCGCGCGCTATGCGGCTGGCTTTTACGCCGCGCGAGCGCAGGATTTCGCCGATGTAATGAGCCGTGGCCTCACCCTCAACGGTGAAATTGGTTGCCAGGATCACTTCATTCACCGCGCCATCAGTGGCGCGCTGGATCAACCGGTCGAGATGAATCTCCTTAGGACCGATGCCGTCGAGCGGACTGAGCCGGCCCATCAACACGAAATACAGACCATGGTAGCTCTGGGTCTGCTCCATCATCATCAGGTCAGCAGGTGTTTCCACAACACATAGCAGGGAGGCGTCGCGCCGCTCCGAGCGGCAGAGTGAGCAGACCTCCTCCTCGGTAAAACTGTTGCACAGCCGGCAATGGCGGATGGTGTCGAGGGCATGCGTCAGCGCACCAGCCAGTTTCATTGCGCCTTTCTGGTCGCGCTGCAACAGGTGGTAAGCCATGCGCTGGGCTGATTTGGGTCCGACTCCAGGCAGGCAACGCAGGGCTTCGATCAGGTTTTCGAGGCTGGACGGCGCTTTCACTTTAGAAGGGCAGCTTCATTCCCGGAGGAAGACCCAGGCCGGAGGTAAAGCCGCTCATTTTTTCCTGGGTAGTGGTTTCCACGCGCCGCACCGCATCATTCACCGCAGCAGCCAGCAGGTCTTCCAGCATTTCCTTGTCCTCACCCATCAAGCTGTCGTCGATGCTCACCCGCTTCACGTCATGACGGCAGGTCATTACCACCTTGACCATCCCGGCGCCAGCCTGGCCTTCGACTTCGACCATGGCCAGTTTTTCCTGCATTTTCTGCATGTTCTCCTGCATTTGCTGAGCCTGTTTCATGAGACCGCCCAATCCGCCTTTCAACATCGCACTCTCCTGTTACTATAGGGGTTTAATTGAGGATTCAATGACTTTTGCGTCAAAATTTTCAACCAGCTTGCGCACGAACGGATCCTGCTCGATCGCTGCCACGGCCAGCGACTGTTTTTCCTGCTTTTCACGGTTTTCGATCTGGACCGGGGTGTCTCCGGTTATGCTGCCCTCGGTAATGCTGAGCCTGACCGGCTCGGCAAAGTGCTCGGTCACGGCCGCCCTAAGTTTGTCCTGGTAAGGCTTCTCCATCAGGTGGCGATGCTCCTGTGGCACGCACAGCTCCAGCAGGCCGTTGTCAAAGGATTTCAGCTCGCAGTGCTGGGCCAGCATCTTGGCCATACCGCCCAGTTTGAGCTGGTTGACCAGGCTGTGCCAGTCGCCGGCGAAAGGGGGGCTTTTTTCCGGGGGTGGGTTTATCTGGGCAGCGGGAGTTGGCGTTTCAGTCGGCCGCTCCTCATCGCGTACAACGGGCCTGGCAGGAGGAACCGGGCGTGGCGTTTCGCGTCGAGCCGGGGGCTGGGGCGCCTCCCCCAGAGTAAAAGCCAGCATCCGCAACAAAGTCATGCTGAAGCCGGCGAATTCATCCGGTGCCAGATGCAAGTCGCGTCGGCCATGCAGAGCGATCTGGTAACACAACTGCACCTCGTCGGCATCGAAAAGCTGCGCCAGTTCGAGCAGTTTCGCCCGTTCCGGCAGGTCCTCGCCGAGTGCCTCCGGGATAGTCTGCGCCAGGGCAACCTTGTGCAGCAACGCGCCCAAGTCCTGCAAGGCCGCCTCGAACGACAGGCTGCGTTCTTCCATCCGTTCGGCCGCAGCAATCAGAGCGGGCCCGTCCTTGGCAGACAAGGCGCCGAGGATTTCAAGCAGGTAGGTCTGGTCGATCGAGCCCAGCATGTCGCGCACCTGAGCTTCCCCCACCTTGCCACCGCTGTAGGCGATGGCCTGATCGAGAAGAGACAGTGCGTCGCGCATGCTGCCTTGGGCGGCGCGTGCCAGAAGTTGCAACGCAGCCAGCTCGAAAGGGATGTTTTCCTGCGCCATGATGCTTTGCAGATGGCCGACAATCGCCAGGGGAGGCATTTGTTTGAGATTGAATTGCAGACAGCGCGACAGCACCGTCACTGGGATTTTCTGCGGATCGGTGGTGGCGAGGATGAATTTCACGTGTTCAGGCGGTTCTTCCAGCGTTTTCAGCATGGAATTGAAGGCCGCCTTGGAGAGCATGTGCACTTCGTCGATCAAATAAACCTTGAATCGGCCGGCTGTCGGCGCGTACTGGGCGTTGTCCAAAATCTCGCGCATATTGTCGATACCGGTGTTGGAAGCGGCGTCCAGTTCCAGCAGGTCGACAAAGCGCCCGCTGTCGATTTCGCGGCAAGCGGAACATTGGCCACATGGCGAAGAGGTAATGCCGGTTTCGCAGTTGAGCGCTTTGGCCAGTATCCTTGCCAGCGTGGTTTTGCCGACACCTCGCGTACCCGTAAGCAGATAGGCATGGTGCAGACGTTGCTGATCCAGGGCATTGGAAAGCGCCTTGACGACGTGCTCCTGGCCCACCAGTTCAGTGAAGGTTTTGGGGCGCCATTTACGCGCCAGGACTTGGTAACTCATGGGGGAAATTGTACCAGATTCCGACCTGCTAGTAGTCCGCTCCACCAAAACGGGGGCAGATGAAATGGATGGATTTTTTCGTTAGGCTAGGCGCAGACCCGCCGCCGTATGGGGTATACGGCAAGGGGATGCAACGACGTATGGCGGGAAAAGACGCCATTTCATGTCTGCGGTTTGGTGGAGCGGACTACTAGGCAGAGCGCCAAGCAGTTTAAGGGTGGCGAGCCCAACCCCCGGCACTTGCAATAAATAGCTGTGGCTGCTTCCTTCCGGACCTGACCAGGTTCACTACCTTGCAATGCGGGGAGGCCCGCCATAAATCTGGCGGAGAGGGCGGGATTCGAACCCGCGTTAGGCATTAACCTAAACACGCTTTCCAGGCGTGCGACTTAAACCACTCATCCACCTCTCCGAAGAGCCGGGAAGGATAAACTAGAACCGGACTCGAATCAATATCCGGAGGAAATTAGTTTCCTTCAGAAGGAGGAGTCGCCGGGCGCATCAGCAGTGCCGGGATGGGCTTCTTCGCAGCCTGGCGCGGGTTGGAGTGAGATGCAGGCGCGGGTTGAACCGCTTCTTGCTTGGGAGGCGGCGTAACATAGGGCGCATCCAGCGAATTGACGGGGGGACGAGGAGCTACACCTCTACCCTCCCTGCCTTCCCGCCCTTCCCTGTTGTGTGGACGCTCCCCAGGCCGCGGATCTCGCCGGGGCCTGTCCGCGAATCCGGCGCGTGACGCAATCTGGGCGGCCGCACCGGGCTCGAAGCCGGGCACGGTTTTTCTGGGCAATTCACGTTTCAACATGGACTCAATTTCTGCCAGCATCCTAAGTTCTTCCGCGCACACCAGCGAAATCGCCTCGCCGCTGCTGCCGGCGCGTCCGGTTCGGCCAATGCGATGGACGTAGTCTTCCGGCGCGTTGGGCAGGTCGAAATTCACCACATGGGGAAGCTGGTCGATATCCAGGCCGCGAGCGGCGACATCGGTCGCGACGAGAACCCGAACCGTGCCTGCCTTGAACTCTGCCAGCGCTTGGGTGCGCTGCTGCTGGCTCTTGTCGCCGTGAATCGCGGTGGCGCTAATGCCGTCCTTCTCCAGTTGCTGGGCAAGCCGGCTGGCGCCGTGCTTGGTTCGGCTGAATACCAGGACTTGCTGCAGATTTTCAGACTTGATCAGGTGCGCCAGCAGATCGCGCTTGCGTTCGTGGTCAACCGGATAAATCACCTGGGTAACATTCTCGGCAGCGGCATTGCGGCGTGCAACTTCAATCAGCACAGGGTCGGTAAGCAATTGATCCGACAGTTTCTTGATTTCGCCGGCGAAGGTGGCGGAAAACAGCAGGTTTTGCCGCTTCGCCGGCAATAGCGCGATGATGCGCTTGATATCGGGGAGAAAGCCCATGTCCAGCATGCGGTCGGCCTCATCCAGCACCAGGATTTCCACCTTGGACAGATTGACGGTTTTCTGCTCGACGTGGTCGAGCAGCCGTCCGGGGGTCGCCACCAGGATTTCCACCCCGCTTTTCAGCGCGGCGATCTGTTCTTTAATGTTGACGCCGCCGAATACCACGGTGGATTTCAACGGCAGGTATTTGCCATAAGTCTGTACGCTTTCTTCTACCTGCGCAGCCAGTTCCCGCGTTGGCGTGAGAATCAGTGCGCGTACAGGGTGTTTGGCTGGCGAAGTGCTGGTGTTGGCATGGACGCTCAGCAGCTGAAGCAAAGGTAGCGTAAAGCCGGCGGTTTTTCCGGTGCCGGTCTGGGCGCCACCCATGAGGTCGCGCCCTTCCAGGACGACCGGAATGGCTTGCGCCTGGATCGGTGTGGGCTCGGTATAGCCTTGATCGGCTACCGCGCGCAGCAGTTCGGCCGAAAGGCCGAGAGTTTCAAACGACATGTATAGCATCTCCTAAACGTCGGCCCGCAAAATATTCAGCCGGTCCAGGCAGATCGTGACAAAGTTAAAACTCGGGGTGGGGTATACTACGCGGGCTTGTGCGGCAGACCGGATTGCACGACAACAAATCCTTGCCGCGCGATTATACTCCAGCCAAATCAATTTACCAAGTGACTGATATATCGATTTTTTTCAACCGATTGCAGAAAAACTTCCGGCACTGGGCGAAGTGGGCAAAACGGCGTGGCATCAGCTGCTACCGTGTCTATGACCGCGACGTACCGGAGTTTCCGGTTGCGCTGGATCTGTACGAGCAAAGGGCGCACCTGCAAGAATTCGACACCGGCTGGCAGATCGGTGAGGAGGAGCATGAACGCTGGGTGGAAAGCGTTCGCGCCGTGGCGAGCGAAGCGCTGGCCCTGCCTCTTTCCGCTATTTCCTTCAAGCAAAGGCGGCGTCAGCGCGGCCTGATGCAGTACGAAAAAACCGGCGCCCGGGGCGAGGATTTTGTCGTGCACGAAGGCGGCCACCGGTTTATCGTCAATCTGGAAGAATATCTCGACACCGGTCTGTTTCTCGACCACCGCAACACCCGGCGCATGGTTCAGGAGAAAGCCGCTGGCAGGCGCTTTCTCAATCTGTTCGCCTATACCGGCAGTTTTACGGTCTACGCCGCAGCGGGCGGCGCAATCCGCTCCACCACCGTGGATCTGTCCAACACCTACCAGGATTGGGCGCGTCGCAACTTCGAGCTAAACGGCATGAATTTGGAGCAGCATGAACTGGTGCGCGCCGACGTGTTCGGTTTTCTGGACGATGAAGTAAGGTGCGGGGAAAATTACGACCTGATCGTCATGGACCCGCCCACTTTCTCGAATTCCAAGAAAATGAGCGGAGTGCTCGACGTGCAACGCGACCACGCCCGACTTATCAACCAGTGCCTGAAACTTTTGCCGGAAAGCGGCGAACTGTTCTTCTCAACCAACCTGCGCAGCTTCCAGTTCGACGAGGCGGCACTGGCAACGAAAAATATCAAGGAAATTTCCAGTCAGACCGTCCCCGAAGACTTCCGCAACAAGAAAATTCATCGCTGCTGGCTGATCGGAAAGCGCTAGAAGCTTACAGAGGGGTTGCTGGCGTGTAGGCCACAACCCTGTTTCTTCCATTGAGTTTGGCCCGATTCAGCGCATCGTCGGCCGCTTTAATCAGCGCGCTAAAATGCGGCATGGCCGGGTTGTATTCGGCGATGCCGATGCTGACGTTTATTTTTATGCGGTCTGCTCCAGCATTGATCATGCTGCCTTCAAATGCCCGGCGGATAAGCTCGGCATACTGTGCACCCTCTTTCAGCTGGGTATCCGGGCAAATTACCATGAATTCCTCGCCGCCTATGCGGGAAACAATGTCCTGCGTACGTGCGGCATTTTTCAAAATTTTGGCGGCCTGCTTCAGTGCGGTATCACCAGTATCGTGACCGTAAGTATCGTTAATCTGTTTGAAACGATCCAAATCGATCAGCATGATGGTCACGGGACGGCCCCTGTTTTTGGCCGCTTCCCACTCCTGCTCCAGACTGTCCATGCCATAGCGCCGATTGGGCAGCAGGGTCAGAGGGTCCGTCAGAGCCAGGCGCTGCAGACGGCGATTAGTGACCGCCAGTTCCGATGCGACCCGGCGCACCTCTTCCCGTTCCCGGCTGATCTCCTCCTTGAGCTGAGTCACCCTTTGACCGGCACGCAAACGTGCCATCAGCACTTTTACGCTGTAGGGCTTGACCAGGTAATCGTCCACTCCAGCCTCAAATGCCTCGACCAGCCGGTCTTCATCGGCCAGAGCCGTCAGAATGATGAAGTAAAGCCCGCGGCCATCCCGGGTCATGCGCAAGGATTCGCAGAAGGCGATGCCACCCATGTTCGGCATGATCCAGTCGCTGATAACGAGCTGAGGCGTGTATTCGAGCACCTTCTCCAGACCCTCTTTGCCATCCGCGGCAGAAAACACGGTATGCCCATGACTAGTAAGAAGCTTTTGTAAATAACCGGAAACCGCCTTGTCGTCGTCCACAATCAGGATGCGCAGCGGGAATTCAGCTTGATCGGTTTTCCTTGATGCTTCGCTATCGGCAGCCTCGACCATGGGTGGCAAGGAAGCGGCCATTTCAGCAAAGGGCGGCAGCTCCTGGGTTGGCACGTCGAGAATCTTGCCCCACTGCTGCCATTCGCGGACGACATGATCGCTCAGGGTCATCAGCGCTTCAGCATCGATGCCGAGGCGAGCGCCAAGTACGTACAAACCCGGCAGCAGCGCGCGGCGCGAGCTTTCGCCCGCTATGCAGAGGTTTGCCAGGCTACGGGACAAGTGTAACGCATGCACCAGCGTATAGGCCCGTGAGCCCGCCTGAAAATCCCCTTTTTCCGGATGTTCATGATGGCAAACCGTTTCAATGAGAATGTCGGGGAACCCCCATTCTTTGAGCAGAACGGCAGCCAATTCGTTGTGATCGGTATCAAACTGCTCCTGCTCGAGACGGAGCAATTCATCAGGGGATGCTCCCGCTGCAGTGTTAAGGACTTTTGCATACTTCTCGGGAAACAGGGTGGCCAGCGTTAACCTCCCAATCCCGCTCAGTAAACCGCAGGTAAAGGTTTCCTCGTTCGATGTTTTGGCCTGTGCGCTCAGTGCCTGGTTGGCGATGGCGGTAGCCAGTGAGCTTGACCAGAATTCCTGGTAATTGAAAGCATTGCATTGACCATTGCGATAATTGGATAAAACCGAAAATCCCAGCACCAGCTGGCGCACCGTGGGCAGGCCGACCACCAGCACCGCCTCGGGAACCGAAGCGATGGGGCGACGCATATTGAAATGCAGCGAATTGGAGAATTTGATCAAGCGCCCGGAAAGGGCTGGATCGGTCTGTACGATGCGAGCAATATCCTGGATTGTAACGTCATCCTGTTGCATCAAATTCAGCAAGGCGAGAGCCACGCCTTTCGGGGAGGGCAGCCGCCCCGTTGCCTGCAGTTCCTTGAAGCGGTTCTGGTTGATGGCTACCATTTCAGACCTGTAATTTTTTATTCTGACTGGATCTAGGTTACGGAATAACGCCCAACAATACAAACGTTGAGCACCAAACAGTCAGTCTTTCCGCCACTGTGCTATGGCATTTCGTATCAGTTCAAGAGAGGCCGGATCGTCCAGCGTGGTCAGATCTCCAGGTTCGCGCCCTTCCGCCAGCGCTTGCATGCTGCGGCGCAGAAGCTTGCCGGAGCGGGTTTTCGGCAAAGCGGCAACGAAATGCACCTTGGCTGGACGGGCGATGGCGCCTAGCTCCTTGTCTACCGTCGCCATCACTTCCTTTTCCATCTGAGCAGTACTTTCCGGAGTTGAGGTGCGGCCCGCATCCTTGACCACCGCGAAAGCCATGACCGCCTGCCCCTTCACCTCGTCGTGAACGCCAACCACCGCCACTTCGGCGATGTTGGGATGGGCCTGAATGGCCTCCTCGATCTCGCGCGTGCCCAGGCGATGTCCGGCGACATTGATGACATCGTCGGTGCGGCCAAGAATGAAATAGTAGCCATCCTCGTCACGGGTCGCCCAGTCGAAGGTGGAGTAGACCTGTTCGGTCTCGAAATTCGAGAAATAGGTGTTGACGAAGCGCGCGTCGTCGCCCCATACCGTGGACAAACAACCCGGTGGCAGCGGGGGCACTGCTACCAGCACGCCCTTCTCGTTGACACCCACTTCCTGACCGGTGCTCTCGTGCAGCAGCTTCAGATTAAAGCCATACACCTGGAAGCTGGGCGAACCGAACTTGCGTACCGTGTCCTCTATCCCTGGCACGCTGGACAGGATCGGCCAACCGGTCTCGGTCTGCCAGTAGTTGTCGATGATATTCACCTTGAGCGCGTCGGCGATCCAGCGCGCAGTCGGCTCGTCCAGCGGTTCACCGGCAAGATACAGGTTGCGCAGCGAAGAGACGTCATGTTTTTGCAGGAATTCGGGCGGCTGTTTTTTCAGCACGCGAATTGCGGTGGGCGATGAAAACATCACGCTGACCTTATTCTCCTCCACGATCTTCCACCAGATTGCCGGATCGGGCCGGATCGGCAGACCCTCGTACAGGATGGTAGTCATGCCGTTGATCAGCGGGCCGTAGACGATGTAGGAATGCCCCACCACCCAGCCGATGTCGCTGGTGGTAAACAGGGTTTCGCCCGGCTGCCCGGCGTAGATGTGGCGCATGGAAGCTGCCAGGGCCACCGCGTATCCGCCGGTGTCGCGCTGCACGCCCTTGGGTTTGCCGGTGGTACCGGACGTGTAGAGGATATAACTGGGCTCGGACGACTCCAGCCACACCGGATCGATCCGGTCATCCATATGCTGCTCGCGCAGGCTGGCATAATCCAGATCGCGGCCGGCAGTGATCGCCATTGTCTTGTCGAGACCACGGTTGACAATCACCAGCTTCTGCGGAGGATGGCTGGACAGTCGAAGCGCCTCATCCACCAAGTGCTTGTAAGGAATGATCTTGCCGCCGCGCATGCCGGCATCGGCGGTCACCATCAGCCGGGGTTGGGCATCGTCGATGCGGGTCGCCAGACTGGCCGAGGCAAAGCCGCCGAACACTACGGAATGGATGGCCCCCAGCCGCGCACAGGCAAGCATGGCAAAAACCGCTTCAGGGATCATCGGCATGTAGATGATGACGCGGTCCCCCTTCTCCACGCCCTGCGCGCGCAACACTGCGGCAAAACGGTTGGTTTCGGCATGCAGTTCGCGGTAGGTGTAGGCCTGCTGCTGACCGGTTTCGGTGGAGATATAAACCAGCGCCTTCTGCTCCGGGCGGTCTTTCAGGTGGCGGTCCACGGCGTTATGGCACAGATTGGTGAGACCGCCGACGAACCATCGGGTGAAGGGCGGCCGGCTGTAGTCCAGCACTTGGTCAAACGGCTTGTGCCAGTCGATCAGCCTGGCCTGCTCGGCCCAGAATTCATCCGGCTCGTCGATCGATCTCCGGTAAAAGTCCTGGTACTTGCCCATTTTTCCACCTCATATTTCGACAAAAAGCAGTTGAACCGCAAAGGACGCAATGGACGCGAAGGAAGTCAAAGGCTTAAACAACTAATCTATTTGTCAGATGGGTGATGCATTATAGTTCATTAACCCATTGGTTTCCTTAGCGAACCTTTGCGCCCTTTGCGGTGAAATGCCATTTTCAGGTTTTATATTTCAACCACCACCCTGCCCTTTACAGTGCCCTTCAATAATGCGTCGAAGATTTCGGGCAACTGTTCGAAATGGATGGTGCGCGTCATTTCCTTGAGATGGCGCGGCCGCATGTCGCTGGCCAGCCGCTCCCAGACTCTGCGCCGCAACTCCATCGGGCACTGCACCGAATCGATGCCGAGCAAACTGACGCCGCGCAGGATGAAGGGCATCACCGTGGTGTGCAATTCGACCCCGGCCGTCAGGCCGCAGCTGGCAATCGTCCCACCCTGTTTCATGGTGCGGGTGAGCCAGGCAAGCGTCTCGCCCCCAACCGGATCAACCGCACCCGCCCAGATGGTCTTTTCCAGAGGCTTTCTGCCCATTTCCAGGGTATGGCGTGACAACACCTGGGATGCGCCCAAATGGCGCAAATATTCGTGCTGATCGTCCTTGCCGCTGATGGCGGTCACTTCGTATCCCAGTCCGGCAAGCAAATCCACGGCCACGCTGCCCACCCCTCCCGAAGCACCGGTCACCGCCACGGGGCCGTTGGCCGGCTTGAGGCCGTTCTGCTCCATGCGCATGATCGCCAGCGCGGCGGTGAAACCCGCCGTGCCGATCGCCATCGCGTCGGCAGTGCTCATTCCCTGCGGCAGAGCCACCACCCAGTCGGCAGGTACGCGGGAATATTCGGCATAGCCGCCGTCATGCTCTACCCCCATGCCGTACCCGGTGACCAGTACCGCTTCGCCTTCCTGGAAACGCGTATCGCCGGAGGTGACTACCGTTCCCGCCACGTCGACCCCGCCGATGACGGGAAAACGACGGACAACCCTGCCCGTACCGGTGGCGGCAAGGGCATCCTTGTAATTGACGCTGGAATGGCTGTTCCTGATCAGCACCTCGCCCGGATCGAGATCGTCGATCCCGAGCTCGACCAACCGGGCCGACACCTGACCCTCATTTTCGAAAATACGGTAAGCATTAAATCGGTGCATGTTCCTCCCTCAAGGCAAATGCGGTTGGGCCAGGTACTGGCGCGTCTGCATTTCCGTTAACCGGCTTATGGTGCGATCGAATTCATCGGCATGGGGGCCGCCCATATACAGCTCCTGCGGCGGCACCTGCGCCGACACGATCAGCTTCACCCGCCGGTCGTAGAATTCATCCACCAGCCAGGTAAAGCGCCGGGCTTCCGCCGCCTGTTCAGGCGCCATTTTCGGAATGCCGGAAATCAGCACGGTATGGAAGCGCCGGGCAATTTCAATATAGTCCGCCTGCCCCCGCGGTGCACCGCAGATGGTCTGAAACTCGAACCAAACCACGCCGGGCGCTGTGCGTGTTGTGGCTATCCGGCGACCCTCGACCCCCAGAGAAATAGGGCTTGCCACTTCTTCGCCGGCAAGGCTGGAAAAAGCGGCAGCCAGACTGGCTTCAGCCGCTTCATCGAGGGGGCGGTGGTAGACCCTGACCCTTTCCAGCATGCGCAGCCGGTAGTCGATGCCGGCGTCGATTTCAACCACATCCAGTCGTTCCTTGAGCAGGGCGATGGCTGGCAGAAAGCGACTGCGCTGCAGGCCGTGCATGTACAGTTCATCCGGTTTATGGTTCGAGGTGGCGACCAGTACCACACCCTGTTGCAGTAATTCGCGCAGCAGCCGCCCCAGCAGCATGGCATCGGCGATATCGCTGATGTGGAATTCATCGAAGCAGATCAGGCGCGCCTGCTGCGCAATGCGCTGCGCCACGATCACCAGCGGGTCGGCGTGATGCTTGATGGTGTCGAGCTCGGCGTGAACATCCTGCATGAAGCGATGAAAATGCACCCGCTTTTTATGCTCGAACGGCACGCTGGAGAAAAAGGCATCCATCAGAAAGCTTTTCCCGCGGCCGACCCCGCCCCACAAGTACAATCCGCGAACAGGATGTTGTTTTTTGCCGAACAATTTGTGCAGAAACCGACTCTTGCGCGCTTTGTTTTCCAGCAAGGAATCGTAAAGACGCTGCAGACGGTCCACCGCGTGCTGTTGCGCCTCATCCAGCACAATGCCGTGCTGGCGGGCCCGCTGGTGGACGCATTCCGCCAGGTTCATGTTCAACACGCCGCCAGCATTAAATATGAATCGACCGCTTGGTCACACCCAGTGCCGCCTCATGCAAGGACTCCGAAAGAGAGGGATGGGCATGCACGATGCGGGCGATGTCCTCGCTGCTCGCCGCGAATTCCATCGCCACCACCGCTTCCTGGATCAATTCGGAGGCGCACGGGCCGATGATGTGCACGCCGAGGATGCGGTCGGTTTGGGCATCGGCCAGAACCTTGACCAGCCCGGTCGTTTCCTGCAAGGCATGGGCGCGGCCATTGGCACTGAACGGGAAGGTTCCCTTGCAGTATTCCACTCCGGCGACTTTGAGCGCCTGCTCGGTCTGCCCTACCCAGGCGATTTCCGGCGAGGTATAGATTACCCAGGGGATAGTTGCGTAATTGACGTGCCCGGCCTGACCGGCGATCAGCTCGGCGACTGCGACGCCTTCTTCCGAACCCTTGTGCGCCAGCATGGGCCCGCGCACTACGTCGCCAATGGCGTAGATGTTCTGCAAGTTGGTGTGGCAATGCTCGTCCACGTCGATATATCCCTGTTCATCGAGCTTGAGCCCGACCTTGCCGGCATCCAGGCCGGCAGTGTTGGGGGCGCGTCCGATCGCCACAATCAGCTTGTCGAACAACTGCTTCTGCGTGCCTTCCTTGTTTTCGAATTCGACAGCGACGTTTTTACTGCTCACCTTGATCGAGGAAAACTTGACGCCGCGATGGATCACCAGCCCTTGCCGAGTAAAGATGCGCAGCGCCTCGGCTGCGAGCTGGTCATCCACGCTGGATAGGAAGGCATCTTTTGTCTGGAACAGGGTGACATTCGAACCGAGCCGGCGCCATACGCTGCCCAGTTCAAGGCCGATGACACCGGCGCCGATGATGCCGAGCCGCTTCGGCACTTCCTTGAAGTCGAGCGCACCGACATTGTCTACCACCCGCTTGTTGTCCACCGGCACCTGCGGCAGTTGACGCGGGGTGGAGCCGGTGGCGATGATCACGTGTCTGGCCTCGACCGATTCCGTCTTTCCGTCATGCTGCACCACTTCGAGTTTCCATCGTGCACTGCTGCCAGTAAAGCTGGCCCGGCCATGGATGATGGCCACCTTGTTCTTCCTGAATAGCGCCGAAATACCGTCGGTCAGGGTACGCACGATCTTTTCCTTGCGCGCCTGCATGGTGCCGACATCCAGCTTCAGCCCCTCGACCGTAATGCCGTGAGCGGGGAAGTTGTCCCGGATGCGCTCGTAGTTCTCCGAGGATTCGAGCAGCACTTTGGAGGGAATGCAGCCGACGTTGAGGCAGGTTCCGCCCAGGCTGGCCTTGCCATCCTGGTTTTTCCAGTCGTCGATGCACACCGTATTCAGCCCGAGCTGGGCGCAGCGGATTGCCGAGACATAGCCGGCCGGACCGGCACCGATTACCGCCACATCATAGGTTACGGACATGATTTTCCTTCCCTCGTTCAAGGTTAAAACATACAGATGGAAAGACCTTAGCCACGGATTAACACAGATGTACACAGATTATCAAAACACATTGTTTTATCTGTGTAAATCCGTGTTCATCTGTGGATAAAAGCGGTTTTTTTAAATCTGCAGCAGCATGCGCGCCGGATCTTCCAGCGCTTCCTTGATCGCCACCAGCGACAGCACCGCTTCACGGCCGTCGATGATGCGATGGTCGTAAGACAGCGCCAAATACATCATCGGACGGATGACGATCTGGCCGTTTTCCACCACGGGACGATCAGTGGTCTTGTGCATGCCGAGAATGGCCGATTGCGGCGGATTCAGGATCGGCGTCGACAGCATCGAACCGAATACGCCGCCGTTGGAGATGGTGAAGGTGCCGCCGGTGAGCTCCTCGATGGTCAGCTTGCCGTCTTTGGCGCGGACGCCGAAATCGGCGATTTTCTTCTCGATCTCGGCGATGGAAAGCTGGTCGGCGTCGCGCAGAATCGGCACCACCAGACCCCGTGGGCTGCTCACCGCGATACCGATGTCGTAGTAGCCATGGTAGACAATATCGCTGTCGTCTATCGAGGCGTTGACGATCGGGTATTTCTTTAGCGCCGCGATCGCCGCCTTGACGAAGAAGGACATGAAACCGAGTTTGACGCCGTGCTCTTTCTCGAATTTTTCCTTGTAGCGGCTGCGCAGTTCCATCACCGGCTGCATGTTGGCTTCGTTAAAGGTGGTGAGGATGGCGGCAGTTTGCTGGGCCTCTACCAGGCGCTCGGCAACGCGGGCACGCAACCGGGTCATCGGCACGCGCTGTTCCGGACGGGTGCCGGCAGGAATGGCAGGCGCCACCGATGGGGGAGGCACCAGCGCAGTGACCATCGTTGGACTGGAGGGTTTTTCGAGATGGGCCAGCACGTCTTCTTTCGTGATGCGTCCACCCTGGCCGCTGCCACTGATTTCCGCTGGATTAAGGTGCTGCTCGGCCACCAGTTTGCGCACTGACGGACTCAGAGCGGCACTGACTGACTTTGTCACCGTCTTTTCCGGTTGCACCTGAGCCGATTCAACTGTTACAGCCCCCTTGGCCTCGGTGTCGATCACGGCGATCACCTCGTCACTGGTCACGGATAGTCCGTCGCCCTTGATGATTTTCGTCAACACGCCGGACTGAGGCGCGGGCAATTCGAGCACCACCTTGTCGGTTTCAACGTCGATCAGGTTCTCGTCGCGCACTACGGCATCGCCGACTTTCTTGTGCCAGGAAAGCAGGGTGGCCTCGGAGATGGATTCGGATAAAACCGGTATTTTAACTTCAACTAGCATCTTAATAGTCTCCGATAACTTAATGAGTTAATTATTATTTATATTTCTTAAGAGCCGCTTCTACCAAAGCCTGTTGCTGCTCCTGATGCTTCGCAGCATAGCCCACTGCCGGCGATGCGGACGCGGGGCGTCCGGCATAGAAAAGCTGCTGCCTGGCCGACAGACATTCGCGCAGATGATGCTGGGTCTGATACCAGGCACCCTGATTCATCGGTTCTTCCTGTGCCCACACCAGCTCCTTAACCTTCTTGTAGCGTTGCATCTCGGCCGTGAATTGTACGGCCGGGAAAGGATAGAGCTGCTCGATGCGGACAATGGCGATATGGTTGAGCTTGTGCTTGCGCCGTGCCGCCAGCAAATCGTAGTAGACCTTGCCGCTACACGCCACGACGCGGGTGACCTGGTCCGGATCGGTGACGTCCACTTCGCCGATCACCGGATGAAATTCCCCTCGCGCCAGATCTTCCAGCGATGACACTGCGTCCTTGTGGCGCAGCAAACTCTTCGGGCTCATCACGATCAACGGTTTTCGATAGGGTCGTACCATCTGGCGGCGCAGCAAATGGAAAATTTGCGCTGGCGTGGTAGGCACGCATACCTGGATGTTGTCCTCGGCACACAATTGCAGGTAGCGCTCCGGGCGTGCCGAAGAGTGTTCCGGCCCCTGCCCCTCGTAGCCGTGCGGCAATAGCATCACCAGGCCGCATAGCCGGCCCCATTTTGCCTCGCCGGCGCTGATGAACTGGTCGATCACCACCTGGGCGCCATTGGCGAAATCGCCGAACTGCGCCTCCCAGATCACCAGTTCGTTCGGCTCGGCCGATGCATAGCCGTACTCGAACCCGAGCACCGCCTCTTCAGACAGCACCGAATCGATCACCAGGAAGCGCGGCTGCTTGTCGGACACGTTCTGGAGAGGGACATACACCCCGGCATCCCATTTTTCCCGGTTCTGGTCGTGGAGCACGGCATGGCGGTGAAAAAACGTCCCGCGCCCGCTATCCTGGCCGGAAATCCTCACCGCGAAACCGTTTTCCAGCAAGGAGGCATAGGCCAGATTTTCCGCCATCCCCCAGTCGAGCGGCAACTTGCCCTCGCCCATCTGGCGGCGGTCGGCGATGATCTTCTCCACCCGCGAATGCAGCTTGAAGTTGGCGGGAACCGCTGTCAGCACACCCGACAGCCGCTGCAGGTCGGCCAGCGGCACCGAGGTGTCGGCCGGGTCATCCCATTTGCCTTTCCTGAAAGGCGACCAGTCTGTGGCGAAAGCTTTCCTGAAATTCGTCAGCACCGTTCTGGTCACGGAAACACCAGCATCGAGATCCCGGCGGTAGGCGGCGATCATTTCTTCCGGGTCGTGCGGCGCAAGCACCCTCTCGGCCACCAGCCTGTCGGCGTAGAGTTTGCGCGTACCGGGATGCTGAGCGATCTTCTTGTACATCAGCGGCTGGGTCACCAGCGGCTCGTCCTGTTCGTTGTGGCCCAGGCGCCGGTAGCACACCAGATCGATCACCACGTCCTTGTGGAAATCCATGCGATAGTCGAGAGCAATTTCCGTCACCAGCAGCACCGCTTCCGGATCATCTCCGTTGACATGGAAAATCGGTGCGCCCACCATCTTAGCCACGTCGGTGCAATACAGCGTGGAACGGGTGTCGCGCGGGTCGGAAGTGGTAAAACCGATCTGGTTGTTGATGACGATGTGTACCGTGCCGCCGGTGCCGTAGCCGCGCGTCTGCGACAGGTTGAGGGTTTCCATCACCACGCCCTGACCGGCAAAGGCGGCGTCGCCGTGGATCAGCACCGGCACCACCTGGTTACCGACGAGATCGTGGCGGCGCTGCTGGCGCGCGCGCACCGAGCCTTCTACCACCGGGTTGACGATCTCCAGGTGCGAGGGGTTGAATGCCAGAGTCAGGTGCATAGCCCCGCCCGGGGTGGCGACGTCGGTAGAGAAACCCTGGTGGTATTTGACGTCGCCGGAAGCCAGTTTGCTGTGCGCGGCATGCTTGCCCTCGAACTCCAGGAACAGGTCGCTCGGCAGCTTGCCGATGGTGTTGACCAGCACGTTAAGCCTGCCGCGGTGCGCCATTCCGATCACCATTTCCTGTACGCCCTGGCTGCCGGAACGCTGAATCAGGTGATCCAGCAGCGGAATCAGGCTATCGCCGCCTTCCAGCGAAAAGCGTTTCTGCCCGACATAGCGGGTGTGCAGGTACTTTTCCAGGGTTTCCGCAGCAGTGACCAATTCGAGTATGCGTCGCTTGCTGTCGGGAGAAAATTGGGGCCGTGCCCGGTTTGTTTCCAGTCGCTCCTGAATCCAGCGTTTCTGGCTGGTATCGGGGATGTGCATATACTCGGTGCCGATATTGCCGCAGTAGGTTTCCCTGAGAATGTGCAGGATATCGTGCAAGGTAGTCTGCTCGGGCGCCACCAGGGAACCGGATTTGAAGACTTTTGACAGGTCGGCATCGGTCAGGCCGTAAGATTCCGGCAGTAGTTCCGCCACGTCAGGAATTTGCTGGCGCTTGAGCGGGTCGACGGTGGCGAGCTGTACGCCGCGGAAACGGTAGGCGTTGATCAGCTGCAGCACCGCGATCTGTTTCCTGACCAGCGCATCGACATCGGCTGCCTGCACTGGAACACAAGGCTGTTTGGCGCGTTCGGCGAAGGATTGCAGCACCGGGGAATGGGGCACATCCTTGGCGAGTGCCCCCGGCATTTTCTGCAGACGGTTGAAATACTCCCGCCATTCCTCGCCGACCAGGGCAGGATTGCTCAGGTATAGCTCGTACAGCTCCTCGATGAACGGCGCATTACCGCCATAGAGTGCCGAGTTGTCCAACATCTCCTTCATTACGCCCATATTCTTCTCGTCTCCTCCGTGTGGTTCCAGAGCGTTTTACCTGCACCGGGCAAAGAGTGAAGAGTCATGAGTGATGGGTAAAAGCAAAGGCGTGGCCGCTTTTGCTTTTATCCATCACTCATCACCCATCACGGTTATTCGGTTATTCGCGCTGAGATATAGGCACAAAATCCCTTTTCTTCGGCCCCAGGAACAACTGGCGCGGACGACCAATTTTCTGTTCCGGGTCTGAAATCATCTCGTTCCATTGACTGCTCCAGCCGATGGTGCGGGAAATGGCAAAAATAGCGGTAAACATGTTGGTCGGGATGCCGATGGCGCGCAGCACGATGCCGGAATAGAAGTCCACGTTGGGGTAGAGCTTCTTGGCAATGAAATACTCGTCCTCAAGGGCGATGCGCTCCAGTTCGAGCGCGATCTGGAACAGCCGGTCGTCTTGGGCGCCGAGTTCCTTCAGCACTTCGTGGCAGGTTTGGCGCATCAGGTTGGCGCGCGGGTCGAAATTCTTGTACACCCGGTGGCCGAAACCCATCAGGCGGAAGGGATTTTTCTTGTCCTTGGCGTGTTCGATAATCTTCGGGATATTGGAAACGTCGCCGATTTCCTCCAGCATCTTCAGTACCGCCTCGTTGGCGCCGCCGTGGGCTGGACCCCACAGCGAGGCGATACCGGCGGCGATGCAGGCGAAAGGATTGGCGCCGCTGGAACCTGCCAGTCGCACCGTCGAGGTCGAGGCATTTTGCTCGTGATCGGCGTGTAGCGTGAAAATCCGGTCCATAGCCCTGACCACTACCGGGTTGGGCACGTATTCCTCGCACGGCGTGGAGAACATCATATGCAGAAAGTTCGCCGCGTAGGAGAGTGAATTTTTCGGATAAGCGAAGGGCTGCCCGGTGTTGTATTTGTAGCTCATGGCCGCGATAGTCGGCACCTTGGCGAGCAGGCGGTGGGCGGAAATTTCGCGCTGATGAGGATCAGACACGTCGCTGGAATCCCGGTAAAAAGCGGACAGCGCTCCCACCACTCCCACCATCACCGCCATAGGGTGGGCATCGCGACGGAAGCCCTTGAAGAAGCTGGTCACCTGGTCGTGCACCATAGTGTGATGGCGGATGATGAAATCGAATTCCTGCTTCTGCTCCTTGGTGGGCAGCTCGCCGTAATAAAGCAGGTGGCAGACCTCGATGAAATCCGCGTGCTCGGCCAATTGCTCGATGGGGTAGCCACGGTAAAGCAGCATCCCTTCGTCGCCGTCGATGAAGGTGATTTTCGAGCTGCAGCTGCCCGTCGACATGAATCCCGGGTCGTAGGTGAACACCCCGTGTTTCCCCAGATTGCGGATATCGATTACATCCGGGCCGAGGGTGCCGGAAAGAAGCGGCAATTCGATTTCTGCGCCACCGTCGATTCTGAGATATGCCTTGCGTTCGCTCATGACTCGTATTTCCTTCGATCAATGTTTGGTTTTGGCAATGCTGTTCATTTAAGCAACCGTCCCATGTAGGTTGGGTTAGCAGCCTTATCGCGTAACCCAACAGACCCAAACATTCAAAGCCTATGTTTAAAGGGAAGCTTTAGGTTTGTTGGGTTACGGCGCTAAAAGCCGCGCCTAACCCAACCTACATATGATGCATCCTTTACGTAAACAGTATTGGGTTTCAAAGACACCGCTAACAACGCCGGCATCAGCTTCCGCGCAGTAACTGCAGCACCGTTTTTATTTCATCATCCCCACAGGTTCCGCTGTCCTGGATCAGTCCCCATAAATCCGGGTCGGAATAAGCCAGCAGATCCTTGAATGCTTCCACTTCCTGCGGCGTAAGCCGCTCGAAATTCTGATCCATAAATCGCGCCAGGACAATGTCGAGTTCCAGCATGCCGCGCCGGCAGTCCCAGCGGATACGGCTTGCGCCGTGATGGGTAATGGGTAATGGGTGAAGTGCAAACGCTTCCCCCTCTTCCTCAATTCCTCCCATTACCCATTCCTCATCACCCATCACCCGTTTTAAACAGTTCTCTTGACCAGCATTTCCTTGATCTTGCCTATCGCGCCGGTCGGGTTCAGTCCCTTTGGGCAGACATCCACACAATTCATAATACTGTGGCAGCGAAACAACCGGTAGGGATCCTCCAGGTTGTCCAGGCGCTCGTTGGTAGCTTGGTCGCGCGTGTCGGCGATAAATCGATAGGCCTGCAACAATCCGGCCGGGCCGACGAATTTATCCGGGTTCCACCAGAACGACGGGCAGGCAGTGGAGCAGCATGCGCACAGGATGCACTCGTACAGACCATCCAGCTTTTCCCTGTCTTCGGGTGATTGCAGACGCTCGATTTCCGGTTCCGGCTCGTTGTTGATGAGGTAGGGTTTGATCGAGCGGTATTGTTTGTAAAACTGGCTCAAATCCACTACCAGATCGCGAACCACCGGCAGGCCGGGCAACGGACGCAGTTCGATCGGCTGCTTGAGTTCGGACAGCGGCGTAACGCAGGCGAGCCCGTTGCGTCCATTGATATTCATGGCGTCCGAGCCGCACACCCCTTCGCGGCAGGAGCGGCGAACGCTCAGGGTTTCGTCCTGTGCCTTGAGCAGCAGGATGGCATCGAGCAGCATCATGTTGCCGGCATCGATATCCAGCTCATAGTCCTGCATGTGAGGTTTGGAATCGGTTTCCGGGTTATAGCGGTAAATCGAGAAACGCATTCACTTCTCCTGGTGATGGGTGACAGGTAGTGAGCAATGGGTGATGAGTGATGGAAAAATCCATCACCGTTTACCCATCACCCATTACTCAATACACCCTCGCCTTCGGCTTGAAAGGCTCAACCGTCAACGGTTTCAGCCGTACCGGCTTGTAATCCAGCCGGTGTCCTTCGCTGAAATACAGCGTATGCTTCAGCCAGTTATTATCGTCACGCTGAGGGTAGTCGTCGCGTGCATGGGCGCCACGGCTCTCCTGGCGCGCCGCTGCCGAAATCATCGTCGCCAGCGCTACCCCCATCAGGTTTTCCAATTCCAGCGCTTCGATCCGTCCGGTATTGTAGATCTTGCTGTGATCGCGTAGCGCCACATCCGGCAGGCGCGCAGCAATTTCCAGCATTTCCCTGACCCCCTCCTGCAGCACCTCTTCCTTGCGGAACACGCCGCAATGCCTTTGCATGGTCTTGCGCATCTGTTCGCGCAACTCGTCCACGGTAATGCCGTCGCGCTTGGCATCCCAGCGGCTCAGACGTGCCATGGTCAGATCCAGGGCGCCATCCGGCACGTGCCTGGGGAACGGGTTTTCCTTCAGGAACTCGATGACGTGGTTGCCGGCGGCGCGTCCGAACACGATCAGGTCGAGCAGTGAATTGCTGCCCAGACGGTTGGCGCCATGTACCGAAACGCAGGCGCATTCGCCGATGGCGTAAAGCCCGATCACGGCCTCCTCCGGGGCAGTACTGGTCGGCATCACCACCTGGCCCTGCAGATTGGTGGGAATGCCGCCCATCATGTAGTGCACCGTAGGCACCACGGGGATCGGCGCCTCGATTGGGTCGACATGGGCGAACTTGATGGAAAGATCGCGGATGCCCGGCAGGCGCTGCTGGATCACCTCCGGCCCGAGATGGTCGAGCTTCAGCTCGACGTAATCGCCGTCCTTGCCGCAGCCGCGCCCTTCGTGGATTTCCACTGCCATGGCGCGGGACACTACATCGCGGCTGGCAAGGTCCTTGGCGTTGGGCGCGTAGCGCTCCATGAAACGCTCACCATTCTTGTTGACCAGATAGCCGCCCTCGCCGCGCACCCCTTCCGTCACCAGCACACCGGCCCCGGCAATACCCGTCGGGTGGAACTGCCAGAATTCCATGTCCTCGAGCGGAATGCCGGCGCGCAGCGCCATCCCGAGGCCGTCGCCGGTATTGATCAGGGCATTGGTCGTGGCGCTGAAAATGCGCCCGGCGCCCCCGGTTGCCAGCAGCGTTGCGCGCGCCTCGATAAAGATCGGCTCGCCCGATTCAATCTCGAGCGCCACAGCACCCAAGGCATAGCCGTGACCATCCGTCACCAGATCGACTGCGAAATATTCTTCGAAAAAATGGGTCTTTGCAGCGATATTGCGCTGGTACAAGGTATGCAGCATGGCGTGGCCGGTGCGGTCGGCAGCGGCACAGGTGCGCATCACCGGCGCTCCGCCGTAATCCTGCGTCATTCCGCCGAACGGGCGCTGGTAGATTTTGCCATTCGGCAGGCGGTCGAACGGCATGCCGAAGTGCTCCAGCTCTATCACTGCCTCGTTGGCCTGTCGGCACATGAATTCGATGGCATCCTGGTCACCCAGATAATCCGAGCCCTTCACCGTGTCGTACATGTGCCAGTGCCAGTTGTCCTCGCTAACGTTGCCCAGGGACGCGGCAATGCCGCCCTGGGCTGAAACGGTATGGGAGCGGGTCGGGAATACCTTGGACACTACCGCCACCTTGAGATTGGCGTGGGACAGTTGCAGCGCCGCGCGCAGGCCCGCCCCGCCGCCGCCGATGATCAATGCATCAAAAGTACGCTTCTGAATCACGCTTGTTCCTCGCTGGAAAAATGGTGGAACATCGGCGGCAGGCGGTGATTCGCGGACGGGCGCATCCCCGCTTCGCGGGGCCCCTGCTTCCTGCTCACACCGCCCCGCCTCATGATCAATGCATCAAAAGTACGTTTGGCGATGGCCACTATCCGATACTCCATAAAATCTGCACCGACCATGCGGTACAACCGACCAACAAGAGTATGACCAGCGCCTCAGCTGTCAACCTGAGCACGGTGTGGTGCACATAATCCATCAAGATGTCCCTGACCCCAACCCAGGCGTGGAGGTAAAGGCTGAGCAGGAACAGCAGGCTGGCAAGGCGCATCCACTGGTTTTGAAACAGACCGCTCCATTCAGCGAACTGGAGCGGCTGATGGGTCAGCAGGAAGGCCGCCAAAAAGAGCGAGTAAAGCGCCATGACGACGCCCGTGATGCGCTGCATCAACCAGTCGCGCAGGCCGTAATGGGCTCCGCTGACGATGCGCTCTACCATAATAGCCACCCCCCTATCATCGCGGTCAGCGTCAGGCTGAAAGCCACGACCAGCCAGCTGTTCCGACGGGTCTTGTCCAGTTCCATGCCGAGGCCCATATCCATGGCGATGAAGCGCAAGCCGGCAAAAAAATGATGGGAATAGGCCCACAACAGGCCAAGCAACACCAGCTTGACCAGCGGACTTCCCAATCCCTGCCTCACCTTCTCGAAGTCTGCCGGGGACCCTAGCGTAAGCTGGAATACGGCAAGAAACAGGGGGATAGCGATAAACAGCAGCGCTCCGCTGACCCGGTGCAGGAAGGAAACGACACCCGGCAAGGGCAGCTTGATCTTGAACAGATTAAGATACTTGGGGCGTCGGTTTGCCATCGCTCGTCCCTATTCGACCGCGTTGGCCACTGCCTGCGGAATGCGGTCGATCAAGCGGGGATCGAACGGCTTGGGCAGGATGTATTCCCTGCCGAAAGCCATTTCCTTGGCATTGTAAGCCTTGAGCACCTCTTCCGGCACAGGCTCGCGCGCCAGCTCGGCCAGCGCTTTCACGGCGGCGATCAGCATTTTCTCGGTGATCTGTTTGGCGCGTGCGTCCAGCGCACCGCGGAAGATGAACGGGAATCCCAGCACGTTGTTGACCTGGTTGGGAAAATCGGAGCGCCCGGTGGCCATAATCAGGTCGTCGCGCGCCGCATGTGCTTCACTAGGCAGGATTTCAGGATCGGGATTGGCCATGGCAAACACGACCGGTCGGGGCGCCATGCTTTTTATCATCTCCTGGCTGACCAGGTTGGAACTGGAAACGCCAATGAACACATCCGCGCCATTCATGGCATCCGTCAGCGTGCGCAATGGGGTATCCCTGGCGAATTCCTGCTTGTAGGCATTCAGGTCGTTGCGTCCGGTGTGGATCACGCCCTTGCTGTCCACCAGCAGCATGTTTTCCTTTTTCGCGCCCATTGAAATCAACAGGCGCATTCCTGCCAGTCCGGCAGCGCCGGCGCCGAGACACACCAGCTTCACGTCCTCCAGCTTCTTGCCCTGTATTTCCAGCGCGTTGAGCAGGCCTGCGCAGATGATTACCGCGGTGCCGTGCTGGTCGTCGTGAAAAACCGGAATGTCCAGACGCTCCTTGAGCGCCTTCTCGATCACGAAGCAGTGCGGTGCGGCGATATCCTCCAGGTTGATGCCGCCGAAGGTCGGCGAAATGTTGACCACGGTTTCGATGAAGGACTCGATGCTGGGCGCGTTGACCTCGATATCGAACACGTCGATATTGGCAAAGCGCTTGAACAGGACGCCCTTCCCTTCCATCACCGGCTTGCTCGCCAGCGGCCCCAGATTGCCCAGGCCAAGAATGGCGGTGCCGTCGGTGATTACCGCGACCAGGTTGCCCTTGTTGGTGTAGCGGTAGGCGTTTTCCGGATTTTTGGCAATTTCGCGCACCGGCTCGGCCACGCCAGGGGTGTATGCCAGGGAGAGATCCAGCGCTGTGGCGCAGGGCTTGGAGGATTCGACCGAAATTTTTCCCGGCCGGGGAAACTCGTGATAATCGAGAGCCTGTTGATTCAAGGTGGTCATGTTTCTAGTCCTTAAGTTCAAAGTCCTGTGTGCTGAGTAACGTAGGATGGGTGGAGCATAGCGATACCCATCTTGAGCGGCCAATATGATGGGTATCGCCCCCCATCCTGCATTTATCCCAAGTCGTTCAGATAGCAGTGATGTTGTGTGTTGCAGCGGCTGATGCGCCATTCCACCGGCTGATCGCCGTAAGTATAGGCCACCCGGTCGATATCCAGCAGCGGCGCATTCGGCGGGATGCCGAGCAGGCTCGAAGCGGCTTCGTCCGCCGTGACGGCCCGGATACGCTCCTCGGCACGGATGATCCGGGTGCCGTAGCGGGATTCGTAAAGACTGTAGAGCGTACCCTGAAACTCGGTGATCAAAGTATCGTTGAGTCCCTTGAACAGGATGGCGGACAGGCAGATATCATCCAGAATCACCGCCTCTCCCGAAAACCGGAGCAGGCGGCGCACCATCATGACCGGCGCCCCGCGCTTCAGCCCGAGCCGCTCCGCGGCAGTGCTGTCGGCCTTGCCGCGCTCGCAATGAAGCACCTCGCTGACTGGGAATTCCTTCTTGCCGCTCAGCTCTACGATGCGCAGAAAACGGTACTGAGTATGCTCCTCGGTATGGGTGGCGACGAAGGTCCCCTTCCCCTGGCGCCGCACCAGAATGTTTTCCGCTGCGAGCTCGTCGATCGCCTTGCGCACCGTTCCCTGGCTGACCTTGAACCGGCTCGCCAGTTCCAGCTCGCTGGGAATCACCTCTCCCGGCCGCCATTCGCCTGCCACAAGGCTTTGCGTGATCAGAATCTTGATCTGCTCATAGAGCGGTCTGAATGTAGGAGTCGAATGCGATTTGGTCATGGTTTGCCCTTGTTTTCTAACCCTAGCACGATCAATAATAATTATCCACTATCTTATATAAGACATATTACATAAGCTAATTATTGACATATACTTTATTCGACCACATTATACCCATTCTTGGAATTTATGCTTTGTAAAACAACAGCGCTTCCCACAAAGAGGTAAGACATGACCGAGGTTCCATCTGCTGGTGCGCGCTTCCGCGCCGCCGTCGCTGCCGAAAAACCCCTGCAGGTAATCGGCGCAATCAATGCCTACCATGCCAAACTGGCAGAACATACGGGCTACAAGGCGCTCTATATCTCGGGCGGCGGCGTGGCGGCGGGTTCGCTCGGTTTGCCCGACCTCGGCATATCCACCCTCGACGACGTACTCACCGACGTGCGCCGCATTACCGACGCGACCAATCTGCCGGTTCTGGTGGATATCGATACCGGCTTCGGCGGCGCCTTCAACATCGCCCGCACCGTCAAATCGATGATCAAGTTTGGCGCGGGCGCCGTGCATATCGAGGACCAGGTCCTGGCCAAACGCTGCGGCCACCGTCCCGGCAAGGCGATAGTCTCCCAGGCGGAGATGGTGGATCGCATCAAGGCCGCTGTGGATGCCAGAACCGATCCAGCTTTTGTCATCATGGCCCGTACCGATGCCCTGGCGGTAGAAGGCTTGCAGTCCGCCATCGACCGCGCCTGTGCCTGCGTCGAGGCGGGTGCGGACATGGTCTTCCCGGAAGCGATCACCGAGCTTCACATGTACAAAAAATTCTCTGAAGTGGTAAAAGTGCCCGTGCTCGCCAATATCACCGAATTCGGCTCGACACCGCTCTATACTGTTGAAGAGTTGGCGGGCGCAGACGTTTCCCTAGTGCTCTATCCGCTATCCGCTTTCCGCGCCATGAACAAGGCCGCGCTGAACGTCTACGAGTCCATCCGCCGTGAAGGATCGCAGAAGAACGTGCTCGACCAGATGCAAACACGCATGGATCTGTACGAACACCTTGGTTACCATGAATACGAGCAAAAGTTGGATGAGCTGTTTTCTCAAGGAAAAAACAATTAACCGAAAAACCGCTTTTATCCACAGATGAACACGGATTAACACAGATAAAACAATGTGTTGTTGAAGATTTGCGATTCACCCTATAAGATGATTAAGATGAGAAATGTAACTCATTGATAATCTGTGTATATCTGTGTTAATCCGTGGCTGAACTGTTTTTTTATAGGATTAACATTTGGAGATTGACTAGTGAGTGAAGCTATCCCAACCCCGAAAAAGAAAAAATCGGTCGCCCTGTCCGGCGTAGTGGCCGGCACTACGGCAGTATGCACCGTCGGCCACAGCGGCAACGACCTGCACTACCGCGGCTACGACATCCTAGAGTTGGCGGAAATGTCCACTTTCGAGGAAGTGGCTTACCTGCTGGTTCACGGCGCACTGCCCTCCCGATCCGAGCTTGACGGCTACAAGCACAAGCTGAAGTCGCTGCGCGGCCTGCCTGGGCCATTGAAAACCGTGCTCGAACAAATCCCCTCCTCTGCGCACCCGATGGACGTCATGCGCACCGGCTGCTCGATGCTGGGCATCCTGCTACCCGAAAACACCGACCGCAATATCGAGGGGGCGCAAGACATCGCGGACAGGCTGGTCGCCTCATTCGGCTCGATGCTGCTGTACTGGTACCACTATTCGCGCAACGGGAATCGCATCGAAGTGGAAACGGACGACGACACCGTGGCCGGCCATTTCCTCCATCTCCTGCACGGCAAGACGCCTTCCGACCTCCACAGCAGGGCGCTGGACATATCGCTGATCCTCTATGCCGAGCACGAGTTCAATGCCTCCACCTTCACCGCCCGGGTGATTGCCGGCACGCTGTCCGATATCCACTCCTGCATCACCGGCGCAATAGGCGCGCTCAGAGGCCCGAAGCACGGCGGCGCCAATGAAGCGGCGATGGAGATCATCCAGCGCTACCGCAGTCCTGACGAGGCGGAAGCCGACATCCGTAGCCGCATCGCGCGCAAGGAAATCATCATCGGCTTCGGCCATCCGGTCTACACCATTGGCGATCCGCGCAACATAGCGATCAAGACCGTGTCGCGCCTGTTATGCGAGGACGGCAGCAACATGAACCTGTTCGACATCTCCGACCGTATCGAATCGGTGATGTGGGAAACCAAGAAGATGTTCCCCAACCTCGACTGGTATTCGGCCTCCAGCTATCACATGATGGGCGTGCCGACCGAGATGTTCACCCCCCTGTTCGTGATCGCCCGCACCACCGGCTGGGCGGCGCACGTGATCGAGCAGCGCATCGACAACAAGATCATCCGACCGAATGCCGAGTATGTCGGGCCGGAGAACCGCCCTTACATGCCTATCGAGAAAAGGGCTTAAATTCGTAACCACGAATGTTCACGAATCATTCGTGGCAATTCGTGAACATTCGTGTGAATTCGTGGTTAATCTGATTTTCTGTAAATTTATTAAGGAAACTGCATGTCCGCCCACACTTCCAACGTCCGCCCCGAACCCGATCAGGTTTTGGTGGATATTGCTGACTACGTCTGCGATTACGAAATCAAATCCGCGGAAGCTTACGATACCGCCCGCTACTGTTTGATGGACACCCTGGGCTGCGGCCTGGAGGCACTTTCCTATCCGGCCTGCACCAAGCTGCTCGGGCCGATCGTGCCCGACACGGTGGTACTCAACGGCGCCAGGGTGCCCGGGACGCAATTCCAGCTGGACCCGGTCAAAGCCGCGTTCGATATCGGTGCCATGGTACGCTGGCTGGACTTCAACGACACCTGGCTTGCCGCCGAATGGGGCCACCCTTCCGACAACTTGGGCGGCATCCTCGCCACCGCCGATTGGCTGTCTCGCACCCGCGTGGCGCACGGCAAACCCGCGCTGACCATGAAGAATGTGCTGACCGCCATGATCAAGGCGCATGAAATCCAGGGCGTGCTGGCGCTGGAAAACAGCTTCAACCGTGTCGGGCTGGATCACGTGATCCTGGTGAAAATCGCCTCCACCGCCGTCGTCACGAAGCTTCTGGGCGGCTCGCGGGATGAGATCATCGACGCCGTGTCAAACGCCTGGATCGATGGACAAGCCCTGCGCACCTATCGCCACTCGCCCAACACCGGCCCGCGGAAATCCTGGGCGGCAGGTGACGCCACCAGCCGCGCAGTACGCCTGGCGCTGATGACGCTCAAAGGCGAAATGGGCTACCCCTCTGCCCTTACTGCCAAGACCTGGGGTTTCTACGACGTCCTATTCAAGGGCAATGCCTTCAAGTTCCAGCGCCCCTACGGCTCTTACGTGATGGAGCAGATTCTGTTCAAGATTTCCTTCCCCGCCGAGTTCCATTCCCAGACCGCGGTGGAAGCCGCCTTCCAGCTTCATGCCAAGGCGGGTGACCGGCTGGACACGCTGGAGAAGATCGCACAGATCGACAAGATCGTCATCACCACCCACGAATCAGCGATCCGCATCATCGACAAGAAGGGCCCGCTGCACAATCCGGCCGACCGCGACCACTGCATCCAGTACATGGCCGCCGTTGGCCTCCTGAAAGGCCATCTCACCGCCGCCGATTACGAGGACGCAGCTGCTGCCGACCCGCGCATCGACGCCCTGCGCGACAAGATGGAATGTGTCGAAAATCCTCAATACACCAGGGATTATCTCGACCCCGAAAAGCGCTCCATCGCCAACGCCCTGCAAATCTTCTTCAGGGACGGCACCCAGTCCGAAAACATCGCGGTCGAATACCCGATCGGCCATCGCCGCCGCCGCGCGGAAGGCATCCCCGAGCTGGTCAAGAAATTCAGGGTGAACCTGGCGCGGAGATTCCCTGCCAAGCAGTCGAATGCGATCCTTGGGTTGTGCATGGATACAAAACGCCTTGAAGCAACGACGGTGAACGAATTTATGGACATGCTGGCAATCTAGGGAAGCGCTGATTTGTTCGCTCCGTTCGGGCTGAGCCGTGAGCTTGTCGAACGGTCGAAGCCATTTCTAACATTATGATTTACATAGAATGCCCTTCGACGGGCTCGGGGCGAACGGATTTAATCAGCGTTTTCCTCGCAGCGTGAAACCGCGCTCATTGCCAACAACCGCACAACCCGAACCTGCCTAGCCATCCCAGGCGCTCCCAGAACGTTTGACTATAATGACTATAGGCAAGCCGGAACAGCAGGAGGCGTCATGAAGGCATTGATCATCAGCGCAGACCATTTCGAGGATACCGAACTTCTGGTGCCCTACTACCGCCTGAAGGAAGAAGGCTTTGAGGTGGATATCGCCTCCATTTCCAGGGGAAAAATAAACGGCAAGCACGGCTACGAAGTCAGTGTAGACAAGGCACTGCGCGACGTTCATGCCAAAGACTACGACATTCTCGTTCTTCCGGGCGGCAAGGCGCCCGCGGCACTGCGCAAGGAACAGGCCGCACTGGAAATAGTGAAGGATTTTTTTCGCAGCAACAAGCCGGTCGCAGCCATCTGCCACGGTCCGCAACTATTGGTCACGGCGGGCGTCCTCATGGGGCGACGCGCCACCTGCTACCATTCTGTCGCCGAAGAACTGAAAGAAGCCGGCGCCCTGTACGAAGACAGCGAAGTGGTGGTGGACGGCAACCTGGTCACGTCCCGCCAGCCCTCAGACCTGCCCGCTTTCATGCGGGAAACCATCGGGATGGCGTCAAAAACCGTGCGTTGAGCCCGTCCCTGCACAATGTATAATGTATCCCGACACGACAACCAAGGAGAACAAAATGAAAACCCGATTCGCCGGTTTCCAACCCATCCGGCCTGACCGTCATATTTGGGGGCAGGAGTATCGGCATGACGCCTACAAAGCCAAGCACAAGCTGCCCGAACCCACGGCTTGCCCGGTCTGCGGTGCCGTATATCATGAAGGACGCTGGCAATGGGCGCCCAGACCGGATCAGGCCCACGAGGAAATGTGTCCGGCCTGCCATCGCATCCATGACGAGTTCCCGGCTGGATTTGTGACCGTGGGCGGGCAGTTCTTCAAGGAACACCGGGAGGAATTGCTGCACCTGGTGAAGAACGAGGAAGCAAAGGCCAAGGCAGAGCATCCCATGGAGCGGATCGTCAAGATCGAAGACCAGGATGACGGTGCCCTGGTCACCACCACCGGAATCCATCTCGCCCGCGGCATCGGCGAAGCGCTGCATCACGCTTACAAGGGCGAACTGGAATTTCACTACAACGAACAGGAAAACCTGCTGCGCGTAGTGTGGGAGCGCTAAACGCACTGTTTTCCAAATGCATGGCCAACTCGCATTACAGATGGATATGGGGAAGCTCTTGCTTGCCTGTATCCACCCCGTTTTTATCACATTAAACCGGCAGATTACGCAGATTTAATTTCCCGTCAAAACCCGCTAGAAGTCTCGCTCTCCACTTGATCTGAGCAATAAGTTACCGATAGGCAAATTGACACCATGCGCCCCCTTACGCTTAGATGGGTGCGACCTCGTTACCCGCACTCGGAATAATCCTGTCGGGAACGCATGGTGCGTTTAATTTTCTGCAAAGGAGAACTCTCATGTTCAGCAAAAACAAAATCCTCATAGCCATCAGCGCCGCATTCCTATTGAGTAGTGCCGGCCTGCACGCAGCCGATGCAACCGCTACGACTACTGGTACAACTGCCGGCACCACTACCACCGGCACGACTGCCGGCACCACCACTGCTGGTACGACTACCGGTGCCACCACTGGCACGATCACAATCACGACGACCCAACAACCGGCAAGCCAGGCACTTACCAGCATCAACAAAAATCTGGAAAAGAACCCGGATAATGCCGGCCTGAAAAACGCCAGAAGCCGCCTGGAACGCAACCAGGAGCGCCGTGAAGCGAAGGAAACCGAGCGCGTCGAGAAACGTATTGAAAAAATGGAGCGCGTAGAAAAAGTTGCGCGCCCTGAGAAGATCGAGCGCCCTGAGAAAGTTGAGCGTCCCGAAAAAGTAGAGCGTCCCGAAAAAGTAGAACGTCCCGAAAAAGTAGAACGTTCAAGCCGTTCCTAACATTTCCTACACTATCGGATATTTTCATGATCAGCAAAATGCGTAAAACCTTAACCGCGAGCGCGATTGCCGCCTTGGCCGCATTTTACGGCCAGGCGGCCAGCGCCGCGGAAGCGGGTGATTTCAGCTTCACCACCGGCCTTGACTATAGTTCAGGCAAGTACGGTGGAACCCAATCGACCGACATCCTCTACATCCCGTTTATCGGCAAATACGAAACAGGCCCCTGGTCATTCAAGCTGACAGTACCGTACATTCGCGTCACCGGCCCAGGCGGTGTGGTAAAGGATATCGGCGCGGTCAAGGCGGCCGGTACCGAGCGTACCACCGAGTCCGGGTTGGGTGACGTGGTTGCCGCAGCCACATACAACATTTACGGCAGCACTGGCGCCAACCCGTTGTTGATCGACCTGACCGGCAAGGTCAAGTTCGGCACTGCCGATGAAAACAAAGGGCTGGGAACCGGCGAGAACGATTACGCAATCCAGGCCGATGCCTACAAAACCATCGACCAATTCACCGCCTTCGGTACCGTAGGCTACAAGGTATTCGGCGAGCCCGTGGGTATCAGCCTGGATAATGTTTTCTACGGCTCGTTGGGCGGAAGTTACAAGTTCAACCCACAAACGAGTGCCGGCCTGATCCTGGATCTGCGCCAGAAGGCAACAGCAGCCGGCGCACCGCAAAAGGAACTGACTGCTTTCGTCAGCCATAAAATCGACAAAACCTGGAAAGCTCAGGGCTACGTCCTACAAGGTTTTGCCGATGGCAGCCCGGACTGGGGTGGTGGCGCGATGGTCTCGTACGCCTTCTAGTTCAATAACCCTAGAAAAAGCAGTTCAGCCACGGATTAACACAGATTATCAATGAATTACCTTTCTCAATCTTGCACACCTTTTTGGTGAATGGCAAATCTGCCACAACACATTGTTTTATCTCTGTTAATCCGTGTTAATCTGTGGCTGGCTGTGGTTTTTAGGATAACAACGAAGCTTAATCAACCGCATACAGAAGCTGCGTTATGCTTTAACTTCAATGCGGTTGATTACCTTGTCCACGGCGAATAGGTACCAGGCGTCGAGTTCGGCCATTTTTTTCTCCTCCTCGTCGCCAACGAGCCCCTCCAGGGTCACCACGCAGTTGCTGACGCTGGCGCGGATCTGGTCGGCGTGAACCAGGGGGTCTTTCTCCAGTACCAGTCGCAAGGCGTCGGCGACTTCATCATCACTGTCTTCCTCTGGCGGCATCACTTCCAGGCCGTTGACCACATCGCGGCAGCCGGGCGTCCACCATGCCAGCACTCCGGCCAGGCGCTTGTGAGACAGGCTGAGCACTTCGCCGTCCAGGGTGATCACCCCATTTTCCACGGATGCCACTATCGTTCCCGCCGGCTCCACGCCCGCATTCCTGAGTGTTTCCACCCGCTCCTTCTGCCAGACTTTCACGGTAGCATTGAATAAGTTCGGCTCCTGTAACAGGAAACTGCACACGGCATCGCGAATATCGCCATCTTCCCTGCGTTCCGAGGGGATAACCCGCAAGCGGTCTATCACACCCCTGACGCCGTCTTCCGCTCCACCCAGCTCCAGGGCGAGTTTCTTCGCTGCAATGTCCTGCACCTCGCCTTCCAGCGTCAGCACGCCGTTGTCGAATTCCATGGCGATGGGGTGATGGTGCAGATTAATGCGGTGCTCCCGTTCGAAGGCCGCCCGAATTTGCTTCAAAACCGCATCGCTAGAATCCATAGTCCTGTCTCCTGATTTTTTGCCGGCCCCGGAATGGCAGAAACCGCGCCGTGCTCGAAAGAAAAGTTTATCCAGTATAGGCAATCCGCCAGTTGTAGCATCGGTCAGCCCACCGCTTCTCTCAGCGTGATCAGCCGCAGCAACGGATGACCCGCCGGATCGAAGACCTCGACCTGCCGCGCATCAAGGGACGAGCGGGTGACCGGTACGCGCAGACTGAATTCGGCAGGCAGGTCACCGCGAACAACCTGGTCTTTTTCTGCCTGCCCTAACAGCTCGGTGAAGTTGAGTACCATCAGGCCTGGCTCCGGAATGCCCAACAGGATCGTGGCCAGCGGCGACATGCCGATAATCCTCCAGGCCGGATCGGTGATTACCACCGCACCGGGGAGTTGGTGGATAATTCCATTCATGCCGAGCTTCGCCAAGGCAAGGCTGGACTGAATTCGCGCCAGCAGCTCCTTCTTGTTGAACGGCTTGCTGATAAAATCGGTCGCGCCGGCTTCGATGCCCCTGATACGCTCCTCCGCCAAGGACAGGGCCGTAACCATGATCACCGGCAAGGCCGCGAATTCCGGGTCATGCCTAATCTCCCGGCATACCTCGTAACCCGTCATGCCCGGCATACGCACGTCCAGCACCATGGCGTCGGGTTTTTCCCGCCGCAGCGTTTCCAGCGCCTCGGGTCCGCTGCCAGCCTCCAGCACCCGGTAGCCGGCATCCTTCAGGATCAGGCGCAGCAACTTCACATTGGGCGGTGCATCGTCCACAACCAGAATCGTCGCACCGGCGGTAAAAACCTCGTCAAGCATGGCCGGTTCTCCTTCCTTCCCGAAGAAAGCGCTCCACCACTTCGGGCAACTTCCGGGTATCGAGCGGCTTGCTCAGATAGCCGTCGAAACCTGCCGCCAGAAAGCGGCTTTCATCGTCTTTCATGGCCTGGGCAGTAATCGCCACCGCCGGCACTTCATCGAATGTCGGGTCTGCCCGGATGGCGCGTATCACGTCCAGGCCACTGCCTTCGCCGAGGCGGATGTCGAGCAGGAGCAGGTCCGGCTTTACGCCCTTAAGCATTTCCAATGCCTGTTCGACACTATTCGCTTCCTGAATGAGATAACGCTTGCCACTGAGAACAACGCGAACCAGCTTGCGGTTGGTTTCATCGTCCTCGACCAGCAATATGGTCTTGGGTTGTTCTTCCATGCCGTCTCCCTCAGCTTTCTCCGCCGGGCAGCTTATCCCTCATGAAAAGCAGGGTGATTGCAGCCAGCAACCGCTCTTCGATAAGCTCGTTATCCTGCATCAGGACAAACTCGATGCCGCCCCCGGTTCGCGCGCGCTCCTCGGGGGTGAAGGCGAAAGGGGTCAAGGCCAGAACCGGGATATTGGCAGTCTCGGGCGTCGCCTTGAGGCCTTCCATCAGAGCAAAGCTATCCATCCCACCGGCCAGCAGATTGGTCACCACCAGATCGGGATGCGCGCATCTGGCGAGGCTGGCCGCCTCCTCTGCACCCAGCGCCTGAATCACCTCGTAACTTTCCTGAGCAAGGATCATGGCGAGCAGATTCAGCTCGTCAGGATCGGAGTGCACCACCATCACCTTGTGACAGGCCACGTTCTCGCCCTCGCGGTGAACGCATCGCCTCAAGGCATGGAGCAATTCGGCGCGTTCCACGGGCTTGACCAGGTATTCCGAAGCACCCAGCCGGAATCCGAATGACTGCCTGTCCAATACCGAAACGATGACCACCGGGATATCGCGGGTGCGCGGGGAAGCCTTCAGCTCGGACAACACCTCCCAGCCGTCAAGGCCCGGAAGCAGGAGATCCAGGGTGATCGCCAGCGGGTGGCACTGGCCGGCCAGCTCCAGCGCACTGACACCATTGTCAGTGACCAGCACATCGTAACCCGCCTGGGTGAGATAAAGCGTCAGGAGTTTTGCCGCCTGCGGGTTGTCTTCCACCACCAGAATGGTGTTGCCGGGATCAGGACGCAGCCCGGTTTCAGAACTGGTGCTCGCACCTTCCATTTCGGTTCATCCCCCCTGATCCTGGACCATAGCACTATCCGTTTTCTGTGAATTCAGCGGCTGCAGGGGCAGCGACACGTGAAAAGTACTGCCCTCGCCGAACTTGCTGTCCAGCCAGATGCGCCCGCCGTGTGCCTCCACCAATCTCTTGGAGAGCGCCAGCCCCAGCCCGGTTCCTTCGTGGCGCCTGGCATGAGAGTCATCCACCTGACTGAATTCGACAAAAATCCGGTCCATGTCCTCCGTGCGCATGCCGATACCGGTATCGGCTACAGCCACGTGCAACTGACTGCCCTCAATCGAACCTGAAATGACCACCCCGCCGCTGTCGGTGAACTTCACCGCGTTGGACAGCAGATTGAACAATATCTGCTTGAAGCGGATCTGGTCGGCGGTGATCAACCCAAGATCGGGCGGCAGGTTCACCTGGATGGAGAGCCCTTTCTTCTCGGCTGCACCACGCAGGGCGGTGACCGTCTCCCGCACCGTCTGCGCGATGGGAAAAGTCTCGTAGAAGAGCTCGAGGCGCCCGGCTTCCACCTTGGCGAGATCCAGCACATCGTTGATCAGCCGCAACAGCAGTTGGCCGGCATTGTGGATATCGCCCAGGTATTCCACCTGGTCGGCGTTGAGCGGCCCTGGAATCAGGTCCTGGAGCACCTCGGTGAAGCCGATGATGGCGTTGAGCGGCGTCCTGAACTCGTGCGACATGTTGGCCAGGAACTGGCTTTTGGCGGCGCTGGCCGCCTCGATCTGCAGGTTGAGTGCCTGCAGCCTCTCCATGGTGTCTGAATAGTGGATCATGTAGCTCTGGATGCCCAGTTGCATGTCCAGGTTCATGATCTTGTCCAGGGCGAGAATATGGTCCACCACCGCCTTCGCGTCATCCGGATAGCGCTCCAGGATCATCGGGTAGAGGATGCGGTGGTAAAGCTGGAATGCGCCGATGAACCAGTGGGGCTCGACATGAATGGCGTTGTGGATGTAACCGATGCGCCAGCGACGGTCGAAATAAGCGGCGTTGTAAGGGCCCTGCACAGCCTGCATCAGGTAGGCTTTTTGCGCTTCGCCCAGGCGGAGGATCATTTCCTCGTCCTTGAACACCTTGCGAGTCGCCTCGAAGGAAAGCATGTGCTCGTAAAAGCGCTTGGCAATTTCATTCAGCCGCTCCTGGAACAACGACTCCAGGTCATGCAGCAGTTCAACGTCCCGCTCGCTGAACATCAGGAACGCCAGCTGCTCCCCGCGGGAAGCCTCGTCGAAAACGGGTGGAATCAAGTCTCCATAGGGTTGTTCCGACATGCCATCACCTCCAGTCCGTACCGGCCACGACGGGGTGCGGCCGCGACTCATGGCCGCTCAGCACCTGCGCCTTCTCGATATAATCCAGCACCGCCGCCACCAGCGTCGCATGGCTCCAGGTCAGGGGAGAGACCGAAATAAAATCGCCGCTTTCCGGGTGCACCTGCTCCGGCAGAACCCCGGACGGAAGCGCCCGTTCGGCGGCCCACATGAGCAGGGGCAGTGCCTGCTCCAGAGCCTTGCGGTTACGGGCCGCCGCGATGCGGTACTGGGCAAGCCACAGGGTGCAGACCAGCCACGGATTACCCGGCACGCCTTCGCGGTCCAGCGCCCGCTGATAGCTGTCGCCCTCATAGCGTGCCAGGCCGCCGCTGCCCGCCTTTACCCAAAGCCGCTCCTCCACCGCCTGGACGGTTCGCACCACCCGTTCGTCCAGGGGATCGTAGCCGCCGAAAATAACCAGCCCGAGAAGGCTCGAGTCGACCGTCGTATCCCTGGTCTGAACACCGTCATCTAACAGGATGCCGCGCGCAAAGCGGCCTTCACGCTGGCAGTAGAGATGCTGGTCGAGAGCGGCCTTGACCTCCATGGCGCCGGTCATATAGGCATTCACCCGCTCATCATCCTGGAACAGGGTTGCCAGGTTGGCGGCCGCTTTCAGGCCACCGATCACGGTCGCCGTGGTGAAGGTAAAAATACCCCGCCGTTCTTCCCACAAGTCATAGGAAGGCAGTGGCAAGTTGGTCTTGTCGTCGCGAAAACCCAGCAGGAAATCGGCGGCCCGCTCCACGAAAGGGCTGTAAATGGGGCGGATCGCCTCGATATCGCGATGAACCCGGTAATGGCTCCAGATCGCCCAGATCACCAGGGCGGTTTCATCCTCCTGGATCGGCAACAGCATTTCCCCGTCCTGCAGCCAGGGCTGCCAGGAACTGCCCACCGAACCGTCCGGGTTGTACTTGTGCATGAGGAAACCGGTCTCGGCCAGAATGCTGGCGGAGTAATTGTAGTTGACCGCTTTTTGCGTACAAAATTCCAAAAACCGCCGGCTCATCCTCCCATACCCGGCGCGGTCCAGTGCCTCGGAAACAATGGCGCCGTCCCGCGGCCAGACATAGCTGTAGGTATCCTGGTTGAACTGGCGGATATCGGTGTCGTTGGCCGCAATCACCGCCCCGCCCCGGTCGATCTGGGTGCGCAGGATCAGCAGGCTGCGCCGGTAGCGCTCCACCAGCAGCGTGGGCAGGCCGTAATAATCCTTTTCCCCGGCCAGGATCCAGCGCCGCCAGTAGTCGATGTTGCGCTCGATCAGTCGGTCCGGCCCGATCTGGGTCACCAGCCGATGCAGCTCTTCGACTTCGCGGTAGTTTTCCCCCACCGCCATCCAGTAGTGGCAGACCGCTTCCTGGCCGGCGGCGATCGAGAGATGGATGCCAATCACCGAATCCACCGAACCTTGGGCAATAGGGTTGCCGCCCAGAATGCCGTTTTCCGCATCGCGCCAGGTACCCTCCAGCCCCCGGTGCCGCTTGGTTCCGGTGGCGAAATGGGTCACCCCCAGCGTGGTCTCCGTCGCGCAGCTCATCAGGAAATAGCGCGGCCCCTTGTAGTGGATCAGGCAGGCGTTCTTGGGGTCGAAAAAAACCGTGTCGCCGATTTCGTTTTCCATCGCATTGAGATCGGTATGGAAGAAAATCCGCGGCGCCAACGGGCGCGAAGACAGATTCTGCACCCGCACTCGCCGCACCAGGATGTTCTTTTCATAATCGATGGCATCGTTGAAATAAAGCCGTAGCGGCAGGCGTGCATGGGATGCGGTGACCGCGGTGACCAGCGCGTCGGACACGTAATCGCGCTGAAGAACCCAGCTATCGCGGTTGAGCCAGGAAAACTCCCCCTCCAGCCACACGCCGAACCGCCAGGGATAACCGAGCGCATGGTTTTCCTTGCCGACGCGCGGATAGTAGAAATCGCGAATCTGGTAATCGAAATCGAAAGCGGCAAGCAATGTACCGTTGCCGATAGGCAGGTCGCGCGGCATGGGTATCACCCAAGGGTTTGATGACTTTTTAATATAGATCAAATGAAACAGATTGGCCGTCAGAGCGGACTTGATTCCGACAAGCGTAAACTCAGGGTGTGTTGCAAATTGCCAGGGCGCAAGCGAACCGGCTATTGCGTCTTATCTGCTTGTGGGAGGCCCGTAATAAATCTATGATGCTGGAATGGTTTTAACGGGAATGTATCCGTAGCCCCCCGTGTTACTTGGACGGGTAGCGCATGTAAACCCCATGTCTGGGATGTGCCACAACCGGTTACTTCAAAAACCACAAAATTGCGGGCCCCTCTTTAATCATGACAACGCCCATTTTCATCGACAGTTGCGCTTGGAACTACCTATTCGTCCATCATATTGATCTAGCGGTAGAGTTGCCGCGCGAAGAGTTCGCGCTTGCTGTCACCAGCGAAGTGAAAATTGAAATCGAAAGTATTCCGGATGGCAAAGATAAGTGCCCCTTAAAGATTTATATCGCGAATAGTTTCGCGGCAAACAAAGTTCAAATAACATATGTGTTCGGGTTTGCAACTCACGAGCCCGACGGTAGCCTATCAAAAATCCAAACGAACGGCGGTTTCGGTCAAGGCACCTTTCAATCTAAGAAGGATAGAGCATGGTATGCGTCGGAGGCTGTAAAGCAACTTTTGATCAAGAATAAAAAGAAAAAATCTGGGTTAGGTCCGAATCAAGCCGACGCTTCAATGGCCATACGATCGCTTGATCCAAATTCCATTGTTCTAACCAATGAAAATAAGACGCAAATAAATAAACAATCCGGGCTCCTTCAGATGACGGCTAAACAAGGTGGGCGAATTGTATTTTTGCGTGACGAGGTTGAGCCGAGCGGTCTTTCGTTAGGGGATTATCTAAGAACAATGCTTCGAAGATTCCCAACGGGCACTATCAACTAATCCAGAGCATCTATGGAGGGAGTATGTTCTCAGCAATGCTTAACCTGCTTAAACGAAAAGAGCATCCCAAAGGATACCCAAAATATAGCGCTAAAGAGTTTGAGAAGTTTTTTGCGCTAGACAAAGAACAATCCAAAAAATTGGAGAGTGACTATCTATTGCTTCTTCAATTTGACAATAAATCTGATTTTTCTGAGCTGGCATTTGGTGCGGGACGTGATCTTTTTAAATTGTCTACCTCGCTTGCCAGTCGGTATGGCGTTCCGAAAACACGTGCCGGTGCTGTTGCTCATTTTTTTGCAAATATCACCACAACGCGGAATGATCAAATCAGCAAGCAGAAACTTGGCATTTCGACATGTATTTGGAAAACAAGTGTTTGTGGGATGCGAAAAAACGACCCAAATATTTCGCACGTTTCTCTGTCCGGGCAGGCATATAACGTCAATACTGGTCTGCTTGTGGACGGTAATTACTTACTGCCTGGCGTGGCATTGGGATGTACATGCAACGGGCGATCAGTTATTCCCGGATTTGATGACTGAGCAAGGCGTTGGTTAGGGTAACGAAATAACCTCTTCCCAGTGCCCAGATTTGTCCGAACCGGCGAGCCGGCGAGCCGGCAACGTCATATTCCCCTAGGGCTTGGCCGCATCCAACCGCGGTGCGTCTTTCTTCTTCGCCTCAGGCTGCGCACGTGCCGCCGGCTTCGGCTCTTCCAGCACCTGGAAAAAAATCTCGTCGCGCTTGACCATGCCCAGTTCGCTGCGGGCGCGCTCCTCGATGGCGTCGTAGCCTTGCTTGAGGTCGCGCACTTCGGCATCGAGAGAGGCGTTGCGCGCTCTCAGTTTCTGGTTGACTTCCTTCTGTTGCGTGGCTGCATGGTCGACCTCCCATACCCGCAGCCAACTGCCCTTCCCCAGCCACAAGGGATATTGAAGCGCGGCAATCAGTGCGACGAAGATCAGGGTCAGCCAGCGCATGTCAGCTTAGTTGGTAAAAAGCCTCTCGCCCCGCGTAGTTCGCCGCGTCGCCCAGTTCTTCCTCGATCCGCAGCAGCTGGTTGTACTTGGCGATGCGTTCGGAACGGCTGAGCGAGCCGGTTTTGATTTGCATGGCATTGGTGGCCACGGCGATATCGGCGATGGTGGTGTCTTCGGTTTCGCCCGAACGGTGCGAAATCACCGAGGTGTAACCGGCTTGCTTGGCCATTTCGATGGCGGCGAAGGTTTCGGTCAGCGTTCCGATCTGGTTGACCTTGATCAGAATGGAATTGGCGACGCCTTTGCGGATGCCTTCGCGCAGGATTTTGGTGTTGGTCACGAACAGGTCGTCCCCCACCAGCTGGATCGATTTGCCCAGACGGTCGGTCAGGAGTTTCCAACCGTCCCAGTCGAATTCGCTCATGCCGTCTTCGATGCTGAGGATCGGGTATTTGTCGGTCCAGGCGGCGAGGTAATCGGTAAACTGGGCAGAGCTCAGTTCCAGGTTGTCGGCCTTGAGGATGTATTTGCCGTCCTTGTAGAACTCGGAGCTGGCGCAATCCAGGCCGATCACCACGTCGGAGCCCGGCAGGTAGCCTGCCGTTTCAATGGCTTCCATGATCAGTTGCAGCGCTTCCTCGTTGGAGGAAAGCTGGGGGGCGAAGCCGCCCTCGTCGCCCACGGTCGTGGCCAGGCCGCGCTTGGCCAGGATGCTTTTCAGGGTGTGGAAAATTTCGGCGCCGCAGCGGATCGCTTCGCGGAAATTGGCGCTACCCACCGGGATGATCATGAATTCCTGTATGTCCGAGCTGTTGCTGGCATGCGCGCCGCCGTTGATGATGTTCATCATCGGCACGGGCAAATTCTTGGGCCCGGCACCGCCCAGATAGCGATAAAGCGGCAGGCCGGATTCCTCAGCGGCGGCCTTCGCCACAGCCAGCGACACGGAGAGCAGCGCATTGGCACCCAACCGGCTCTTGTTGTCGGTGCCGTCCAGTTCGATCAGGGTACGGTCGATAAAAGTTTGCTCTTCGGCATCCAGGCCGATGATCGCTTCGCAGATTTCGGTGTTCACGTTTTCGACGGCCTTCAGCACGCCCTTGCCGAAATAGCGCTGCTTGTCGCCATCACGCAATTCAACCGCTTCCTTGCTCCCGGTGGAGGCACCGGAAGGTACTGCAGCCCGCCCGATGATGCCGGACTCGAGCAGTACGTCGGTTTCTATGGTCGGGTTACCGCGGGAATCCAGAATCTCTCGAGCGATCACGTCTACAATTGCACTCATTTCTTTTCCTTATTTTTAGCTCACAGCTTATTAAATTTATTAAAAATCGTAAAAAATGAAACATTTTGTTTGGCGCTTAACCGCTGTCATGTAGGTTGGGTTAGGCGCGGCTTTTTGCGTCGTAACCCAACAAACCCAATCTTCACCAAAAGTAGGCGCCTCTAGGCGACACCGACGGATGGGCTGCACACACCAACACCGACGTTTAGGAGGATGATTGGGTTTGTTGGGTTACGCGATAAAGCCGCTAACCCAACCTACATGACTAGCTCTCCCCCTACATAACATAATAACTATGCTGGGTTTCAGCATTCCTGCTCGGCGAATCCTTGTTTCTTTACCAGCGCATCCAATTGTTTCAGGGTTTCGAGCAGGCCGCGAATTTTGTCCAGAGGCCAGGCATTCGGTCCGTCGGACAATGCCAGGTCGGGATTGGGATGGGTTTCCATGAACAGGCCGGAAATTCCGCTGGCGACCGCTGCCCTGGCCAGTACCGGCACAAACTCGCGCTGTCCGCCGCTTTTGTCGCCCTGCCCGCCGGGAAGCTGCACCGAATGAGTCGCGTCGAACACGACCGGGCAACCGGTTTCGCGCATGACCATCAGGGAGCGCATGTCGGAAACCAGGTTGTTGTAGCCGAACGATACGCCGCGCTCGCAAACCATGATGTTGTCCTGGCCGCTCGCCTCCCGAGCTTTTTCGACGACGTTTTTCATGTCCCAGGGGGCGAGGAACTGCCCCTTTTTGATGTTGACCGGCTTGCCCGCGCTTGCTGCCGCATGGATGAAGTCGGTCTGGCGGCACAGGAAGGCGGGGGTTTGCAGCACATCCACCACCGCCGCAACCGGCGCGATCTCCTCGATGGCATGCACGTCGGTCAGGACGGGCACTTTGATCTGGCGTTTTACCTCATCCAGGATATTAAGACCATCATCCATCCCTTTGCCGCGAAAGGATTTTGATGAACTTCTGTTGGCCTTGTCGTAGGAGGATTTATAGATGAAATTGATGCCCAAGTCAGCGCAAATCTCTTTCAGCGCACCGGCGGTATCCAGCGCCATCTGTCTGGATTCGATCACGCAGGGGCCGGCGATCAGGAATAGGGGCTGATCCAGACCGACTTCAAAACCGCAGAGCTTCATTTTACTTCCTTCTGTGTGCCGCCCAAGGCATTCAGGGCATGCTGCCGTACCGCCGCTTCCACGTAGGACTTGAACAGCGGATGACCATCGCGCGGGGTGGAAGTGAATTCAGGATGGAACTGGCAGGCGACGAACCAGGGGTGGTCGGGCAGTTCGATCATCTCGCACAGGTCTTCTCCGCCCACTGACCGGCCGCTTACCCGCAGACCCGCCTGCTCCAGCTGGGGCAGCAAGCCATTGTTGACCTCATAGCGATGGCGATGCCGCTCGGTAATCCGGTCGGCACCATAAATTTTTCGCGCCAGCGAATCGGGTTGGAGCTGGCATTCCTGGCCACCCAGACGCATGGTTCCGCCCAGATCGGAATTGGCATCGCGCACTTCGATACTGCCGTCGGGTGCGCGCCATTCGTTGATCAGTCCAACCACCGGATACGGGGTGTCCGGCTCGAACTCGGTGCTGTGCGCGCCCGCCATGCCGGCTTTGTCACGAGCGTACTCGATCACTGCCAGCTGCATGCCGAGGCAAATACCCAAGTAAGGCACGCGCTTCTCTCTAGCATAGCGGATCGCCGCAATCTTGCCTTCCACGCCGCGCTTGCCGAAGCCGCCTGGAACCAGAATAGCATCCATGCCTTCAAGGGCCCCAGTGCCGCTGGTTTCCAGCGACTCGGAATCGATGTAATGAATTTTGATCTTGCTCAGGGTGTGTATGCCGGCGTGTATCAGCGATTCCGACAGGGACTTGTAGGACTCGGTCAGATCCACGTATTTGCCGACCAGGGCGATGTCCACGCTGTGTTGTGGGTGTTCCAGAGCAAAGACCAGACTTTCCCACTTGCTCAGATTCGCCGGCGGCGGCGACAATTCAAGCTTCTTGCAGACGATCTCGTCCAGCCCCTGCTGATGGAGCAGGCCGGGAATTTTATAGATGCAGTCCACATCCACGGCGGAAATAACCGCCTTTTCTTCAACATTGGTAAACAGGGCGATCTTGCGCCGTTCGTCATCCGGCAGATGCCTATCGGCACGGCACAGCAGCACGTCGGGCTGGATACCGATTTCGCGCAGCTCCTTCACCGAATGCTGGGTCGGCTTGGTCTTGATTTCCCCCGCCGAGGCGATGTAGGGTACCAGCGTGAGATGAACGTAGCAGGTGTTGTTGCGCCCCAGTTGCACGCCCATCTGACGGATGGCCTCGAGGAAGGGCAGAGACTCGATGTCGCCCACGGTGCCGCCGATTTCGATAATCGCGACTTCCGCATCCCCTGCCCCGAGATGAACGAAATTCTTGATTTCGTCGGTGATATGAGGAATCACCTGCACCGTCCCGCCCAGATAATCGCCGCGACGCTCTTTCTTGATCACGCTTTCATAGATCTGGCCGGTGGTGAAGTTGTTGCTCTTCTTCATCTTCACCTGGGCGAAGCGCTCGTAATGCCCCAGATCGAGATCGGTTTCCGCGCCATCCTCGGTGACGAATACCTCACCGTGCTGAAACGGGCTCATGGTGCCTGGATCGACGTTGATATAGGGGTCAAGCTTGAGGAGGGTGACCTTGATGCCGCGGGTTTCGAGAATAGCGGCAAGAGAGGCGGCAGCGATGCCTTTTCCAAGAGAGGAAACGACCCCGCCTGTGATGAAAACGAATTTGGTCATTTGGGAGCAGAATTGAGCACAAGACGGGGTCAAATTGTAGCGCAAAACGGGTTTCACATAAAGCTAAACATACGTTAAACAAGTTTCATAAAACGTTTTGCAAACGCCGGAGGGTATGGCATAATAAGAACAATTCTCATTAAACAAAGTCTAAAAAGCATGACGACCGTCAACCTGGAAACTCTCAAAGCCGGTGAAACTGCCACTATCGCTGCGGTGCATACCGACCGCGCGCTGTCCTATCGCCTTGCGGCGCTGGGCTTCCGCATCGGGAAACGCATCGAAGTCATCCGCCATGGCCGTTTTTCCGGCCCGCTGCACGTCCGCATCGGTGCTACCGACATCATGCTGCGCAAAAAAGAGGCGCAGAAAATAGAGGTTCAAACGCTCGCCTGATGAAACGCGTCGCCCTGGTGGGCATGCCGAACACCGGCAAATCCACGTTCTTCAACCGCGCCACCGGCGCTTCGGCCCGGGTCGGCAACTGGCCTGGCATCACTGTCGACCTGCTGGGCGCCAAGCTGCTCCTCGCCGGCGAGATGGTCGAGCTAGTTGACCTGCCCGGCATCTACGACCTGCACGGCTTCTCCGACGACGAACAGGTCGTGCGCCATTTCCTGGAGAACAATCCGGTCGATCTGGTCGTCATCATCCTCAACGCTACCCAGATCGAGCGCCAGCTCAGCCTTGCCCTGCAGATCAAGCAGCTGTGCCTGCCTGCCGTGCTGCTGCTGAACATGGCCGACGAAGCCCAAAAATTCGGCATCAGCATCGACGCCGAAAAAATGTCGACCTCACTGGAGATGCCCGTCGTCATGCTCAGCGCCAAATATGGCAACGGCTATCAGGGCGCGCATCAGATCATTACCCGGGCCATTCAAAACAGTACGCCGGTCCCGCCTGAAAAGCTGCAAGTCCTGCTGGCGGCCGACGACCAGATCGAAACCGACATGGAAGCCGTGCTCAAGCAAACCGTCCAGGTGCCGGTCCATCTGTCGGACAATCTGACCACCCAGCTCGATCGCCTCATGCTCCACCCTTGGCTCGGACTGCCGCTGTTCTTCCTGATCATGTATTTGCTGTTCCAGGCCATCTTCCTGCTCGGCAAGCCCTTGCAGGACGGCGTCGGATGGCTGCTGGAAGCATTCAAGCAGGATGCGCTGGAGCCCATGCTGGCGGGTCTGCCGGCGGCGCTGCACGGCCTGCTGATCGAGGGCATCTACAACGGCGTGGGCACCGTAGCCACTTTCGTGCCCATCATTGTTCTGTTCTTCCTGTTCATGGCGCTGGTGGAGGACAGCGGCTACCTGTCGCGCGCCGCGTTCCTGATGGATGCGCTGATGGCCAAGCTGGGCCTGGACGGGCGCAGCTTCGTCATGATGCTGCTCGGCTTCGGCTGCAACGTTCCCGCGCTGATGGGCACGCGGGTAATGCGCTCGCGCAGCCTGCGCCTGCTGACCATGCTGGTGATCCCGTTTTCGCTGTGTTCGGCGCGGCTGCAGGTCTTCGTCTTCATCACTGCGGCGATCTTTTCTCCCAAGGCAGCGCCGCTGGTGCTTTTCAGCCTGTACCTGTTCAGCTTTGCCGCCGCCTTCACCACCGCGTTGCTCTTCAAAAGCCGCTTCCAGAACAACGAACCGTTCATCCTCGAATTGCCGCCCTACCGCTTCCCCACCCTGCGCCAGATGGTTCTGCGCGGCTGGCACGAAGTCCGCCATTTCCTCAGCCGCGCCAGCAAGTTCATCATCGCCGGTGTGGTGCTGGTGTGGCTGCTGACGCATTTTCCCCAGAACGTGGCGCCGGGCAGTATCGACACCTGGGCCGGCATGATCGGCCATTTCATGGAACCGGTGCTCGCACCCATCGGCATCGACCAGCACCTCGCCATCGCCCTGATTTTCGGTTTTGTCGCCAAGGAAATCGTGGTCGGGTCGCTGGCGGTGATCTACGGCCTCGAAGGATCGGCCCTGACCGGCATGATGGCGCAGCAGCTGGATTGGGTGCAGGCTTACAGCTTCATGCTGTTCACCCTGGTTTACACGCCCTGCCTGTCCACCATCGCCACGATCCGCAGCGAATCGAAGAGCATCCCCTACACTTCGTTCGCCGTTGCCTTTCCTCTGGGGCTGGCGTGGCTGTTGAGCTTTACCTTTTACCAGACAGCCAGGGCATTGGGTTATTAACTCTATAAAAAGCAGTTCAGCCACGGATTAACACAGATTATCAATGAGTTATCTTTCTCCTCTTGCGCACCTTTTTGGTGAATAGCCAATCTGCATCAACACATTGTTTTATCTGTGGTAATCCGTGTTAATCCGTGGCTAACTGAGGTTTTGGGTTAACAAGTCTGGCGGACCCGCTCGAAAAAGCAGATAGCCGCCGCGGCGGCGGCATTCAGCGACTCGGCCGCTCCCGGCATGGGGATCATGACCCTGCTGTCGGACGCTTCCAGCAAATCCTCCGAAATCCCCGCCCCTTCGTTGCCGATGACAAATGCCGTCGGGCCGCTCATATCAAGGCTAAACAGTGTCTTTTTGGCGCCTAAGGTCGTCGCAACCACTTGCCCCGGAAAACCCCGCGCAGCGGCCACCAGATCGCTGTTTTCATGAATAGACAAATGAAAATGGGCGCCCATGCCCGCCCTGAGCACCTTGGGCGACCAGGCATCGGCACATCCCGGCGACAAATGAATCCGTCCGATTCCGGCAGCGGCGGCGGATCGCAGGATAGAACCCAGGTTGCCGGGATCCTGGACATCTTCGAGCAGTACGCAGCAATCGACTTCCCCTTCGGCTGGCTGCGGAATCCGGATCAACGCGACGATTCCGGTCGGCGTGTCCACGGTTGAGATATCCCGAAATAATTCATCCCCCAGGACGATCAAATTTTGCGGCGGTACTGTTTGGAGAAAATCTCGTATTTCCGGATGATCCTGTGCGGTGACGGAAACCATGACCGCTTCGGCCAAGCCGCCTGCCTGATGATAGGCGGCGACCAGATGAATGCCGTCCAGCAGGGTTTTGCCGGCTTTCTTGCGCTCTTTTGACGAAGCGGCAAGTTTTCTGGTGCTTTTAAGCAGTGGGTTTTCTCTTGAGGTAATTGTTTTCATACTTGGTAACAGTAGTGTCCGGTTAAAAGTCGAACAAATTTAGTTGGTTATAAAAGTCCGTCGGATCTGGGAACTGCCCACTGCCTGCGAAGGCTTGTGATAGCTGGGTTTTCTCAAAAACAGACACCGATAAAATCTGTAGCAAAGAGTAGAGAGAGGCATCAAGTTGCAGCTCCTTTTTGACAATGGCAATCAGTACGTAAGTGGCGA
>Ga0307375_10000305_pt1 | contig 65339 bp, 40 predicted proteins | sample TR1MG_FD_202531 | JGI IMG/M metagenome (GOLD analysis project Ga0307375, IMG submission 202531) | Soil microbial communities from Risofladan, Vaasa, Finland - TR-1 | ecosystem: Environmental > Terrestrial > Soil > Coastal area > Acid sulfate soil | place: Finland: Risofladan, Vaasa | collected... | reverse complement strand
CCACCCCAATGCAATATTTAAATGATGTAAATAGGGGTAAGAACTATTGGACAGAAGAATACAGCCGAGACCAAGATATGGCTGACTATAAGAAAGACTTAGCAGTATTTCCTAATTCTTTGCGCGGCGAAATGCGCATTGTAATTAAGCACTACTATAGCACGTGGGATAATCCGCTGGGCGAATTCCTAGGAACAACCTCGGCAACCGCTTCATTCCTAGAATGGAGCTACACCAGCGATGCAACCAGCAGCATAGCGCTGAAAGCCGCAAAGGTTATTCCGGGTAGGGGTGTGGTAACGGCAGCGGAGTTAACTAGAATCAGCAAAATTGAAGCGTTTAGGTATGCTCGCTATGCAGGAGATTTTGGGGTAGTTGTTGCTCCACTTGCTATTGTTGCAACGGGAATTAGTATCTATAACAATCCAACAACAGAGAACTGGGTTTTGGGCTCAGCGGATATTGTAATGACAGGAGTATCAATCTTCTTTCCTGTTGCAGGAGTGGTTTACTTTGGTGGTAGATTTATTTATGAAGCTTATAATAACTAGGGTTATGTACAGTAAACTTTTTGCAAGCGCCTGGAAATTGGTTATTAAGGGAAATCAATCCATTACCCCTCAAGTGGGGACATATTTTCTAATTAGCACATTGGAAGTTAGTAATATTGTTTCAACCATCTTGTTGGTGAAATATTTTATAGATTTTAAAACACAACCAGCTAAAATATTGATATATATTTTGCTCATTGGACCTATATTCCTGATGAACTATTTTGTTTTTCTGCACAAGCGGAGGTATCACAAAATGCTGGCAGTCAACAAGGATACAGGGTTGTGGCTTATTGTTAGCTACTTTGTCTTCACACTACTTTTCTGGATTGTGGTGGGGTATCTGAATGTTTTAAAGTATGGGAAATAAGCGGCATTGGTTTGGATGCAGTTGCTGCTGCTCACAAATGCGGCACATAGTAGCCAGCTAGAGTTAGCTTGAGGTGATTCCTAGTTGCTATTGCCAGTAGCAGAAGGATAGTAAAAAATACACCAACCGATGGACTGTTTTGTCTTATAACGCAGCGACGTTTTTCTGGAAAAAGACCTTGAACCTCTTCTTGGTGAGCAGAAGATAATTGTGCAACTGGCTACTTGCTGGTAGGGCAATTTTCAAAATACCTCATCGCCGCTCGCCAGAGTGCATTTTCTTTTAATTGGCGTATTGTCTAATTGCCGTATTGGCACATTTTTCAATTTTCAAATTACCCTGCCGTGCCTTCGGCACTGGGACCACTTTGAACGCTAATTTGCTACCATACTGTCGTCCCTCGCGGGACTGACTTTTCATTGGCATAACCTGTCCGGCCACTGCCGGATTGCCGCATTGAGGTTGTTCTCGAATACGTTACGGCCCAAGTATTCCTTTGTAGCTCCCTCGAACACCGCTACATCAAACTTTAGCTTGGAAAAATCAACGCCAATAAAAATCCTTTTCATAGTTTTGCACCCGCTTTTTATTGGGATTAACCGACAGCTGCCTGCGCCAATACTCTTAATGGTTTATACCAACATTCTATCTGGTGTCTTGCAGCTTGGCTGTGGAAGGTCTAATTCAATGGATAAATTATATTTATGGCACATTATAGTTTACCTTCTGCAGCCGGTTAATCCTCCCTTTTATACAACAAAAGAAGAAAATTAACCTCGCTTATCAAATCATCGTTGCTGGTACAAACCTAAGAGGCACATTGACCCATTGTCACATTCCCCCCCGTCTCACTACTTTCTCTCCCCTTTCTGCAATTTTAACGCTATATTTGCCAAAATTTTTTGCATCCATGAACCGGAAAACGGATTTTCTGGTGGTTGGCTCAGGGATTGGAGGGCTTAGCTTTGCCCTCAAGGTGGCCGACTACGGAAAGGTTATCCTGATAACCAAAAGTGCACTCGACGATACCAATACCGCCTATGCACAGGGTGGGATAGCGGCTGTAACCTATTCGCCCGACGACACCGAAAAGCACGTTAACGATACGCTTATCTGTGGCGCAGGGCTCTGCAACGAGGAGGTGGTGCGCATGGTGGTTACCGAGGCTCCGGAGCAAATTAAGGAGCTCATTCGGTGGGGGGTGAAGTTCGACCGAAATCCCGATGGCCAGTACGACCTAGCGAAGGAGGGTGGGCACTCCGAGCACCGCATACTACACCACAAGGATAGCACCGGAGCCGAAATTGAGCGGGCGCTTATCCGGCAGGTAAAGGCCAACAAGAACATTGAAATACTCGAAAACTTCTTTGCGCTGGAGCTGCTCACGCAGCACCACCTGGGCAAGCTTGTAAAGAAGAACGACAAGGATATTGAGTGTTACGGCGCCTACGTGCTCGACCTAAAGACGCAGAAGGTGTTCACCTTTTTGTCGAAGGTAACGGTGCTGGCAACGGGTGGCACGGGCAACATTTACTATACCACCACCAACCCTCCCGTAGCCACTGGCGACGGTATTGCCATGGTGCATCGGGCCAAGGGCGTAATCGAGAATATGGAGTTTATCCAGTTTCATCCCACCTCGCTTTTCAACCCCGGGGAACGGCCTTCATTTTTGATTACCGAGGCCATGCGTGGCTTTGGTGCCATTCTTCGCACGCAGGACGGGAAGGAGTTTATGCACGACTACGATAAGCGTGGTTCGCTGGCCCCCCGCGACGTGGTGGCCCGCGCCATCGACAACGAGATGAAGATTCGTGGTGAGGACTTTGTTTACCTCGACTGCACCCACAAGAACCCCGACGATATTAAGGCGCACTTCCCAAACATTTACCAGAAGTGCCTCTCCATCGGTATTGATATTACCAAGGATATGATTCCGGTGGTACCTGCTGCCCACTACCTCTGTGGTGGCATTAAGGTGGACATTAATGGGCAAACCACCATTCAAAATCTGTATGCCGTTGGCGAAACTGCTTCCACCGGATTACACGGAGGAAATCGCTTGGCATCAAACTCGCTGGTTGAGGCCATTGTGTATGCCGAGCGAGCTGCAAGAGTCACCATCCAAAATTTTCAGCATTTTGCCCTTCAGGAAGCCATCGCCGATTGGGACCACGAGGGAACCACCCACATGGAGGAGCTGGTGCTCATTACCCAAAACTACAAGGAGATGCAGCAAATAATGAGCAACTACGTGGGTATTGTGCGCTCCAATCTTCGACTCGAAAGGGCCATGAACAGGCTGGAGATAATCTACCGCGAAACGGAGGAGCTCTACAAAAAGTCGATACTTACGCAAAGCCTGTGCGAGCTGCGAAACCTCATTAGCGTAAGCTATCTTATTATCCGTATGGCACAAAACATGCGCGAGAGCCGGGGGCTTCACTACTCTATTGACTACCCTGCCGCCAAAACCGGGTTTGAATTTTAGTAATCAAGAGTTTCCAAGATAGCCATCGCGAGAGCATTAAGCGGTACCAATAAAAGAGAAAACCTCGCAGCGTTTGTAGCTGCGAGGTTCTACGTTGACCCTAATGGTTTCGGTAAATAGTTCTTTTGGTAATTACAGCATCATTCCTCCGGAGACCTCAATGCGCTGTCCGTTGATCCATTTGGCCTCCTCGCTGCATAGGAATGCAACCACGCCGCCAATATCATCGGGCAAGCCAACACGACCCAACGCCGTTACACTAGCAATGTTGTCGTTTACCTCCTTGTTGTCGCGCACATGACCTCCACCAAAATCGGTGGCAATGGCTCCGGGAGCAACCACGTTGGCGGCTATTTTCCGTGGCCCTAGCTCCTTGGCAAGGTATCGCGTAAGCACCTCAATAGCCCCCTTCATGGAACCGTATGCCGACGAACCCGGAAACGAGAATCGAGCCAGCCCCGAAGAGATGTTTATGATACGACCTCCATCGTTGATAAAGGCCAGTGCCTTTTGGGTGAGGAAAAACACACCCTTGTAGTGGATGTTCATTACCGTGTCGAACTGTTCCTCTGTGGTTTCGGCAAATGGGGCGTAAAGCGCTGTACCTGCATTGTTGATGAGGAAGTCAAAGTTAGTGCTGCCAGTTTCTCTCTTCAAATACTCGGTTACCTGTTTGAAAAAGCCATCGAACTGCTTCACGTTTCCGGTATCCAACTGAAAGGTGGCTGCCCTTTGTCCCATCGATTGAATTTCGGCCACTACCTTGTCGGCCTCTTGCTTGTTGCTATTGTAGGTAATCACTACATCGATACCTTTTTTTGCAAGGCCAATGGCCATGTTTTTGCCTAACCCGCGACTTCCGCCGGTTACCAAGGCAATTTTACTTTTTGTGCTCATATCTTTTAACAGTTAATTTTATGATGCAAAGTTGTGGCATTTCATTGGTGAAGCACTTAAGCGCATCAATCCTATATTTGCAAAGTTCAAACCTACAAAAGAGCTGTAAAGTTTGGAGAGAATTTTCTAGTTAACAGGCTTGATGTAGTGTTTGTTTACCACATGGGATAGTAAAGGCAATGTAGGTGTTGCTTATTTTACTGAAAATTGATGATTGTGTGTTGGGTTAGTGGCTACAACCTTATTTGATTTACCAACTTAAAGGAGGCTTTTATCCCAAATGAGGCGAATTTTTGGCCATTGAAGCCCACGAACACGCCCACCCCACCAAACAGGCTTATCTGCGTTAATCCGTATCCAGCCTCCCAGTAAGGGGTTCGTCCCTTGGTGTAGAGGTAGCTGGCATAAAGATTCTCCTGCCACATCCGGTTACTAAGAAACGGCAGGTACTTCAACAAAAGGAATGGCGACTGGTAGTGGACAAACCCTGTTGCCCATGCATTCGACGTGCTATGGTCGTAGTAGTTAAGCAGCTGGTAGCTGTTGCTAAAATCATCAAAAACCAGCGGAATAAGCTGCGTGTTGAAGTGCTTAAAGTCGGGGAAGTAGAGCCTGTTTTTTCGAACAAAGTCGCCGTAGCTAAGGCTGTAGCTAATCCAGTTGGAGGGTCCTGAATGAATGTCTTGGGATATCCCACCCTCTATGGTCACAAAGTCGGCGTAATTGTTTGCCAAATTGGGTAGTGCAATTCGTGTGTTTGCATAAATGGTTGGATAGTTGGAACGAACCATCTCCTTTCGGTTTCGTTCCATACGGTAGTAATACCGGGGGGTATAGCTAATGCCCAACTCCATAATGGCTGCCTTGTGGTTGGGCAGATATGTTCCATAAACCGAATCGGTAACTGGAATATTTGGCTTATACTCTTTGCTGTCGGTGTAGAAGAACGAAAAATCGGTGTGATTCTCGAGCATAGTTCGGTTGTAGAAACCACCTCCGGTTTTGAGCACCAGTCCATTGGCTATATCAATATTGTTGCCGAACTCAGCAAAATCATTTTGGTAGAGCGCCATATAGTTGGTTCGAAAAAAGAGCGAAGAGATGGTGTTTCCAAAAACGCTCACGCCGTTCTCCCGGTTGAAATCAGCACTTTCGCTTCCAGCTAAAAAAGAGATGGAGCCACGGCTTAGCGGTGCATAGTCGAAGCGGGTATTGAGCTCTCCCATCAACCTTTTTCGGTTAAAGGCGTAGGCCAGCGACGGCTTAATATCAAAGGTGGTAGAAGCATAGTGCTTCCTATAACGGAAGTATGCTCCGGCCACAAAGCCGTCCACCGTGTTGAACCTAATTTGGGTAGGGGTAACGAGTCCCGAAAAGGCCATCTTGACTGTATCGCCCTTGGTCCATGTTTTTCCAAAAATCGCCTTGCTAATTGGCGATGACTTCTTAGGCAACGTATCCTTGGCCGATTTTGTGGTGTCCGACTTGTGGGCAGCGTCAGGTAGAGCTGCCAGCTTCATGCCTACGACCTCCTCCGGGGTAAGGGCAACCGGACGAATACGCTGCCAAGTGATGCTATCGGTTAGCCTTGCAGCAGAATCAACTTTTATGTTGTTTCTATTATCCTTAATTTCCAGCCCTTTTTGGCTCGTGGTATCCTTTGCCTTCGCCTCCTGCTTCATGAGAACAGCCATCTGGTACATCTCCCTATTGTTGAGCTTATCCTTCTCCATAAGCTGCTGCATCTTCTGTGTACGAACCTGTTCTCTCTTTTCCTTTCTGGTTTTTGGAGCGGGTTTAACCTCCTTTTTGCTCTCCTCTATGGCCATCTTCACCTCGGGGAAAGCCGTTGGCGGTTTTAGCTTGGTGTTCTCGGTAACCTGATTATACTTCACCGAGGCTGTATACTTCACGTCGCCCTCATTGCCTAAGAACTGGCCAATAATGTCGAAGTAGTAGCTAACCGGCATCCACACATTCTTCTCCACCTCGCTAAAGTTTTGCTGCAGGTGAATGGTTCCTACTGTTGATTCAACCGAGAGGTCCACAGCGTGAAGGTTCCAAAAGTTGTCGGCAATGTAGATGTAGCCCGACACCAGCTGCTTGCTCTTTCGTTTAGGAATAACCTTTATCTTGTTCACCACCACATCGCCCTCCATGCTAAACCCTTCGTAGCGGAAGTTGTAGTGGTTAAAGGCATATGGCGCTAGAGGGAGTATCATGTCGCCAATTTTTGGCTGGTAGAAGCTTGCATTTACAAAGTTCATTGGGTCTCCGCCATTTTCGTCAGGGAAGTTGGATTTTAAGCTTTTCACCGTTTGGTCATACTTATTAGGAGCGGTAAACTTAATGTCGCTTAACGATTCCTTCAGGTATAGCACTCCAACCTTTGGCATATCTTCGTCACTGGACATCTTTCGCACAATCCACGATAGCTTTTTTATTTTGAGGCTTCCCTTCATGTATACCTCAGCGGTGTAGGAGGTAATCTGATTTTGGTAGTATGGCGCCATGCCTATTGCTCTGCGCATAATACCGTAGGCGGGATCCTCGGAACCGGGCGTTATCCTTACCCCAGCAATTTGGTAAGGTTTGGTATTCAGGGTAACGTTGTGGTGTAGACCATTTTTCCCAACCACCAGCTGCTCCTCCAGCGATTCATAGCCCAAACTTTGGAATACTACTGAATAGGTTCCGGGCTGCACCTGAACGTTATAACCGCCGTAATCGTTGGCGGTGGTACCCAGCTTTAGTTCTTTTATGTAAACCGTTGCATACGGCACGGTGACACCCTTCTCGTCGGTGATGGTACCGCTAATGGATTGCCCTTGCATTGAGACTGAAGCAAGCAGGAAGAATAGGCTGGTAAAGTAGCGCATAAAAAAGGGACGTTGGTTTTGCCTTAGGCGATTATGTAATGGGAAAAGTTACAAAAAAAAGATGCATGCCATTGTATATCACTTTTTTTGTTTCAGGTTTCAACACATAAAAGATTCATTATTCACTGGGGTTGGTAATAAAATAGTAGTACACTTGCAACTTCTTTTCGGCAGGTAACCAAAGAATTAAACCCTTTTATTTCTAAGAAGGAAAACATTTTATATTTTTAACCGGGGATGGTCGCTCTATTTTCAGCCTTTTGTCATTTTCGCAAATCGCTGTTTTGTTGAACATTTGGAAGTATGGGGCCTCCACTTCACCATACATTACGATACCGAACATTAATAATCGGGAAAATGATTTCATTCAAGAAGCTCAGGTTGACGACAAAGATGCAGGTTTTGGTTTTGCTAACCGGCATTGCAGTTATAACCTTAATAGGTCTATTTGCTGGTTACCGCGTCCGGCAAATGGCCGTAGACAGTGCCATTGCCACTGTTACAAAACAGGCCGAAAAACATGCTGCTCTTATCAGGGGTGATTTGGAGTTGGACCTTGGTTTTTCCAGAGCTTTGGCTCAATCGATGTATGGCTACGAAAAAATCCCAAGACCAGAGCGCGACTCCATCTACTTGAATCTGCTTTACAATTTGAAGCGCAATAACCCCAAGTACCTCTATGTATGGATGAATTGGGAGTACTCGGCCTTGAGACTGGGATATAAGTTTGACTATGGGCGCGAATCCACTTCGGTTTACGAGAGCCATGGTGATATTGTAAGCTTTGTGGAGCAAAAAGATACAGCCGGTAACAACCTTGAAAGTTCATACTATAAGGTTAAGACCACCAATAAGGAGGCAATTATTGATCCTTACCCATATTCCGTTGACGGTATTCACACCACCATGGTTACCAGTGTCTGTGTTCCTATCGATAAGGGCGGCCGCTTTGTTGGCTTGGCCGGAGTAGACATTCCCCTTTCGAAGTTTCAGGATCAGGTTGCCAGCATTCACTCCTACGAGGGTTCACTTGCCTTCCTCGTTTCCAACAACGGAATTATTATTGCTCATCAAGATCCAGCGAATGTTGGGAAAAAATTGGTTGAGGTTTATCCTGATATTACGTTAACCAATAATTTGGAGAAGAAAATTGCAGATGGGTTTGGAACACAATTCTATGCTGCTGTCAACGGGACGCGCTGCTATATCATTCTTCGCCCAGTTAAGGTTAGTGATACCGACCAGCCTTGGTCTCTTGGCTTAATAATTCCCTCCTCATCCATTATGCAGGAGGCTCGAGCCACTTTGTATATCTCCATCCTGGTTATGATTCTTGGTTTAGGATTGCTCGCGTTTGTTGTTCGGATGATTGCAAAAAACATTACAAGTCCCATAATGACCATTAGGGATAGACTCAACATTATGGCCTTGGGTGATATTGATTCCTCGAAGAAGGTCACCATTGATACTGGTGATGAGTTGGAGGAACTGGGGAACTCACTCAACAGCTTGGTTGATGGATTAAATAACGCTGAGGTATTTGCACGCGAAATAGGGAAGGGGAACCTTAATGCAGAATTTAACCTTCTAGGATCCAACGATCTCCTTGGAAAATCGTTACTGGATATGCGACAGTCGCTTAAGGAGGCTCGTGAGCAGGAGGATTTACGTAAGGAAGAGGAAGAACGCCAAAATTGGGCTACTAAAGGGTTGGCGCTGTTTGGTGACATACTTCGTCGCAACAACGACAACCTACATGAACTTTCATACGAAATTATCCAAAACCTGGTAACCTACCTTGGGGCTAATCAGGGTGGTGTTTTTGTGATAAACGATTCTGATCCATCCCAGCTTGTTTTGGAGATGACCGCCAGCTATGCCTACGATCGGAGGAAGTTCTTAGAAAAAACCGTAGTTCCCGGAGAGGGAATGGTTGGTCGTTGCTTCCAAGAGCGTAAGCGAATTTATATGACCGCAGTCCCAAACAACTACATCACCATTACTTCTGGCCTTGGAAAAGAAAATCCAAGCGCACTGCTTCTTATCCCCATGCTGGTGAACGATAACATTTTTGGAGTTATCGAGATTGCCAGCTTTACCAAGTTGCCGGAATATCAAATTGCATTTGTTGAGAAAGTTTCGGAGAGCATTGCTGCCACCATATCTTCTACCAAGATTAATATTCGCACGGCGGAGTTACTGGCAAGGGCACAGCAACAGGCTGAAGAGCTGGCAGCCCAGGAGGAGGAGATGCGTCAAAACATGGAAGAGCTGCAGGCTACTCAGGAGGAGATGGAGCGAAAACGCAGTGAGCAGGAGCAGTTGCAACAGCAGCTGGGCGAGGAGAAAGCGTTGCTCGACGCTCTTATGCTGAACATTCCTGACTTTGTTTACTTTAAGGATACTAACAGTCAGTTTATCCGCATAAGCAAATCAATGGTAAAGCTATTCATGGCACAATCACCTGACGATCTCATTGGAAAATCGGACTTCGATTTCCATTCCAAGGAGCATGCACAGATTGCCTTCAATGAGGAGAAAACTATCATGAATAGCCAAAAGCCTATCGTTGACCATGTGGTTCATGAGCAGTTTGACGATGGTCGTGAGCAGTGGGTTTCTACTACCAAAATGCCTCTCTTCAACGATCATGGTGAGGTGGTTGGTACCTGGGGTATTAGTAAGATAGTGACCGAACTGAAGCAGGCCGAAATAATTGCAAACTCGAAGGTTGCGGAAGCCGAAGAGCTGCACAAGAAGATGGTAGCTCACGAGAATGAATACAGGGCACTTGCCTCTGCGCTAAATGCCAACACGCTGGTTACCTACTTCACTACCGAAGGAGTAATAATTTCGGTAAACCAACCAGTGCTCAGTATGGTGGACAAAAACGAGAATGAGATTGTTGGCCATCACCACAATGAGGTATTTGGGATGGGCGAATCGGAAGAGGCCCAAAAGGAGCTCTGGAGCGATTTGCGAAAGGGTATTGTTGTAAACCGCACCTACAGTCGTAAAGTGAATGGGGTAAAGGTTGTCTTGCACGAAACTTACTCGCCGGTGGAAAATATTGATGGATTGGTTGAGAAGGTAGTCTGCATTGCTACCAAAGAATCCTAATGGGTAGATTTGCTGTCGAAATGACGGTTATCAATTAATAAAAAATTAGTTTGGCGGCCGCGGTTAATTTCCTGCGGCTGCTTTTTTGGCACTTACCATGTATGTTGTAGTCGACCTTGAAACGAGTGGGGGAAACCCTCAACGCGACCGAATAATTGAAATTGCAGCCTACCTTTTCGATGGAGAAACGGTGGTTGGTGACCTGGTTACGCTCATTAATCCCGAAACGAACATTCCACCATACATTACCACGCTCACCGGGATTAACAACCAAATGGTGGCCAATTCGCCAAAGTTTTATGAGGTTGCCAAGAAGTTTGTGGAGCTCACCGAAGGTTGCGTTTTTGTGGCTCACAATGCTCCTTTCGACTATGGCTTTATACGCGACGAATTTCAGCGATTGGGTTATACCTATAATCGACCAACGCTTTGCACCGTTCGATGGAGTCGAAAGCTTATACCGGGTCTTCCATCCTACAGCTTGGGCAACCTTTGTCAGTCGCTGAATATTCAGTTTGGCGATCGCCACCGTGCTGCTGGTGATGCCACCGCCACCGTTAAGTTGCTTCGTCTGCTGTTGGAACGCAACAATGGCGATCAAATTATACCTCTCAACGGCAGCGTTATTTCGCGCGAAAAATTACACCCAAATCTTTCCATCGATCGGTTGGCCAAACTGCCCGATGAAACAGGTGTTTACTTTATGTGGAACGAGAAGGAGGAGCTCATCTATGTAGGTAAAAGTATCAACATTAAAAGCCGAATAAGCCAGCATATTACCGGGGCTAAATCGCGTCGTGAAACGGAAATGGTTGGTGCCATGGCCGACATTACCTGGGAACTCACCGGTAGCGAGTTGGTAGCGCTGCTGCTGGAGTCTTACCACATTAAGCAACAAATACCAGTTTATAATCGTGCTCAACGAAGAAAAGGAACATCATACGGACTTTACGTTGAACCAGATGACAATGGCTACTTAAACTTTAAAATATCGAATAAGGCAGAGATGACTACCCCTGTTGCAAACTTCACCTCGCAGGCTATGGCGCGAAAGGTGCTCGACGATTTGATTGATCAATACAGCCTTTGTCAAAAACTATGCGGTCTTTACAGCACCACTGGGGGTTGCTTTCATAGTCAAATTGGCCTTTGCAGAGGTGCGTGCAAGGGAGAAGAATCACCAGAGGATTATAATCAAAGGGTGGAAAAAGCCATGGCCTCCTCCGACTTGCCCCGGGCCTCATTTTTTCTGCTCGATAAGGGGAGAAATCCCGAAGAATTTGCCGTGGTAAAGGTGGAGTGTGGAAAGCTAACCGGATGGGGTTTCTGCGATCAGAACATGGCAAACGGAATCGATGCGCTGCACGATTGCATTAAATCATATCCAGATAATAGGGATTCGAGAATCATAGTCAGGTCGTTCTTGGCCGCACCGGGAATTAAAAAGATACCGTTTTAGGATTGGATTAGAGACTCCTTGTTCCTAATTTAGCTCCGCTGAGCTCCCTTCGGTCGGTTGCCTTCAGCGAGCTCCCTTCGGTCGGTTCTAGTTTCTTATTATTCCCATCTCTGCCAATTTTTAAAATGGAGAGTTGATTTAGAACACTAACGTGAAATCCCTGGAATGCTAATTCCTGAAAGGTTTTGGTAGAGTTCCAGCGCGTAGGTATCGGTCATTCCCGACACAAAATCGACCACCGAAAGCAGGTCGAGGTAGAGGCTGTCATTATTCATCTCATACTGCGATGGAATGCGAGAGAGCAACTTCTTAGAGTAGGTAGACTCACGATGCCGGAGTGCTTCGGTAAATATCTCGAGCAGCGTGTTTAGAATTTTGAAACCGGCAAGCTCTATTTCCACAACAGAATGGTGACGATAAATCTCCTTGACCGATAACGTTGAAATGGCGTCCATAGCCAGCTTGGTTTCCTCGGGCAAGCTCTTCATCAGCCCAGCAACCGGTTTGCCGGCCATGATTTGTGGCAACTGCTCAACAAACGAATTGCTGCACTCCTCAACCAGCTTATTTATCACCATTGCCCTCAGATAAGCCACCTGCTCGTTTTTGTCTGTCACCACCCTAAGTGTTATATCAATCCGATGCCGAATACCCTGTTGCTTTGTTTCTGGAAAGAAGGCCAAAAGCAATTCCATTACCCGCTGCGTGGAGATTATGCCCAGCTTATGAGCATCCTCTAAATCCATTATGTTATAGCAAATATCGTCGGCTGCCTCCATTAAGTATACTAGCGGATGTCGACAATAGCCGTTGGTATTTAGCAACCCAGTGGCAGACATAATTTGCTCAAAAATTGCCTTGTCGGCCTGAAAAAAGCCAAACTTCTTTTTCGCCACCCCCTGCGTGGATTCCCAAGGATATTTCACCAAGGCAGCCATGGTGGCATAACTTAAACCAAATCCTCCGGTACGTCTTCCTTTAAGGCTATATGTCAGCAGCCTAAAAGAGTTTGCATTACCCTCAAACTGTTTTAAGTCGAGAAACTCAGCCGGACTAAGATACTCTTCAAACTTCTCACTATTTTGGATAAAAAAGTGGCGAATAGCATCTTCGCCAGAATGGCCGAAAGGTGGGTTTCCTAGGTCGTGAGCAAGACAAGTGGTACTAACAATGGTTGGTATTTCTAAGAATAGTTGGCTAATTCCTTTATCGACGGTATGTTGAAGCCGATCTACAACAACGGCCCCCATCGAACGCCCCACGCTGGCAACCTCGAGGCTATGGGTTAAGCGATTGTGCACAAACACGCTTCCCGGCAGTGGGAATACTTGAGTCTTGTTTTGCAATCGACGAAACGGTGAAGAGAAAATAAGCCTGTCGTAATCGCGCTGAAAGTGTGTTCTTCCTGGCACCTCCGCTTCGGGCAAATCCTCCTCCTCCTTGCCAAGGCGCAAGGGCAATAAAAGCTTATCCCAGCTGAGCATCATCACAACTTATTTTGCACCAGAAATATTGTTGGAAATTTTCAGAATCTTGTATATCACTCCAGACTCGTCGCGAATGGGCGTGTAGGTCTCCTGAAATTTATAGCTTACGCCATTTACCTTATAGGTGTTAATCTCCCTCTTCTGCATTCCGTTTACCAATTCGAGCCAGAAACGCTCGTGCTCCTTCATTTGGGCAGCATTAAGTTGCAACCTATCGGTGAAGTGTGTTCCAATAACCTCCTCACGATCAATACCTAATAGTTCAAGAAATGAACTATTAATATTTATAATTGTGCCATCCAGATCGTATTCAATTACGTAGGCAGAGGTGTTGAGTGCCTCAATGTAACTCTGCATTTCAGAGCCCTTGCGTGCCGACTCCTCCTGTGTTGCCTGCAGCTCTTCCATGTTTTGACGCATCTCCTCCTCCTGAGCAGCCAACTCCTCGGCCTGCTGCTGCGAGCGGTTAAGAAGTTGCTGCGTTCTAATATTTATTCGTACTGACTGTAAGGTTGAGGCAATACTTTGTCCAATTTTTTCAACAAATTCTATCTGATAGGATTCCAATATGTTGAACGATGCTAGTTCAATAATTCCAAGAACCTTTTCCTCAATTAACAAGGGAACAATTAACAGGCAACGAGGACGTGCCTCGCCAGTACCTGAACTAATTTGAATATAGGCAGGTGGAACGTCGGTCATAAATATGGTTTTCTTTTCTAATGCAGCCGTTCCCACTAGACCTTCTCCAACCACAAACTCCTTTTGCAAGAATTTCTTTCGGTTATAGGCGTATGCTGCAATCATCTGGAAGAATTCGTTGCCCGGTTCATCCTCGTTGTAAATAAATATGCCGCCCTGATTTGCGTCGATGTAGTGGACTAGGTTACTCAATATACCATCAGCCAAAACAGCAAGGTTATCGTTGTTCTGACGGAGTATATCACCAAACTTGGCCAATCCTTCATTGGTCCAACGTCTATTGTCCTCTTCAATCTTTCGTTTTGCCTCCTCTTCACGAGCGCTAAGCAGGCTATGCTGCATCTCCACAAGAGCTTTACCTAACTCATCATCTTCGCTAAGCAGCGTTAGTTCGGTATTCAGAACTCCGGTACCAATTTTCTTTGCAAACTCAACCTTTTCCAATAACCCCCGAACTGATACATTCAAAGCATCCGACATATCCCCAATTTCGTCTTTGGAATCCACGTTAACCATCATGGAGCTGTCTAGGTGTCCCTTCGACAACTTGCTGAGCAAGCCTGTTACTACCTTTATATTGCCTGTAATTCGACGCGATAGCCACCAAACAATGAGCGACATGGCTATCAATCCAATAAGGCCAACCAATACTAGAATCCAGGTGATACGATGTGCGTCGGCCAGCATGGTAGATTTTGGCACCGCAATACCAAGCATCCAAGGTGTGCGTGCACGTCCAATCCAAATTGGATTAAAGGCATAATAGTAGGTTACCCCATCGGTACCTTCTCCAAAAAAACTAAACTTCTCCCCATTTTGAATCTTAACATCCATCCCTTGGTCTACATAAGTATCCGGAAAATCATCAGCAATCTCCTCACCCAATTTCGACTTGTCAGGGTACCCAATATACTTAAGGTCAGTGGAGATTAGCATGGCGTAGCTTCCCTCGAATGGTTTTATGGTTTGAACCAAGTTTTGAAGCCTATCCAGACCAATGTCGAAACCAACCACACCAATAAATTTATTGTTTAACCTAATGGGCGAAACAAGGCTGGTCATTAGAATATTATCCTTTGCATTGCCGGTATAGGAGTAGAAGTAGGGAACGTTTATGGTTTCGTATCCTTGCTGGCCCTCTGTTTTGTTGAACACATAAAGCGGTGGGTCGCCGTCCATACTCTTGAACAAGGTGTTGCTCTTTATTTCATCGCCTTGCCTATAGCACTCGAAAACATATCGGCCATATGGCTTGGTGTAGGTAGAGTCTATTGCACTTAATTCCCATGAATCCCAAACGCTAAGTACATTTTCGTCCGCCTTAAGCACAGCACGGTACATGTTCTGCACCACTGGCTTCCACGAGTCTCCAGGGAAATTCTTGTATATTGTAACCGCCTGCGACAACGTTTTTACATTTGCCATTTCAACGCCCATCTGCTTTTCAATGTCCTGCGAATACTTTTCAAGGGTTACCTGAGTAAGAGCCATGGCATTGGTTCTTGCCGTTTCAATGGCCATGCTGCCAACGTAGGCTAGCCCGAGACCAAAGATTACTGCAACCGAAAGGGTCACGAACAGCTGTATTCTCTGCTGAATATTCAGTTTAATTTTCATGGGGGTAGAAGTTTTCAGTGGATTCACCAAATGATAACCCGTGATGATAAGGAGGTAAATTAAACGATTTTATGCGACAAATCAAAGATGTAATTGGGGACTTCAACACAAAATGATTGGCGTTTCATAATTTAACTGATATCGCATAAGTATGGGTTTTTAAACCAATAAAAGCTATAATTTAGCCTGTGTAATGATGCTCCAGTTAAAGCATTAAACACTCAGAATATGAAAGCAATAAAAATTTATCAAGTTGATGCTTTTACCAGCTACCTGTTTGGCGGAAATCCGGCCGCCGTATGCGTAATGGACTCATGGTTGCCCGATAGCCAGATGCAGCACATTGCGGCCGAGAACAATTTGGCTGAAACGGCCTTTATTGTAAAAACAGGCTATGAGGAATTCGCAATTCGGTGGTTCACACCTGTGGTGGAGGTAGACCTCTGTGGCCATGCAACTCTAGCCTCATCATATGTGTTGTTTCGTTTTTATGAGCAGGGGAGCAGCAGGCTTACCTTTCAGTCGAGTCGTTCTGGTGTATTAGGGGTAAGCAAAGAGGGTGAGATGCTCACGCTTGACTTTCCTGCTGACCCTTGCCGAGCGGCCGCCATCTCCACCGAATTGATAGAGGGAATTGGGTTTGCTCCCGTTGAAGTTTTTCAGGGGAGGGAGGACCTCATGCTGGTGCTAGAGAGCGAGGAGCAGGTACTCTCCATTAAGCCAAATTTTGTAAAGATTGCCTCTGCAGTTGGCGTTCGTGGGGTAATTGTAACCGCGCCGGGAAACCAAGTTGATTTCGTCTCCCGCTTTTTTGCACCGCAGGCAGGAATTCCCGAGGATCCGGTTACCGGCTCGGCCCACACAACGCTAACACCATACTGGGCAAAACGGCTGGGCAAAGACACCATGCAGGCCATCCAGCTGTCGGCTCGCAAGGGGCACCTTACCTGCCATATGAACGGCGACCGCGTTGAAATAAGTGGTAATGCGGTTTTGTATTTGGCTGGGGAGATATTTGTGGAGTAGTTTATCCGTTAAACCGTCAACATAAAAGAGGAGATCCGTGCTGAACCTCCTCTTCTACTTTTGATTATGGATGTTAAGGAAACTCCACAGATTCCACCTACCGGCTCACAACGACCTTGCTTTGCAGCTTCTTGCCACCAACAAGGGCAATGCAGAAGTAGGTACCGTTGACCAAGCCGGCACAATCAAGGGGAAAAATGGCTTGCCCTACAATGCTTTTTTCGCTAGCAATTGAACGTACTAACCTTCCTGAAAGGTCGTAAAGCGCAACGGAGGCAACCGACTCCTTCGGTGAGTTAATCTCAACCTGAGATGCATCGCTAACTGGATTTGGTGAAACAATCATGGTTGCCACCTGCTGATTATCAACCACCTCATTTGTTAACGGTTGCTTGGGAGATGCCTGCAGCGCAGTGTATTCCGATTGCTTAACCCAAATGGAATAACCCCTTGCCGGAGCAGAAAAATATGCCCGACCATCGGAATATACCTGAACCGTCTCCGTTCCATTGAGCGCATTGACCAGTGTTTGCCCTGCCCAATTTTCGTAACCACTTGGAGTAACGTCTACCCAAAGACCCTTGGTTGCAGAGGAATTATTTAAAACAATGATGGCTCCGCTCTTTGTACCATTACCCTGACGACGTGCAACGTATACATTGTAGGTATCGCCGGAAGGTGAAGGATTACCCACCTCACTCAGTACGGCCAAAGAACCACCCAAGTATGTTTTTCTAATTGCAATCAACTTCTTAATGTCCGAATACAAACTTGAAGGTGCTGTAATCGTTAGCGAAGAGTTGTTGGCATCAACCTGTGTAACACCATAAAAATGGGGGTAGAAAACACAAGGCCGCCCCTCATGGGTGAGAATATAGGCGTAAGCCATCTTGAAGTCCTTGTTTACCCACTTATCGCTCTCCTTGCCAGTATCGTGATTGTCGACAAAGGTTACCACTGAGTTGCCGGGCAAACTGTTGCCGCTATTGTTCCTAACCATTCCAGTATGGTTCAGCCAGGCCATATTAAAGTTGGTCTGGGTGTCGTTACACATGGAGGTCAAGGTGCTTTTGAGCGGGAAATCAAATCCATCCACATCGGCACCATCAGCAGCTACGGTATTTACCCAACTCTTAATTCTATAATCTGACCCCCAATATTCACCAACAACAAAGCGTTGTCTTCCATCGAGGAGAGGTAGGTTGCTCACCCAGCTTGCCACGAATGACTCCTGAAAACCTCTAACAAAATCGAGCCGGAAGCCATCAAATCCAACTGTTCCGGCCAGCCATGAACCCCAAGCATTTAACCTGCTTCGAACCGTAGAGTTGAATGTATTAAAATCGTTACCAAAGAACTTGGTGTTGGTAATGATTTCGTCGGTTCCAGGTCCACCAAGCCAATCGTTGGCATCGGAGGGGTGGAAATAGGAGTAGTTCCAAGTGTAGTTTGGCTCGCCCGATCCGGTATGGGTTACGTATGTGATATGTGTATTGGTTTTTGCCTGAAGAGTTGTTGTTGCAAGGTTTGCTCCATTATACCAAATGGCAACAGGATAGTAACCATTGGTTTGGTCGGCCCAGTTCCATGAAAATGGATTGGTGCCCTCTGTTCTGGCAGTCAGGGTAATTACAATGTCATGTGGTGATGTAACCGTAACGGCATACTCATCAATATCGCCACTGTAGTCAATGTGAGCCCTTAGCGTTTCGCCCGAAACGGAAAATACATTACTCTGTCCACCACCATTATTTGGTTCCGATTCCCACCGGCCGTTTTCAACGGTAGCAGCCCCAGTCCAGTTGATGTTAACATCGTAACCTCTTGCTTTATAATCGGCTGACCAATTCAGATTAAAACCCTTAATTTGAATGTAGTAGGTTCCGACAGCAGCATTGGGAACCACCCACTTAATCTCGTTTGTGGGGTAAGCGGTGTTTGCGCCATTGTGAGCCTCCCCAAATTCGTAAGCCTTTACGGCCGGATTTACCTCCGAATTTTCGTCACTTGAATAGACGTGGTTAAGCACAACATCAGCATACACCTCAATTTTAGGCGACTGGTGCATGGTTGAAATCATGCTGGCTAGTTCGGCTCTACTACCAAACCTCGTTTCCACACTACCCTTCTGGTTGTAGTTCCCAAGGTCGTAGTGGTCGTAAATGCCATACCCCATATCGGTAATTCCCCAATTGCCCTTCGCTGGGCAAGGAACCCAAATACCCGTAATTCCTGCCGATTTAAGGTCAGGGGCCTTTTGGCGAAGTACGTCCCACCACGTTCCATTGTGATTAGCTTCATCCACAGGCACGTTCCAGTAGAAGGCCTGCATCATTACGTCGTTCTGAGCTACGGCTCTTTGTCCGTTGGACACTAAAAGTCCAAGCACAGCAACTGACAACAAAATTTTTTTGGCTGTTTTCATAATACTATTTGGTTTTGATTAACAACCTAAATTTCCAACAAGAACTACCCAATGTCAAGGACATTACCATTAAAGAAGAAAAGTAAGACGACCTTCCGCCGCCGTAATCGATTGCAATGGGACTGCCAAACAAATATGTTGTACAACACATTCGTCAAAAAGATTCTGGAAATTATACCTGAAGAAAAACAGCGTGATTTTTCCCATGAAAAACGATTGCAGAGGAGATGGAGTTGTCCGACGACCATCTAGCCATTTCCCTCCGATAATTTTAATTCTTGTCTTTGCAGGCGAGGATATTCTCTATGATTAATCTTCCGTTTCTAAAATATCCAAACCTATTCCCCGCCATTTTGTTACTCGCCGTGTACCCTTCTGGTAAAAAATAGTTTTATTGCACCAAAGACTATTACCCAAAAACCGGAAGGACGATTTACTGATTAATAGGTGCAAAAACAGAACTACATTGCCATGAACATCAAGCAAATTTTCACCAACAACCAGCAGTGGATAGATGAGAAGCTCGCTGCCGACAAGGACTACTTCAACAAGCTGTCGAAGGGACAAAACCCCGATATTCTTTACATTGGGTGCTCCGACAGCCGCGTGAGTGCCGAGGAGCTGATGGGTGTTAAACCGGGTGAGGTTTTTGTGCACCGCAACATTGCCAACATGGTTCCCAACACCGACCTTAGCGCCATGTCGGTTATAACCTATGCTGTTAACCATCTCCGCGTGCACCATATCGTGGTTTGTGGCCACTACCACTGTGGAGGCGTGGACTCAGCCATGCAGTCGGCCGACCTTGGCCTTCTAAATCCTTGGCTGCGCAATATTCGCGACGTATACCGGTTGCACCAAGAGGAGCTCGATGCCATTGCCGATAACGATCAAAAGTACAACAGGCTGGTGGAGCTAAACGTGCAGGAGCAGTGCGTAAATGTTATCAAGACAGCCGACGTGCAAAGGGCCATTAAGGAGCGGCGAATTACCGTCCACGGGTGGGTATTTGATATCTACACCGGCAAGCTGGTCGACCTAAAAATCGATTTCGATAAAATTTTGGAAGGCATCATGAAGATCTACCGGTTGGTATAATCAGGGGTATCAACTTTTAAATAAAAAAAGGGTGAACCCGAAAAGGTCACCCTCTAAATCACTAGTCCTCTCCAACCTCTGTCTTATCGTTATAGGCTTCCACTAGGCGAATAAACTCCGAGCGGTAGCCATCCTCGTCGCTACCCTTAGCAAGTTTTGCCTGCTTTATTATCAAATCTTTAGTAAGGTCGCCCTTATATTCTGAATTGCGGAGCATCATGCCAAACATGGCCACGGCGCTGGAAAAGCGAAGGCTCTCTGATGCCGAACTAATTTTCCCCTTTCGGAATGGCACCACCACCTCAAAGGGTATGCTGGTATCGCCATCGGGCAGCTTATAGCGCGTTTTTACGGTGGCCATTTCGTCGCCCTCCTTGGCTTCGGCGGTTAGTTTGGCTGTTTGATATTTTAGGGAGTCTACCTCCTTCACAAACGGACTCTTTACACCCTTGGGAATAATCTCATAAATGGCGGTTACAGTATGGCCCGAACCCATTTCGCCTGCGTCCTTTGCATCGTCCTTAAAATCCTCATTGTTGAGCAACCTGTTTTCGTAACCAATGAGGCGGTAGGCCTCCACCACTGCGGGATTAAACTCCACCTGCAGCTTTACATCCTTTGCCACGGTGAACAAGGTTCCTCCAAACTCCTTTGTGAACATTCGGTTGGCCTCCTGCATGTTGTCGATGTAGGCATAGTTGCCATTTCCCTTATCGGTAAGGGTTTCCATCTTGCTATCCTTGTAGTTTCCCATGCCAAAGCCTAAACAGGTGAGGAAGACTCCGCTTTTACGCTTCTCCTCAATCAGGCGCTCCATGTCGGCATCGCCCGATGCACCTACGTTAAAATCGCCGTCGGTGGCTAAGATGATGCGGTTGTTGCCTCCCTTGATAAAGTTCTCCTGCGCTATTTTGTATGCCAGCGTTATGCCAGCCCCACCAGCGGTGGAGCCACCGGCTCGGAGTTGATCAATGGCATCCAATATCCTTGCCTTGTTTTCACCAGAAGTGGATGGCAGCACCTCACCGGCAGCACCGGCATACACCACAATGGCAACGCGGTCCTTTGCCCGTAAGTTATTCACAAGCAATTTAAAGGCCGACTGCACTAGCGGCAGCTTGTTAGGCTCATTCATCGATCCGGAAACGTCCAGCAGAAAAACTAGGTTGCTGGCCGGAAGGTTCTCTGTTGAAACATGCTTGGCCTGCAGTCCAATTTGCATTATTAGATGTCCCTCCTGCCAAGGACAAGCGGCCACTTCGGTGGTAATTCCGTAAGGGTGGTTACCACTAGGCTCGGGGTAACTATAGTTGAAGTAGTTCACCATCTCCTCGATGCGAATGGCATCCTTCGGTGGATTCTGGCCCAAGTTTAAGAATCGGCGGATGTTGGACCACGATGCGCGATCCACGTCGATACTAAAGGTGGAGAGTGGTGAATCGGTTGTGCGCTTAAAACCGTTTTCCGAAATTTTGGAGTAGGATTCATCGGTGTATGTAGCAGAAGGGGCAAAGTTTGCATATCCATGAACTACCACACCGCTAGTTCTGCCTTGCAAGGCTTTTTGCTGTGACATTCCCAGCGAAGTTACCACAACCTCGTCCATTGTAGCTACCTGTGGCACCATAATCACATTCAAAACACGCTTGCCATTAACCTTAATCTCCTGTGATTGAAAGCCAACAAAGGAAAAAACCAACACCGCTGAGGTATCGATAGTGGCAAATGAGAAGTTTCCATTGAGGTCCGTGGTAGCACCTGTGGTTGTGCCCATGACCTGAATGCTGACTCCGGGTATTGGATTCCCATTGTCATCCGATGTTACGGTTCCCTTAACCGCCATGGTTTGAGCTGCTGCTATAACCGAAAATAGTCCCGCGACAATAATAAAAAGTAGCTTTTTCATAGTTTTTGGGGTGTTAGTATGATAAAATTATAATCAACTATTGGGCCAGAAATTTTTTGCCCTTTTTAACAAGGCAAGATTAAAATTCCAGATAATTCCATAAAATTAGTTCACAATCACTATGAGTATAGTATCACAAGATTATCCCAAACAGAAAATCACAAATAATTAGCACCTCCTTGATTAAATGTTTTTGAAGTTTAAAACATGTTGCTACATTTGATATTGAACAGAATCATCTTACATACATTCCCTTTTCGATAAAAAATTTCACATGATGAAGAAGAGACTCGTTTTACTGCTCGTTGGAACCTTGCTGCTTACCATCAACAGCGGCTTTGCACAGGTGGCGCTTACGCAACCCATAAATTCAAACGATATAATTGAGCAAGGCATCCAGTGCCACGATCGTGAGAGCTACGACTCGGCATTGGTTTTCTACCGGCAGATAGATATAAACGACCCAAACTACGCTTGGGCCTGCTACGAAACAGGACTTACGCTTTATAGCCAAAATCATTTAGAGGAGGCGGAGGCAAAAGCACGCGAGGCAATTGCTCTTGACTTCAGGACCCCGACGCTTTATACATTGCTGGGAAGCATTCTCGACGACATGGGTAAATCGGCTGAGGGCGCCGCTGCAATTCAAGATGTTTATAGCAAGTGGCCCTACAACCAAAATCTTCTTTATAACCTTGGAATTTGTTTTCTCAATTCAGGAAACCTAAAGGAGGCAGAAGCAACTTTACTAAAATCGGCTCGCTACTATCCTTACCATACCCGAACTCACCTAGCCTTGGGTAAGGTCAATTTGTTCATGGGGCACACAGCTGAAGCATATCTGGCCTACAACATGGCCATTGTAATGAATCCAAAATCTAGCTTTATTACAGAGTTTGAGGACGCCATTACCGGTAAATACGACAACAAAATTGACCATGTCAACTATCCTTATCCAGAAGGGGTTAATGCTGAAAAGTGGAATGAACTTAGATGGCTGTTGCAATCAGAGATGGCGTTAAACAAGTCCTTCAACTTCCCATATAAGCTCGACTTTGTTGTATGCCGTCAATCATATTTACTTTTTCAAAAGGCGATGTATGAGCCAAGCGACACCTCCATCTATAACCAGGAGTATGTGCGATTCTTTAAGGATGTGATGAATACCAATAACTTCGAGAATTTAATTTATTACCAATTTCAGAACACTGGAATTGTTTCAGTGAACCAGTGGCTTGAAAAGAACAAGTCGAAGTCGAAGCAGTTTGTTGGCTTAGCCGTGAAGGATATCAATGCATGGAGAAGCCAAGGATTTGAGCCTGTTAATACCAGCTCTAAAAAATTTGAGGTGAACTACTCAAGCAATGGGAACATAGTAAGCATGGGTAGCTATCTACCTGGCAATGATTCCTTAAAAACAGGAACTTGGGTGTTCTTCAACAACCTTGGTGGCATCAAAGAGGCTGGCAACTATAGTAAGGGTGAAATTGATGGAAATTACAAAATATACTACGATGATGGAACTCTAAAGCAAGACCTCAATTTTGCAAATGGGAAACTTAACGGCGATGCATCAACCTACTACCAAAATGGCAATCGATCGGGAGATTATCAGTTTAAGAATGATAGACGAAATGGTGTTTGCACATACTATAACTCTTCAGGCTTGGTTGATGAGCATAATGAATATACCGATGGCAAACTGGACGGCACTATCATAAAATACAACTATGGTGATTGTATTACTACCACATCACATTATAAGTCTGGTCTTGCAGAAGGTCCTGCAGATCAAACATGGATGAACGGCAACCTAGCGGAAAAGTATGCCTTTATTGATGATAGCCTTTCCGGTCCCTATAAAGCGTTCTATAAGAACGAAGTAACAAAGGCAGAAGGAAACGACTCGGCTGGAAACCAAGTTGGTGAATGGAAATACTACTTTGCAAACGGGAAATTAAAAGCTGTTGGAAATTATAGCAACAAAGGGGATCGGACTGGAGTTTGGCGTTATTACAACTTCAATGGCACACTTGAATCTGTTGAGGATTCATATGATGAGGGAAAACTAAATGGCACCCGCACGGAGTACTTTACCGATGGCAAGACAAAGGCGATTTATACCTATAAAGACGATGTACTTAAATCGGAGATGGCATTTGACCTTGCAGGAAATGTAGTTGTAAAGGCAGATACTACAAGCGAGACCTTTGTAGACAAGGACTACTTCGATAATGGTGTGCTGCGTTTGGAGGGTGGCATAAAGAACGGCAAACGCAATGGAATATGGAGGTACTATAATCCGAATGGGATCTTAACTGGCGAGAGCACCTATCTGGGTGGCGATCTATCAGGTCCGCAAAAAACGTACTACCTTAATGGTGAAATCCACACTGAATACTACTGTGATAGCAACAAAACTAACGGACTCTATAAGGAGTACTATGAGAATGGTCAGTTAAAGGCGCAAAGTTGGTATATCAACGATCTTCAGCAAGGCAGATATTTTAACTATTACATAAACGGTAAAATTCAGAACACGGGCTATCTTAATGAGGGTAAAAACGTAGGAACAATAAACTATTTCTACAGCAACGGCAGCCCTGACCTAGATCAGGTATACAACGATGACAACATTCTTGTTGGCATTAAGCAATACGACACTAAGGGTAATATGCTCAATTCTGCCATGCTACCAAATGGCAATGGAAAGTATACCCAGCACTACGAAAATGGACAATTACTGTGTATTGCAACCTATGCTAACGGAGGGTTAAACGACTCGCTCACGCTATTTTACCCAAATGGCAAAGTAATGGGGAAATGGCTTTACAAATATGGAAAGTTCGATGGCCATGCAAAACGCTGGGATACTAAGGGAAGTATTTCGATGGAAAAAAGCTATACGTTGGGTGATGAGGAGGGAGCTTACCGTAGCTACAATGATGGTCGCTTATTCTACGAAGCAAACTACCTTAACGACGAGCAGAATGGCATCACCAAAATATACCATACAAATGGGAAAGTGTACAAAGAGTATGAGTGGCAAAATGGTGAAAGAACTGGATTCTCCAGCTACTATTCATTCGACGGCTTCTTGATGTATCGGTTGAAATATCTAGAGGGTTCAATTATTGCCATAAGTTACATTGGCAAGGATGGAAAGATGGTGAAGGATATTCCCGTTGATAGATATTCAGGACTGATTGTTACCTACTTCCCGTCAGGTGTGGTTTCGGCCAGAATAAATTTTAAAAACGGGATGATCAACGGGATGAGAACGGAGTACTATGCATCTGGTGTAAAATTCAGGGAAACTGAATTTCTCTGCAACGACTACCACGGTTCAGATAAAATCTATTTCGCCAATGGGGCCATTTCTGAGCAAAGCGAATATAACTATGACGAGCTGAACAATAGTTACAAGAGCTTTTACGAAAGTGGCAAAATAAAGGAGGAGAGAACATACTATATGGGCGACCTAGAAGGTTGGTCAAGAACCTATGACAGCTCCGGAAAACTTACCCAGGAGGCAAGGTATATTGACGGCGCAATAGTTGAACTTAAAGTAAGCAAATAATGGTGCGAGCAACTTTTTTAACGACCCTTCTGCTTGCGCTTGTCTCGGCTGCCCTGAGTCAGCCTGCCGAAGACTATTCCTCCCTTAAAGCGTTATATCCTGACCAACCTGCAGTTTATACTCAACGATCGGAGGTGGTGGAAATTTTCAACACCGAAAAGGATGGTGTTAGCATGAGGGTGGAGGATCACGACGAACTCTTTATCTTGGCCGACGATGCTCTCCCCTTTGCTCCCGGGATGGAGTATTTCAACGCCACCTATGCCATCGAGAAAATTAAGGCCTACACAATGATTCCATTGGGTAAAAAATATAAGACGATGGAGGTAAAGGATTTTAACAAAACGACAGAGATGTCGAACAGCGTTTTCTTCGACGACCAGCAGGCATACAAATACACCTACCCCGCTGTATGTAAAGGGGCAAAGTTGGTGGAGGAAACAACTTACAGGACCACAAAACCGGAATACCCAATTGGATACCATTTTGGGATAAGTTTACCAGCGGCCAAGGAGAGCCTCATGGTTGTCTTTCCCGAAAGTGTCAAAATTTACTACAAGATGTTTGGCGACGATACCACAATGGTTCATCTTACCAAAACAAAAAAGGGAAAAACATGGACATACGTTTGGAATGCTAGTAATGTTAAAAGCTACACCAGTGAATCGGATGCCCCCAGTTCGCGATATTACTTACCACATATCCTTATAAATATTGCAAGCTATACCACCAATTCGGAAACGGTACCTGTAATTGGGTCGCTAACCGATTTATACCACTGGAATTACTCTCGAATAAAAGGGGTCAACAGTAATATTAAACCGGAAATAAGAGCGTTGGCCGACTCCATAACCAGCGGTGCTGACGATGAGCAGACGAAGGTTGCCCTAATCTATCGCTGGGTTCAGAAAAACATCCGTTATGTGGCTATCGAGGATGGTGATAACGGTTATGTGCCTCGCGAGGCTACTCTTGTATTGCAGCGACGCTATGGCGACTGCAAGGATAAGACCAGTCTTCTTCAGGCACTAATTTCCGCCATTGGGGCTGATGTGAGCTTTGCTTGGATTGGGACTCGCTCTCTTCCTTACAAATATTCGGAGTTCCCGTCGACGAATGTGGATAACCACATGATTGCCGTCTACCGAAATCCGAAGGGAGAGGTGTTTTTTCTGGATGGAACAACGCGCTACCACTCAATGGGGTTAAATCCATCTGAAATTCAAGGAAAGGAGTGCCTCGTTGCACGTGGACCCGATAAGTTCGACCTGCTGGTGGTACCAATTTCTTCGCCCGAAACCAACGCCATTATCGATTCGGTTTGGACAGAGATACGTCACGATACCCTTGTAGGTAGAGGCAGTAGTTACCTCTGTGGAGAAGCAAAAACAGATTTAATTGCCGCCTTTGTTAATGCCGAGGTTAAGGATTATCCAAAGGTGTTTGCACGTTATTTGGCAAAGGCAACAAACAAGTTCAACATCACGGGAATCAAGGTGTCCAACTTGAACCTCATAGAGGATACGCTCAAGGTAAACTACACATTTAGTTTTCCAAGTTATATCTCACTTCGGAGCGATAACTACTACGTAAATCTCAACCTTGACCGAATTCTGCAAGATGTGGCCATTAAACCGAAGAGAGACATCCCCATAGAGGTGGAGTATCCTTCAAAAAGAACCTTTGTGTGCACCTTAAGTCTTCCTGCGGGTTATGGCAAACCAATGTTACCAGCTGCTTCCAACTTCAACGGTGAAGCCTTTAATTTCTACCTTTCATACAAGCTGCAAAACAACTCCGTTGTACTTTCAAAGCAGGTTAGTATGAGCACCCTGCTCCTGCAACCCAACAGCTTCAATTTATACCGAAAGTTTTTAGGCAATCTCAACTCGGCCTATATGCAAACCATTGTTTTAAGAAAAAATTAGACCCATGATAAAACATACAATTTTTGCAACTATCGCATTATTGCTTAGCATTTCGCTATACGGCCAAATTAGTGAATATGCCTCCTACAGCTGGAGTAGCAACCCAACGGTCAATAATTCTGATACCATTAAGACCGTCGATGGAGCCGCCATATTGTTCGAAAAACGAATTCAAGAGGTGATTCCCAACAAGGACGGAATATTTGAGGAAATATACGTTTTTCACCGTATCGTGAAGGTTGAAACCGCAAACGCGGTGAGCAGCTTCAACCGTATCTACGTTCCGCTCACAGGTGTGATCGACATCCTTAGCCTAAAGGCTCGGTTTATTTCAAAAACAGGCAAGGTTACCGAACTCCCCAAGGAAAGTATTAAGGAGGTAGAAAACCTTGAAAATAAAGGCAACTACAAGGTTTTTGCCATAGAAGGATGCGAAGCTGGTGGCGCAATAGAGTATTTCTACGTTCTGCGTCGGTCGCTTAAGGAATTTGGTGGTATCACCGTGCAATCGGAGACCCCTCGATACAACGAGGAGGTGCTGTTTGTTTACCCCGATAAACTTGACTATGAGATCCGATCGTACAACGGATTTCCCAACTTTGAGTATCTTCCAGCCAAGAACGACAAGAAGTATCTTACAGCCAAGGCGGCCTACATTCCTGGTATAGAATCGGAAAAGTATGCCGACTATGATGCAGATATGATGTGCTATGAATACTCCTTGGTCTACAATACCTATACTGGAGTATCACGAATCTACTCTTGGTCTAAGTCGGCCAAATTCTTCTACTCCAGCATCTACAACCTAAGCTCGAAGGAGGAGAAGGCTGTTAGCAATTTCTACAAAACAATTAAGTTTAACAATCAAGAGATCAGGAGCAGGATTAGGGCTATTGAGGCCAAGATAAAGACAGACATTGCCGTATCAACCGATATCGACAAAGACCTTCCGTTGGATGAGATTGTAAAACAAAAGCATGCCTCTTCACGTGGGGTAACAAAATTGCTCATTGCGCTGTATCAGCTGGCAGGTATAAAGGTTGAGATGGTGCTCACCTCCGACCGAACCAATCGCCCCTTCGATCCTACCTTCAACTGCATGAACTTCCTCAATGATTTTCTTCTTTTCTTTCCGGAAATCAACGATTATATTGCGCCCGATAATCCAGCCTATCGGCTAGGCGTCATTCCTGAAGACCTCACAGCAACCTACGGCATTTTTTATCACCCCATTGAGTACGATAAGTCCCAGAAAGGACTTGGCTACGATATTCGAAGAATACCGCAAGTGAGCGAAAGGCAAAATGGCGACTCCATGCTCATAAACGTGGCATTGAATCCGGAAACAATGGAAGTTTCGGTAAAAACGCATCGGGTTTGGACCGGCGCATTAGCACAAAACTATCAATCGTTTTGGGGGTTTATTACCGATGATAGGCGGCAGACGATTGTAAAAAATGTGTTTAACCTCGGCACCGATAATAGCCAGCTGGTAGACTTCAAAGTAAAGAACTATGAGCTCTCCGACATTGGTGTAAATCCTTTGATTTTTGACGTCACTCAAGTTGCTCCATCACTGGTTGAACGCGCCGACAACGACATACTAGTTCACATTGGTGAGGTTATTGGCTCACAATCGGAACTCTATCAGGAAAAAGAGCGCAAGCTACCCATTGCCGTTAGCATTGTTATGCATTACTTCCGTCAAATTGAGTTTAAGATTCCGGTAGGTTATAAAATTTCGAACCTTGCGGACCTCAATATGAAGGTGGAGATGCTTGTTGATGGAAAACCAAGCTGTGCATTTTACGCAAGTTACACCCTTGATGGCAACGTGCTAAAAATTATCTCCCGAGAGATATACACTCAGGAGAACTATCCTGCCTCCGATTTTGCACAGTTTCGAACTGTAATAAACGCCGCCGCCGATTTTAACAAGAAAACCTTAGTTCTAACTAAAAAGTAGCTGACACTACACCATAAAAAAACCGCTTCCTTGTGAAGCGGTTTTTTTATTTTCTCACGGTTAAAATAGGCCGAATAGTTGAGCGTCTATCTTGTCTATCACCAAGCTTAAATCTTCAGGTTTCTCGTGGAAATCTAAGGCATCGCGATCAATTATCAACATCTTGCCCAACGTGTAGTCCTCAATCCACTTATCGTAGCGCTCGTTTAGGCCTTGAAGGTAGTCGAGCCGAATGGTGTTCTCATACTCACGCCCCCGTTTTTGAATCTGACTCACGAGGGTTGGCACAGAGGCCTTGAGGTAGACAAGTAAATCGGGTGGCTTTATGAGTGAGGTCATTAGGTTGAAAAGTGAAAGGTAGTTGGCAAAATCACGAGGAGTCATCAGTCCCATGTCGTGGAGGTTTGGCGCAAAAATCATGGCATCCTCATAGATGGTTCTGTCCTGTACCACAGCCTTCTCGCCGCGTTGAATATCGACCACCTGCTTAAACCGGCTATTCAGAAAATAAATTTGAAGGTTGAAGGACCAACGTTTCATATCTTGGTAAAAGTCCTCCAGGTATGGGTTGTCGTCCACGTCCTCATACATGGCTTTCCAGCCATAATGCTTGGATAAAAGAGTGGTAAGCGTTGTTTTTCCAGAACCAATATTTCCGGCAATGGCTATATGCATGGCGTCAAATTTATTTTCGCTGAAGAAAATTGAGAGGCAACTTTGCGGCAGTAAGCTGCGATCCTTTTACAAAAAAAAGAAAATTTTTCCCGATTGAAAAACTTTCAATTGTCCCCAATTGGGGAATTATTACTGATGGATCCTCGGTGACCAATGTATTAAGGGAACACAAGTCGCCGTGCCTGTTGATAAAAAAAATATTTTCTCCCATTGGCTGAAAATGCGCTGCTGCCTCTGGCTCCGGAATGAGTTTCCGGAACGAGCCAAATTTATCGAATATTGCAATGCCCTTCCCAGCAATTCCTAGGTAAAGCGAATTACCATACGATTTAAGTTCAGTGGGGGCATCCTGCGAAAGGATTGGACTCAAATCGTTGGACGAGTATGCCGTTGAACCGACATTGCGGTAAAAGAGCAACTTCTCCTGCAAGCCATCGAACACCCAATAACCGCCATCTTGCATGGCGCAGGCAAAGAGAGGGAAAGAGGCTCCCATATCAGGTAGGTATTGCGATTCGCCAATTGGAGATAGATTATTGTCGAGCAGGGTGATACGGTAAAAATCTTTCTGAAAAAGCAGAACCTTGAATGGATCGGTAGGGTCTACAGACGTAATATGGCCGAACACCGGTCTAAAGCGGGCTACTATTGTAAAGGTTGAATCCATTTTTTCGACCTTATCCCCAGCAACAACGTAGCAGTTATCGAAAACGTCGGTAAAAATTTTAGAATTTTGGGAAACAGCAATGGATCGCTGACCATTTGCCACGCTGCATAAGAGTGATAATGCAGCAGCTGTAAGCATTTTTAAAACAACGGGGTGTTGCTTTATCATGGCTACATTGATTCGTTGAGATCGAGCAACTCGTTAACGTAATCACGGCTATTGAACAACCTAGGAATTTTATTCTGACCACCCAACTTTCCTTTGGAGTGCAGCCAACGATAAAAGACACCTTCCTTAAGGATGTGAACAACTGGACGATCGAGGGTGATGCCCTTGAAGCGCTTTGCCTCATAGTCGGAATTTACCGAGCAGAGCTTTTCATCCAGCACGGTAACGAATAATTCTAAATCAACTGGAGCAGTTTCAAACTCCACCAACCACTCGTGCGCTCCCTTCGTGGTGTCGGTCATGAATATGGGACCTGCGGTGTATTCCCTTACCAATGCACCGGTCTTCTCGCAGGCAGCTTTTATGGCGGCGTCGGCATTCTCAACAATTACCTCTTCGCCAAAAGCGTTGATAAAATGGCGAGTTCTACCCGAAATTTTCACGCGATGAGGAAAGGTGGAGGTAAATATCACCGTGTCGCCAACCATGTATCGCCACAATCCAGAGTTTGTGGAAATTACAATTGCGTAATTCTTTCCTGGCTCAATTTCAGCAACGGTGTAGGCTTTGGGCGTATCTCTATCGAGCTCCTCCATTGGAACGAACTCAAAAAATATTCCGTGATCAAGGAGCAACATCATATCGTTGCGTGAGAGATCATCCTGAAAGGCAAAAAAGCCTTCGGAGGCATTGTAGGTCTCCATGTAGCGCATCGACGACGATGGAATAACCTTGTGATACTGCTCACGGTAGGGGCTAAAGCTAACGCCACCATGAATGAACAGTTCCAGGTTGGGCCACACATCCAGCAGGGTATCCTTGCCGGTAACCTCCAGTATACGCTTGATCATCACAAGATTCCAGGAAGGAGCTCCGGCAAAGCAGGTCACATTTTCGTTCACCACCTCGGCTATCATCTTTTCGAGCTTCTCCTCGAAGTCGGCAATGAGCACAATCTCTCGACTTGGTGTTCGGTAGAAGTTAGACCAGGCAGGCATATTTTCGATGAGAATGGCAGATAAATCACCAACGGCTTGATCACCACCTATGTGATCAATTTGATGACTACCGCCAAGGGTGAGGCATTTCCCCTTGAATATCTCCGTATCGGGGCACTCCTTTGTAAAGTAGGTAAACATGTCTCGACCAGCACGGAAATGGTTCTCCCGAAGCCCTTGGTTGCTAACAGGAATAAATTTACTCTTTGAATCGGTGGTTCCCGACGACTTTGCGAACCAACGAGTTTCACTGGGCCAAAGCACATTGCGCTCACCAGCGCGCATTCTATCGATAAAAGGTTTTAATTTCTCATAGTCGCGGATGGGAACACGCTCCTGAAATTGACGGATGGTGGTAATATTGCCAAAACCGTACTGCTTCCCAAATTGTGTTTTACGCGCGCGTTCGAGAAGGCTAAACAATACCTGCTTTTGAGTGTCGAAAGGATTTTCAGCCGATTGCAGTATTCTTTTGCTACTTCGAAAGCTAAGCCAACGGTAGATTGAGTTCACCAGGGGAATGTACATGTAAACATCAGAGTTGATTCAGTCACCAAAGATAGCACTTTTGAACGTTTTACCGCTATTACAATCAAACTGTATTGATACTTCAAGCACCTTTCATTTCGAACGGTTTTTTGCTATTCCGATTTTAGATTATAATTTAGCAGCTCTTATATCGCTCTTTTTATAACCAAAAAATACCTCATCATGTTTAGTCAAGAAACATACATTGACCGAAGAAATAAACTTCGCAAGAAGTTTAAATCGGGGTTATTGCTCTTCTTGGGCAATACCGAAGCTCCCATGAATTATCCCGGTAATACGTACCCGTATCGCCAGGATAGCAACTTCCTATACTTCTTCGGTGTCGACCATCCAGGGTTAGCTGCCGTAATGGATATTGAAGCAGGGACCGACTGTATTTATGGCGACGACTACACCATGGACGACATTATTTGGATGGGACCTCAGCCAACTATTACCGATATGGCTAAACCTGTTGGTGTTCATAGCGTTCACCCGCTCAAGGATTTAGCCAACACCATCAATAGTGCCCTGAAGCATGGCCGTAGAATTCACTTCCTGCCGCCATACCGTGCCAATAACATTCTTCAGCTCTCTAACCTATTGGGTATTCACCCCAACTTTATTAAAAACTATACCTCCGTTAACTTTATCAAGGCAGTAATTTCACTACGCTCCATTAAGGACGAGTTGGAGATTGCTGAAATTGAAAAGGCATGCCACATTGGCTACCAAATGCACGTAGCCTCCATGAAAATGGCCAAGCCGGGTGTATACGAGAGGGAGATTGCAGGCCATATTGAAGGCATTGCGCTGGGACACGGGAGTATGGTTTCGTTCCCCATTATTCTGAGCCAGAATGGTGAAACGCTTCACAACCACTACCATGGCAACAAGTTGGTTGAGGGTAGAATGATGGTTACCGACGCTGGTGCCGAAACGGAGATGCACTATGCCTCCGATTTTACACGAACCGTTCCGGTTGGTGGCAAGTTCTCTACCAAACAAAAGGAGATTTACGATATTGTGCTGGCGGCTAACAATCGGGCCATGGAGATTGCCAAACCCGGCATCACATACCAGAGCGTTCACCTCGAGGCGTCAAGGGTAATTGCCCAAGGGTTGAAGGAACTTGGAATTATGAAGGGTAACGTTGAGGAGGCAGTTCGTAACGGTGCTCACGCCCTCTTTATGCCTCACGGCTTAGGCCACATGATGGGCCTCGACGTGCACGACATGGAGGACCTTGGCGAGAACTACGTTGGTTACGACGATGAGGTATCACGCATCGACCAGTTTGGAACCGCTTACCTGCGCCTTGGTCGTAGACTCGAGCCTGGTTTTGTGCTGACCGACGAGCCTGGAATCTACTTTATTCCAGCACTTATCGACCAGTGGAAGAGCGAAAAAATTAACGCTTCGTTTATCAACTACGACAAGGTGGAGGAGTATCGTTCATTCGGCGGCATCCGCATTGAGGACGACCTGCTCATTACCGACAAAGGTGCCCGTCTGCTTGGTAAAAAGCGCATCCCGGTTACCACCGAGGAGATTGAGGAAACAATGAGAGGCTAATCTTCTCACGCTATATAAAAATAGAAGAGGCTGCTTTTTGAGCAGCCTCTTCTATTTTTTCACTCACCCCCATTAACGATGCTGCGCTAGGTAGGTATCAACGCGCAGCTTAACGTTCTGGCGTATGTCCATCCAAAATAGGTTGTAGTCGTAAACGTGGAGATTCTTTAACTTCTTAATCTTTGCAGGCATAGCCTTAGGCAATGAAACCCACAGGATTTTGGAGTCTGGCTCAATACCAGCCGAAACCTTCCCCGTTACCAGCTTGTTGAAACCGTAAAGGGCGCCCTTTGAGCTGTCGCGCGAAACCGTCCCCGGCTGCGTGGTCCAAGTAAGTGGATTTACGCACACGGAGTTTCCATTTTCCGCTTCAACTCCTCGAAGAATCTCACCCTGCCGATAGCTTCTCCATCCAACAAAGCAACCTGTTTGAGTTGGAGTGGTGCCAACGGGGATGTGCTTAAAATCATCAGTTTTAATCTGGTATCCAACTATGTAAGCACACACCAGCTGCTGTTGAAGCGGTTTTCCATCGAAAAACTCCTTGAGAAGCCGGATAGCCATGAGGCTACCTTGGCTGTGAGAGGCAATAATAATGGGCTGGCCATGATTCTCGTGGTCGAGGTAGTATTGAAACGCTTTTCGAACATCACCATAGGCCAAGTCGAAGGCCTTCTGGGCGCTGGGTGACGTGCGTACAAAAAACGCCTTAATGTTAGCCTGACGGTAGCGTGGGGCAAAAACCCGACAACTCCCATTAAACACCGTAGTCTGATAGAGTATGGCTCGTGCATCCGTTCTATTGTTTACTGCTGTGTCGGTTAAATCGGCATTCCACGAGCCCGTTTTTATATTCATCGCGTAGCTGGTCGGGTAAATAAAGAAAACATCGGCTAGACTGTCGCGCCTCTCGCTGGAGAGGAAAGCAGGAATACTATCGCTACTGTCATGCTTGTATGGCGACGCTGCCCAGTAGAAGAGGTTACTATAATCAGGTTCGGGTCCGCTATTCTCTGCTGAATTACGGTCAAATTTCCGCTCCAAACCCTTCTGCAACAATGGTCGAGTTTGGGCGCTGATTGACGATGTAATCAACGAAAAAAACAGAGGTAGAAAAAACAATTTTTTCATGGTCGATAAATTTTGAAACTGAACACTTCCTGTGCTCTATGCAAATTCTACAATCCAATTAACAATTTCCCTACTATTTTGGTGATAAACAGAAAGCGTTTTGTCGCTATGGTTTAGTATATAATGAATAGATGACGCTATAGAATTCAGAATGTGGAAAACAAATCGTTTCTTCGAAAACTGCAATTTTTTAGATGCAAGCAAGCCATGTCGACTACATCAGCTACTTTTGTGGAAAATGAAGTGGTATGGAAAAGGCAATTAGCTATGGTGGAACCAGCTTGGTTTTCGCCGACAATGGCAAGGGGAATCCAGTGGTGCTGCTGCACGGCTACCTCGAATCGCAGGAAATTTGGTATAGCTTTGCCGAGAAGTTGAAAAAAAATGGTCATCGGGTAATTACACTCGACCTCCCCGGGCATGGCCTGAGCGGCGTTGCTGGAGAGGAGCACTCCATGGATTTTCAGGCCGGTGCGGTACTGGCCATTATCAACGACCTGAAGTTGGAAAAGTGCGCACTGGTAGGACACTCAATGGGTGGTTACGTTTCCCTCACCTTCGCCAAGAACTACCCAGAGCGATTGGCTGGCCTCTGCCTCTTTCACTCCACCCCTAACCCCGACAGCGACGATAAGCGCGCCAATCGCGACAGCGAAATTGAGCTGGTAAAGGGGGGCAAGGTGGAGCTGATTGTCAAAACAAACATCCCCATGGCTTTTGCCCGCGAAAACCACAAAAGGATGGAGGAGCAGATTGAGGAGGCAACCCTAATCGCCATGGAGACGGAACCCGACGGGATTATTGCCTGCCTCCGGGGCATGAAGACGAGACCCGATACCAACGATGTGCTGGAGAAGTTAAAACTCCCGTTGCTGCTGATTTTTGGGAAAAAGGATGCCTACATTTCCGAAGAGGTTGCTCAAAATATGGCCCAACGTTTTTCCATGCACCAAACAGTCTTCCTCGAAAACAGCGGCCACATGGGTTTTATGGAGGAGGAGGCAAAGAGCGTTGAGCTCATTGCTGGCTTTGTGGATAAGGCATTTGCATAAAAAGTGACGGGTGACTGAAACGTGACCAGTGACAAAAATGGCTGAAGTTATGAGGCTGCTTACCAATCGATGTTTTTCTGTGAAACTCTGTGAATCCTCAGTGCTACACCGTGTAACTAAAACCAAGCAACGCGAGCTCCGTCAAGAAGCCGGACAGGTCGCCGAAGGCAAACAAACACCTATAAACCTAACTTCCTAAACGCCTAAATCGCTAATCCCCTAGCCGCTACTCATACTTCAGCGATTCTATGGGGTTTTGTCGTGCGGCCTTTAAACTTTGGTAACCCGTAGTAAGTGCTGCAATAATTAGCACCGTGGCGGTTCCGAGCACAAAATACCATGGGTTAATGGTGATTCGGTAGGCGTAGTCGTTTAGCCAGCTGTTTATTGAGAAGTAGGCGGCCGGCCATGCCAGCAAGGCGGAGAGCAGAATCAACCCTGCAAAACTCTTCGAAACCATGTTGAATATGCTGAACGAGCTGGCACCATGTACCTTTCTTATGCCTATCTCCTTGGTCTTTTGCTCCACCGTAAAGGCAGCCAAGCCAAAAAGACCAAGACAGGCGACCACAATTGCCATAACGGCAAATATGGTAAATATGGTTCCCATTCTGTTTTCGGCTTCGTACTGAGCAGCAAAATCTTGGTCAAGAAAGCTGTAGTTGAATATGGCCTGCGGTGCAAACTGCTTAAATGTGGTTTCAATTTTCGAAAGAGCCTGCTCAACCATGCTGGGCTTAATCCGAATTAGGGCGTCGGAATATTGCCAGTCGTAGGTTCCACGCTGGATAATCAGCGGGCCAATATTTTCGTGTAAAGAGTGAAAATTGAAATTCTTTACCACACCTACGACTACTCCTTTTATTGTGTTTGGCTTATCTCCATACCAAGTAATTTGCTGCCCAATGGGATCGTCCATATTTAGACTTTTACAGGCTGATTCGTTGAGAATAAAGGTGGCAACCGAATCGGAGGCAAACTCTTGGGAGAATGCCCTTCCCTTTGCCATGGGTATTTCGAGCACTTTGAAAAAATCATCGTCGACCCACAAGTCAGCGGCATTCACCTCCTCTTGGTCCGACTTCCACTGGATACTGTGGTTGTTGAATTGGCCGCCGGGAATGTTCGATGCCCTACCCACCAAAACAATGCTCTTGTCCTGTTCCAAGGTTGATCTAAATGCCTCGAAATGATGCTTTATTGCATCCACCCTTAAGGGCAGTACCACCACTTGATCCTTGTTAAACCCTAGATTTTTATTCTTGAGGAGTTGAATTTGACCGGAGATGGCTAAGGTGAATATTATTAGAAAGGTGGAGATGGCAAACTGAAAGGTAACCAGCAGTTTTCGTAGGTTAATGTTGGAGTGCGACACCGAAATTTTACCCTTTAGCACTGTAATTGGCTTGAAGGAGGTGAGGAAAAATGCGGGATAGCTTCCAGCCAACAATCCCACTACAGCAGCAACAACCAGCAAGCCTAAGGAAACAAACACCGATTGGCCTATCAACGACTGCAAATGCTTTCCGGTTAGTTGGTTGAACAGCGGCATGAAAAGTTCAACCAGCAAGGCAGCAAATATCACAGCACCCAACGCAAGCAACATTGATTCTACCAAAAATTGGCTAACCAGTTGGCCCTTTCGTGCACCGAGGGTTTTGCGTACGCCAACTTCACGGGTACGCTTTTCGCTTCGCGCTGTGGCCAAGTTCATGTAGTTGAAAATGGCAATCAGCAGAATAAGAAGCGCAGTAACTGAAAAGGCGTAAACATAAGCCATGTTGCCATTTTTTCCCAACTCCCAAATCATGTTGGAGTGCAGGTGAATACTGGTAATCGGTTGAAGTAGTAGTTGGGTATCGTTTTCTTTTACGCTCTCCTTCTGCTCGGGGGTGAGTTTAACGTAGTTCCATATCCAAGTATTCATCTTACCCTCTACCGTTTTTTGGTCGGCACCTGGTGCAAGCACTATGTAGTTGTAGTGGCCAAAATCGTTCCATGTGTAGTAGTTAGGGAGATTCCCGTTATTGTTCGCTCTATCGCGGGCCTTAAGGCTTACATACGAAATTAGGAAATCGAAGGTGAAGTGGGTGTTGGCTGGAATATCCTTCACTACTCCGGTAACCTCAAGATTTATATTACCATCAACTTTAAGCATTTTTCCCAGAGCTTGCTCTTTGCCAAAATACTTCTTGGCCATACTTTGGGTAATAACTATCCCCATTGGGTTTTTAAGCGCAGTTGCAGGGTCGCCAGCGATAAATGGAAACTGAAATACCTGAAAAAAGGTGGAGTCGGCCGACATAAAGCCCTTCTCCTCAAACTTATGGTTGTTATACTCAACGGTAAATTCTCGTCGCGTAAGCCCTATTCCCCAAATTGGCGAGATGCTAACACCATTGGTCACTTCAGGAAAATCGGCCACCATGGCCAGCGGCATGGGGTGTGGTGTTCGAGGCTGGCTCCATTGGGTCTCCTTAAGTATGATGCGATAAATTCTGTTTGCATTAGGGAGATAGCGGTCATAGCTCAACTCATCGTTTATCCAAAGGGCGATAAACATGCAGCTGGCTAGTCCAATGGCTAACCCAATGAGGTTTATGAAAGAGAAACCGACGCTGCGCTGAATACTTCTTATGGCTGTGGTAAAATAGTTTCGTATCATGGCTATATGGTGTTACAGTTTCCACTTTTAACAATTCTAAGGCCAATGCCATTAACTTTTTGATATAGTCATAGTTACTGAAATTTTCAAATCTTTTTTAGTGTGCGTTTTTATCTCAACTGTGTTCGATACCGCACATTTTAGTGCCATGGCATTAATCGTTCGATTGTTGAAGATAGTAGCTTAGTTTGATTTAGATTTCTAACTTTGCGATTCGAGTTTCGAAAATGGGAGAATTTAAGTTTATAGACCTGTTTGCTGGTGTTGGTGGTTTTCATGTAGCCATGGAGGAGCTGGGAGGTGAATGCGTTTTTGCTTCCGAAATCAACAAGTTCTCCATTGCAACTTACTGTGAAAACTTTGGGATGGATGCAGGGTTTGATATTTGTTCTGTAGCTGCTGAAGGTATTCCTTCCCACGATTTGCTCTGCGGCGGCTTTCCCTGCCAGGCATTCTCCAAGGCTGGGAAACAGAGCGGTTTCGACGATACTCGCGGGACCTTATTCTTCGAAATAAAGCGGATTCTTACCGTTCATCGGCCTAAGTATATTGTGCTGGAAAATGTGCGCAATTTGGTATCACACGATAGTGGTAACACCTGGCGCGTTATCTCAAAGAACTTGAAGGAGCTGGGCTACATCATTACCGAAATGCCCATTATCATGAGTCCGCATCAGCTGGGTGTACCGCAGCTTCGCGAGCGAGTTTATATTCTGGGTATCCATAAGAGTTGCACTAGAATGAAGAGTTTGTCTATCAACGTTCCTGTGCCAAAAAAGCACAGCACCAACGCTCACTCCATTCTTAACGGCTCTGCAGGAGACGATTTCCATATTTCTGAGTACGAGGAGATGGTGCTCAATGCTTGGGACGAGTTTATACATGGGGTTGATGTTCAGACCATAGGCTTTCCTGTTTGGTCAGAAGAGTTCGGTGCCACCTACGATTTTTCCAACCTACCTCGCTGGAAGCAGGATTTCATTGTCAAGAACAGGGAATTCTATATTCGCAACAAATCGTTCCTAAAGAGTTGGCTGAAACGTCATCGGAATTTGGAGCAGCTTGTGCCCACCCATAAGAAGTTTGAGTGGCAAGCAGGGGATAGCATAAAGAGTGTGTGGGAGGGCATTATCCAATTTCGACCTTCGGGAATTAGGGTAAAGCGACCTACAGAATTTCCGGCTCTGGTAGCCATGGTTCACATCCCAATTATTGGGTGGGAAAAGCGAAGGCTAACTCCACGTGAGGCTGCAAACCTTCAGAGTTTTCCAAAGGATTTTAAGATTAATTCCAATACCCAGCAGGCTTACAAACAGTTTGGCAATGCAGTAAACGTTAAGGTGGTGAAGTTTTTAGCAGAACAGCTGTTTAAGTTGGGTGAGCATCCATAGCCTTTAGCTGTATTGTGTTTGGCTTCAGGCATGTTGGTTTGAAGGTTGGTTATCATAAATTTTGCCAATGAAAAAAGATATAGTTCCAAAATATTACTCTCCAGCAGAAGAAAATACGAACATAATTTCTCACGCTGTAGGATTTGCTTTAAGCATTCTGGCCACGGTTCTGCTGGTTGTGCATGCTGCTAAATTCGGCACAGCAAAGCACATTGTTAGCTTTGCCGTATTTGGAGTTAGCTTAATGGTGCTCTACGCAGCCTCCACGCTATATCATAGCGCAAAAAAAACAGAGAGGCGAAATCGGTTAAAAATATTTGACCATACTGCCATCTACATTCTCATTGCCGGCACCTATACCCCTTTTACCTTGGTTACCCTTGCAGGCACAACCGGCTGGGTGATTTTTGGAATTGCTTGGGGTGCAGCATTGGTTGGGGTAGTGCTGAAGCTCTTCTTCACGGGTCGGTTTTCAATAGCCTCCACCGTAATGTATGTGCTCATGGGGTGGGTTGTTGTTTTTGCAATTAAACCGTTGATAAACGCCTTGCCCGCAGAGGGGCTATTTTGGCTTTTTGCGGGTGGCGTGGCCTATACCGTCGGCGCCATACTCTACAGCATTAAAAAAATTCCATTCAACCATGCCATATTCCATATCCTTGTTTTGGTGGGTAGCTTCTGCCACTTCATCTCCATATTCTACTATGTTTTACCAAGCCGATAATCGTGGATGAGGGCATGATTACATAACAGGGAGGTTGACCAATTTTCAACCATCTCTCAACTTGTGCGCTGGTGACGAACTTGATTAATGACCAAGTTTTTGTTCGCTGGTTTGCTAGAAAAAAATCGTTTTTGCTATATTTGATAACAAGGATGCCCCGTGCTGAATGAATGTTTAAGACTATGGGTAAAATACTCCTTATCTGTTAAAAGTTAGATTGAGAGAGCACGAAACTTGCACTATGGCAAAGGAAGAGTATGTTGCCTAAGTTTTGTGGATGATTTGAAATAATATATTTATTGTAAACCACTGCTGATGCCCAATACTGCTGCAAAGACGCCCTTGAATCTAGGCGAATTACTGAAGAATAGCGATTCAAAAAATCTCAAGCGACTTCCACGGTTCGTAATATGGCTCTTTGAAAAGATAATTTGTCAGGACCAGATGAATGCCGTTATCAATAAGTATATCGACAATGTTGGCGTTAGCTTCCAGCCACAGGTTATTAAGGAGTTTAATATTACGCTGAATGTTCGCGGGGTGGAGAACCTTCCCGATAGTTCGCGCAGTTTTTTTGTCTCGAATCACCCGTTTGGGGTAATCGATGGGCTCATTCTCACCTACTACGTTGGACAGAAGTATGGAGATCTGAAGGCTATTGGTAACGATGCTTTTCTGCACGTTCCAACGTTGCGACCATTGATTGCTGCAGTGAATGTGTATGGCCGAAGTTCCAAGGAATATATCGCGGCGCTGGACGAGGTGTACCATTCCGATGTTGCCATTACCCATTTTCCAGCAGGGGCAGTTTCAAGGGTTTATCACGGAAAAGTGCAAGATGCCCCTTGGCAGAAAAGTTTTATAACCAAAGCTATCGCTACTAAGCGCGACGTCGTACCGTTTTATTTTGAAGGAGGTAATTCACGCTTCTTTTATTTCATCTACCGACTGAGGAGTTGGCTGGGTATTTCCGTAAATTTTGAACTTATGTTGCTTCCTCGGGAGATGTTTAAAAAGAGGAATAAGACAATTAGCATAGTGATTGGAAAACCAATCTCCTGGGAAAGTTTCAACAGTTCAATGACACACTACGAGTGGGCCCAAAAAGTTCGTGAACATGTTTATAAAATGGGGCAATCAAAGGAGGAGGTAGAATTTATACCTTAAATAATTTTGGGCAATTTCGCTTATTTGCGATGAGGTTTCGGCACCTTGTTGTAATGCACAGGTATTGACATGTAAGGTCCTTTGCTTCAAAATATTATTATCCTAATTTGAAGTTTGTTTTCTTTTTTGTGCTGGCTTTAAAGCAGAATAATTAGTCTAGGCCGGAGGATAATAGACTCCTATGGATTTTCCATTTGCAACATAATTTGAACGGTATCCTCGAACTTTTTTAAAACTTTTTAACAATTTAAATATCTGGTTGATTTGATTTTAGCCATTGATACTGTCTGTGATGTGGCTAACAGAGAATATCGGTACAGAGAAATATATACATTTACCCGTTCGTCCTAAACGCTAACCTGATGATTAAGGAGAATCTAATTCAATATTTTGAGGAAAGCATTCATACCAACTGGGATAGTAATGCTTTGGCCGACTATAAAGGCTCCTCAATTACCTATGGCGAGGTGGCCAACCGTATTGCTCGCTTGCATCTTATGTTTGAGCGTAATGGTATTAAACCCGGCGATAAGGTGGCCTTATTGGGGAAAAACTCCATTTCTTGGGCCATTGTTTACCTTGCAACCATTAGCTATGGTGCGGTGATTGTACCAATTTTACCCGATTTTCGGCCAGTTGACGTTCACCACATAGTGAACCACTCCGATTCGGTTGTGCTGTTTGTTGGCGATGCTCTAGCCACTGCGCTTGACTTTGGACAAATGGATAACCTACAAGCCATTATTTCACTGGATACACAACAGGCGGTCTTTGCTAAAAGCAGTAAGGTTGTTGCTGACCTGGATGCGCTAGATAGTCTTTTTTCTAGCTGTTACCCCAACGGTTTAGATGTTAACAACTTTACGCTCCCCAAGGTAAGCAATAGTCAACTTTCTGTGATCAGCTATACTTCGGGAACCACAGGCTTTTCGAAGGGCGTTATGCTTGCCCTCAACAGCCTTTCCGCCAACATACGCTATGCTAGGGCAAATATGCCACTTAAGTCGGGCGATAACATTGTTTCGTTCCTTCCGCTGGCTCATGCCTATGGCTGTGCCTTTGAGTTCTTATTCCCCTTTACACTCGGTTGCCACATAACGTTTCTTACCAAGGTACCGTCACCGCAGGTTGTGGTGCAGGCATTTAAGGAGGTTCGCCCTCGGCTTATCTTGTCGGTGCCCCTGGTGGTTGAAAAAATTTATAAGAGGCAGATTATACCAGTGATATCCAAGTTCCCAACGAGTTGGTTAATTAGGATACCCTTATTGAACCAGGTTGTCTTTAAAAAGATTAACCACAAACTCACTGAAACATTTGGTGGTAATTTTCATGAAATTGTTGTTGGCGGAGCTGCCTTTAATGCAGAGGCAGAGACGTTTTTTCGTAAAATTAAGTTTCCCTGTACCGTGGGCTATGGTATGACCGAGTGTGGCCCGCTAATAAGCTACTCTTCGTGGCAAACAACGAAACCATTTTCCACAGGATTGCCGGTGGATACGCTACAGGTTAAGATTGATTCGGAGGATCCATTCTCCATAGTTGGTGAGGTGTTGGTGAAGGGTGAAAATGTAATGTTGGGCTACTATAAGAACGAGGAGGCTACCCATGCTGTAATCGACGAAGATGGCTGGCTCCATACCGGCGACCTCGGCGTTCTCGACAAGGAGGGTAATATCTATCTGAAGGGACGGAGCAAGAATATGATCCTTGGAGCATCGGGTCAGAATATATACCCAGAGGAGATTGAGAGCGTTCTCGACAACAAGTTTGGCGTAATGGAGTCGCTTGTAATAATGAACAATGGACAGCTCCACGCGCTCATCTTTCCCGATTTTGAAACGCTGGAGTCAAATAACATTGGCCGCGAAGAGATTGATTCACTCATGAAGCATAACCTGCACGAGGTGAATCATCAGCTGCCATCGTTTATGAAGTTGGCCAAGTTTAGCATTCATCAAGAGGAGTTTGAGAAGACTCCCAAGCGTAGTATTAAGAGGTATTTGTATTCAGATAACTAGTTGAATTACAAAAACAATACGCCTCCGATTGGGTGTTTGTTTTGGTGGAATCTTGGAATATGGGAGGGCGATGTGCAGAGCCGCACACCGCCCTCTCATTCTCTTACCTTACCGTTATCTTCTTCAACCCCTCTCTTCCAAAGAAAATTGGGAAATACATAAGTTCGGCGCGAGCCGGGTTGAGCGTAAACCTGCCCGTAAACCGAGGAATCAATTTTATCTCCACATCATAAACTCCCGGCGAAAGGCTTGAGAAGAATACCGCAACGTGATCCTTAAACTTCTCACGGTAACATTCACCACGACCCCACGGTTGATTGTCATCATACGAGCAGCCTGCAGGGATTGGTATTTCGAGCATGGTGTAGGGCGATAGCTTTTTAACCGTTACCTTAACCCAAAGCGAAACGGATTTGCCAGCCGTAAGAAACGCTAGCTGGCTTGGCTTAATCTCCTCTTTGTCCCCAAAGTGGCTGGTTACGGTAAAGTAATCATCTACGGCTGCTGGTTTGCGGTTGTGCCGCTCCATGTAGGCTGTGATAAATACAGGCCGTCCACCCGACTTTGTAATTGTTATCGTTCCTTTTGGTTCGATGGTTGAAGTGTAGGGAAATTTTCGAATTACGGTGGAATCATCGGCGTTCTTGATAGTTATGGATGGATCACCTAGCCTATTTGCCACAAAAAGGTCTGGATAAATGGCATCTACAAGTGCCGTTTTGCTGTAGGTGTTGATATAGTTACCGCTATTGAGTTCGTAGTAGAAGTAGCGCCTTATCCTCGGTAACCAATCCTTGTGTAGAGAATCTAGCTTAAGCATCTTATACATTTGGGAGGTTAGAATGTTAGATTCCCTATCAGGCCAAATGGAGAAGTTTCCCCAGTATGCTCCATTACCGAATGAAGGTTTTGCTCTTTTTATGAGGCTATCGGGAACAGTTTTAATAATACCCAGCGACATCTTAACAAAGGAAAGCTTTATGGCTGAGGCTAAGCTGGTGTCCTTAGCGTTTTTGCGCAACTGCTCGGCTCTCAGCACCCAGGGGGTTAAATCCACCGTGGTATCAATCATATGTATGGTGTTGATGAGTTCTGCCATTTCCATCGGTGATTGATTGGACTCCAGCTGGTGCTTCATGGTATTTACCACCTCGGCAAAGTTGATTTTGTTCATATCGTATCCCTGGGTGGCTGCCATCGATAGCGCTTTGGCTACCTGGGTGGTTATCCAAAATACATCGTTAGACCCTTTCCACCAGCCCCATAGGCCCGAGGAGGAGCGTGATTCGGTAAGTCGCTTAATCAGTGCTTTTATTTGCGCCTCTCCTTCAAAATGCTTACCTTCCTGCTCAGTTGCCCTCTTTATCATAAGCAACACAATGAGCTTAGACGATGCTTGCTCGTTGCAGAGATAGCGATAGCTGGCAATGGATTCGGTGAGTGATTGGAGTAAATCAAGCTTAGCCGATGAGGCAAATATCTTTACCTTTTTTGTGTGGAGCGTATCGGGAAATGTCACCGTAGTGTCTGATTCTGCCAACGCAAAGAGCCCAAGCGTCTCCTTGGTTCCAATTAAATTAATGGGAATGGTACGGCCCTCGCCATCGGAACCCCCACCAGTAATAGTGGCTTTGTACTCCACCGAAATACTGTCTGCAGATGGTGCCACGACCAGGGTTGAATCTACCAGCAATTTGCCCATTAGGCTGTCGGGAAAATTTTGGGTGGTACCGCTATGAGCAAAGCTACGGGAAACATGCTGCTTTTCGTCGACGTAGCTGGTTACGCGACCTCTAACCCAAATGGAATCGCCCTCCACCAAAAAGCGTGGAACAGAGAGTGAGGCCATGGCCGGTTTAAAGGCTTTGATGAAGGCTTGAGTGCTTCCAATTTCCAACTTTTTAGAAACGGCTACGGCGTTTGTATTCCAGGTAGTAATGTCGTCGGGAAGTTTTGCTTTAAAGGTGGCAATTCCATTGTTGTCGGTTGTGAGTTTGGGCATCCAGAAGGCGTAGTCCTTAAACTTGGTCCGCATGGTTGAGGCACCAGCTAGGGCTGCTGTGTAGGCCGAGTCATCCATTGCCTTGGAAACATCCACTGCTGAACTTCCTGCTTTGGTCGAAATCAATACAACACCATTTGCTGCTCGAGAACCATATAGCGATGTGGCTGCTGCTCCACTGAGCACTTTCATTGAGGTGATGGATTCTTTGTCCAGACGATTAAATTCTTCTGCAGTTAAGATTTTACCATCTACAACGTAGATTGGCCCTGAACCTATTGGTATGGAACTAAATCCTCTAAGCATAATCTTGTTTCCTGCTCCAGGGTTCCCTGAAACTGAAACCCCTGCAACCTTGCCTTGGAGTGAATTATATATAACATTGGTTGTGGCGTATCCTAACGACAACGATTTTCTTGAAACCCCAATTGCTGTAACAACAACCTCTTCCATTCTTAAAACTGAGGGTTCCATTATCACCAACTGGGCAACTCCAGGTGTGGAGGGTATGTCTATGCTATTGAAACCTACGAATGAAAAGCGTAGCATCACAGGGTTGGATAAATTATCCATCCAGAATTGGCCATCTATGTCGGTTGAGCATCCTTGGTTGGTTCCAACCACCTGAACGACCGCTCCAGGCAAGGGATATCCATCCTCTGCACTTGTGACAGTTCCATAAACAGCAGAGCCTTTGGGTCCCTTCTTTGCGTTGGACTGAGCAACAATTTTAATGATATTGCTTGAGGAAAGTTTTGTTGTATTCCTAAGTATTGTGGAATCAATGTGCATATGATTAAATTGTGCAAAGTCTATCTTCTTGACAGCCTTACCTCCAATTTTTCCACGCTCAATGGTAAGAAAGAGTGTCCCATTGTTGCCAATGTTGATGGAGTCGAGGTAACGAATCCCTGAAAGGTAAAAGAGGTATAGTGCATATTGTCCCGGTTTTTCAATTTGTGTTGGACTTGGAAGGACATTACTAAATTTGTCGCAGCGCATTATTTTTCTGCTTACCTGATCGATCAAAACAAAGGCAAATGGATCCTCTTCGTTGGGCTCTCTGTGGTATGCGATTTTCAGAAACGAGTTGCCCGTAATATTCTCGTAGCTAGTCTTAAAAAATGAGTAAAACGGATTTTCTGGTTCTGGCTGTATAAATTTATCTGCCATTGTTTTGGATACCAACTGCTGATTGAAATTCCAATCAAGTTGTCTTCCGCTATTCTGAACCTCCTCTTTCGAAAAGGTGGCCATCGATTTCATTTTTATATAGTTCGGCCCAAAAGTGTAGGTGTATCGTGGTTCAAACCTAATGGTATAACTATTTTCCCTGCTAACCATCTCAAAATCGGATGGATAAAATGGTGCAATGTTAACTAAACGCTTGTTTCGGTCTGGATAAATTAGGAAGTAATGGTTGAATTGGTGGATGTAGTATGGTTGTAGTTGGCTTTCAAACCGTCCTGTATAGCTATTGGTGGCAAGGTATTGGTCTCTTAATTTAATCTTGCTTTTTGCCACTGCTACATGTTTCCAAATTGGGTTTTTTAAGTCGATATTAATAATGGTTTGCTGCTTTTCTGGAATTTTAATGTCTGGAAAGAAGTATATTGAATCACGATCGTAAATCTCCAGCGTGTTGCTCATGAGCGCATTGTATACATTTGGTCGATTTGCGTTTTCCAATCCAAACATAGCCGGCCATCCGTTGAGGTTCATCTGTTGAATGTAAAGCGGTTGTCCGTTTCTGTGGATGAAGGGGGAGATGAGTGTTGTGCTATCCTTTGTAAAAAACGACTTGATATAGTATCCATTTTTGGGGTATAGAAATTTGTAAAACTCCATGGTATCTAGCTGCATCCGTTGATGCCAATAGTTGAAGTTGAGATTATACTCCGACTCCTCTATTCCATTCTCCTGCATGTGAAATCGGTTACGCAAGATCCGCTGCTTGCTACTCTCTTTCGTGAAGGTTGGGAAGGCTGGGAAATGGTAGCCTTGGAATTTAGAGGAGAAGGCCCATGCTGTAACATCTGCATTGGGTATGGGATTGCCCTTTGAACTGGTAACGGCAACCTTAATATCTACAACCTGTCCTGGAACGGCGTTGGGTGGGCATATAAGCGTGACATTCATACTGGTTGGACTAGGAGGAATGGAGTAGTTTCTTTCTACTATTTTTCCAGCCCATACATAGCTGTAGTAAAGCGAACAGGCTTTTCTATTTTTGTAAGGTAGTGTTATAACCGTATCGGAGGAGAAGGTTGATCGTAAAATTTCTCGGTTCCCTCGGTAGAGATATACAGTTATGGGTAGTTTTCGGGAATTACCAATCGATAGCATCAACGATTTGTCAGTTCGCGAGGCATCTACTGTTACGTTGCTCCAGTCCTCAGAATTCTCTAAGAACTGAATCGCTTTTTCTGAGTAGAAGTGGTAGGCTGGCTTGCTGAATTTGGGAACAAAGTAATAGGGATATGTGATTTTAGTTGAGTCAAGTTTGGTTGTGCTCATCCAACCATCAATGTTTATCTCCTTGCTTTTTTTGTAGTAGCGGGCAACGGCTGAATCTGTGCCAACTTTTTCGATTTTTATTCTATCGGATTGCCCGTTAAAGGTTCCATCAAAGGTGTATCCTCTTGTCTCATTATTTTCGCCCGTTAAGGTTACCTGCACATTATAATTCATTGTGAGATTGGGGAAGATACTATCGGGGATTGCAATTTGAGTTTTGGCTAAATCGTCTAACTTTTGCGTGTGATGCCACAGGGTGTCCGGAAGGAAAACCTCATCGGCAAGCTGCGAAATTATATGCTTTGGAAGAACTGTAACTTCGGCCTTTGCGTCGGAAATAGGGTTGCCGTTGGCATCATCTACACTGCATACTACCTCATTTGATTCTCCTCTAAAGTGGCTGTTCATGGCAAGGAATGCCTCGAAGGATGAATTTTTGAGTTCATAATCTTCGAGCATGAATGTTCCAGAAACCGATCTTCCTTTTTCGTTTTCTAGTCTTATGGAGTGCCATTGGTCAAGTCTTAAATTAAGACTATCGTGTAGCACTATGTAGGATTCGTAAAAACCGGTTTTGTAGGGATTTATTTTCCCCAAGTCCTTGGCATCCAAAAAAAGTTTAAGTTCTTTATCGTTTGTCTTCCCCTTGAAGTCGGCAACAAATGCTTTAAATCTCAATGTGTCGTTGGGCCGGTATTTCGGTTGGTTGAAGAGCACAAATCCATCTCTATCCCTAAAGCTGTGGTTAAAAAATTCCCATAGCTTTTGAACGCGTGGCTCAGGATCACCGTAGCTAATGGATTCGGTAAGGTCCGAAACGGTTTGAACCCAGCCTTGAGGATAACCCCATTTTATGGATCTTGCAGCGTCACCAACCGGTTTCCAAAGCCAATAAAAAATGCCTTGGGGCCTACCCCTTCTAACGGTGTTGAATAGATCGTAGGGTGAAAATACCACCAACCGAATGGGAATCCAAACATATTTTTGTGGCGAAAGTGAAAGGAAGGTGAGCACTTTGTTTGTTTTAAACTCCTTTTTTAGATGGAAGAATCCGACATATCCTTCCTTAGCAATGGTCATTATTCCATCAGGATTTCCTTTAGGGATTCTGTATGTGTGGCTTTTTTTATCGAAATGAATTCTTTTTCCGTCAATGTTAACCTTTGCATCCTCAATCAATCCTTCATCACTTAATATTACCATTGAAAAATCGGTGGAGTTGTTTACCACCAAGGGTTCAAACTTATTTTCGGAGTGCAGGGTTATGTCAAGTTGGTTTGTGTTTGCGCTTGCAAAGAGATAGTGGCCTTGTGGTAACCGTTCAGGTTGCTCTTTGTTTGTTGCAAAGGAATCAACTAAATAGTGGAAAAGAAGCGTATCGTAAGGTATGTATCCTTTCTTGTAAATTTTTTTGGCCTGTTTGTTCGAAATTTTATACACATAAACTTTGAGGCTCGATCGTTGTGTTATAGCAATGTTTTGGGCAGAAACTGACCAACCGATGAAGAGGCTAATTACAAGAATAAAAATCTTTTGCATGGCTAACTAAAGTTTCATCTAATTTAGTAAAAGCCTCATTACGCCGAAACTTTTCAACCTATCTTTTTTCAAACGGTGCATTTTCATCTACCTTTATGCCTTCAAAATTCAACCACATGATTGTTACCATAGCCGAACCCATTGGCCTTACAGCACAGGAGGCCTCGGTATTTGAATCTCAGCTGGCAAAGCAGGGACACTCTCTCGAGGTTCATGCTACTCGGCCATCCGATGACATTGAATTGCTTAACCGTATTAAAAACTCACATGTTGTGGTGGTTAGTAACCTAGCGGTTAGGGGAGAGGTCATCCGCAAATGTCCCAATTTGAAGTTGATTAACGTTGCCTTTACCGGTACCGATCATATCGATAAGTCGGTTTGTAAGGAGTTGGGAGTCACCGTTTGTAATGCTGCTGGATACTCCACTAATGCTGTTGCAGAACTCACCATTAGCAGCGCCATTGCCCTTTTTAGAAAAATGGGGGAGATGGAACATAACCTGCGGTTGGGCCTGGACAGAGGGGGATTTCTTGGTCGCGAGCTGTCTGGAAAAACTTTTGGCGTTGTGGGTTTTGGTGCTATTGGGCAGCGTGTTGCCATGCTTGCATTAGCGTTTGGATGCAGGGTTCTGTTTTATAATCGAAGCCAAAAGGTAATGGCTGGCGCTAAACAAGTTTCACTTGAGGTGTTGTTATCTGAAAGCGATGTGGTATCGCTCCATCTTCCGTTATCGAACGATACCGCTGGTTTGATAAATCATGAGCGGTTGAGGTTGATGAAGCCATCTTCCATACTAATAAATACTGCACGAGGAGGTGTGGTCGATATTCCTGCCTTGGCCGAAGCACTTCGGGATGGAACTATTGCAGGTGCTGCCATTGATGTATATGAAAAGGAACCTCCGCTTGCGAAAAATCATCCACTGTTGAGTGCGCCAAATACGCTTGTGTTACCACATATTGGCTTTGCAACCGAAGAGGCTATTCACATACGTGCCGAGATAATTATGAGGAATTTGTGGTTTTGGTTGCAGGGTACTCCGCAAAATGTTGTTGATTGATGAAAAAGAAAAGGCCCAATGTTGGGCCTTTTGTGTCACTGGGTTTTTTATTCTATTTGTTTATTACCGTCTCCTTCACAATTTGGTGTATGCGAGCCCAACGCTCGTCGTTCATTTTTGGCCCCATAACCTCAATAACGTTGGCTGCCAAAACAGAGCCAAGGGTTCCACAAATGTCCATTGGGTAATCCTGGAGCAGTCCGTATAGGAATCCTGCAGCGTAGAGGTCGCCAGCACCTGTTGAATCGATGCTGTTGGCACGCACAGCCTCAACCTTATAGGTAACGTTGTTGGTTCTGATGTAGGATCCGTTCTTGCCAACCTTAACTACAGCAATATCACAAATTTTGGAAATTTCTACCACTGCCTCGGGTGGCTCCATTCCGGTGAACGATCGTGCCTCCTCCTCGTTGGCAAATACAATGTCGACGTATTTTTCTACAACCTCTTTCAAAAATTCTAGGTTACTCTCCACCACGTTGTAGCTGGCTAAGTCGAGCGTAATTTTTAACCCCTCCTGCTTTGCCAACTCCATGGCACGGCGAACGAGCTGTTGATTTTGAACCAAATAGCCTTCTATGTGGAAATATTTGTAGCCATGGAACATAGATGCGGTAAGGTCTTCGGGGATAAGTTCGATGGCAGCGCCTAGGTAGGTTGCAAATGTTCGCTCTGAATCGTAGCTTATAAGTCCAATGGCCACGCCCGAAGGTGCTTTACCTTCGAGTAAAACAGGTGTAATACCTGCCTTTTCCATATCTCTGCGGAAAAATTCACCAGTTTCGTCCCGTCCCACCTTTCCTATGTAGCCGGTTTTAACGCCAAGCATGGCCATGCCGCTAATGGTATTGGCAGCAGATCCTCCACTTGCCCGATCGCGCTTGAGGTTTTTGGTGGCATCCAGCACGCGCTGCATATTTACCTCGTCAACCAGCTGCATGCTACCTTTTGGCATTCCGAGCTGCACTAATAGATCGTCACTCTCAATACTTGTTAGCAGGTCAACTAACGCATTGCCCAAGCCAATTACCTCACCTTTCATTTCGGAATTTTATTTGTTTGCAAAAAACGCACAAAGGTAAACCTATCCGATTAAAGAAAAAATAGTTTGCTCTATTTTAGAATATTATGAAATTGTTATCATAAATATTTAAAAAAAACGAGTTTTTTTTTCAGCTCTATTGCACGAAATAAAAAATCCTGCTACTTTTGCCACGCAAATAAAGGAAAACACTCCTCTTTAGCTCAGTTGGTTAGAGCACCTGACTGTTAATCAGGGGGTCCTAGGTTCAAGTCCTAGAAGAGGAGCAAAGCCTCGACGAGAGTCGAGGCTTTTTTATTTCCCTGAAGATCAATTCTTTTCTCTTCATTCCTTACTCTTTTCCGCTTAAGGGCGATTTGTGCAGCATGCTTTTAATCTCCTCAAAATCTCCCCATTTGTCGGCTACGTAATCTAGGAGACCAAAAATCTCATCAGGGTTTGTGGTGGTTACCAACTTGAGGCGGGTCTCCTTAAAGTCGGGCAATCCTTTGAAGTAGGAGGCAAAGTGGCGCCTGATTTCAAAAACGCCAACCCGATCACCCTTTATCTCCAGCGATTTTTGGAAGTGCATTCGAGCAATCTCTACTCGTTCAATAACTGAAGGCTGTTCGAGTAGCTCGCCTGATTGAAGGTAGTGTTTTACCTCATTAAATATCCATGGTCTGCCGTAGGTGGCGCGACCAATCATAATTGCGTCAACGCCATACCGGTCGAACATTTCCTTGGCCTTTAGGGGACCGTCAATATCCCCATTGCCAATGATTGGAATATGCATACGCGGGTTTTGCTTCACCGCACCAATTAGCGACCAGTCGGCTTCGCCCTTGTACATCTGGGCGCGCGTTCTTCCATGAATAGTGAGCGCTTTTATACCGACATCCTGCAACCGTTCGGCGAGTTCCACAATTATTTTGCTGCTATCGTCGTAACCAAGCCTAGTTTTAACAGTGACGGGCAGCTTCACGGCGTTAACAATTTGGCGTGTCATCTCCACCATCTTGTCCGGTTCGCGCATCATACCCGAACCGGCTCCACGCGAAGCTATTTTTTTTACTGGGCATCCAAAGTTAATGTCGACAACCTCTGGATTGGCCCTCTCTGCAAGTAGAGCCGCATCCACCATGGCATCGATGAGGTGTCCGTATATTTGTATGCCAATAGGCCTTTCGTAATCAAAAATGTTTAGCTTGGCCACCGATTTCTTGCCATCGCGAATGAGGCCATCGGAGGAGATGAATTCGGTAAACATCATGTCGGCTCCAAAATGCTTGCACATGTATCGAAACGACGGGTCGGTTACGTCCTCCATGGGAGCCAGAATCACCGGTTGGTGGCCTAGGTCTAATTTGTCAATAATCACGAGTTGTGTTTTTTGCAAAGATACCAATTCATCCATATTCTTAAAGTGGGTTAATAGCTTCGCTGTATGCGGAAAAATCAGCTTTCTTTGCAATAAAAAAGAGATGGTTAGACGAGCATTGGAATCTTTTTCTCCTGGAGTGAAGTTGTTTTTGACGCTTGCGTTTTTTTTAGCTATCGCCATTATGGTTGGGTTGGGTGTGCAGCTATTAGGATTGCAGTCCGATCTCGATGGTAGTAAACTACATCTTGCAAATGGCGTTTTGTGGTTGAAGATGGGACAGCTAGTTCAAACTATATTGCTTTTCTTAGTTCCGGCCGCAATCTGTGCCATTCTATTTTCTTCTTCTCCATTTAGTTTTTTACGCCTAAACAAGTTGGCAAAAGGGCGCACCTTTTTGCTGGTCACACTGCTTTCGTTATCCATTGCTCCTTTGGTTGGATTGCTTAGCCAGCTTAACGGATTGGTTCATCTACCCGACTGGGCCATGGCAATGGAAAATGAGGGAATGGTGCTAACTCGAGCATTTTTAAAGGTTAATACGCTGAATGGCCTGCTATTCAATATATTTTTAGTTGGACTCCTTCCGGCTTTCGCCGAGGAACTTTTTTTTAGAGGCCTTTTGCAGCGTCTATTTGCAGAATGGACCAAAAATATTCATGCCGGTATTTGGATTTCGGCCGCAGTATTCAGTGCGGTACATTTTCAGTTTTTGGGTTTTCTCCCCAGAATGTTTCTCGGTGCTCTGTTTGGATATCTTTTCTACTTTTCTTCCAGCATTTGGGTATCCATGACCGCTCACTTTATTAATAACAGCATTGGTGTAGTCGCTTACTACCTGTTTGTGAAGGGAAGCATCAAAGTGGATCCATTAGGTTCCGAACCGGTAGCTGTTGGTTCTTGGATGCTTTTTGTGTCAATGGCTGTGGTAGCATTGGTTCTCTACAATGTTTACTTTATTGAAAGAGAAACGACGAAAGTAGTAAAATAAAAAACGGGCTCAAGGCCCGTTTTTATGCTTTTTCATCTGCTACATAATGCCCTGCATGGAGCGGCCTAGCAGCGACAGTCCGTTAATTTCATTCTTGCGATAAACGTATACCAGCCCATATTCTTTTGCCTTCTCGCGTCGGAGTTCGTCGGGAAGGTCTTTATAGGTGTTTTCTACCTCGTTCCAGATGTTAAGGATGATATCGTCGGCGGTTTTTCGGATATTCTCTAGGTCAGCTTGCGCACGTGCAGTGTTTTGTTGAAAAATTTTCTGCTGCTTATACATCTCTTCAAAATTCTCAAAGCGCACCTTCACCAGGGCAATGGTTGGGTTGGTTATGGGTGACATTCCCTTGGCATTACGCTGTGTTTCGCCATCAATTATCTTTTGGCCCCATTGCAGTAAATCTTTTTCGGTGGCAAGAGGGGGTATGCTGCTGGCATCTTCTTCAAGACCGTAAAAAAGTCGAACAGATGGCTTAAGGTCACCGCGCTGAATGGCCATGTTTACCACTTGTATAAAATGAGAAATATAGATGCGGGCCTTCTTGGCCACGTTGCCATATTCTTTGCTATTTTCAATCTGAATGTCGAAAACACTTTTATAGCGCTGTATGGCTTGTTCGAAATTGTGAATAAATAGCTGAATGCGTTGAAACGTGCTTTGTGTATAGGCTAGTTTAAACGGTGGGAGATCCTTCCCTTTTTTGTAGGCAGCCCGAAGAGCCTTGAGTCGGGCATTGTCGGTGTTAGGTAGGCGGCGGTAGGGCATGGCAGTAGATTTGAGAAGCGGTTACTAATTGTGTTAATAACTTGTTGACAACATGCGAATATAGTAATTATGATAAAAAATGCAACTATATTCGTAGTTTGCTCGGGGTTGATATGCAGCTCGTTGTGTTGAATAGATATTGTGAATAGGTAGTAAAGCCAGTGCTTACAGGCTAATTGGCTGAAGTATAATTTTCTAAATATTTGACGAACGAACAAAAATATCCTTATAATCAACACAAAAAAGTTGCTTTCTATGGATGGACAAACATCGGGTCATTCTTGTGGGTCGTTTTGGTTAGTTGTCTATCAGTTTTTGCTTCAATTGCTGCTGCCTAACATGCGGTCAAATTTTCCAATATTTCCTACACCTCTTTGATATATTGGCAATTGCTTGGGTTTCTATTTTACCTAAGAATTCGTTTGCACCGAATAGTAAACGGATATTATTCGTAATTTTGGGCATCAATCCTATTAAATACAAATGCTATGTACGGTAATTTTAAGAAACATCTTCAGCAGCAGCTTACCGAAATCGAAGAGGCTGGTTTGTATAAAAAGGAGAGGGTAATCGTATCTCCTCAAAATGCTCAGATACAGGTTAATACTGGGCAGAATGTGCTTAACTTCTGTGCCAACAACTATCTAGGTTTATCGGATCACCCTCGGTTGGTTAACGCCGCCAAGTTGGCAATGGATAGCCACGGTTTTGGTATGTCGTCGGTGCGATTCATTTGCGGCACCCAGGATATGCACAAGGAGTTGGAGCAGCGCATTTCGGATTACTTTGGAACGGAGGATACCATTCTTTACATTGCCTGCTTCGATGCTAATGGTGGTGTGTTTGAGCCTCTCTTAGGTGAGGAGGATGCCATTATATCCGATGCGCTAAATCACGCATCCATCATCGATGGTGTGAGATTGTGCAAGGCGGTTCGCTATCGCTACTCCAACGCCAACATGGAGGAGCTGGAGGAGCAGCTTAAGTTAGCTCAGGCTCAGCGTTTCCGATTAATTGTGACGGATGGTGTATTTTCTATGGATGGCAATGTTTGTCCGCTCGACAAGATCTATGCCCTAGCTGAAAAGTATAACGCCATGGTTATGGTGGATGAGAGTCACTCCGCTGGTGTGGTTGGTAAAACTGGACGGGGTGTTACAGAACTGTTCAATCTTCATGGGAAAGTAGATATTATTACAGGAACTCTTGGAAAAGCATTTGGTGGTGGTTGTGGTGGATTCACCACTGGCCGTAAGGAGATTATTGACATGCTCCGTCAGCGGTCACGTCCATACCTCTTCTCCAACTCTGTACCACCATCCATTGTGGGTGCCAGCATCGAAACTTTTAAAATGCTTGAAGCTGGTCATGAGTTGCACGACAAGTTGGTTAGGAATACCTCCTACTTTGCCGAAAAAATGATCAGCGCAGGATTTGATTGCAAGGCAACTCAGAGTGCAATTGTTGCCGTAATGCTATACGATGCTAAGCTATCGCAGGATATGGCAGCAGAATTGCTCAAAGAGGGTATTTACGTTATTGGGTTCTACTTCCCCGTTGTTCCAAAGGGACAGGCGCGCATTCGTGTTCAAGTGTCTGCTGCGCATGAGATGGAGCAGCTAGATCGCTGCGTTGCGGCCTTTACTAAGGTGGGCAAAAAGCTTGGTGTAATCAAGTAAATTATTGAATGACTTTGTATTTAAAAGGGGCTGTCTATACTTTTTAGACAGCCCCTTTAAATTTCACCAATTTTCGAAGTTGGTTATGAAAAACTTTGATATTTTCTAATTCGAGGGTTGATGCACATTATTGGTACACGCACATCTACCTCCACATCTTCAGTGTCACGAACATACTTATCGTATTTATCGGACATGATGAGGATTAAATCTGCATCAATGTTCTGGGCAAATCGGTATATCTCTCCCGTAAAACTTTTGTTCTTCTTGGCCGTCTTAATACCGTAGACAATCTTATTGCCATCAAGCATCTTCTTTGTAAAAAAGATGTTTGACGCCATATTCCGCTTCTTCGTTTCTTCGGTAAGAAAAGGCTTAATAAGGTTGATGTTACACTTGTAATACTTGGAAAGGTGGATTATCCAATGAACCGTTTCCTTGTACTTTCTGTCATAGTCGAGCGGCACAACAATCTCGATGTAGTGGGAGTGGCTTGGTGGCCCCTCAACAACAAGAAATGGAATTATGGCATTTTTTATTCCTCGCAAAAATTTTGAAGATCCAATGGCTTTTTTAGGCTTTATGGTATAGGTCTTATAAGCTACAATTAAGTTAATAAGACCACCGCCAAGAATTTCAATTATTGCCTTTTTTAAGTTTCCTGCCGCCCCCAATGTGTCTGGCCGTACTCCATACTTTTCGAAAAGCCGTTCCGCCTCCTCTTTCAAACGATGACGGGCAACGTCGACTTTTTTTTGTCGAACAACCTTGCTCTCGAAAATGTTAGGTGCAACAATGTGGAAGAGGAGTATGTCGTTCGATGCAGCTTGAGCAAGCTGTATCGCATGCTGGAATGCCAGTTCAGCAGATGCAGAAAAGTCCCAAGGAACTAGTATTACTTTTTGTTTCTCTTCCATAGCATATTATGCCAGATAAATCAACGATAAATGTAGAAAAATTCGGGGAATCTACAATACCAATCCTATTTTTTTACAATACAGGATTGGTTAGTAAACTCCTAATTTTATCAAGCTGTATGTTTTTATTGACGTTTCGTAACTTCTGTGCTGTTTGGGTAAAGTATTGATGATGTTCAATAAAATCGACTTGTAGCCTATTCCACTTTTCCAACGATTCAATTCTCCCCTGCTCGTGCAACTCTCGAAATAGGTTGTTGGAGACGGGGATAAAATCTGTGCGGCCAAGATAGTCTAAATCTGCATCGCAAATAATCATTTCCAGCAGATTTTTTGGATTTGGGGGCATTTTTGTGGCCATGATAATGCTGCTAATTATCTCTATTTGATCTGGAGAGTATTGATACTGGGGTAAAATTTCTTTGGCAAGCTTAACACCCATTTCCTCATGATATTGATAGTCGAGAAGATGTCCTGCATCATGCAGAAGTGCTGCTGTTCGGATGAGTAGGAGCTCCTCCTCTGATAGCCCTTCGGCTCGGCCAATAAGTTCCACCTCCGTATAAACGTCAACCGTGTGCTTTAAATTATGGTAGTAAAGATTTTTTGGAAGACCTTTTTCGAGTTTCTCCAGCACAAACTCTTCGAGATCACCTAGCCTCAATAGCTGTAGTTGTGTGTTGAAGTCCTTGTTTGGCAAAAAGCACCTCTCGGTAACGCTTAGTTGGGGGATAATGCCATCGACAAAGTACATGTTTATATCACCCTTGTTTTTCACTGGCATTCGGCCTCTGTAAGTGCAGCTAAAATACTCCTTCACAAACATGTAGGTGTTCTCGGTAATATTTATTTTTCCGGCAGCCGACGATGACTCCATTCTGCTGGCAACGTTTACCGTCATTCCCCATATATCATAAACTGGTTTTAGACTTCCAATGGTACCGGCGATTACAGGTCCAGTATCAATTCCAATTCTAAGCGACCACACTTCATGTCCTTTATGTGCCTGCATGTCCTTCATATAGGAATTCATGTGCAAGGCTGCCAGAATAACCTCAACGGGGTTTGTTTTATTTTTTACAGGAATGCCTCCGGCACACATATAGGCATCGCCTATGGTCTTAATCTTTTCGATATTGTAGTGCTCTACCACCGAATCAAATTTCAGAAAAAAACGGTCCAACTCGTCAATCAGACTTTCAGGATTCATTACATCTACAATGCCAGTAAAACCTTCGATATCGGCGAAAAGCACGGTAACCATCTTGAATTTTTGGGTATCCGGTTTGTCGGCAGATATTTGTTTTTCAAGGGGAACGGGCTTTACAACGCGGCTTAATAAATTGTTGTTCCGCTCACGCTCACGCTTTAGCTCTTCTGACTCTTGTCTAAATTTCAACTCAATTATGACCAAATCCTTCCTCAGTCTCCTGAAAAGGAGAATAAATAGTAGCGTGCTCCCTAGTAATACTCCTATAAGTATGATATCTAAAGCGTCGAGCATGTTAGCTGTAAGAAATTTGGACCATTAGCTTACCCGTGGTTTAATGGGTCTAATATACGTGATTCCTAATTAATGCAACTAATTATTACTTCTAAAAAACTGCATCTTGATAACGATGGGAAAATTAAAATTTTTACCTTGTAACCTGGTTTTTTAGATTGTTTTTTGAACATCTGATCTTGCCAATACGCAAGAATTAAGGTAAAAGGTTCCTTTAGGATAAACTTATTTAGGTTTTGCTATATTTGTTTGTAAATATTTTCTACCGCTACATTAACTTTTGAGGTTTATGGAGCCGATGAGATTTCGCTTAATTCAGGATTAGGTGTGATTTTTACCAAATAAACATAATTAACTTTTGCAAAAATGGACAATACGGGGAAGAGCATACTGGTACCATACGATTTTTCACAAGTTGCTGATTATGCACTTCAGCACGCGATTAGGGTTGCACAGGTCGTTAACCATTCAATAACCCTTCTCTACATTGTTAGCAGCCCAACCGAAATCTACTTAATGGAGGATAAGTTGGGTGAGGTGTCCAGAAAAACGAGAGAGAAATATGGCATAGAACCGCTGACTATTGTTCGCCCAGGAAGCATTTTTATTGATATTGCTGTTGTTGCACAAGAAATAGATGCTTACATGGTTATAATGGGATCTCATAGCATTCGAGGCAAGGAGGAGATCACAGGAAGCTTAGCCCATAAGGTTATTGTGTCGTCGAAGGTTCCCTTTATTACCATTCAAGAGCCACCCATCAATCGCCGGTACGACGACATCGTATTCCCCGTTGACTTTACACAGCAGAACAGAGAAAAGCATGGTTGGATTACTTATTTTTGCACATACTATGTTTCTCGCTTTCATCTTATTAAACCTAAAGTTGAGGAGGCTGAGTTGCGAGCAAAAATCGACTTAAACATGGCTTCTGCACGAAAATTTCTTGACGAGAGGGGTGCGATCTACTTTGAACATGAAGCTCCGGGGGTAAAGAATTTTGCTGAAGAGGTATTGGATATGGCAGTAAATATTAGAGCCGATCTTATTGTTCTTATGACTACGGCTAAGGATAACGAAGATAAGTTTATTGTGGAGCCACATGAGCAGTTTATAATTGCCAACGCTGGGCATATTCCGGTGATGAGCATCAACCCGCTCTGATAATTGCGTATGAAATTAGTTTTTGCAACACAAAATAGGCATAAGCTGCAGGAGGTGCAGTCGATGCTCGGAGATAATTTTGACTTGACTGACCTCAGTCAGCTCAACTTTTTTGACGATATCCCAGAGACAAAAGATACCATCGAAGGAAATGCTGCGCAAAAGGCGTGGTTTGTTTACTCAAAGTTTGGACTTTCCTGCTTTGCCGATGATACTGGTCTGGAGGTTGAGGCGTTGGATGGGGCCCCTGGTGTATACTCAGCCCGGTATGCGGGACCAGGTAAAAGTTCGCAAGATAACCTGCAGAAGTTACTTCGGGAAATGGCGGGTGTTTCCAACCGGAAGGCTCGTTTCAAAACAGTTATGGCCTTGATCCTAGATGGGAAGGAATATCTTTTTGAGGGAATTGTTGACGGAAAAATTATTTTAGAAAGTCGAGGCTTGGGTGGCTTTGGCTATGACCCTGTATTTATACCAGATGGCTATTTACAAACCTTCTCGGAAATGCCTGCCGACCTAAAAAATTCCATTTCTCATAGAGCAAGAGCAATGGCTGCCTTGTCCAACTTTCTGAAGTCGGTTGCCAACGAGCCTACAACATTGTAATCCATTATCCGTTTTTTATAAAAAATTGATGGTCCGACGTATCGCTTTTCTATCCTTATTATTGATAGTAGCTACTTTCTTAGCTCATGGTCAGATTGCTCCCGGTGAGTGGCGCGATCAGTTTGCTTATAAGAATGTTAAGGGGCTTTGCGTTACTGATTCAAAGATATACGTACCTACAGAGGAGGGTTTTTACAGCTACGATCCTGTATCGGGGGAGCTAGCAAAATTTTCCCGTGTAAATGGACTCTCCTCTTTTGGCGTTTCGGCCTTTGCCGTATCGCCCGATAATGCCACCATTGCCATTGGCTACACCGATGGCAGCATCGACTTGGTTAGGAATGGACAGGTCACCAGCATAACCGATATTAAGGACAAAAACCTAACTGGTGATAAGTCCATATACAATTTTAGCTGGTATAACGGTAAGATATTTGTCTCAACCGGGTTTGGCATCGTGCTGCTCAATCCTTCCGTGCCAGAAATTAAGGATACATATTTCATTGGCGACAATGGTAGTTCAATTGCTGTGTATGCGACAACCATTTTTCAAGATACCATTTATGCCGCTACAACCGACGGGTTGAAGTTTGCCTCGGTGAATGACCCCCAGCTCTACTACTATGGCGATTGGCAGCGGGCTGCTATTCCAGGGGCGGGTGATGTTTTTTCAGCAGTTAGTGGCAATAGCGCTGTTTTATATGCCATTGAAAAGGGTCAGAGTGGCTTGCCCGATAAGGCCTACAGCTACACTGAAGTTGGTGGATGGAGCGGTATAACAACAGCACAAACACAAATTTATTCTCTTTCCGTGAGCCCCTTTGGCCTATGCCTCGTTGGTGATAAAGGGGTTGAGATGCAGAAGGATGGTGTTACACAGCTGGTGAACGATTTCGGCACCGGAAGCTTTGCGCCGCGCTATGCCTTTCTAGGTAGCAGTGAATTGTGGGTTGCTGACATGAATAATGGCTTGGTGCGCTATAGGAGTGGAGATGTTCAAACATATCGCCCCAATGGCCCATATAGTAATGAGTCGTTTCGCGCAACATGGAGTCAAGGTGTTCTTGCCGTTTCGCGAGGTGGCTATAACGATGTTTCGGAGAGTGACTGGAATAGCTTAGTTGTAAATATTTTCAAGGATAATCAGTGGTCTTCGATTGGCGGCAATGGAAATGATGCCGTTCAACCGATGTTTAATCCTAATAATCCATCGCAGCTCTACGTTACCGGTTGGGGTAGCGGGTTATCCTACTTTAAAGATTTGGAGTTTCAGATTACCTATACCGATTCCAATAGCCCCCTTAAGTCAATTATTCCTCCTGGCCCATTTGTTCGAAATGGTGGGCTTTGCTTCGATTCAAAAGGAAACCTTTGGGTAAACAGCCGTGCTGTAAGCAACATGCTGTCGGTTCTGAAGCCGGATGGCACTTGGGTTACTTTTCCAAAAACAACCGATTTAAACACCGATAGGTTTGGTAAAATGCTCTTTCAGCCGGAGACGGGATATCTATGGATAGTAAACAGTAAACTTGGACTTGCCGTGTACGACCCGGGGAATGACCCCTACAGCTCAGCCGATGACCGATTTACCTCCTTTGGAATGGTTAACTCCGACGGTGTAAACTTGTCCAACGACATTCTTTCGATGGCTGAGGATAGTGATGGCAAAATCTGGCTGGGCACCCAGGAGGGTGTTGAGGTAATCTATAACCCATCGGTCGTTTTTAGCCAAACAGTAACAGCCCAACAAATTAAAGTTCCCATTGAAATTGCCGGACAAGCTGGCTACCTTCTACAAAGCGATGCCGTGTCGGCAATCGCAGTAGACGGTGCAAACCGAAAATGGTTTGGAACCAGCCGAAGCGGCGCCTTTCTTCAATCGGCTGATGGGGTAACTCAGGTGCTTGCTTTTAATAAAGACAATAGCCCCCTGCCCTCCAACAATATATTGGACATAACCATTGATCAAAAGACTGGGGAGGTTTTTTTTATCACCGACCATGGTGTGGTAAGCTATCGCGGCAATGCAATAGCTGGTAGCGACGATTTCGGAAAGATTTACGCGTTCCCAAATCCTGTTCGGGATAATTTTAGGGGCGTAATTACCATAGCTGGCTTAATGGCAAACTCCACCGTAAAAATTACCGACATCAACGGCTTTCTGATATTTGAGGGCGTTTCGTTGGGTGGTGAGATTCAGTGGGACGGAAAAAATCTTAATGGTCAGCGGGTAAGTACGGGAGTTTACCTCATCTTTTGTTCCGACCCCACCGGTGTGGTAACAAAAACAAGCAAGCTGCTTTTTATTCATTAAACCAGATGCCTGAATTTGAAAAACTTCGAGGGTTGGTGCTTTCCGGAGTAAGGTATGGGGAAACAAGCCTGATTGTTCACATCTATACCGATAGGCTGGGTCGTCAGAGTTTTATGGTGAATGGCGCTGCGCGTAAAGGGAAGCGACCGGGTAAGTTGGCCCTTTTTCAGCCGCTGTCGTTGCTCACCATTGTTGCCTCGCTGCCCCGAAAAGGTTCACTGCTTCGAATTAAGGAGGTAGCCTCGCCCTCTTCTGGCTTGTATACCAATTCTGACCTGCGCAAGGGAGCCATTGCCGTTTTTCTGGCCGAGGTGCTGCACAAAACCCTGAGGGAGGAGGAACCCAACCCTGAACTCTTCAATTTTCTTTGGAATTCGGTGGAGCTGCTCGATGCGGCCGAGAGCGGCATTGCCAATTTTCACCTTGTATTCATGGCGCAGCTTTCGCGCTACTTGGGATTCTATCCCGTAATTGCCGCCGATGACTCTTCCACCATCTTTTTCGACATTAAAAATGGGCGGTTTCAAGACACGCTACCAGCCCATCCCATTGTGCTGCCTGCACAGTTGAGCCGGCTAATGCTTAAGGTGTTTCAAACTTCGCTATCTGGTATCGACCAGCTGCAGCTAAACCGTGACCTGCGCAACCAGCTGGCCGATGGCCTGGTGGACTACTACCAGCACCACCACGAGGGGGTTGGCAACATTAAGTCGCTCGCAGTGCTTAAGGAGGTGTTTGCGTAGCTGTAATGCACTTTTGCTAACGCGTTAATGGGGTGCTCTCGCATGAGAACATCTGCTCGATTAGGGTTTGAACCATTTATTTGAATTTTAATGATTGATTTTCAGTGAAATGTATTGATAAAACTATTTGTTTTAAACTTTTAAATTAGGTAAGAATCCGATGGTGAGGGAGTTAAAGGAAAAACTTCTTTTAGAAGTTGTTAGTTATAAGAAGTATGTCAATTCAGTGTCGGACATAGATCAATACTTTCTCAAAAGTTTTATTGTGTTCAAAATTAAACTAATTGATAAATCAAAAAATGACAAAAAAGTTTTAGAATATGTCCAAAATTTGCCCAAATTAAAAAAGAGACAGTTATTTGCTGTTGCCACTATATTTATTCTAACAATTCAAATTATTTTGTTGATATTGAAATATGACATTATTGAAGTCAGATTGATCTCTATTGTTTTAGTGGTTCCATTTCTCTTTTTTTATAATAGGCTCTACTTACGTAGGATGAAGGAAAAGAAAATTAAATTAATTAAAGAACTCGATAAGTTAGAGGAACTTTTAAAAACATAGTTTTAATCTGTCCAACTAATCTAGTTGGTCTGGAGGTGTTTGCTTAGTTGTAATGCACTTTTGCTAACGCGTTAAAGGGTTTTTGCTATATTTGTTATTGGGGGGATTGGTCAGCACTGAAAGTATTTCCGCGATTGGGGTGTTCATGTAAATACAAAATACAATCAAATTATTGTTATTGAATTAGGCATTTAAGTAATAAGCATTTTATAGGAATGCGGTTGTATGGTCAGCATTCTGTCTAAAAGGTTGTCAAATAGACCTTTCCCCATAAAGCTACGGTTAAATCGGTAGGTATACTCA
>Ga0307375_10000304_pt1 | contig 65454 bp, 61 predicted proteins | sample TR1MG_FD_202531 | JGI IMG/M metagenome (GOLD analysis project Ga0307375, IMG submission 202531) | Soil microbial communities from Risofladan, Vaasa, Finland - TR-1 | ecosystem: Environmental > Terrestrial > Soil > Coastal area > Acid sulfate soil | place: Finland: Risofladan, Vaasa | collected... | reverse complement strand
AGGAGAGCAACAGAACGAAGGCCCAGGCAATCAGTGCCCATACATACCACTGCGCATCAATGCTAAATTTTGCGCTCATTTGTCCCGCCGCCACAACGCCAAAGAAGCCATAGATGGCCAACTGGATGGCGACGTAGGCAAGAAGTGAAACGAACGAAGATCCAACTCCCCATGCAACTCCTAGTCCGCGACCGACGTATGCAAAGAAGGCGCCAGTGTTGACTACGTGCTGAGACATTGCTGCGTAGCCGACGCTAAACACCAGCAACGTCAGACCCACGGCTAGATAGGCGCCAGGAGTACCCGCACCATCGCCAAGAACTATCGCAACCGGCACTGCCCCAGTCATTCCGACCAAAGGTGCGGCGGCGGCCACTACGAAAAAGACGATGCCCAATACACCAAGGCGATTGTGGCGAAGCGCAGTGTCCGGTGTCTCCGGGGGTGCACTCTGAAGATCACTCATCTAATTTGCTCCATTCGGTTCCGAACGATTTCCTGACCTTTACTGGTTTTGCCTTTAGAGTCAAGGATTTCCACCACATTTTTGGTGTCGAAAAACTACTTTGCCCGATACTCTTACCGCTATGTCCGATCTGCACGGTTTCTTACCGCCCTTCACTTCCACTGGCGCCTCCGCTCTCGTCCCTGACATGCCGTGGCATTATTCGGGCACGCTGCTGACTGTCGAGTACCGAACTGATGTCGAGAAGGTGCGCGCGCTGTTGCCCGGAGATGTCGAGCTTGCTGATGAAGATCCGGGAGCCGTAGCGTTGATTTGGGCCGACTGGCAATCTTGCAGTGATGGCGGCGCCGAATTGCTCGATCCATCGCGGTCGCAATATTTAGAGGCTTTCGCAGTTGTTCGCTGCAAGTTCGAAGGCAAGACTTACAGTCGTTGTGTACTCATCTGGGTCACGAGGGATTTCGCTATCGGCCGTGGCTGGTATCAGGGATACCCAAAGAAGTTGGGAAACATTCACGTAACCAGAATCTTCAATCGAGGCAAGGCAGCACCACGGTTGGCTGCCGGCGCAAAGCTGGGCGCATCATTGGCTGCTTATGATCATCGCTTGGCATCCGCAGTCGTCACACTCCGCGAGCCAACAGATTCAAATGGCTTCGTTAATGCGCTTCCCATGTTGCACCATCGCACCATGCCGTCTATCCAGCGCGGTGCAGGTTTATCTCTCGATCAAATCGTCACTATGAGCGGGATCGATGCCGACTTAGGTGAACCATGGATCGGTGACGCCGAACTGACCCTCAGTGATTCGCAGTGGGACGAACTCAACTCGGTTTTGCCGGTACGAGAAATCATTGCGGGGTACTACCGTGAAGTGGGAGGTACCTTTGCCGGTGGCACTCTCCTACAGGACAGGTCCAAACCCATATAGGTCTAGAGATCTTCTAGATACTCCGCAATTTCCCAATCCGATACATGAGCTAAGTACCGTTCGATCTCGTCGCGTTTTAGGGCGAGAAAGGTCTTGACGAATTGAGTACCAAGAGCTTCAGTAATGAATCCGTCTAGTTCCAACGCGTCCAAAGCTTCGCGAAGCGAGCCAGGCAAGATCTCAAACTGTTCGTCCGCGTATGACCAACCCTCGGCTGCCGCTGGAGCGGGCAGTTTGTTCTTGATGCCATCGAGCCCAGCGGCCAAGATTGCTGCAATAACTACGTAAGGGTTAGCAGCACCATCACCAACCCGGATCTCCAAGCGAGTGCCGCTACCTCGATCTGGGGGCACCCGAACCATTGCACTTCGATTGTCATAACCCCAATTAATTCGGTAGGGGGCCAACGAGTCTGGTCTGATGCGCTTATAGGCATTAACAGTTGGATTGGTGAGCGCCATCATGCCTCTGGCGTGAACCAGAATTCCAGCTAAGAAATGCTTGGCGATTTCGCTCAAATCTTCGCCCTCGTACATGACGTTTTCATCATCTTGATTAGTGAGAGAGATATGGGCATGGAAGCCACTGCCACCTTCATCGTTCCAAGGTTTACCCATGAAGGTTGCGTATAGATTCGCACGAGCCGCCAGATCTTTGACGGCGCTTTTCATCAGGAAGGTTCGATCCGCGGCATCCAGCGCCTCACTATGCCAGAGGTTTATCTCGTACTGCGAAGGCGAGAACTCGTGGTTACCAGCAAAGGTACCTATCTCTAATTTGCCGAGATTTCTAATCATCGAAAGGAAGAGACCCTCTGGATCTACGAGAGCCCCGGTCATGTAGACGCGCCCAGTCTTATTGATTGCTCGCTCAAAGAGTCCAGACTCGTTCTTGCGCGCGATGTAGAACTCAAGCTCTGGACCAAATACCGGCTTTAAGCCAAGCTTTCGATATTCCTCAATCACGCGCTTAAGCACCATCCTGGGCGAGGCTAGATTTTCACGCCCATCGGGCTCATAGGCGTCCGCGATCGCATAGGCAACGCCAGGCTCCCATGGCAGGGGCCGCAAGGTATCAAAATCGATCTTGCTGATGAGATCGGGAAGGCCCGCGGAGATACTGCCGTGACCGTCGTCGATCACTCCGCCACGGGTGGTTGTAACCCACACGCCCTGACAGAAAGCCGGCCCATGTTTGGCTGTGTGTTCCATCTCGCTGACCAGTAAATCTTTGGAGCGAGGTATTCCGAGCACATCTGCATAGATGAGCCTGATGATGTCGATACCCTGCGCTTCAAGCGAAGCGCGTACGCTAGCGAGATCTTGCGCCACTTTAACTCCCAGATTAAGCGTTGTTCGAATTCGTTCGGAACCATACGATTATGGGGATACTAGGGTCTTAGAGAAGATTTGTGGAGTATAAGGAGAAACTTTCTATGCGCGTCCTATTTATCCAGCACGACCACGTTAGCCCTGCCGGGCCGATCGGGGAACGTTTTGAAAGCCGCGGATACTCCATCGAGTACCTTCAAGTGGTTCCAGCCGCGAGTTTCGGTTCGCCCAATGTTCCGATTTCGCTGCCGCCGGCGAGCGATTTTGACGTGATTGTGCCCATGGGATCTCCGTGGGGCGTCTGGGAGGATGACCGAATAGGCAATTGGCTACTACCGGAGTTGGCCTGGCTTAAAACAGCCCATGAGGCAGGAATTCCGATTCTTGGCATCTGCTTTGGTGGGCAATTAATGGCCCGAACCCTGGGTGGCGGTGTGTCACCGGCTCCGAGCGGTGAAGTTGGCTGGACAACGATTTTGAGTGACGACCCCTCCCTGATCCCGCCGGGACCATGGTTCCAATGGCACTTTGATCGCTGGACCCTGCCTCCCGGGGCCACCGAGATTGCCCGATCCACTCGAGCCTCCCAGGCTTTCGTTCAAGGACGAACTTTGGCTCTGCAGTTCCACCCGGAAATTGTTGAAGAATCACTCAGGGCTTGGCTCCTGGATGGCGGTATGGATCAACTTCTCGCCGATGGTCAGGACCCCGAGATCCTGATGGCGCTAACCGCTAAGGAAAGTCCAGCCGCATCCGAGCGAGCCTTTGCTCTGGTCGACGTGTTTCTCGATCGAGTGGCTATCGCCGATCCCGTTCTCTAACTACTAAGCCAGCGTGACCTTCACCGGGAAACGCTTAATCCCATTGACGAAGTTGCTCCGAAGCCGATCCATTTCACCAGCGTGCTCGACCTTCTTGATTCTAGGCAGAAGGGTCTCGAACATGATCGTGATTTCCATTCGTGCCAGCGCATTGCCCAGGCACATGTGCGGGCCGCCACGACCGAAGGCCATATGTTCGTTTGGATTTCGGGTCACATCAAAACGATCTGGATCCGCAAAGACCTCTGGATCACGGTTGCCGGAGGCAAACCAGACAACCACCTTGTCGCCCTTCTTGATCAACTTTCCATGCATCTCCACATCTTTGGTCGCGGTACGTCGAAAGTGATAAACCGGGCTGGCAAATCGAAGGAACTCTTCCACTGCCCAGGGAATCAGTTCCGGTTTCTCCTGCAAGAGTGTGATTGTTCCGGGATTTTCAATCAGGGCGTTCATTGAGTGGCTGATCGTGTGTCTAGTGGTTTCGTTTCCCGCGACCACCAGCAAGAGAAAATAACTACGAAAATCGACGTCAGATAGTGGAATTCCGTCACCAGGAACGGTATTTACTAATTTGGAAACAAGGTCAATTCCGTTTCCGCCCATACGTTCAGCTTTCAATTTGAAACCGTAATCAAAGACCTCTTGGGCCGCCGGGGATCGGAACGGTAGGAGACGAAATTTCTCACTCTCTTCGCTAGTGGCCAACACGTCTGCATGTTCCGGATCTGTATTACCTACCATGCGATTACCCCACTGGATCATCTGACCCGTGTCCTCATCTGGCACGCCAAGCATTCGAGCAAGAACGCGAATCGGAAAATCAGCGCTGACTTCTTTTACAAAATCAAAGGTTTCATTGGAAAGGGCCGCATCCAAGGTTGTGGCAGTTAAGCCTCGTAAAAATGTTTCATAACCCTGAACTGCTTTAGGAGTGAAATTGTCTTGCATCACCCTTCGGAGAGCACGGTGTCGAGTGCCATCCGTCTCGAGCATTGAGCGCCGAGCATCCATCTGCTCCTGATCCAACTCTTCCAAGTTGGCCGTCCCAACCTGACTCGAAAATGTCTCTGGATCGCGCAGCACCTTCACGATGTCCTGATACCGCATAATCGACCAGAAGCCATGATTGGGTGCATCTTCGGCGTCCCAGCGCACAGGGTCATTAGCTCGAAGGTCTGCAAACAACTCCCATGGTGGGCCGTCCTTGAAGGTATCAAGATCGGAAAGCAGAAGTTCTGGATGAATAGTCATGGATGCCCCCTGAAATGGTCATTCGTATCCGAACGATTGAACTATATGCGCTAGCAGTCATTTGCCAATAGCATTTCGGGTGTCAACAGGAAAAAGGAGATCGAATGACCGGCCCCCACACGGTCGCTGAAACTGAGCGAGCCGTTGAATCAAGACTAGGTGCCCTCAAAATCGATTTCGAGTCGATGCAAGCAGTATCCAATATTTTCCGGGCAGCCAATGCGGTTCGCAATCACTTCGAGCGGACTGCGCTCGCGCCGCAAAATCTCACCTGGACCGCCTTTGTGGTGCTCTGGGTGGCCTGGATTTGGGAACCGCTGGAAACCCGCGAACTTGCGCTCGAAGCCGGAATCAGTAAAGCGACCCTTACCGGCGTCTTAAACACCCTTGAAGGTCGAGGCTGGGTCCAGCGAGAACGCGCAGATCAGGATCGAAGATTGATGAACGTGACGATGACAACTTCAGGACGGCGATTGATGCGTCAATTATTCCCGGCGCTAAATAAGCAGGAGCGCGTGGTGGCCTCGAAACTTACTACCGCAGAGAAAAAGAATCTGGCGGCGATGCTCAAGACCGTTATGGCCTCAATTCCATAACTGATCCCAGAGCGGCTATTTACAGCGCTGGACGAATCGATCAAAGATCCCCTGCTGATTTGGATCGTCCTCAGCGGTGTCTTCTGGATGCCACTGAACGCATACTCCCTGATCAGAGTCGTTAAGCAGGATGGCTTCTGAGACTCCATCTTCGGCGAAGGCGACCACAGAGAGGCCATCCCCGAGATCCTTAACCGCCTGGTGGTGATAGCAGGAACAACTGATCTTCTCTTGCTCAACGCCAAAGTTGGACCAGGAACGAACAAATGTGACTTCATGGACAAGATGGCGATGCATCGGCTCAATATGTTGGTGAAGCGAACCACCTGCAGCCACGTTGATCACGTGCATCCCTCGGCAGATTGCCAGAAACGGAACTTCATTGCTCAGGACGAAGCGAGCCAGCGAAAGATCTTGCCCATCTTGAACTGGGTCGACGTCATACACATGCTCGCTCGTCCCCGTTTCTCCGTACGAAGCCGGGTCCAGGTCTCCACCGCCTGGGAAAAGCACACCATCAATACCCGCTAGGCGAGCGGCCCAATCCTCGCAACCCGCTCCTGAGAGCGGAGCGAGTTGGATCGGCTCGCCGCCAGCCCGCCAGATGGCCTCAAGCAAGGTCCGGGAGCTCACTATCCCCCGATACCGTAAAGCGCTCGCAGAATTTGTGTATCTGCCGATCAGCGCGATTCTGGGCCGGTGGGTCATTTCTATCCTCCAATGCAAGAATGAAAGTATGGCTGGAATCTAGGCGATCCGCTTGTATCGTTCGGATGCGAACGATATCTTGCTCAGACCAGTAATAGTGCCCGTTGCCAGGAGGATCCATGGAGCGAATAGAGGTGGCCGGTGTGGCGATCGACCCTCGCCACTTCATCGGTGGCGAGCGGGTTAACTCAACAGTTACTTTCGCCGATTATTCACCTATCGATGGCGCACTCCTAGCCCAAATTGCCCGCGGCGGCAGCCAAGAGGCGGAATTAGCGGTCAACGCCGCTCGTAACGCCTTCCCTAGTTGGGCGGCAACTGAACCAGCCGTGCGAGCCGCGATTATGCATCGGATTGCCGACTTGGTCGACGAGCGTATGGAAGAACTGTCAATCGTCGAAACTACCGATAACGGCGGCCTGCTCCGCTCGAATCGCAGGGGCGTGATGCCTCGGGTAGCTCACAATTTTCGCTTCTTTGCTGATTGGCTGACGAACGAGCTGCACCATGCACCCTTTGAAACTCGCGGCCATATCAACAAAGTTTCGTGGAACCCAGCCGGCGTAGCAGTTCTCATCACGCCTTGGAATGCACCGCTGATGTTGGCTACCTGGAAGATTGCACCTGCGTTGGCCGCTGGCGACACGGTCATTCTGAAGCCGGCCGAATGGTCTCCACTCACGGCCTCGCTCCTCTGTGACATTACGAAAGCCGCGGGCTTGCCTGATGGCGTTTTCAATGTGGTGCAGGGTTATGGTGAGGAGGCTGGTGCGGCATTGGTGTCTCACCCAGGGATCTCCCGCATCTCCTTCACCGGCTCTGTGCCAACTGCAAAACTCGTAGCCCGGGCCGCTGCCGAAAATTTGACCCCTTGCTCGTTTGAGCTTGGCGGTAAGAGTCCAACCATCATTGTTGATGATGCAGATCTGGATCTCGCAGTTTCTCTAGCCGTCGAACAGTACGACAACGCCGGTCAGGTCTGTCTGGCTGGAACTCGACTGCTAGTTCAAGAATCCATTGCGCCGCTCTTCATCGAACGCTTCAAGGAGCGTGCACTGGCTATCAAGCAAGGCGACCCACGCGATCCTGAGACAGATATTGGTCCGCAAATTCACGGTGAACATTTCAGCCGTATTGAAGGCTTTGTTGACCGCGCAAAATTGTCTGGTGCGGAATTGGCCTTCGGCGGCCAACGAAATGCCGCGCTCGAGGGGCTCTACTACGAGCCAACGCTGGTAATAGAGCCAGCACCGGGTAGCGAAATCGTTACGGCTGAAGTTTTTGGGCCCGTTCTCACACTTCAGACTTTTTCCACCGATGACGAGTCCATTGCGATGGCAAACTCAACTGAATTCGGCCTAGCCGCAGTCGTGGTTTCGGGCAACCGCCAACGTGCCGAACATCTGGCAAGCCAACTTGTCGCTGGAACCGTCTGGATTAACTGCTTCTTCGTTCGAGATCTTCGGGCCCCCTTTGGCGGTTCAAAGAAATCGGGAATTGGTCGCGAAGGTGGTACTTGGTCTTTCGATTTCTACTCGGATGTGAAGAACACGGTTGTTTCTCCAACCGGATGGAAGGAATAGTCATGGGTGAAGTTGTCGGTATGGGTCTATTGGCTCACGTTCCTACGATCATGTTGCCGCAAGCGACCAGGTTCGCGATAAATGAGGGCAAGGAACTAAGTCTGGTTCCTGGACTTCATAAACTTCGTGCTGATGTCTTTGAGCAACTCGATTACGACACAGTCGTTGTCTTAGACTCACACTGGTTCACCACCGTTGAGTTCGTTGTCACTTCGCATGCGCGGCGATCGGGGCTCTTTACTTCTGAAGAACTCCCCCGAGGAATGTCCCGGATTCCGTTCGACTTTCGCGGCGACCCCGAATTGGCCGAGTTGATGGCCGCCGAGTCAGAAGGTGCTGGCACCTGGGTAACGGCAATCGACGATCATTACCTCCCCCAGACTTATGCCACCATTAATCTTTGGACTTATCTAGGAGCCGGTCTCGACAAGCGCTGGATATCAGTATCTGCCGCGCAAACCGGCGATACCGAAGATGCAATTAGATGTGGGCGGGCTCTAGGTCGAGCAATTGCCAAGAGTGAGCGAAAGGTGCTGCTCGTCGCCTCCGGAGCCCTTTCGCACACTTTCTGGCCACTGCGCGAACTTCGCAAACATGAGGCAAGCGATCCGTCGCACATTTTTTCAAGTGACGCGCGAGAGGCAGATTACGAACGAATCGAATGGTTCAAATCCGGTAACCACGATCGCGTGCTAGCAACGATGCCCGAATTCCTGAGATTCCGTCCCGAGGCAAGATTCGCCCACTACCTAACCGCAATTTCGGCCGTGGGCGAAGGCGAATGCACCGCACCAGGCCGGATGTACAGCGAATACGAGAACTCCATTGGAACTGGCCAAGTTCATATCTGGTTTGACAGACCAGCCGAAGGCTTTCCACACGCCAATTCCAGGGTGATTCAACGTGGCTGAATTTCGCCGTATTTTACTCGATGGCTACCCAACTCAGGTTCGACGTGAAAACGATCTGCTCCTCGCTGCAGATGGCAGGACGATTGAAATCGACGCCGCCATTCACCTTCCGCCTACCGAGCCCACAAAGATCATCGCCGTCCATTTGAATTATCAGAGTCGCACTGATGAGTTCATGACAAAATTGCCGACGGCCCCAACTTATTTCCATAAGCCGATATCGGCTCTCAACTCGCATCGAGCGGCAGTAGTGCGTCCACTCGGCTGCAAATGGCTGAACTATGAAGGCGAGATCGTCATAGCCATTGGGCGCACCTGTCGAAATGTTTCACCTCAAGAGGCTGGCGACTACATAGCCGGATACACCATCGGAAATGACTACGGGCTGCATGACTTTCGCGATACAGATGCGGGCTCGATGCTTAGGGTGAAGGGTTCGGACACTCTCGCACCTGTTGGTCCGGGACTGGTTTCAGGATGGGATTTTCAGAACAAGGGCATTCGCACCAAGGTGAATGGGGTAATTAAACAAGATTCCAACACCTCAGAGATGGTCTGGGATATGAACTATCTCATTGCGGACATAGCCAGAACAATAACCCTGGTCCCGGGCGATCTCCTCTTTTCGGGAACGCCAGCATTTTCGCGCCCGGTAAATCCTGGAGACGTAGTCGAAGTCGAGGTTGAAGGTCTAGGAACGCTGACAAACCACATCGTGGAAGGTCCAGAACCAATTCGCGACGACGTCGGGGCTCAACCCTCAGAAAGTGAAGAGGTCGTTTCAACCGCACTAGGCGGAGATTGGGAATACCGCGGCATTCGCACGCCATCGAAAGATCTTTACCCATCAAGAATCAAGGAGCAGAAATGAAGATCGTCGTCGACATGTCAAAGTGCCAGCACTACGGCCAGTGCTGCTTTGAAGCCGAAGATGTATTCCAGCTCGATGACGACGGAAAACTAACGTATGCGGACGAGGTTGACGATAGTCGTCGCAATGACGTCGAGAGCGCCGCAGATGTCTGCCCCATGCAAGCGATCACGATCGAATAGGGCATGCGGGTAGCAATAGTCGGGGGCGGGCTTGGCGCACTTCGCACCGCAGAATCCTTAGTCGCATCGGGTTACGCCGGCGAGATCGTAATCGTCAGCGATGAGAATCACTTCCCCTACAACCGGCCGCCGCTTTCTAAAGAGGCGTTGAAGGACGGTATCGAACCGGCTTCCTTGGAGTTCAAACGAAGGCCTTCACTGGAATCTGTAACCTGGGTACTTGGCGATCGGGCGCAAAGCGTTAGCCTTCGCGATCGCACACTCACCCTCGCCAGCGGTCGAGACATAACCTTTGACGGATTAGCGATAGCTACTGGAATTCGTCCAAGGAGACTAGTAGCAGGCGGCCCGGAAGCAGGACGTCATGTTCTGCGCACGCTAGAGGATGCCTCTTCACTTCGAAACGAACTCAATCGTTCACGCTCCTTACTCGTCGTCGGCGCGGGATTCATCGGCTGCGAAGTGGCCGCAACTGCCCGCCTTCTTGGCCTCTCAGTGAAGGTTGTGGCTGTGGACGAGGAACCAATGATCCGCCCACTTGGACTTGAGTTATCGCAGGAACTCCGCCGCCGACACGAGGCGAAGGGCGTTGAATTTCATCTAGGCGTTGGAATCGAAGCTTTCTTGGGGGATGAGACGGCCACCGGCGTTCGCCTCTCTGACGGAAGTGAACACTTTGCGGACGTGATCGTTGAGGCAATCGGCTCGATCCCAAACATTGAGTGGCTCTCCGGAAATGGATTGGATCTCAGCGATGGAGTGCTCGTGGATGTCTCGATGCGCATAGCGGGTGCGCCAGTTCCAGTCGTGGCGGTCGGAGACATCGCGAAATACCCGCACGGGCTATTCGACGAGACGCCCCGTCGTATCGAGCACTGGAATTTGCCCACCGAAACGGGACGTAGAGCCGGAAAAACGTTAGCCGCTCTTCTCGCCGGAGATGAGCCCGGCTTAGAGCCAGTGGGTTTCATTCCCACGTTCTGGTCCGATCAGTATGAGTACAACATCCAATCCTTCGGCATTCCAGGCATCGCCGATCACCAGCGCTTGTCCTTTGGAACTTGGGGCGAACCTCTGATCGTCGAATATTTGCGAGGAAATGAGTTGGTCGGCGTAGTGGGCATTGACTCAGTGCCCCAATTGGTGCCGTACCGCAATCTCCTGATGAAACGAGCGTAGCCTTCGCCTGTGAAGAAGCCCCTAAATCTTGGAATTGGCCGCGACGCCGCCCTAAAGCGAGCAACGGAAATTGTCGCCAAAGCTTGGGATGAGTTCTACGTTGCGCGAGAGCATGAACCTCGAGTCGAACCTGCCCTCGCGGCCACTCTTCGGGAGTTGTTGCCCGAAGCCCCAATGGATCCGATTCAAACGTTGAATTTGGCGGCAGAAGTCCTCGATACTTCTTTGGCTCACTCTCGTCCAAGATTCATGGCCTGGATTGGGTCAAGTGGCCTTGAAATCGGGGCGCTTGGCGATCTGCTGGCTCACTCGTATGACATTAACCTCGCCATCGATTCACGGGCCGCATCTGCACTCGAAAGACAGACTCTTCGCTGGCTTGGCGAATTTGTCGGCTTTCCGGTCGGGGGCGGGGCGTTCACCAGCGGCGGAACAATCAGTAACATCACGGCCTTGGCCGCAGCGCGAGAAGTAGCGTTACCCGGAAGCCGAAAACACGGTGTCATGAACGCTCGACCGGCAATCTACTGCTCGGCTGAAGTCCACTACTCAGTACGCCGCGGAGTTGAGTTACTCGGGTTGGGCAGTGATTGCATACGTGCCATTCCGATAGATGCCGATCACAGAATTCATAGTGCGGCTCTTGCCGAAAGCCTGGAGACAGACTTGCGGGATGGGATCGTGCCGGTCGCGGTTATCGCCACTTCAGGAACCACCCTTACCGGAGCAATTGATCCGATTGGCGAAATTGCTGATATCTGCCAGCGGTTCAACGTCTGGCTGCACGTGGATGGCGCCTATGGCTTGCCGGCCGCGGGTGTGCCCTCGAAGACACCCGCCTTCAGCGGAATTGACCGGGCCGATTCGGTAAGCGTTGATGCGCATAAGTGGATGTTCGTACCAAAAGCCTGCAGTGCATTGATGGTCAAAGATCGAAAAAAACTTGCTGCCACGTTCTCACACAATGAGTCGTACATGCTTCATGACGGAGAGACTGGAAATGCAGTGGACGAGACGCTCGAATATTCGAGGCCGCTCCGTGCTTTGAAACTCTGGCTAGCCTTCAAGACTCACGGAGCCGAAGAATTTCGGTCAGCAATTCAAGCGAACCTAGATCAGGCACAGAAGCTGTATGACACAGCTGATGCCGATCCGCGCTTTGAAGTTCTTCCATTTCGGCCAGAGTTGTCCGTGGTGCCCGTTCGATACGGAAAAGACACGAGCGACGAGTTTCAATCCCTGCTGGTACAGAAGATACAAGAAGATGGGCGCGTCTTCGTTTCGGCAGCAGAGATTGAAGGCCGAATATGGATGAGGCCTTGCTTCACCAATTTTCGTACAACTGAAGAAGATGCGCTTTCGCTTCTAGAAGTTGCCGCCGACGTCGCTGAATCCCTGCGCCTTTGAGTCCAGAGTAAGCGGATGGCCTAGAACAGGCTGGAACCCACCTGCATCGCATCTCCCAGCTCTCGTGGGCAGAAAATTGGACTGAATGATCCTGGCTCAATACCCGCTAAACTCACGAGGCCTGGGGCGGTAGCTCAGTTGGTTAGAGCAGCGGACTCATAATCCGCCGGTCGTCGGTTCGAGCCCGACCCGCCCCACCAGTATTATCCCGCGGACGGCGGCTTGAATCCCGCTAACTATCCCTACAACTGGGCTCAGACTAAGTTGCGTTTGCAACGCCTAAGTCCATTGCAATTCTCTACCTAAAATGCTCTCGAGATTCGTGACGTGATCGCTATAGACCCTCTCGAGGTATCTACGATCTGCCTGTTCCATCTCCTTGTACTCTTTTTCAAATGTGATTTTTGAGATGAGTTTGACTCGACGTTTGTAATCAAGAAAATGAGAGTTATAGATGGCCCGAGTCAACCGCGGGAAACGATTTTGTTTTGCCCTATTCACATGGGGAAAGGTCAGCTTCAACCTAAAAATCTGACTATCTGATAATTCGAGAAATTTGGCTAGATCACGCAATCTAGACTCTTGATTGGTGATCACATCCTCATGCTCAAGGACACTGAATTGGTCTGAATGGAAGTGGCGCAACCAGTATGCGAGATGTTTATCATAAAATCCGCGTTCCACAACTGAATGAAAGGGCAATTCTGAATCTTTGTGATCCAGCCGAATCAACTCTGAAAAACTCATATTTTCAGGAATTGCACCGTTTTTTCGACCATGCCAGTATGACGAATATGCCCGATCTATCGGGTTTCTTAGTATGGCAATCAACTTAGTATCCGGAAAATATTTCTTGAGACGTTTAGGAGCATCCTTCGAATTCAAATAATTTGGTGTCTTCTCTCCCGCCAATTTACCCGGCTGGCCACCTTCAAGGATCTGCAGGTACTCCTTAATGCCAGCGCCATCCTTGAAATTCATACTCCTATTCCAGAATTGCATCTCGCGAGTGGGAATTCTAAAGAATTCTGAGTTCTCCCGAAAGAAGGCCCTCAAACTAGACGTACCCGCCTTCTGCGCCCCAATTATGAGGAAATCTAATTTCGCCATCGGAATACCTTTTCATAAATCAAGCGTCATTTCGAGGTTCAACCATGATTCTGAGGGTTCAAACGAAAATTATTAAGCCTGGCAAGTTTTAAATTCAAGAAATCATTGCTTTCGACGTGTCAGGTCAACTTCAGTAACCAGTCGAGATATAAAATATGGCTGAGTAGATCGAAATAGCGTGATTCATGACCCAAAATTCGGATCGCCGTACCAGCCAGTCCTGGGGCTAGAGAGAATGAGCCCAATTCGTTAGAGTGTCGTCATAGTTGTTTCCAATTTTTAACATTACTAAGGAGATTCAATGACGAAGTTCGCTCGACTTAGTCTGGCAGCGATACTTGCCCTGGGTCTATCACCAGCGATAGCTAGTGCCTCAAATGCCGCTTCTGGAACAATCACATGCGCGCATGATGCAACAAGCCATGGCTTCAATCGATGTGGCTACAACTACAGCGCACGAATTTTCTCTGGACCTGCTGACGGAGTCGACAAGAAAATTGACGGAATGGTTTATGGCGATCCAACGTATGCCAACGACCACCTGGTCATGAAGTGGAATGCAGCGTGGGATGCCTGCAACGCCAATGGCTACGACGATCCCACTTACTGCCAAGGGGCCTGGGTCACTAATGAGTGGAACGGCATGGCAACTGGCGGGAGTTCCACTACCGAACACGTCAAAATCATCTGGGTCGGCTCGGCCGCAGCAGCCAGCCCCTATTGGGTCACTGGCGGAGATTCGATCTGGGGAAATTACGAAACTATCATGGATCAGGGAATGGTCGACGGACAACACACGGTATGGACCTTTGCCTCCCCTAATGGCTTGAGCAGGTAATCGAGAACTTCGTCTTGCGCCGATGAGAAATAGGCAAGGTGGCCTTCGCCTGCGATTAGACGAAGTGTTGAATGCGGCATCTTGGCGTGCAACCAGCGGCCATGGGCACCGGGCACCATCAGGTCCTCGTCTCCCTGGAAAATAGTCACTGGAACCTTGACCTGATCGAGGCTAAAACCCCAGTCTTGGGTGAAGGCGAAGTCATCGTCCATCCAGCCCCAGAACCCGCTGGCTAAGGACTGTCTGAAGTTTTCGGCAAGGTCTTCAGAGAACTTTTCGTTCTGCATGGTGACAACATCGGACTTAGAGAATAAGGAACTAACAGTGCTTCGTAGTTCGGCGCCGGTAATGGTCTTATAGCCCGTTCCGTTCGCTTCCATCCAGGTTGACAGCGCAATTTCGCCCTGTAAAGCGGTTCCGAACTCGTCTATGTTCTCTTCGCCCATTCCGGCTAAAAAATCTAAATCCGGCTGGCCATACATGCCGACCCCAGCAAGCACCACTACCGATTTGCACCGCGAGTCCAGCGAAGATGCAAGGGCATGCGGCCCGCCACCAGACCACCCGACCGAAATGAAACTTTTAATGTCGTAGCGATCAAGAACCTCTGAGATATCTGCATTTACATCGACCACATTGCGGCCGGGTTTGCGATCACTCGTGTAGTAGCCAGCTCGCGAGTATGCGACTGCTCGGATCCCAGCCTTCTCCAGTTTCTCAATCCAGCTCTTCCAAATATTGGCGCACGAAGGAGTGCCGTGGTGAAAGATGACTGCGGTCTGGCTCTCGCCCTCGCCTAGCAACAAATTCAGGTTTCGGCCATCGCTCAGTTTCATATCAGACGATTTCATACCTCAACTCTCTAGGAATCAATACCGATGTGTCTAGTCGCCACAGAGTGACTCTACCCACGACTACAGATCACGAGGATTCAAGTCGCCTAATACAGCCTTCAATCGAGCCACACTCAGGTCGTCGGGCTGTTGCGCATCGCCGAATCGCCGTAGGGCCGAATTCATTCTCCTATAGTCGTCGACACTCTTGGTGCAACGCTCACATTCCACGAGATGCGACCTGACCTGCGCGAGTTCCTTCTCTGAAAGCAGTGCATCTGGATCCATGTCCAAATACCTCTGAAGGCGCCGCGTTGTCAATTTACAACGCATGGCGAATAATGGATTCATCATTTGGAGTGTCCTTCCAGGGCTGAGGTGTTCACTAGGTACTCCCTAAGTCGTTTGCGAGCGCGGCTAAGTCGTGACATGACTGTCCCCACGGGGACACCAAGAACTGACGCGCATTCCGCATAATTAAGGCCTTGAACATCTATCAGGATTAGGGCTTCACGAAAACGCGGGTCCAGTTCCTTCAGACCCCTTTGAATTTCTAGGCTGAAACTACGGTCAATGGCGGTTTCCTCGGCAGAAGCCTCATGGCCAGTTCCGAATGCTGGAGTGGCGCTGTCCCACACGAGTCCGTCTTCAAGCAGAATCGGTCGCTGACGTCGATTCATATTTATGTTCGTATTGCGCAAGATGGTGAGCAACCACGCCCGGGCATACGCACCATCGAACTGGTCAATTGCCTTGAAGGCGCGGATTAAAGTCTCTTGTACCAGGTCCTCCGCATCGGGTTTTGAACCCGTAAGTCCTTGAGCCACTCGTAGCAGAACCGGAATCTCGGGTTCGACGAACTCTCGGAAACCACGAGCCCGATCTCCACCGTCGGCGTCTGCCCCGATCAATGCCACATTCACCGACCCTACCGTCATGGTTTCATCCCCGTTGGACCCCAGACTCCTCTTACCCGGAGTAACACGGTCACTAGGGAAAATCATTCCAGTGTTCGTTGAGATAGCCCAGAAATTTCGATCGGCTTACCAGCGACGGGTCGAATACACTCTTGAGTGGACTTGGAAGGTTGGTTGGATATGCGTTACTTACTTGGCGGCTTGATCGTAGGCTTCATGATCTTCATGCTAATTGGAGGTCTGACCGGGCGGCTCAAAGCGGAGTCCTGCTGCGTAGTTGCCGACCCAGCCAAAGATGTACGTATGCAGATGGAATGATTCGTCCGGGTCACCGTGTTTCGGGGGTAGGTCGCAATAGCGACTCTCGCCTGAACTAGGGAGTTTGACTCATGTCTGTAATTGAGAAAGCAAGGACGCAATCATTAGGCAGCGCCTTAAGAGTTGGCGTTGTTGGGGGTATCGCTGGTTCTCTTGCTATGGCCATGTATGCGATGGTTGTTAGCGGATCGGTAAAGCACACGGGATTCTTTACGCCTCTGTACCACATTGCTTCCGCCCTGATTTCCCCCAACGCAATGATGACTTCTATGACAGACGCCATGCACGGCAACTCCGCCTACTTCGTGCTCGCGCCTGCATTGGTTGGTGCCATGATCCACATGATGACCGGAGCGATGGCGGGTGCCGTCTTTGGTGTCGTAATGTCCAAAGTCGCCGCAACTCGCTCGCTCACACTTGTTTATGGAGCCGGATTCGGTTTGGTCGTGCTGATCATGAACGCATTCATCGGCTTGCCGATAATCGCTCACCTCTTCGGTGGCGGTCAGCCAATTTCACAAATGGCCAAAGTTGTGGGTTGGGGCCATTTCTCCGTTGAGCACCTGCTATTCGGGCTCGGGCTTGGTTTCGTAGTTTCTCGCTCAAGCGTCAACTCAAACGACTAAAAGCCAGAAGCGAAGTTCCGATTTCTAGTTCTGAACTCTCGAATTCACTCGAAATCCATGGCGTTAATCAGTTGATCGATTGACACCGTCGCAATGGAGATTGCTTGATCAGCGATCCCATAAGGCAGTACGAGAGTGTCATGATGGACGAAACCGCCGCATGAATAGACGACGTTCGGAACGTATCCGTCTCGTCGATCAAGTGACGGAGAAATCAAGGGACGAGAAAGTCTGGCAATCACTTTCTGCGGTTCGTCGAGATCTAGGAGGATGGCCCCGATTGAGTACTTTCTCATCGGCCCGACTCCGTGAGTGAGGACCAACCAACCCGAATCGGTTTCAATCGGCGAGCCGCAGTTCCCAAGCTGCAACACCTCCCAAGACTGTTCTGGGACCTGAATAGAAGTCGATTCGTCCCAGCAAAGAAGATCATCGGAGAAGGCGATGGAGTTTGTCTCTCGATCGGAGCGAGATAGGGCCGCAAATTTCCCATTGATCATTCTCGGGAAAAGCGCCAACCCCTTACCCGAAGCTGCGGCACCGGCCATCGGAGAACTCGTAAAGGTCTTGAAGTCGGAAGTTTCGAGCAATTGGACCGAGATGTTGGCACCATCGAAGGCCGTGTAGGTGGCGTAGTAGACGCTCTCCCCGCTGTCGGCCACAAATCTGACGAAGCGAGCATCTTCCATGCCCTTGGCTTCCGCCGGGGACTGCGGCCAGAGCACACGCTCAGAGATTGTGCTCAACATTGGAAAATCCACGCGATAGGACGATCTTGCTAAGTGCTTGAGATTCGAAAGTGTTTTTGCGGTATCAATTTGGTCAGCAGAATTTGCAGCCAGCAGCTCTGTTTGAGCATCAAGAGCGGCAGTGTCAAATCTTGGCAAAAGCGGATCTAGCACCAGTCGGGTGATTTCTGGATCGTCGCCAAGCTGTTCCAACTTGGCATGAAAGACACCCTTATGGTGCTGGCCGGGTATTCCGTCGGCGGCCACCGGGAAACGGTCTGGCTCGTCAATTGTGACCGTGCCATCCGGCGAAACACGACCAGTCCTAAAGCTGATCGAGGAGATGTGTCCCTCGCCTATCCCCCGAACGCTCATCACGAATTTTGCGTCGCCGCTGGTGTCTTGATGCGGATGCAGCACGGCCGATGGATTGCAAAGTGCCGCCCCTTCAATGGAATATTCGTTGGTGAAGGTTGCTCCGATCAAATGTCGTCGAGCAGCTGACATTGGGGTAATAGAGTCGAAGTTCGCTAGGACCAACTCAGCATTGTCGTTCAAGTAGTTGTGTAAATCTCGGTGACGTTCAGAGAAATATGAATCAACCTCACGCATCGCATCTTCGACATCCGATTCGGAAAGGCAAAGGATTCGGTTTATCACCTGCGTAGCTCGTGAATCGCCTGGACCAACGGTTTCATGCCCCGGCACAAAGAAGCGCGCAATTACTCGGGACCGATCTGGCGAGAGATCGACTCCAGTGTCTCGTATCTCTAAATTATCTTCGTCGAATTCGTTGATTTCAAACAGCGCGCTCATGGTTTGCCCACGTCCGAGGAAGTGAATTGCATGGTAGAGAGTAGCGCCTGTTTTCAAGAGTTTTTACCATCCGCGCCGAAGCTAGCAACGTCTGATTTGATTGCCATTTCTGGTGTATCCATCGGTGCTGGTCAAGGCGGTGGCCAAGGCAAGCCGCAGCACCAGATGCACGTAGGGAATGGAAGTCTCTTTTGTTCAATTTAAGCCGGTAAGTAATCTAAACTTGGATCATGGAATTTAAGACAATTATCGAGCCTTTCCGAATCCACTCAGTCGAGCCGCTGCACCTATCGACCCCGCAAGAGCGCGAGAATGCACTCAAAGCCGCTGGCTACAACTTGTTTGGAATTAGAGCCGCTGACGTCATGATCGACCTGCTCACGGACTCGGGAACCGGCGCCATGAGCCGCGATCAATGGGCCGCGATCCAACATGGCGATGAGTCCTATGCGGGTTCACCATCGTGGGAGATATTTCGCGATGCGGTGAATTCACTCTTTCCGTTTAAGCATGTCATTCCTACCCACCAAGGTCGCGCCGCAGAGAAGATTCTTTTCTCGGTACTTGGCGGTGGCGGGAAATTTATTCCAAATAACACGCACTTCGACACCACCCGCGCAAATATTGAATTCACTGGGGCGACCGCAGTTGATTTGGTGATCCCTGAAGGACGCGATCCGCAGAGCCGCCACCCGTTCAAAGGCAATATGGACATTGATGCACTTGTTGCCTTCATCGCCGAGCATGGGGCAGTAAATATCCCGGTCGTGATGATCACGGTCACTAACAACTCCGGTGGCGGTCAACCGGTGTCGCTAGAAAACATTCGACAGGTCAGCGAAATCTGCAAACGGCACGGTCTGCTCTTCTTCATCGACGCCTGCCGCTACGCCGAGAATGCCTGGTTCATCAGAGAGCGCGAGCCCGGACAAGGGGATCGCGACGTGGCTGACATCGTCCGCGAAATGGCCTCTTATGCAGATGGAATGACGATCAGCGCAAAGAAAGACCCAATGGGAAATATCGGCGGCTGGCTCGCCATGAACAACGACACAATCGCTCAAGAAGCTCGGAACCTTCTCATCCTCACTGAAGGTTTCCCGACCTATGGCGGGCTCGCGGGTCGCGACCTAGAAGCCCTGGCAGTCGGAATTGGCGAATCGGTATCCCACGACTACTTGCAGTACCGGATCCGATCCACCGCCTATCTAGGCGATGCGCTTGCCGCAGGCGGAATACCAGTGGTGCAGCCCATCGGTGGCCACGCGGTATACCTCGATGCCAGAGCCCTGCTCCCCCACATCCCCCCGCTTGAATACCCCGGGCAATCACTGGCAATCGCGCTCTATCAGATGGGCGGGGTGCGCGGCTGCGAAATCGGGACCGTGATGTTTGGACAGCAACCGGACGGGAGCGAAAAGGAAGCCGCAATGGATCTGGTTCGCTTGGCCATCCCGAGGCGTACCTACACCCAGAGCCATATCGATTATGTAATCGAAGTCTGCCTTGCCGTTGGTGAACTTGCCTCGACTCTTCGTGGCTATCAAATCGTCGAACAGCCTAAGGCACTGCGGCATTTCACCGCGCAATTCGCGCCGCTGTAGCCAAAGGCCGTAATAGATACTGACTAGTGGGTAGCCTGTTCTCCATGTTTGAAACAGAAGCTGCCCGCCTTGATGCTGCGGATTCACTAGCCGAGAAGCGCCAACTCTTTGCGATCCCAGAGGGCATTTCGTACCTGGACGGCAACTCTCTTGGCGCGCTACCCAAATCGGCAATCGTCGCTATCGACGCTGCGGTGCGCGATGAGTGGGGTGAGGGACTTATACGCTCATGGAATACCGCAGGTTGGGTCGATATCGCCCAACGGGTAGGAAACAAGATCGCTGCCCTAATCGGCGCCGTACCCGATTCAGTGGTGGCTTGCGACAGCACTTCGGTAAACCTTTACAAGGCACTACATGCGGCGTGTGGACTTAGGCCGGATAGAAGTGTAATTCTCACGGACGTCGATAATTTTCCTACCGATCTCTACCTGATTGATTCCGTTGCAAAAGAGCGAGGCTTACGAGTCGTGGCGCTTCCACGAAATGAGATCATTGACGCGATCAACCAAGACGTGGCTGTCCTTGAACTAACCCATGTGGATTATCGATCCTCAGCCATGTACGACATGGCTGACATAACCGGAATCGTGCATAGAGCAGGTGCGCTTACGATCTGGGACTTGGCACACTCGGCCGGAGCCGTCCCCTTGGACGTAACCAATGCCGATGCGGATTTTGCCGTGGGATGCGGTTACAAGTATCTCAATGGCGGACCTGGGGCCCCTGCCTTCATTTACGTTTCCCAAAGCCTGTCCGGATCAATATCGCAGCCGATTCATGGCTGGCATGGACATGCCCGTCCGTTTGAATTTTCGCGTTCATATGAACCTGCCGCCGGTGTAGATCGAATGCTGGTTGGCACTCCGCCAGTGTTGTCCATGACCGGGCTGTCGGCCGCTTTGGATATATTCCAGGATGTTTCAATGTCCGAATTACGAGCAAAAAGCCTTGGCCTTTCAACGTTTTTTTATCAGTTGGCCGAGGAGCACTTAGTGACGCGGGGCCTCGGCATCGTTTCCGAGCGAGATAGCAACAAGCGTGGCAGTCACGTTGCTCTCTCCCATTCGAACGGTTACTCGATCATACGAGCCTTGATTGAACGAGGAGTCGTTGGCGATTTCCGACGGCCAGACATACTGCGATTCGGTTTTGCTCCGCTCTACAACACCTATGCCGACGTCGCCCGCTTAGTGAGCGAAGCCATCGACATAATAGATACGAAATATTACCTAGCCGAAAGATTCACTACTGAATCCGCCGTTGTCTAGCGATCGGCAAGCCGGAGAAAACTGCTCACGTGTTCGCCAGTCAAAATAATGTCAAAGTGATCAAGCCCCTCTTTGGTTACCAAATTTACCGAAGCGCCACTATCAACTAGGTAGTCGAAAGCGGCCTTAGCTTGTGCCTGGAATGAGGGCGATTCGTCGCCGCCAACGAGAACTTCCACGTCATATGAGAATGTGCTCTCGGTGAAAATGGGCGAAAGTTTCAAAGCTCTTTCATCATCGAGAGCCAGCGGCCCATTGATCGAAGTTGATACCAGCGGGCGCAAATCAAAAATACCTGATACCAGAACCAGACCATCAACTTCGATCCGGTTGGCAACGGCTAAGGCTAAGTGGGCACCCGCGGAATGTCCGCCGAGAATTATTCGCGTGCCTGGATTGTGTCCGCGAAGCCACAGTAAAGCTGCGATGCAGTCGTCGATCATCTCAGGGATAGACGCCTCGGGTGCCAGGTTGTATTCGATGGCGGCAAATCCGAATTCCCGAATCGCCAAGTCTCCGGCGCCAAGAAATGCCTCATCGATCGACGAATCCTGCCAGTACCCACCATGAATCCAGGCGAAGATTGCATCACGCGAAGTTGGGGGCGACCACGCGACAATATTGCGAGCCGTTGAACCGTAGTGATCCGTGTGAAGATTACTGCCAAGTATGGCTTTGGCCTTCTCGCCGGCTTCCAGAAAATCTGGGACGCACTCAAGATAGGAACGCTTTGCCCACTCGCTCGGCGAATATTCGTGCTCTAGTGTCGACGCGGACCAATTTCGCCATGCCGGGCTCAGATATTCGCGCACAGCCCCGGCTCAGGCTCCGATGCCGAGGTAGGCGCGCCTAACCGCTTCGTCGGTCAGCAATTCCTTGGACGGCGCACTTTTGACAACTGTTCCGGTCTCCAGAACATAGGCACGTTCCGATCGGAGGAGCGCTTGTTGGGCATTCTGCTCGACAAGAACAACGGTGATTCCGTCCTGATTGATCTTTGTGATGATGTCAAAAATCTGCGCCACAATCATCGGAGCTAACCCCATTGATGGCTCGTCAAGGAGGAGCAGGGTTGGCCTAGACATCAGGGCTCTCCCGATGGCGACCATCTGCTGCTCGCCGCCAGAGAGAGTTCCAGCCGACTGGAATGCACGTTCCTTCACTCTGGGAAAAAGTTCGTAAACCTTGTCCAGATCTTCTTCCATTTCTTTCCGGCTGTGCTTTCGGTGATATTTGCCCATTTCGAGGTTTTCAAGGACGGTCATTCCGGGAAAAATCCCGCGACCTTCGGGCACTTGGCAAATTCCGAGATTGACTCGCGCGTAAGGCGCCACCGTCGCAACATCGACCGTGCCGAAATGAATGCTGCCAGAAGTGGGCTTGAGTAGACCGCTGATTGTCTTCAGGGTAGTTGTCTTGCCCGCCCCGTTACCGCCGATGATCGCAACGATCTCGCCTTGACCTACTTCAAAGGAGATACCACGAAGGGCCTCAATTTTGCCGTAGTGAACATGAAGATCTTTGACCTCAAGAAGCATCGGCCGGCGCTCCTAAGTAGGCCGCGATAACCCGCGGATCTTGTTGAATTTCGCTAGGAATGGCATCGGCGATCTTGGTGCCGAAGTCCAGAACCATTACTCGGTCTGAGATGCCCATGATCAGGCTCATATCGTGCTCGATAAGGAGGACGGTAAAGCCGCGATCGCGAATGTTCTTGATCTGTTCGGCGAGAATCTCTTTTTCAACCGGGTTAAATCCGGCCGCAGGTTCGTCAAGTAAGAGAACTTCAGGATTGGTTGCCAGAGCTCGGCAGATTTCAAGGCGACGCTGATCTCCGTAAGGCAATCCCTTAGCCAGCAAGTGTGCCTGGTTTGATAGGCCCATAAAGTCCATTAGCTCGCTAGCCCGTTCATGCGCTTCACGCTCTTCGCGACGCTTACGCGGCAGGGTCAAGATTGCTCCCGGTACGGATGATTTCGAATGGGCGTCGGCGCCAACCAGAACGTTTTCCAGGGCCGTCATTTCAGCGAAAAGTCGAATGTTCTGGAAGGTGCGGGCAAGACCAGTTCGCGTTATCTCAGAACGCTTCATGCCAAGAAGGCTCGTCCCCTTGAAGCGGACATCTCCCTCGGTTGGCTGGTAGACCCCGGTGACAATATTAAAAACCGTTGTCTTGCCGGCTCCGTTGGGGCCAATCAGGGCCGCGATCTCGCCCTTATGTACCGAGATATCAACATTGCTTAGCGCCGTTACTCCGCCAAAGCGCATGGTTACGTTGGCGAATTCGAGTAGAACTGAATCATTTGCCATCAGTAGCCACCTGCCCCCTGACGCGCCTTGGGAGCAACCCTTGTGGGCGAAGGTTCATCATGATTACCAGCGCCGCGCCAAACATGAGAACTCGGTATTCGCTAAAGCCTCGAAGCCGCTCTGGAATATAGGAAATAGCCAGCGCACCAAGCACCACTCCCGGAATGTTTCCGCTGCCACCGAGAACCACGATCGCCAAAAACATCACTGAGAGGGTCAATGGGAAATTATCTGGCGAAATAAATCCGACCTTGCTGGCGAAAAGAACCCCGCCCATACCGCCAATCCCGGCACCGATGCTAAACGCCCATAGTTTGAACTTGAGCGTCTGAACACCCATCAACTCAGCTGCATCTTCGTCTTCCCGAATCGCTTCCCAAGCGCGACCGACGCGGGAACGGTCAATCCGCTTCAGCAGCCAGATCACCAGAATGATCAGAGCCAGCAGCAACCAGTAGAAGGGCTTGGGATTGAGAATATCTTCAAAACTGAGCGGGCCAATAGCCGATGGCCAAGGGATATTAGAGACGCCACGGTTAGCACCAAGCCAATCGACATTCACGGCGGTTATTCGGATGATCTCCCCAAAACCCAGAGTGACTATGGCAAGGTAATCGCCTCGAAGTCTAAGGGTGGGCAGTCCGAGGATCGCTCCCGCACTCATGGCTACTAGCACTCCGATGGGCAGAATCAGCCAGAAACTCCAGTGCAGCAAGGTGCCTAACTGCGCCATGGTGTAGCCGCCGATGGCAAAGAAGGCAACGTAGCCAAGGTCCAGGAGCCCGGCCTTGCCAACTACAACATTGAGCCCGATCCCCATCAGGACGTACAGACCGATTTTGTCAAAAAGTAGGGAAGGGAAATCAGTATCTGGTGTGTTGAGAATTGGAATCTGAACCATTGGCAGAACCACTAAACCTGCGATCAAAGTTACGGTCAGGAATCCGCGAGCAGTTTTCGGCAGCGCCCGCCAGCGATCGCCAATTGCATCAGTGGCTGAAGATAAGTATTTCATGTCTAGGCCCTCGCCTTCTGCATCGTCTCGCCGAGCAGACCAGATGGCCGGAACATGAGGACAAGAACCAAGATCACAAAGGCGACCACGTCTTTCCACGATCCACCAAAGACGGCAGCGCCGTACGACTCCACCACACCAAGCACCAGGCCACCAAGCAATGCTCCCCGAAGATTTCCAATGCCGCCTAGCACCGCGGCGGTAAATGCCTTGATGCCCAGAACGACTCCGATACTGAAGCGAGTTTGCTCAAAATAGACTTCGTTAAGTGAACCGGCAAAGCCTGCCATGAGACCGCCAATGAGGAAGGTCAGGGTAACGACCCGGTCGATGTTCACACCCATCAAGATTGACGTATTTTCATTCTGAGCTACCGCACGAATACCGCGACCAAGACGAGTCAGCGAGACGAACCGCTCAAGGGCGATCATCATAATTATCGCCGAAACCAGAATCAGAATCTTGTCCGACCTAATCTCGGCGCCGAATACGGTAAAAAGGACGTCCTTTTTTAGAAAGCGCGGAAAAGTCTCATAGTTCCGGCCACGCCAGAGAGCTACCGCCTCTTGCAGGAAGAGCGAAGTGCCAATTGCACTAATAAGGACAGTTAGCCGCCCTGCTCCCCGTTTTCGCAGGCGACGATAGGCGATTCGCTCGATGAGCACTGCGGTAACGCCAGAGACAATCATTGCCACGATTGTGACTAAAAGTAGCGTGCCTACTAGTGATAAACCCGTGCGCGGCTTGCTGGATGCATTTAGGCCAATTGCCTGAGCAGAAAGGAGCGCACCGTAAGTGCCGACCATAAAGATTTCAGAGTGCGCGAAGTTAATGAGGCGAAGAACGCCATATACGAGGGTGTAGCCAAGAGCGACGAGCGCATAGATAGCACCAAGGACAAGTCCGTCGAAAGTTAGGGCGCCGAACTGACTAGTCAGCGTTGAAAAGTTCAAGGAACCTCCTTGGGCCAGGATCTGACCCTGCGTATTTGGAAACTAACGACTTCTTATCAATTGGAGAGGGGGCGCTTTTAGGCGCCCCCTCTCCAATTGAGCCAACCTTGGAATTACTTAATTAGTGAAGCGGTATTCGTGCCGTTCTTGTAGACGTACGCAAAGATCGCTCCGCCGGCAATTTCACCAGTCTTCGTGAACTTCAAAGTCTTGGTAATACCAGTCCAAGACTTCTTGGAGATGTACTTGTTGATCGCTGCGCGGCTGACTTTGCCATGCTGGATTGCGGCCAGAAGGAAGTTCGCTGCGTCGTATGCCTCAGGTGAATAAGTACCGTCAGCAACGCCAAAGCGAGTCTTGTAGGCAGCCTTGAAAGCCTTACCGGTCTTCGTGGTGTCAATCGGGGCACAAGCACAAGTTACGACAGAGCCATCAGTTGCCGAACCACCGGCAGTAACGAACCCAGCATCAAGGGTGCCATCGCCAGACATGAAGGCAGCCTTAACGCCCGAGTCTCTGAGTTGCTTAACCAGACGGCCTGCGTCTGAGTAGTAACCGCCGTAGAAGACAGCCGTTGCGCCACCAGCCTTAATTTGGCTAACGGTGCTGCTGAAGTCTGGAGACTTTGGGTCAAGGGACGTGCGGGTGACTACCAGTGACGAACCAAGGCTTGCGGCCACAACATCGGCCAAGCCCTTGCCGTATTCAGAGGCATCGTCGATGACGGCAACCTTTGTCGCCTTCAAAGTGTTCTTGATGTATTTGGCGCCCTGTGAGCCCTGGATCGCATCAGTACCAAGAGCACGGTGGAAGACTTTCCAACCCTGCTTTGAAAGGTCTGGGTTGGTCGCCGATGGTGTGATCGTTGGCAGGCCACCACGTTGGAAGATTGGGTCGGCAGCCTTTGACTCGCCAGAGAACGCTGGCCCGACCAGGCCGACCAGGCACTTGTTCTTAATCGCTTGCTGCGCCAATGCAGGTGCCTGAGCTGGATCGCCCTGGCTGTCGAAACTGACAAAACCAACATTTACCTTGTGGGCCTTGAGGCCATACTGGGCCACTGCAAGTTCTGCGCCCTGCGAAATATTCTTGCCAAGGTTTCCGTAATCTCCAGTAAGGGCACCAAAGAAACCTATGGTTAAGTTCTTGCAGCCGTTTGGAAGTTTGACCTTCGCCTGGGCTGGCGCGCTGATCGCAACGAGGCTGCCGAGCGCAAGGGCGCCTGCAGCAACGATGCCGACCGTGGAACGGATCGAGATCTTCAAAATTACTCCCTAAAGATGATGTGGGTCGAGATCGGGAGTGATCAGCATAGGGCGAGTGTTTCAATGTGGCAAAAATCACTATTCTTAAATGGCGACAGTTGCAATCAGCGCAACTGTGAACCCAGGTAAACCGTTGTGATCAGCGAAAATGTAAACTCTCACGCCACCCGATGTGCAACGAATTGAAACTTATTTAACCGGAAATGCGTCCGGTTTCTGCAGATCGATGAAGTCTAACCGAGCATTTTGCTTGTCCGGATCCTGGACACATCCGGCCTTTTCACTAGCCACAAACGCGGCAAATGTTTTTGCGGCCGTTAGCCATACGTAGTACTCAGGGCACTGAGATCTGCGGTCTGCCTCAACTTGTGTATGACAGACGCCGCGATTGGCGATTGCTGCAGCGGCTGTGGCAGCAGCGCCTTGAAGTCGATCAAACTCTTTCCCAAATGCGGTGCAATCGAGTATCGGTTTTGCGCATCCGGTAAGTAAGAGCGAAGCCAGGGCCGATCCCGATACGAGTAACGAAAATCTGCCCTTTCGAACGTCCACTCAGTTGACGTTCTCTAATGCAGTTAACAATTCAGGCGAAAACTCCCCCTGATGTGTGGATGCATAGGTGCTCAACTCAGTTCGCATCTGGGCGGTCCAAAACTTCTCAAGGTGGCCGGCGATAGCACGGCTGGCATTCCCAGCTGTCGGAATATTTTCCGCTATCTGCTTTGCCATTCTTACCAACGCCGGAGATACGTCTTCCGGCTCGATCTGGATGTTTTCGCTAGCTGGTCGTACCTCCACTGCCGTGACTTTATATTCCGGGCAATTGGTTGCCCAGTCCGAAAAGTCTGTCGTAATAACGTTAGCTCCACTTATCGGATGGTGAAATGTCGTGTAGACAACGCCGGCTGGTACTCGATCAGAAATTTTTGCGCGAAGGAGAGTCTGTCCTACCCGGCTGGCAATATTTACTTGCGAGCCATCAGATATCCCGCGGAGTGCAGCATCCGATTCATGAATTTCAAGAAGGTCCTCTGGGTGCCAAGCCGTGTTCTCGGTTCTGCGAGTCTGAGCGCCGACGTTGTACTGACTTAAGATCCTTCCCGTGGTCAAAAGCAGGGGGAACTTTCGACTCGTGCGCTCGTCAGTAGGCACGTACGGAGTCTCCATAAACTGACCGAGGCCGCGCACAAACATGTCGACGTGCATAGTAGGCGTACCAAGAGGCATCGTTTCGTTGCACGGCCATTGCACGCTGCCTACCCGATCGAGAAGGTCGAAGCTCACGCCACGCATCGTAGGAGTTAGTTCGGCAATTTCATCCATGATCTGAGCAGCGTTGTCATAGTGCATCGGGTAACCAAGCGCCTCGGAAAGCTCTGACACGATTTGCCATTCCTGCTTTCCATTCTTCGGCGCCATCACGGGTCGAACTCGATTGATTCGACGCTCAGCATTTGTAAACGTGCCGTCCTTTTCTAAAAAGGACGTGCCCGGCAAGAAGACGTGGGCGAAAGCAGCGGTCTCGTTGATAAACAAGTCCTGGACAATAACCAGTTCCATCGACGCCAAGCCATGCTTGACATGTTTCACATTTGGATCGGACTGGGCAATATCTTCACCTTGGATGAAAATCGCCTTGAACTGACCGGCAATCGCGGCATCAAGCATGTTTGGTATCCGTAGCCCTGGCTCTGCCTGGAGTTTGGTCTCCCAGACTTTCTCGAATTGTTCGCGTACGACATCGTCAGAAACGTGCCGGTAGGCAGAAAACTCGTGCGGGAAAGACCCCATGTCGCAGGCGCCCTGAACGTTGTTTTGGCCTCGCAATGGATTAACGCCTACACCCTCACGGCCAAGGTTTCCGGTGGCCATGGCCAGGTTGGCCATTCCCATCACCATGGTTGAACCTTGACTGTGTTCGGTAACGCCAAGACCGTAATAAATGGCGCCATTTTTTGCTGAGCCATAGATCCTGGCTGCAGCTCGAATATCCACTGCCGAAACGCCCGACAGAGTCTCTACCACCTCAGGGCTGTTCTCAGGACGAATAACGAAATCAAACCAACGCTTGAACGACTCATCTTCGCAGCGCTCTTGTACGAATGACTCGTCATAGAGACCTTCGGTCATGATTACGTTTGCAAGGGCATTAATCACCGCGACGTTTGTTCCTGGCTGAAGCTGAAGGTGGCTAGCGGCCTCGACATGAGGTGTCTTAACGAGACTGATTCGCCGAGGATCAATGACGATTAGTTTTGCTCCCTCGCGGATGCGTCGCTTCATTCGCGACGCAAAGACTGGGTGCGCATCTGTTGGGTTGGCTCCGATAAGCAAAATGACATCGGCACTGCCGATTGACTTGAAATCTTGAGTTCCAGCAGAGGTGCCAAATGTCTGGCTCAGTCCATAGCCGGTCGGCGAGTGACACACACGTGCACACGTATCGACATTGTTGTTTCCAAATGCCGCTCGGATCATTTTCTGTACTGCGAAGACTTCTTCGTTTGTACACCGAGAGGAGGTTATGCCGCCAATGCTATTTTCGCCGTACTTCGCCTGAACACTCTTGAGACGCGCTGCCGCAAAGGAAATGGCTTCTTCCCACGACACCTCACGCCAATCATCCTTAGTGGTTTCTCGGACCATTGGCTTGGTGATGCGATCTGGGTGTGATGCATAACCAAAGGCAAAACGGCCCTTAACGCAGGAGTGTCCCTCGTTGGCTTGCCCGCTTTTAGCCGGCACCATTCTGATCAGTTGATCCCCGCGAAGTTCTGCTTTAAAGGTGCAGCCGACGCCGCAGTAAGCACAGGTCGTGAGAACGGTGCGAGTAGGAACTCCGATCTGAATTATGCTCTTTTCCTGAAGCGTTGAAGTTGGGCAAGCTTGAACACAAGCCCCGCATGAAACACACTCGCTCTGTAAAAAATTAAGGCCCCCAGGAGAGACCTTTGAATCGAATCCCCTACCCTGAATAGTAAGAGCCATGGTGCCCTGAACCTCATCGCAGGCGCGTACACAACGATTGCAGACGATGCATTTACTCTCGTCAAAATCAAAGTATGGGTTCGAATGATCAGTTGGTGCGTCAAGATGATTCTCGCCGGCATAGCCGTACCTGACATCGCGGAGGCCAACCACACCAGCCATTTCCTGCAATTCGCAGTCACCATTTGCTGGACAGGTCAAGCAATCGAGCGGGTGGTCAGAGATATAGAGTTCCATCACACCTCGACGGATTTTCTCTACCTTTGGCGTCTGGGTATGAACCACCATCCCATCCTCACAGGGGGTGGTGCAGGACGCCGGAGTGCCCTTCTTGCCATCAATTTCTACGACGCAGAGCCGGCACGACCCAAACGCTTTGAGCGAATCTGTCGCGCAAAGTTTTGGTACTGCCAGACCAGCCTCGGTAGCTGCGCGCATGACTGAGGTACCTGATGGCACCTGAACCCGAACGCCATCAACCACTACCTCAACGACATCGGTTGATTTACTCTCTGGGGTTCCAAAATCTATTTCACGAAGTAGCGTCACGAGCGCCTCCTAAAATTGGCTCAATTCCGAAATCGGACGGGAAATGATTGATAGCGCTTCGTACTGGCAGTGGCGTTAACGAACCCATGGCACAGAGAGATCCCTCTGTCATCACTTCACACAAATCGAGGAGCAACTCAAGATTTTCGCCACGCTTCTCCCCAGATACTATTTTGTCGATCGTTTCGACCCCGCGAATAGAGCCAATGCGACATGGCGTGCACTTGCCGCAAGACTCTTCGGCACAGAAGGACATCGCGAAGCGAGCTTGCGCTGCCATATCGACGGTATCGTCGAAGACCACGACTCCGCCGTGGCCAAGCATTCCGCCGATTTCAATCAAAGATTCGTAATCCATCGAAACGTCAAATGAAGAAAGCGGAAGGTAAGAGCCAAGCGGACCGCCCACTTGTGCGGTCTTTACTGGCCGGCCCGTCCGGGTTCCGCCACCGAAGCCGTCGACCAATTCGCGCAAGGACACACCCAACGCCAATTCGACAATTCCACCCTGAGCCACATTGCCGGCAAGTTGAAACACCTGAGTTCCTCTGGAGCGCCCCGTGCCGAACTCCTCATACTTACTTGCTCCGTTGCTGATGATCCACGGCACTGAAGCCAAAGTCATGACGTTATTGATAATCGTCGGTTTGCCAAATAGTCCCTCAAGGGCGGGTATCGGCGGCTTGGCCCGAACCACTCCGCGTTTTCCTTCAAGACTTTCGAGCATCGCAGTCTCTTCGCCGCAGACATAAGAACCAGCACCGACGCGAAGTTCAAGATAGAAAGTTTTTCCACTACCAAGAACGTCGGCGCCAAGAATCTTGAACTCATTGGCCAATACGATCGCAGCCCGCATCGTGGCTACCGCATGGGGATACTCTGAACGAACATAAATGAGACCTTTGGTAGCACCAACTGCAATACCGGCAATCGCCATTGCTTCGATCAGGGAGAACGGATCCCCCTCCATCAGCATTCGATCAGCAAAAGTACCGCTGTCTCCCTCATCTGCATTGCAGCAAACGTACTTCTGATCACCGGCAGCCTGAAGCACCGCCCGCCATTTAATTCCGGCTGGAAATCCAGCTCCGCCTCGACCCCTCAGACCGGAAGATGTCACCTCTTCGACGATCGCTCCAGGCGACATCGTGAGAGCCTTACGCAAGGCAACTAGGCCGCCGTGAGCTTCGTAATCGCTGACCGACAGAGGGTCAACAACCCCGACTCTGGCAAAGGTGAGGCGACTCTGGGCACTAAACCAAGGATGATCATCGACGATGCCAAGCGAAAGGGCGTGAGATCCGCCAGTGAGAAATCCCGATTCGAAGAGCGCGGCAACATCGCCAACTCCGACCGGGCCATAGCCAACTCGGCCATCTGGAGTTGCCACCTCCACCAAAGGTTCCAACCAGAGTGCGCCGCGTGAACCATTTCGTACAATCTTTACTGAGAGACCACGATTTCCGGCTTCCTCTTGAATGAGTTGGGCGACATCGTCGGCACCTACTGATAGGGAAGCAGCATCGCGCGGCACGTATACAACTGTTACGTCGCTCATTTCGTTCTGCCGATCGCGGCTCGAACTTTTGCCGTAGTGGCACGTCCGATCAGTTGACCGTTTACGAGTACCGCCGGTCCGAGCGCGCAATTGCCCAAACAGAAAACCGATTGCACCTCAGCATCTTCGTTACGTGATTTCGCGTGCACATCCAACCCCAACTCCGCCTTAAGGTCCGAAACCAAAGCATCTGATCCGCTCGCTTGACACGCCTCAGCCAGACAAACCTTCACCAGGTAAGGAGCCGGCGGCGTGGAGCGTAAATCGCTGTAATAAGTAAAAACGCCGTAGACGTCGGCACGGGAAACATTGCAAGTTTCTGCGACAGCGTTCAACCCACTATCAGGAACATAGCCAAAGGTCTCTTGGATTGTCTGAAGAGCCAACAGAATCGAACCCTCTACCTGCGAAAAATGGGATATCGCATTCCTAATATCTTCATCTAGGGCCGCCGGCCAAGTTGTGGTCACTCGCCTACTTTAGACCCCTGACGTCCAGCCTTCGCGCTCAATGTCAAGAGCATTGAGTTGTTCCACGCGCGGACCATGTCGGCCGCCTTCAAAATCCGTTGCTAGAAAGGCTTCTAAGCATAAAATTGCAACATTCGGAGTGGTGTTGCGCTCCCCGAAACAGATAATTTGGGCATCATTGTGAGCTCGCATTAATCTGGCCGATTCCACATCGTGAGCCACGCCAGCACGGATCCCTGGAATCTTATTTGCAGCAATGCAAATGCCCACGCCGCTTCCGCAAACTAAGGCCCCGAAGTCGGCTTGACCGCCAACAATCAACCGCCCAACTGCAGCACCATATTCTGGATAATCGGTTCGTTCGGCGCTGTAGGTTCCAACGTCTGTCACGGTGTATCCCTGTTTATTCAGCTGCTTACCAATAAATTCTTTAAGTTGATATCCAGCGTGATCGCTACCAATCGCAATTCGGATCGTCATGCCTTACTCGCTCTCTTGTTGGACATCGGACCCATCAGTTGCAGGAGCGTACTGATTTGCCACGCCGCCGCGAGCAAAAGCAAGAAGTGTCAGTCCAAATTCGCGAGCCAACTCGACAGCTAAAGACGTCGGAGCTGATACGCCCACCAACGCCGAGATTCCCCCCGCTACTGCCTTCTGCGCAATTTCATAGCCGATTCGTCCGGAGACAACCAAAGTCCAACCCGACAGCGGCAGCAATCCTGCCATCAAAGCCGCGCCTACCACCTTGTCCACCGCGTTATGCCGGCCAACATCCTCACGCACAAATTGGAGATCGCCCGATGGATCAACAAGTCCTGCGGCATGGAGACCGCCGGTGCTTTCAAATATTTTCTGACGACCATCGAGCAGAGACGTCATTGCGGCCAGTTTGGACACAGAATGCGGAGTCATCGAGACTTGTGTGACACCTCGATCGTGCAAATCAGTCAGAGAGGTGCTGCCGCAAACACCACATGCGGAAGAAATCGTGAACCGTCGTTCTAGGTGCCTTGAAATCTTGGCTGCTTCTGGCGACAGAGTGGCGATTACAACATTGGCTCGCTGCCGCGGCGTAAGGGTTCGATCCCCACAAACTTTGACTCCGATAAGTTGATCTGGGCTCCGAATTACTCCCTCCCCCCAGAGAAACCCTGCTGCCAATTCAAGATCTGAGCCCGGGGTGCGCATTGTCACGGCTAGATTTGTGTCGCTTCCATCTCCACTAATTCGAATTTCTAGTGGTTCTTCGACTACGACACTTTCTCGACGAACTTCGAAACTATCACTACGAATTGTGCGCACTCGAGCGATGGCAGAAGGCGCCTTATCCGAATTCGACACGGGTTAACCATACTCAAGCGGCTTTGACCCTCTCAACTGGCTCCGGCATAAAGCCAGAGGCGATAAGGCCGAGTCCGTTAGCTGAAAACTACTGTACGTTTCCCGTATAGAAGGATGCGGTGTTGAGCATGCCATTGGACGGCTCGCGCCATCGCCATGGCCTCGAGGTCTCGGCCGATAGCGGTAAGTTCGCTGACGCTGCGGCTGTGGCTAACTTGGACGAAAGCCTGTTCAATAATCGGTCCTTCATCGAGGTCACCCGTAACGTAATGCGCCGTCGCACCGATCACTTTGACCCCTCGGGCGTGGGCCTGTGCGTATGGCCGGGCGCCCTTGAAACTTGGAAGCAAACTGTGGTGGATGTTTATCGCCCGGCCTAGAAGGTCGTGACATAAGTCCTCCGACAGGATTTGCATGTAGCGCGCAAGGGCTACGAGGTCGACCGAGTACTTCCCCATCAGTTCGCGCAACTGCATCTCTGCAGCCTCCTTCGTATCAGGAGTGACTGGCAGGTGATGGAAGGGCAGCCCATGCCAACGGACGAGGTCTTCAAAATCTCTGTGATTAGACACCACAGCCACGACGTCGGCGTTGAGGGCCCCGTTCTTGGCTCGGAAGAGGAGATCGTTGAGGCAATGCCCTTGCTTTGAAACCATAATCAGCAAGCGGGCGGGAACAGATGAATCATGAAGCTCCCACGACATGCCAAAATCCTGGGCAACTGGCTCGAACTCTTTTCCAAGACGCGATGCGTGAATGAACCCGACCTCGCTTCGCAGATGTACACGCATGAAGAACTGTCCCGTGGCTTCATCGCCAAATTGCTGGCTATCGACAATCGTGCACCCGTTGCCGTCCAGAAAACTCGCAACCGCACTGACAATGCCACGCCGGTCGGCACATGAGAGCGTAAGAATGAAGTCCGAGCCTTGATCTATCCTGTCCAACTTCTTGGCCTTTCCGTCAATTCCGAGTCTCCCTGCGAAACGGTATTCGCAGCGCGATACTACGGGAAACAGCATCGTGCACTGGGGCGCCAGCAATGCACGCAAAAAAGACGGCGAGGGTGCTCATCCGCGCGAACCGAGGAGAACTAATCAACAATCCCAACCCGGACACCGTTAGCCCGAAATCCAGATCGAACCGCCCAGACAACCAGCCCCACGAAGAGAGCAAGGGTGAAGGCAAGGAGAGCCAATCCAGTTGTGGCCAAGCTCCCGCCCAACGCCACAAAGAGTGCTCCCAGGTTGAGAGCAATGAGCCGGGTTTTCCAGAGAATCGAAAGTGAGGCGATGTGCTTTCTCACTGCGGCGGGTCCGCCACCGAGTATCACAGGCACCAGAAAACTTAAAGCTCCTAATAGGAGTTGAGCAACAAACCCGATAAGGAATACCGGCACAAACCGATCTAACCATTTTACATAGTCGGATAGCGGTCCGATTACTGCCATCGCAACAATGTCTGACACGACCCCAATGACAAGCCACATGGCACAGAAAGAAATTGCGTACGTGGGCAGGTCATGTGGCGCCTTCTGCCGCCAGGTTCGGATGAATGGTAGGGATACGACTCCAATTCCGATGGCATAAAGGCACATTCCAACAATTGCAATCTGACGCGTTTTAAGTGAGAGCCCAAGTGATGCAGTACCGATGCCAATTAATAGAAAAGGAAGAGCGATACCTGCATCTCGCATGACGCCATCAACCATCTTGGTGCGCAAGATTGTGGGCCAGAGAGTGAAAAAAGTACCAAGAACCGTAATTGCTATCCAGCCGAGCAGATTTGCGTGTAGATGAGCCACGTGCATTGAGTCGCGCAATGGCGAGCCATCCTTTTGAAAAGATGCAATGACGCCAAAGGGAATCCCGATTACCAAACAAATAGCTCCGGCAAAGTAGAACCGGACCGTACCGGCGAAACGGTTCTGCAAAGCTTTCTTTGACAGTCGAAAGAGATTGTAAGAATGAGCGGCGATCACGATTATCAGTGAGCTGGCTCCTACCACAACAAGTGTTCCATCACCCGCTGCAACTCCGATTAAGGAAATTATGATCGCGACGTTCAAGGCGATCAGACGCCAAGCGGAACTTTTTCTGCTCGGTTGCGGGACTCGCAGAAGGGTTACGGTGAAGTGTTCAGTCCAAGTTACGATGCAGTTAGTCACCGCTCCAAGCAGAAAAAGGTGAACGACAAGCCATCGGTGATACTCGAATCCAGCGGGAAATGCCATAGCGAAGATACCTAGTACCGCGTAGCCGAAACAAACGGCATTGGCTCTAACGTGCCACGAACGGCGTGAATTATTGAGCAATGTCAAGGGTTCTCCCTAACTATGAAAGTTCCGGTTCCATGTCTATTGCACCACTCGGACACTCCGTCGCACAGATGCCACAGCCTTTGCAATAGTCCAGGTTGAACTCATAGTTTCCTTCGCCAAATTTTATGACGGCGTTGTCCGGACATACTCCGAAGCAATTGTCACAAGAAAAACAGTTACCGCAAGAAAGGCACCTTCTCGCTTCAAACAGCGCTGTCTGTTCGTCTAGACCTTGGACAACTTCGTCAAAGTTAGTGGCCCTTCGCGCAGCATCGAGCTTTCCGCGAACCGTCCTTGGCGCATCGGAGTAGTACCAGGTGTTGAGACGATCAAAAGTGGCCATATCTGGCCTTGGAGCATGGACGAACTGTTCACCTTGGAGCCAAGCATCGATTGCGCGGGCAGCTTGCTTACCGTGGCCGATTGCATTGGTGGCCGTTCGCTCGCCGGGCACTGCATCTCCACCAGCGAATAGCCCATTTCGCCCTGTCATCAAGTATTCATCGACCTGGATCACTCCATCGTCAATGCTCACACCTTCAATGTTTTCGATAAGTGATAGATCGACCTCCTGGCCAAGAGCCAGAATCACGGAGTCCGCTTCTAAGGTTTCGAACTCACCGGTCGGCTGTGGGAAACCCTTATCGTCCAACTCCATCTTCTCGACCGTGACCAAGCCTTCGTTCACCCAAGAGATTGTTGAAAGCCAACGCATGATGATGCCTTCGTCCAGGGCCTCATTGATTTCGACCTCATGAGCCGGCATCCGCTCGCGATTTCTGCGATAGACGACGACCGCTTCATAAGCGCCGAGTCGGCGAGCGGTTCGAGCGGCGTCCAGGGCAGTGTTGCCGCCGCCGTATACGACTACGCGACGGCCAAGTAGAGGCGGCTCGCCTTCGGCTGTCATGTGCAGCATCGAGACCGCGTCAAGAATGTGCGCGGTGTCACCCGCGGGAATGAAGGCACGACGACCCAAATGAGCGCCGATCGCCAGAAATACCGCGTCGAATCCTTCGTCCAGCGCCAAACTGGCGTCTTCCACTTTCGAATTGCATTCGATAACTACACCCATATTGGTGATGCGCGAAATCTCGGCATCTAAAACTTCGCGCGGGAGGCGGTAAGCCGGAATGCCATACCGCATCATGCCGCCTGGGTCTGCAGCACTCTCTCGGATGGTCACCTGATGGCCTTTAAGGGCGAGGTGATACGCCGCGGAAAGTCCAGATGGTCCAGACCCAATCACCAGGATTTTCTTGCCGGAAGGTGGAGCTTCAACGGTGAATTGCCAATCCTTTGAAATAGCGTGATCGCCAAGAAAACGTTCGACAGAATTGATACCTACAGTTTCATCAAGTTCGGCCCGATTACAAGCAGTCTGACATGGGTGATAGCAAATCCGGCCCATGATCGCAGGCAGCGGATTGTCTCGAGTGAGATGGCGCCAGGCTGATTCGTAGTTGCCCGCTTCGCCATCGTAAAGCCAGCCCTGGATATCCTCGCCAGCCGGGCAAGCGTCGTTGCAAGGAGGTAGGCGATGAACATAAACGGGTCGCTCGGTCCGCCATGAGCCAGTGTGATTGGCCAAGGAGGAGCCGATGTCGAGAGTGATTGCAAACGGCTTACCCATGATTTGTATCCGCCTCCTCGGAGTCCCAAAGATTGAATTTTGCAACGTTCTTATCGGCTATAGCTTGGATGGCAGAGAGCATCTCAGAGTGGCCATTGGCACCGAATAGGTGAGCGAACCGCTTCTGTGGCTTTAAATACTCTTCCACCCGAACGCGTCTTCTAATCTTCTTCGTTTCCGTAATTTCGCCGTATTCAGCTTCAAATACTGGGAAAAGCCCAGATTCGGTTGCAAGGCGAGCCAACTTGATTGTCTCTTCTGACCGGGAACCCCAACCGAGTGGGCAGGGAACAAGGATGTGAAGGTAGCGAGCACCTCTCATCCCCATCGCCTTCTTTACTTTTGCCTCGAGGTCATGCAAATCGGCGACCGTAGCCGTTGCCACGTATGGAATTCCATGAGCCATCGCGATTAGCGGCAAATTCTTTCCTTGAGTGAACGAGGCACCAGGGTGTTCCCCAACTGCGTGAGAAGTATTTGTTCGAGCCCCAGGAGGTGTTGCCCCTGAGCGCTGAACCCCCGTATTCATATATGCCTCATTGTCATAACAAATGTAAAGAACATCATCGTTACGTTCGAACATTCCAGACAGCGGCCCGAAACCAATGTCGACGGTTCCGCCATCACCACCTTGAGCAACGACTCGAATATCGCTCTTGCCTTGCGCCTTGAGCGCTGCTGCTACGCCGGTGGCAACTGCGGAGGCATTGCCAAATAAAGAGTGAATCCAGGGAAGGCGCCACGAGGTTTCGGGATAGGGCGTCGAAAAAACCTCTAGGCATCCGGTCGCGTTGACCGCCACCAACTTTCCATCTGTGGCCGCCATCGCGGCATCAATCGCGTATCGGGCGCCAAGTGCTTCACCGCAGCCTTGACAGGCTCGGTGACCCGACGTCAGCGAGTTCGATCTAGAAGTACTCGATTGCACTGACAGATCCGCCTCGTCTATCAGGCGATTTCCAACCGCAAAAGATCCCACTTGATAGAACTTCAAAGGTGTACTCATCGTGACCCCACATCCCGCAGCAAGTTCTCTGCCATCGGCCCGGATCTACGCTGTTGGCGGTTTCGCTCTAGTTCGCGGTTGATCAACTCCACGTCTAAGTCGACGAAAGTTAGTTCAGGCAACGTATCGTCGATTGCCTGAACAACAACGCCGCGAATCGATTTGATTGTCACCGGTCGGCCGCCCAGGCCGGCCACCGCAGTCGAGATCTTTATCGAGGTATCCCTAAGCGCGGTTCGAACATTTGATGAAACGATCCCGCCGATACCAGGTGCAAAGGCCCGCTCAACCACAATGACTTTCTTGGCATGCATTACAGAAGTGCGGACTGAATCAAGCGGAAACGGCCGAAAAGAAGTAATCCCAAGAACTCCAACCTTCGTACCCAGCTCGCGCATCTCATCCACTACATCTTTTATGGTGCCAATGACGGAGCCGAGCGCCACCAGAATGATTTCGGCATCATCAACTTGGTAACTCGTAACGAGTCCGTCTAGATCGTGTTCGCCACCAGCTCTCCTACCAAAGAGCTTCACAAAGTCTTCGGCAAGGTCGGGAATCAACTCAAGAGCCTGCACCTGCTTGGCGTGCCCTAAATAACGAACCTCAGTAAATGCCTCTGGGCCAACCATCGCTCCGATCGACATCGGGTCACTCGGATCCAACAATTGACGCGGCGTATAAGGCGGCAAGAATTGATCTACTTCGGATTGTTCCGGTAGATCAATGCGTTCCACAGCATGGGTGAGAACAAAACCATCCATGCAGACCATTACCGGCAGCGAAACCTCCTCGGCGATTCGGAAGGCAAGAATGTGGAGGTCCGACGCCGTCTGGTTGTCCTGCGCGTACAACTGAATCCACCCGGAATCACGTTGGCTCATCGAATCGCTGTGATCATTCCAGATATTGATCGGCGCACCAATCGCCCGATTGGCGACCGTCATTACTATCGGCAGCCCTAGTCCAGAAGCGTTGTAGAGCGGCTCAACCATGAAGAGTAGCCCTTGACTAGCCGTGGCCGTATAGACGCGAGCGCCCGTTGCCGAAGCGCCAATTGCAACCGACATTGCGGAAAACTCGGATTCGACATTTACAAACTGGCAGGTCCCAAGTTCTCCAAGCCGTACTATCTCGTCAAGAGCTTCGACAATATGAGTCTGCGGTGAAATCGGGTAGGCACACACCACCGCAGGTCTACATGCCGCCACGGTCTCGGCCACTGCACGCGATCCTTCAATTTGTCGAAGCATGTTCCGCAACCTTCCGTCCGGCAAGCACAAACTCGTGCGCCTCGCGCGCTGCGTCCGCGTTTGCTTCTGCGATTTTTGCCGGAAATCGCTCCTCGATAGCATTAAGAACACTGTCGAGAGTGACTAATTCGGTGATGGCAGCAAAAGCTCCGAGCAACGCGGCATTCGGCAATGGCCGTCCAACGTGCCTAAGCGCAATCTCCGAGGCCGGGACAATAAGGCTTCGTTCGCTTTGGCGATTTTCAAAAAATTCTTCAAGACCTAACTCATTGAAAGACTTAGTCGAGTTGATGAGAATAAACGCATCGGGCGCGGCGCCAGCAAAGACATCAACGGATTGGAGCAACGTCGAATCCTGAATGATCAACGCATCTGGCTCCATAACAGGTTCGCGCGAGCGTATCTGGAGTTTACTTATACGACAGAAAGCCACGACCGGAGCGCCAGTACGTTCCGAACCAAAACTGGGGAATGCCTGAGCGAAAAGCTCATCTTGGAAAGCTGCGACGCTCAGAAGTTCCGCGGCGGTAACTACACCCTGCCCGCCGCGTCCATGAATCCGCACTTGGAACACACTTCATCCTATTGGGATCGATTGCTAAATGCTTAATCTCGAACGAGACAAAACTCATTCCCTTCCGGATCAGCCATCCTGATCCAGACTGCGCCGGCCTCTTCAATTGGGATCTGGTCGATCCGGCTCGCACCAATTCTCAGCAAACGCTGCGATTCAATTTCGATATCCGGTACGTGGAGATCAAGGTGAAGGCGATTCTTGGTCGTTCTGGCCTCCGGCACCCGCTGAAGAATCACCTTTGGGCGCGATCCAGCCGGATCCAAGATGGAGTAGTAAGTGGCGCTTGAATCTGCATAGCGCTCTAGATCGGCAACCCCAGGCACATAATTCAGGGCTGACAGCCAGAACTTGGCCATGGCCTGGAGGTCCTGAACATCCATTGCGATTTGGATCACAATTTCCGGCATTGAGACCTACTTTGCATTTTCATGTCGGTAGAACGGCTCAGCGATCGGCGGCAACGGTTGGTTGCCAAGAATCAGGTCAGCGGCCCGCTCAGCCACCATCATCACGGGAGCGTAGATGTTCCCATTTGTAACGAATGGAAACACGGATGCGTCTGCCACTCGCAATCCTTGGACGCCATGTACCCGCATCGTCTCAGGATCAACAACCGACATCGAATCTGTCCCCATCTTGGCGGTGCAGGAAGGATGAAGGGCGGTTTCTCCATCCTTTCGAACCCAGTCGAGGATTTCTTCATCGGTATCTACAGTTTCACCTGGCGATGTCTCCCCGCCGTTATAGGGCGCCATTGCGGGTTGGTTAAGAAGTGCGCGAGCCACCCGAATCGCCTCGATCCATTCACGTCGATCCTGGTCGGTCGAAAGATAGTTAAACCTTAGAGCGGGATGGATCTTTGGATCGGTGGAAGTGATCTTGACGGAGCCGCGCGCATCGGAATACATCGGGCCAATGTGCACTTGATAGCCATGGCCCCCCGATGGCGCGGTGCCGTCGTAGCGAATGGCAATGGGCAGAAAGTGAAACATGAGGTTTGGGTAGGCGACGTCATCATTGCTGCGGGTAAACCCACCGGCCTCGAAGTGATTCGTGGCACCAGGTCCCTTGCGAAAGAAGAGCCATTGCGCTCCGATAAAAGGACGCCGCCATTTCTTCAGCATCGGCTGCATCGATACCGGTTTCTTGCAGGAGTACTGGACATATACCTCAAGGTGATCCTGAAGATTCTCGCCTACCCCTGGCAGATCTTGTACAACTGGAATTCCCAATTTTGAGAGCTCCGCTGAATTTCCAACACCGGATAGCTGAAGAATTTGAGGAGTGTTGATCGCGCCACCGCAGAGAACGATTTCGGTTCCGCGGATTATCTGAGTCTTCCCTCGAATGACTACCTCAACTCCAACCGCGCGTTTGTCTTCGAAAACAACACGCTGTACAAACGCACGCGTCCTTACCGTTAGGTTCTTTCGTTTCAGCGCTGGATATAGGTAGGCACGCGCTGCGCTTAGGCGGCGACCTCGGAAAATGTTACGGTCAAATGCGGCAAAACCTTCTTGTCGATAGCCGTTAACATCGTCGGTCAGTTGATACCCCGCCTCTTGAACTGATTTAAAAAACGCTTTGAAAAGCGGGTTCGCTACTGGCCCGCGTTCTAGCACCAGCGGTCCGCTGTGCCCGCGAAATGCCGTGTCCGGATCCGCGAGACAATTCTCCATCTTTTTAAAATATGGAAGGCAGTGGGCATAGTCCCAACTTCCCATCCCTGGTTCCTTTGCCCAACGTTCGTAGTCCAATGGGTTACCTCGTTGAAAAATCATGCCGTTGATACTGCTGGACCCACCCAGGACTTTGCCTCGGGCATGATAGATACGACGGTTGTTCATGAACGGCTCTGGTTCGGATTCGTACTTCCAGTCATAAAATCTGCTGCCGATTGGGAATGCCAGCGCCGCCGGCATGTGGATGAAGACGTCCCATTTGAAATCACGCCGGCCAGCTTCAAGAACCAGAACATTATGCTTTGGGTTCGCGCTCAACCGATTGGCCAACGAACTGCCGGCCGAACCGCCGCCCACAATTATGTAGTCGTACTGCGTCACTTCGCGCTCGCCTCAGCCGCTTCAACGACATTTGTGATCAGCATGGCGCGAGTCATGGGACCTACGCCGCCCGGCATTGGGGCGATGTAACTGGCAACCTCGTTCACTGATGGATGGACATCCCCGACCAAACCCTCTGGAGTCCGAGTGATTCCGACGTCCAGAACCACGGCTCCGTCGCGGATCATCTCGCCTCGAATCATGTGCGGGACGCCCGCGGCAGCGACAATGATATCCGCGCGCTTCAAGTGGGCGTTCAAATCCTTAGTGCCGGTGTGGGTCAAAATTACAGTTGCGTTCTCACTCTTTCGCGTCAACAAGAGCCCGAGCGGACGGCCGACGGTGACTCCGCGGCCGACGATTACAACTTCAGCACCGTTAAGGGGTATTTCGAAGCGGCGCAACAATTCGACTATCCCTCGAGGAGTGCAAGGTAGCGGAGCGGCTTTGCCAAGAACGAGGCGGCCCAAATTGATTGGATGTAATCCATCTGCATCTTTGGTTGGATCCATTGCTTCCAGCGCGGCGAAGGAATCGAGTCCGTTTGGCAACGGCAGCTGAACGATGTATCCAGTACAGGCGGGATTGGCGTTCAACTGAGCGATCATCGCCATAACCTCGGCTTGGGTAGCAGTGGCTGGCAGATCCGCTCGAATTGAAGCTATCCCTACTTCTGCGCAATCACGGTGCTTGCCAGCTACATAAGAGTGGGATCCGGGATCATCACCAATCAGAACTGTACCTAGGCCCGGCGTTATCCCCTTTGCCTTAAGCGCTTCAACTCGCTTTGCCAGCTCTGCCTTAATTGCACTAGCGGTTGCCTTGCCGTCAAGAAGTTTTGCGCTCACGATTGCTCCATATCTAGGTTTTTTTAATGTCACTAGTCTCTATTTTTCTTTTTAGAGCCAGTAGTCGTTGATGTACTTCTCGCCCTCGTCGCAGAAAAACGTGACAACATTCTCCACTTGATACTTCTCACGAAGATCTCGAGCCGCCATTAGGTGGGCTCCAGATGATGGTCCTACGAAAATGCCGTGATGCCCAGCCAACTGTCGCATTTCTTCGATTGCGGCATCTGAGTCGATAGCAACATAGCCGTCGATATCTTTCTTGTGGCGCTCGATGATTCCAGGTACGAAACCATCGGCAATGCCCTCGATCAGGTGCTTGGCTACTTCGCCGCAGAGAATCGTGCAAGATTCGTTTGGCTCAAGGGCAATAACTCGGCAGGCCGGATTTACCGCCTTGAACGCTTGTCCGACGCCGATGATCGTGCCGCCGGTGCCAACCCCGCCGACTACCAAATCCGGCAAAACACCCTCGGGGAGCTGTTTGAGAATCTCCTGCCCAAGCCAAGTTCGATTCTCCTCGACGTTCCACTCATTATCGAACTGTTGGGGTGCAAAGTAGCCCGGAAGACTTCCTAATCGACGCACCTCAGCTAATGCATCATTCACGTGAAAGTCGCCGATGGTGTGGACTTCGGCGCCGAATGCGCGCGATATCGCGGTGCGTTCGGGGCTCATCCCATTGGGCATCACGACAAGCATTCGGTAACCCTTCACAGCCGCCACCATGCTCATTGCATTTCCGGTGTTGCCGCTCGAAGCTTCGACAATCGTGTCTCCGGGTTTCAATAACCCTTCTCGCTCCGCTCGCTCAATCATGTACTTGGCGATTCTGGCCTTTATAGAACCAGATGGATTTAGAAACTCCATCTTCACCCAGATGCCATCAATTTTAATCAGCGGAGTATTTCCAATTGCATCCAGAATGGTTGATGCCATACTCATTTCTCCGCTCAGTTTTATGATCGTTTTCGATCTGTACTAATTATGGTGCTCACTGCCCGAGGCAACCCTCGGGCAGTGAGCGAATAGATCAGCCAGCCAGCCAGGCTGCAACCTTGTCTGGGTTGGCGTCGACCCACTTCTTAGCCGCTTGGTCATCGGTCATCTTGTCTTGAGCGATGTATTTTGCGACCTCGTTCTGGTCATCGTTGGTCCAGTTGAAGTTCTTGACCAGGTTGTATGCAGGTGAACCCGACGTCGCGAACTTTGTGCTTACCACCTTGTTGAGTGGGTATGGCGGGTAGTCGCAAGCGACCGTCTTTGGATCCGCATCACACCCAGGCGTGTATGGAGGCAGCGCAACGTGCTTCAGCGGCACCTCAGAGAGGAACCACTGTGGCTCATAGAAGTATCCGATTACGGGCTTCTTCTGAGTTTCGCCGTTGCGGAAGGCAGTGATCAATGCTGCTTCGCTGCCCGTATAAACGACCTTGAAGTTGAGTCCCAGGTTCTTGATGATGGCTTCATCGTTCGTCACGTAGGAAGGATCGCCATCTAGGAAGGCTCCCTTGCTACCTGATTCTGATGTCTTGAACATGCTTGCATACTTGTTCAAGTTCTTGTAATCCAAAATGTCCGGATACTTCTGGGCTAGCCATGGGTCTACATACCAGCCGATGATTCCCTGGTTTCCGGTCGGACCGGCGTCTTGGGCAACCTTCTGTTCCGTTATGTACTTCTTGGTTAGGTCGGCGTGACCCCAGTTCTCCAAAATGGCATCAACTTCGCCGGTGGCAAAGCCCTGCCAAGAAATTTCTTCACTCAAGTTCTTCTTAACAACGTTGCAACCCAATTTGGTCTGGGCAACGTATGCCACTACTGCAGCATCAGCTTCATACCCCACCCATGGATTCACCGCCAAGTTAAAAGTGCCACATGCCGGAGTAGATGTAGAACTTGATGCCGCCGCACTGCTTGTACTGCTGACCTTAGCTCCACCACATGCGGCGAGAACGAGCGAGGCGGCAGCGATCAAGAGCACCAATGAGGTGCGTTTTGCGCCTTTTCGTACCACGAGGGCCTTCCTTCTCTTCTGATGACCAGCCTTCGGCCATATGTTCCCGCCGATCAATTGAGCGACGGAGTTTATTTAGGTTGCAACCGCCTTGGCATGCACATCGCGACGGTCAGCAATGGCTTGCGTTATTCGATCAATCAAGATTCCAAGCATCACGATGGCTACGCCGGCAGCGAGCCCCTTGCCCTTCAAGTTCTCCTGGGAGAATCCAGCAACGACTAGATAACCAAGGCCACCCGCACCAACCAAGCCACCGACCACAACCATGGCGAGTACGTAGATCAAGCCTTGGTTTATCGCTAACGCAATCGCGCGGCGCGCGGATGGGAGTTGCACTTTTGTGATCAGTTGCCAGGTGTTGGAGCCTGCAGATATCGCAGCCTCAGTGATGGATTCCGGAACACCCCAAACTCCATCGGCCACCAATTTAATTGCCGCCGGTGAGGCATAAACAACGGCCGCCATAATTGCCGTGAATCTGGTTGCTCCAAAGAGTCCAAGGAATGGAACGAGGTAAACAAAAGCAGGCATAACTTGACCGGCATCGAGAATTGGGCGGAGAACCCGGTCTACGGGAAGGCTCCGACCCACCCAGGTTCCGACCACAATGCCAAGAACGACCGTAATTAAAGCAGCGACAAGTGTTGAAGCCAGTGTCACCATTGAGTCCGACCACAGGCCTGAGATGAGAATTGTAGCAACGCAGACGACCACGATTAAAGCCAGACGAAATCCTTTGAGCAAATATCCGATGACGAAGATCGCTGCAGCTGTCGTATACCAAGGGGCATTAACCAGAAGAGATTGGATCGGATTGAGCAGCCCGTAACTGAAAAGATCTGTGATCCCGTTGGTGACATTGACTAGGTGAAGTTGGATCCAACCGGTTGAAGAGTCTGCTATTGAGGCCACCTTCAAACCAAGTATTCCTGAACCGGGAAACTGCGAAGCCCATAAATAGATATTCGATATGTAAATTGCAACCAGAGTGAGAAGCAGACCGATCCACTTTGAGGCTACGCCAAACTTCTGTGCCGTTGTCTGCTGCTGCATTGAATCTTTCTGCACCCGCTCGGCAGCGGCGGTCGTTGAACGGTCCAGAACGACCGCCATAATCACAATTGCCAGACCAGCTTTAAACGAGCGGCCAACATCGAGGGTTTCAAGTGCTTTGACCACGACCAGACCCAGACCAGGCGCATCGATCAGAGCTGCAATCGTGACCATCGCGAGAGCGGCCATGATTGTTTGGTTGATTCCGACGACGATCGTTCGCTTTGCCTGCGGCAACTGGACTTTTCGCAGTGCCTGCCACCGAGTTGAGCCCATTGAGACCGCTGCCTCCACGGTGCTCCACGGAACTCCCCGAATGGCGACGGTGGTTATTCGCAAGGCGGGCGGAATCGCATATATCAGTGTCACTATCGTGGCCGAGGCCGGTCCAATTAGAAAAAAGAGGGTAACTGGAGTCAGATAAACGAAGGTCGGCATCACTTGAGCGAAGTCGAGAATCGGCGTTATGAGCTTTTCAAATCTTGGATATAAACCAGCCAGAACACCGAGCGGAATTCCAATCAGTAGCGCAAGTACAACCGCAGCCAACGTAAGAGCCAGGGTGTCCATGGACTCTTGCCACAATCCGAGCAATCCCAACGTGACAAACCCGACGACGGCCAATAGTGCGGCGCGCGCACTTGCAAACACTGCTACCGCAAGCCCGATTACTGCGACGACGCCAAGCCAGCCGATCTGCGGGACGGCGCGAGTGGCACTCCCTTGACTTATTGCGTCTTGCAAAAGGTTGACGAAAGCATTGATTGATGACCGAATTTTGTTGATCACATTTAGGAAAAATGGATTTGAATTTCGATTTCGATCTATCGCATCGCTTAAGTTGGTTAATGACTCCTGAACACTGGTGAGGCTCGACCGGTTTAATGGCAGAGTTGATCTGCCTTTAAGCAGGATTGCCAGGATGAACCAGCCGATTCCAACGATGGCATTCTTGCGGCCAAGTAGTGATTTTGGCGTTTTCGGGGTGGCGAGTTTTTCGGGAGCGAGGGTGGCACTAGTCATCGGGCCCCCCAGCGATAACGCTCAGAATCTCATCTGAAGTGACGACGCCTAAGAGCTGCTCGCCATTCATCACGCGTACCGGCCGGCCGGCTTCAAGAACCTGACGTGCGGCGTCCCGAACAATCATGTCGGGGGCAAGAATTGGCCCGCTTAAATCGTCTACCGAAGTTGGCTCACGAGCGATCCATCGCAATGTAAGAATGTGTGATTTCGGAAAATCCCGAACAAAGTTTGCAACGTAATCATCAACTGGCCTCGCCACCAATTCCTCTGGTGTTCCAACTTGCACGAGAGCACCATCGCGCATGATTGCAATCCGGTCGCCGAGCTTGAGGGCTTCAGCAAGATCATGAGTGATGAAAACCATCGTCTTATTGACCTCTTCATGAAGCCGAATCACTTCTTGCTGCATGTCGCGGCGGATCAATGGATCTAAGGCGCTGAATGGCTCGTCAAAAAACATGACGTCCGGATTCGAGGCGAGCGCCCGACCAAGACCGACGCGTTGTTGCATGCCGCCGGAAAGCTCAGATGGATAATTGGCTTCATTTCCCTCAAGGCCGACTAGGGAGATCACTTCCATCGCCCGTGCATATCTATCGTTCTTGCTCATGCCATTGATCTCAAGACCATAAGCCACGTTGTCTATCACTCGTCGATGCGGCAACAAGCCGAAATGCTGGAAGACCATCGAAAATCGTGTTCTACGCAGCTCCCGCAAACGCTGCGTGTTGGCGGCCAAGATATCTTCTCCTTCAAGTTTAATTTGACCAGCAGTCGGCTCAACGAGGCGAGTCATGCAGCGGACGAGAGTTGATTTTCCCGATCCGGATAAGCCCATCACAACGAAAACTTCGCCGTCTGAAACATCAAAAGACACATCCCGCACGGCCACCGTGCATCCGGTCTTCTCTCTTAAATCCGCCCGTGACAACAAGGCATCTTCCGTACCGACGATTCGCTCTGGATTCGGGCCGTAGACCTTCCATAATCCCTTTACTGAAATTGTGGTTTCTAACTGGTCAGTCATGGCTTTGCCCCCCGGGCCGGCTCGGGAAACCAGCCTGATTTAGCCGGTTTTAGATTGGTCCAGATGTGTTTGGCCTCTAAGTATTCATGGAGACCGGATGGACCAAGTTCCCGGCCAATCCCGGATGCTTTAAAGCCACCCCACTCAGCTTCTGGGCGATATGGGCCGTAGTCATTCACCCAAATCGTCCCGTGGCGAAGTGCTCGTGCCACTCGCTCAGCACGTTCCGAATCCCCGGTCCATACGGCGCCAGAAAGACCATAGATGGTGTCGTTGCCAAGCCGAATGGCATCGTTTTCGTCGTCAAAAATTTCAATGGTAATCACAGGGCCGAACGACTCATCTTGCACACAAGCCATATCAGTGCGGCAATCATCAAGAACTGCTGGCGTGAGATACCACCCTCGACTCAAATCTGGATCGCTTGGGCGCGTACCGCCGACTAGCAGCTTGGCGCCCTCGGCAACCGCGGCGGCAATGTAGGCCTCCACCTTGTTCCGGTGCGCTTCACTGATAAGTGGACCAGTTTGAGTATTCGGATCACTCGGCCCGCCCACCTTGATCGCGCGGGCGCGCTCGACGATCTTCAAAACTACTTCATCATGAATTTCTCGTTGGACAAGAAGACGCGTTCCAGCCGAGCACACTTGTCCCGAATGGAGGAAGCCAGCGGTCACTGCGTTATCTATAGCCGCCTCAAGATCAGCGTCAGCGAAAATAATATTTGGATTTTTGCCGCCAAGCTCTAACGCAATTTTCTTTACTGTTTCCGAAGCAACTTTCATAATCTTTTTACCGGTGGTTAGGCCGCCCGTGAACGACACCATGTCAACTCTTGGGTCGCTCGTTAGAACAGTTCCGACCGTTGTGCCAGAGCCCAAAATCAAATTTGCAACACCGCTTGGAAGTTCCGCTTCTTCCAGTAAGCGCATTAAGTGGATTGCGCTTGACGGCGTCAGCTCGCTTGGCTTAAGAATAAAACTGCAACCAGCAATTAAGGCAGGAGCGACCTTCCAAGATGCTTGCAGCAGCGGATAGTTCCACGGACCGATCAGACTGACCACGCCCACGGGTTCATAAACGATCTTGCTATCAATTTCAACCCGTCCAACATCAACGGCACGATCATGAAAAGTGGCGCCTAGTTCCGCGTAATACCTGAAGACCGCGATCACGTCGCTGATGTCGTAGTCAGATTCAATGCGGCGTTTGCCCGTGTCTGCGCTTTCAAGCGAGGCAAGAATGTCAGCATCGCGTTCGAGCAGATCAGCCACTCGATTCACCAGATTGGCTCGTTCGGCGATGGACCACGATGCAAATGCTCCGGAATCAAAAGAGGAGCGGGCGGATTCAATCGCGGCCAACGCATTATCGCCAGTTGCTTCGGGGACAATCGCGACAAGTGAGCCATCGTGCGGGCTTTGAATTCTCCTAACCGCGCCATCGCTAGCAAGGCGCCATTGTCCAGAGATAAATAGAAGAGCTTCAGACTCCGCCATCTCCTGCATTTCCTCCAATCGATGATGTTGCGTACTATGCAACTCTAATTCGTGTCGCGCAACATAGTCTCCCTCGGATTCTCGCTAAGTCAAGGCCTTTGCCCAACTGCTTCTGGGCTGTATCCGAGACGTCTGGAAACATCAAGGGCGGCGGCAAGGACTGCTTCACCCGCCACCTTGAGGCGATCGCCTTTTAGCCTAAAAGCTGGACCCGAAAGCGAAAGCGCAGCGCACACTGCGCCATTTCGATCCCAAATGGGCGCAGCGACTGCAGCTAAACCCTCTTCCAACTCTTCCACCGCATCCGCCCAGCCGCGCGCTCGAATGGTCTCGAACTGGCTGAATAATTGCTCGAAATCGGTGATCGTGTGTTCGGTGAAAGCCACCGGCTCTGGGCCGATCATCTCCAGTTGAGTCGCTTTCGGCAGCCAAGAAATAAGTGCCTTGCCGTTGGAAGTGCAGTGTACCGGTATGTGCCGGCCCACCCAGTTGTGCATCTGGAGAGCGGAGTTAGTGCTAGTCACCTGATCGACGTACAAGGCTTCGCGCCGCCACAGAACCGTCAGGTTTATCGTCTCGCCTAGGTCGCTTGCTAGGTGTTCGGCAAAAGGCCGCGACAACCTAATGACGTCGAGGCGCGCGCTTGCCACCCCAGCCAACCGCAACACGCCGTATCCCAGTCGATATTTGCCTCGCTCAGCCACCTGTTCAACCATGCCTCGAGTTTCCAAAGCACTGACCAGACGGAACGCCGTCGATTTGTGTACGCCAAGCTCAGCAGCGATCTCGGTGACACCGTTTTCGCCAGATCGGGCAAGAATTTCTAAAATCGCAAGCGCGCGGTCTACAGATTGGACCGCAGAGGCTCCACTATCTGAAACACCGTTTCTCATCGCGCAACTGCCATGGCTGCGAAAGTAGCCCCAAAACCAGCCCAAAGCAAGGGTACCGGTTCGATATTCCCGTGCGCAGCGGCTTGCCTCCCGTAGGCGGCCACCGTGATTATGTCCGATCAGAGCCAGGTAGGCGCCCAGCTGTGCTACGAAATTGGCCACTGAATTCCAGTGGATTTAGCGGTCTAAAACGCCCTTTCGCATGGCGATAAATTCCTCGAGTTCGGTCAGAACAGCGGGATCCATTTCCGGTTGCACATAATCCGCCAGGCGCTTCTGGTAGATCTCAGTTGCCCGCATCACCGTGTCCCGTGAACCAAGACGCACCCAACGCTCATTGTTGTCGCTGTTGGATAGGAAAGGTCGATAAAAGCAATCACGGAACCGATCCATCGTGTGCGCAGCGCCGAGGAAGTGGCCGCCGTGTCCAACCTCTAGGTGCGCGTCGAATGCCATGGATTCATCAGTGATCTCAAGCGGTGTGAACTCGACCATCAGGTTCTGAAGGATCTCAATATCGATGATGAATTTCTCATAGCTAGCAACCAAGCCGCCTTCAAGCCAGCCCGCCGTATGCATAACCCAGTTGGTGCCCGATAGGAAAGTCGGCAACATTGTCATCATGGTCTGGTAGGCCGATTGAGCATCAGGGATTTGCGCCGAATTCAGCCCTCCACCAGCGCGGAATGGCAACCCAAAGTGTCGGGCGATCTGGCCAGTACAGAGCAGTCCAATGGCCGATTCTGGCGTTCCGAATTGTGGGGATCCAGATTGCATATCGATATTGGAAAGAAATGAACCGAAAACAACAGGTGCACCGGGCCTGATCGTTTGAGCTAATGCAATTCCGGTTAACGCCTCTGCCATCTGTTGGGCCAGAGAGGCTGGAATAGTTACCGGACTCATCGCCCCCATTAGCAAGAAGGGCGTGAGTACCACGGGCTGAGCGGCGAGAACATACTCCCGCATGGAATCAAGCATTCGGTCGTCCCAGCGCAACGGCGAATTGCAATTTATCAAAGAAATCAGAGCAGGCACTTCTTCAATGACATCACGGCCACCGTGAATGATCTCAGCAATCCGAATTACATCGCGCGCATTTTCTGCTGTGACGACGTTGCCCATGAAAAACTTGTCAGTCAAAGTGGCTGCTGCGTATGCCATATCAAGGTGACGAGAATCAAGCGATAGGTCATTCGGTTCGCAAACAACACCGCCAACGGTATCGATTGCATCAAAGGACTGCGCTAGTTTGCAGAAGTTTTGAAAGTCGTCAAAGGTCGCATCGCGTCGGACGTCGCCCTGCCGCACGAATGGGGGTCCGTAAACCCCACCGAAAACCATGGCGTCCCCGCCGATGTGTACGCTTTTTTGCGGATTGCGCGCCCGTAGGTCGAATTCGCGAGGCGCTTTAGCTACCTGAGCCAAGATCCAATCTGGATCGAACTTAACGTTGTCTCCACTTACTTCCTGGCCAGCATCGCGGAGCAGGTCAAGAGCCCAAGGGCTCATGAACTCAACGCCGATTTCAGAAACTATCCGCTTCCACCCTCGATCAAGGGTTGCCACGGCATCAGAACTTAAAATTTCATAACGCGGCATTCGGTTTCTAAACACGCGATCTCCTTCTTGACGTTTACCCCAATCTAGGTGGACTATACGCTAGGAACTTGGAACTTTGGTTCCATATGATGGAACTTCCGCAGGACGAAGGGGGCGCATGGAGAAGTCGACGCCGGCGGCATCCGGCACGCAGGCTGTCAATCGCGCCTCTGCTCTTCTTGTCCATGTCCTCGAAGCCGACAAGCCTCTTCTGTTAACCGAATTGGCTCTTGCTCATGGCCTGGCAAAGTCGACGACTTCTCGAATCCTTGGCGCCTTAGAACGGGCCAATTTGGTGCAACGTGATGGAGATGGCGCCTTTCAACCAGGCGGAGTATTGACCAAGTTTGCGCGCACCCGGGGCGGGGAGGCTGACCTTGCCGCCAGATTTCATCCAGTTCTAGAACGTATTTCCCTCAGTACCGGCGAGACCGCAAATTTAGCGATCGTCGGACACGGCGCCGTGGATCTGATTGATCAAGTCGATGGGCACTACTTGCTCGGGGCCAAGAATTGGGTGGGAACAAATGTTCCTCTTCACTGCTCTGCCCTTGGCAAGGTTCTCCTTGCCTTCGGTGCCGCCACGATGCCAACTGGGCGCCTGGCTCGCCGCACAAGCGCCACAATCACATCCAAGGTACAACTTGAAGAGGAACTCACTGAAGTCAGAACTCACGGCTTCGCCGCTATTTATGACGAACTTGAGGAGGGGTTGGTGGCCGTCGCCGCTCCGGTGCGCGAAGTCGATGGCACGGTAGTTGGTTCTATCTCCGTTTCCGGACCATCTACTCGGATCACAAGAGATCGCATCGAAAAACTCGGTGCGCTTTTAATCACTGAAATCACCGCAGAAAAACCGACTATGAAAAAGGAAGGCGCAGCATGAGCCACGAAGAGATCATTAAAGCCCTCTATGACGAGACGTTAGCTGGGAATGCACCAGCCGTGCTTGATCTCACGCTCAAGGCGCTAGCCGAGGGCATGGGTCCTGACACGATACTTTTCGACGCTCTCATTCCGTCCCTAGAAGAAGTAGGCGCGCGCTTTGAACGTGGCGACTTCTTCGTACCGGAGATGCTCATTGCCGGCAAGGCGATGTCGGGCGCACTGAACGTTCTACGTCCGCTACTGGCTGATACCGGTGCTGAATCTATTGGGACTTTCGTGATGGGCACCGTAAAGGGAGATGTTCACGACATCGGAAAGAACCTCGTGAACATTATGCTCGAAGGCGCCGGCTTTACCGTGATCGATCTCGGAGTACAGACTGCACCGGAGAAATTCATTGCGGCGATCATTGAACACGAACCGGACATTGTCGGACTTTCGGCCTTCCTAACCACCACGATGCCGATGTTCAAAGTCACAATCCACGAAATCGAAAAAGCTGGACTTAGAGACAAGGTCGCCATCATGGTCGGCGGCGCGCCGGTAACCCAGGAGTATGCAGATGTTGTTGGCGCCGATGGCTTCGCCGCCGATGCTTCGACCGCAGTCCGCAAGGCCAAGGAACTGGTTGCCAAGCGCCGTGGCGCATTGCAACCGGCTTAATCATCCACAATGACAAAACTTCTACCGCTGATCGAACACGGCATAAAAAAGCCCATCTGGGATTGCCGCATGTGCGGACAGTGCGTTCTTCATTCTACCGGAATGACTTGTCCGATGACTTGTCCCAAGACACTGCGAAATGGCCCCTGCGGTGGGGTGCGGGAGAACGGTCACTGTGAGGTAGTCCCGGAAATGCAGTGCGTCTGGGTGAAAGCTTTTGACCGTAATAACACATTGCCCTTGCTGCCCTCCTGGCGCGCTGATTTCAACCACCTACGACCACCCGTTGACAACCAGCTCAAGGGAACGTCTTCTTGGCTGAACTTGATCACAAAACGCGATAAGCAAGTACCCAAAGGGTGGGCGTAGTGTCGAATTTCAGCGTCTTAGTCGCGGATGGAAAATCTCAAATATTCACTGCAGAGTTCCCTTCTATCGACGGTGGTGGCATGGCTTCGGTTGCCGAACATGCGGCTCGCCTTCTCCCCTGGTTTCACGCGGTCAACGCCACAGATAATCCGGCTGCGCATGCACACGCCTCAAGTTTGGCTGTATCAATCGCGATGAAAACATTTGGGCTTGAACCTGTGATGCAAATTGTTTGTAGAGATAAGAACCGATTGGCCATCGAAGCCGATCTCGTCGGGGCTTCGCTTCACGGCATTGAGAATGTTTGCTTGCTCACAGGAGACGATGTAACGGCCGGAGATGAGCCGGAAACTAAACGCGTTTTCGATATTGATGGGCCACAGGCAATTCGCGTCGCGAGCACACTCGCCGGCGGAAAGTATCTCTCTGGACGCAAGGTCGAGCCCGCACCTGTGTTCTTTATTGGCGCAGTAGAAAATCCGGCAGCCCCTCCGCACGATTATCGAATCGAGCGAGTGAGTAAAAAATGGGAAGCAGGGGCGAGATTCCTTCAACTACAGATTTGTTTTCACAGTGACCGACTTGAGCGCTTCTGCACCGGTGTCTTCCACTCACACCCTTCGGTGGCACTTCTGCCGACCATTGTTCTGGTCAAGGGGGGCCGTCCTCTGCATTTTATGAACGACAAGGTTCCAGGAATCGATGTTCCCGACGAGATCATCTCCCGCGTCGAGTCGAGCTCGAATCAGAGTGAAGCCGCATATCAACTTGCGCTAGAGCAAGCCAAGCACGCGTTGGCTCAACCAGGTGTGCGCGGGCTTCACATCACAGATTTTCGTCACGACGACACAATCGATCGACTTATGACGGATCTCGGACGAGAAAGATTAAGGTGAAAAATGCATACTGTTCTGTCTTCATCTAGCAAGACCTTGACTATCGGTCATGATCAGCCTTTCTGCATAATCGGAGAGCGCATCAACCCGACTGGTCGCAAGAAATATCAAGAGCAGTTGCGGGCCGGAGACCTCTCACAGATTACGGTCGACGTCCAACAGCAAGTCGATGGTGGCGCCGACGTACTGGACGTAAACATGGGTGTTCCGCTAACTGACGAACCCGAACTTCTTGCCCGAGCTATCAAGATGATCCAAGGGCTGACGGATCTTCCTATCTGCATTGACTCTTCAATTATCGAGGCATTGTCGGCAGGTTTAACCGCCTATGAAGGCAAAGCCTTGGTCAATAGCGTCACTGGCGAAGATGAACGGATGGACATAATCCTGCCTCTGATCAAGACACATGGCGCTGCAATCATTGCGCTGCCAAATGACGAAACCGGAATTCCTGCAACAGCCAAGGAACGTCTAGATATCGTCGAGAAGATCATGCGCAGCGTCGAGCGTCATGGCATTCCACTTGATGACCTGGTGATCGATCCGCTCGCTATGACGGTTGGAGCTGATCCCGAGGCAGTGAAGATCACCCTTGAGGCCGTCTACCAGATTCGCGAACGTCATGGCCTCAATATGACGATGGGCGCCTCCAACGTTTCATTTGGCCTTCCCAACCGACATGCCGTGAACGCGGCATTCTTGCCAATGGCAATGTCAATGGGCCTTACGAGCGCGGTTATGGATGCGCGTACTCCTGAAATTGTTACTAGTGTTCGCGCCGCTGATCTGTTGTTGGGTCTTGACGAATGGGGCGCAAATTGGATCACGCGTTTTCGCGCACAACAGGCCCTCTCCGCAAACGGATAAATTAACTTCACTTCCCTAAATACCAAGGAGTATGGGCATCGCGCGAAGAGAGTTTCAAGAAGAACCAGCTATCGAACATGATGGGACTGGTCGAATTCGGCTGGCCTTTCACATCCTCGATGGTGGAGCCACAGCGGATCGAACCATCACGGTACCTACCGGAGTCAGCGCCTTCGATGCCGCTTCGTGGAATGGAATCGCCATTGACTCCACTTGCGGTGGGCACGGAACCTGCAAGAAATGCCGGATCAAAGTCACAGCGGGGAATGTGCCTGTCTCGCGCCTTGATCTAAGAGCATTCACTCCTGATGAGATACGAGATGGCTGGCGACTAGCATGCATGGTTCGTACTACCGAGGATGTCTCGATCGATGTTCCACCCCTTACGACTCGGCCGAAGGCCGCTACGGTTGGTGTTGGACGCCAGGTGATCCTTCGCCCGGCTGTTCAGAAGCGCTACGTTGAACTCACAGAACCCACACTTCAGGATCAGCGCACGGACTTAGTGCGACTGCTTGAGGCACTTGATGACATTGATCCACACGTAAGTCTTGACGTTTTACGCCATTTGCCTACCATCTTGCGCAAATCCGATTTCAAGGTAACGGCTGTACTTGTCGATCAAGAACTAATTGATATCGAATCCGGTGACACCAGCGCGCTTCGCTATGGCGTGGCTTACGATCTTGGAACGACAACTGTTGTTGCGACACTTCTGGATCTGAACACAGGCGCACCGGTAGCGGTTCGCTCGATGCTGAATAAGCAGCAGCCATTTGGGGCTGATGTTATTAGCCGAATCAGCGCAACGATGCTGGACCCGAATGCACTTCCGCGCCTGCGTGAGTTGGCGCAACAGACCCTGGCCGAATTGACGGCCGAGGTCTGTGAAGCCGGCGGGGTCGATCCAAACCTTGTCTACGAAGTTGCGCTCGCTGGAAACGCGACAATGACCCAGATTGTCCTGGGTATCGATCCAGAACCGCTAGGCGTCGCGCCTTTCATAATGGCAAGTTCTGAGTATCCAGAGGTCATAGCCGCAGAATTAGGGTTGGCGGTTCACCCGCGGGCACGCGCGGTAATCATGCCCGCGCTCGGTGCTTATGTCGGCGGAGATATTGTCGCCGGCGCCTTAGCCACTGGAATGGATCGAGACAAGCGGCTTCGACTTTTCATCGACGTAGGAACTAACTGCGAAATCATCTTGGGCGACGGCGAACGGATCCTGGCCACTGCCGCACCTGCTGGACCGGCCTTTGAGGCTGCATCAATTAAATGTGGGGTTCGAGCTGCGCCCGGCGCCATCGAAACCGTAAAGATAGATAACGGCGAACTTATCGTCGGCACAATCGAAGATGCACCGGCAATCGGCATCTGCGGCTCTGGCCTGGTCGACGCCTGCGCTTGGCTGGTCTCTTGTGGCTTGCTCGATCATTCTGGCCGATTCGTGACCGACGAGATCGCCCGTGAGGTGGCGCCAACTCTCGCGGACCGACTGCTTGAGCGGACCGGTGAAAGAGTCTTCGTACTCACTTGGGGTGCCACCATCGGCGATCCCAGCGATTCGATCTTCTTGTCCCAGCGAGATGTCCGCGAACTTCAATTTGCCAAGGCAGCCATTGCAACTGGCTGGGCGCTTCTTGTAGAAGAATTCGGCGTCAAATCAACCGATATCCAACAAGTCTTGCTCGCTGGCTCTTTTGGTTCCTACCTCTCTCCAGCTTCAGCAATAAAGATTGGACTGGTGCCAAAACTTTCTGTCCTGAGAATTGTTTCGGCTGGAAACGTCGCCGGTGAAGGCGCAAAAATGGCACTCCTGTCCCTACAGGAAAGGCATGGCGCCACGGCGTTGCTGGACGAAGTTCAGTATGTTGAGTTGTCGGATCGAGCAGATTTCAATGATCTTTTCGTCGAAAACCTAGCCTTTCCTAGCTGATCGACGCCATATGCAAAGGAGATCTCGAGCATGAGCGTTGGCGTGGTGGCTTGTGGCGCCATCGCTACCCATGTGTCAGAGATTGCCGAGCGAAGAGATTGGCCCGTCACCGTTTTCCCGCTACCGCCGCTTTTGCACAATCATCCGGAGAAAATCGCAGGTGAAGTGGACAACCTCCTAACCTCACTCACCGGAAGATTTGATGCATTGGCCGTGGCCTATGCCGACTGCGGCACCTATGGTGCCTTAGACAAGGTAATTGCTAAACATCAGGTGCCACGGTTGGCCGGAAACCATTGCTACGACATTTTCGCCGGTCAACTAGAAATTGAACGGCTGATGGAAGAGGAACCCGGAACCTACTTCCTCACCGACTTCTTAGTCCGCTCATTCCACCGAAGCGTGATCATCGAACTTGGTCTTGATCGACATCCGGAACTGCTGCCTGATTACTTTGGAAATTATCGCAAAATCATCTGGCTCGCGACGGCGCCGTCAGCCGAACTCCGACAGTCGGCCGCCGCCGCGGCGGAAGCTGTTGGCCTCGAACTTGAGATTCGCAATGTTGGCGACGCTGGATTGGAACGGGCCCTGGCTTCAATTCTCAGGTTTGCATGATCGAATAGCCCCACCACGCATTGGGCGCGCACGTGAATCGAAGTGGAGCATTCAACTTGAAATTCAAACTCGTGGTGATCGCCCTGATGTTCGCTGCCCAAGGGCTCACCCCACCTGCAAATGCGGCAAGCCACGTTTACGTTTTCCCGGTCCAGGGTTGCCGCACCACCTATGCGCATTACCATCACGATTATCCAGCCACTGACATTTTGCTGGTGAAGCCACATCCTTCTGATTGTTATTTCGTCGCACCGACAGCAGGTGTTGTTGACGAAGTTAGTACGGTCGATCGGTTCTCTTGGCGAACAGATAAAGGGGGGCAGCGGGGCGGGCTCTCTGTCTCCTTGATTGGCGACGATGGAGTCCGTTACTACGGCTCCCACCTCAAGTTGATTTTCAAGAAGATTAAGCCCGGTGTGCGTGTGGAAGCCGGAACCCACCTAGGACTAGTAGGAAACTCCGGCGACGCCAAAGGGTTGGCCACTCATCTTCATTTCGGAATTTCCTGGCCAACCAGGACTGGCGCCTGGTGGATCCGTCGAGGCGAGGTGTACCCCTGGCACTATCTCGATGCGTGGCGCAAAGGCAATCCGGCAAATCCCGCTTCTAGAGTGCAGAAATTGCACGCAAAAATGGGTGATCTTCCGCCGTGCAGGAAAGGCTGCTGAGCGCGCAGGCCACCGTTCCAGTTACTGGCTTATGTATCCGATCAATGAGCGCCGCTCGTCGTCCAACTCGCTGATCTTGGATTTGACGACATCGCCAATGCTCATGATCGAGATTAGTTGGCCGCCATCGTCGACGATGGGAACGTGGCGGATCCGCCGTTCAGTCATGATCGACATCAACTCATCGATCGTGGATTCCGGCGTTGCCGTCACTACACCAACCGTCATCAGGTCTCGTACATGGAGATTTGGCAGCCGTGAGAACTGGCCCGGCATCGATAGAACAACATCGCGTTCGGACACGATGCCTTCGATCTTGTGACCGTCGCTTGAAACGACTAGAGCACCAACTTGATTTAACGCAAGCGCGGCAACTAGATCTTCGATTGTCGACTCAGCGGAAATCGTGATTGGCGTCTTCCCAGTGATCAGTTGAGCGATCTTCATCTCGGATCCCCTTCTCCAGGTGTATTCATCATCCCGGTTAGTTGGGGCCACGACAAGACCATTGAGCAAAGTGAGGCAAGGCGCCGCTCACCGGAGCGGGGCCGCCGCTCACCGGTTAGTTAGAGGGCGCAGATCCTAGAACCACCGAAAACGTCTGGTTTGTGCCGTTTGGCAGATCGACATTGACTCGCACGGTGTCACCAGGCGCATGAGAGCGAATTCGCACAATCGCAGCGATGGTGTCATGCACGACGATGCCATCAATCCTTCGAACGACGCTGTCAAGCGGAATACCAGCGTTGACGGCTCCGCCACCAGGTGTAAGAGCAACAATCTTGGCGCCATCCCCAGTGTAAGCAGCGTCAAAACTGACTCCGAGCAACGGTCTGGTTGATGCGCCGGTTGCGATGATCTCATCACTAACCCGCTTGGCTTGGTTTATCGGAATGGCAAAACCAAGGCCGATGCTTCCGGTCTGACTCGTGCCACCCAGCGTGGCGATGGCACTGTTTACCCCGATTACCTGAGCCATCGAATCGACGAGCGGGCCACCTGAGTTCCCTGGGTTCACTGCTGCGTCAGTCTGCAGAGCGTCGATATATGCCTCGCTGCCTGTTCCCCCAGTCGTCGTGACCGGACGGTTGAGAGCCGAAATAATTCCACTTGTGACCGTTCCAGAAAGACCCAGAGGCGAGCCAACGGCTAATACCGAATCACCGATGGAAATGTTTGAAGAGTCGCCGAACGTCACCACAGGTAAGTTGCCCTTTAGCACCTTAACGACGGCCAGGTCGTAAGCCGTGTCATAGCCAACCACCGTTCCGGGAATCGTAGAACCGTCCTCAAACTCGACGGTCATCTTTCCACCAGTCACAGCGTCGGCGATCACGTGGTTGTTTGTGAGGATGTAGCTCATGGATGCGTCGCTGCGAATGATGGAACCCGAACCAGTTGTCGTAACGTTTGCGGTATTGACGCTGACTGAGACAACGGCTGGCAGCAGTTTTGCCGCGATGGCTTCAACAGAGAGCCCAGTGGTTCCGGTTGCAGAGTTGACAATTGACCCAACTGCGCCTGCCGGCCCAGTGTCGCCCTTGGGTCCAGCGGGACCCGCTTTGTTCCAAGCGACCAAGCGACTTGTCTTGGGGCAGACGCCACTCTTGGGCGCCAGTGTCATAACTCGTGTCGTCTTGTTCACGCAGGCACCAAGCTGATTGGCAGACAACGAACTCACCGCGTAGGCCCCAGTGCCAGCTAGCACCACGCCCATTGCGAAAGCAGCACCCATTTTCATGGTTGAAGTTCTGAGGCCCATTTTTTTCTCCATCCGTAATGTCCCACGAGGAATCCGAGCACTACTAACACGAAGACTGGCAGTGATTACTTAGAGAAAACTTAGAGCGCCCTAGGCGCTCCGTAATTTTGTGGAAGTTGCCTTCGCCAAGGATCGAATTAAGAGCGCACCGGCCAGGAACATTGGCATTTCCCCCAACAACCAACCCAGAATGCCGCCAATTACCTGGTCGTGATGGAGATCACTTCCGTAAGGGCGATCAAGAGACGAATAGAAATCAGCGGCGAGCGTCCGGCCCGACCAGATGAGAAGAACACTAAAAACTATATGGAAAGGTTCAGAAACGAGGAGCGCCATAAACCGAGACCATGATGAATGCATCGTTGGCATGAGATCGCTACCAAAGACGTTCCAGATGAAAAGGTATCCGATTAAGAAGATGATTATTTCCATGCTCACGTGCCCCCAGTGTGATGGCATCCAAGCGGGAAAAATGGGCGTGAAATATAGAAAATAGAAACTTGATACAAAGAGTCCAACAACGACCGGCAGGCCGGATAGGCGCTTGACTGCGGGTGATTCCAGAAAGTCTTTAGCGAGCGAGGGAGTTCGAAAATCTCTGAGCGAGTGAGCCTGGAGCGCTAGCCGGAATGGCTGCCCCGTTACTAAGAGCTCGGGAATTATTAACAGCAGAAGAATGTGCTGAACCATGTGAGCGCTGAACAACACGTGCGAATATGATCCAAGCCCGCCACTTGTCGCATAAATCATAAGAACCGTACCGATCACAAATGATAAAACTCGCAACCGTGACCATTCGATCTCAGCCTGGCGAAGGCGTCGAAACGATGTTAGGTAAATCGAAAGCAAAATCAAAGCGAACGTCAGCCAGAGAGCATCTATTCTGACTTGCGAAAGTAAGGTAATGAAATTCGGCGCTGGGGGTAACTGGTACCCATAGAGGAGTTCGGCGGCGGTCGGCTTAACTCCAATGCTCGATACTTGGGCTGGAAAGGCGGTGCGGCTTAGAGTCACGGCCACTCCGACAATCGTGAACATGATCGCTACCTCTACGGCCGCGACTCGATAGAAATAAGAACTTTGTCCAGCTCTGATGAGCCCAATGCCTCGCTTACGATGTAACCAAGCAAAGTACGTTAGACCGAGGACAAGGACGACCTTGGTCAAGATAAGGCGTCCGTAATCGGAGCCGAATAGATTTCCAAAAGTCCGTAAACGCACCCAGGCGTTGACCGCACCGCTTGCAATAACCGCAAGATAGGCACCTAGAGCGATCCGACTGAACCGCGCGATCGTCTCCGCGAAATCTGGCGGCGCTTGCTTGACCATCATGGTCAGAATGAAGAGCCCGCCGATCCAGACTGATAAAACCATAATGTGCACGGCCAGGCTTGAGGCGGCTATCTCATGATCTGCACTCAGCCCACTGTGGCCAGTGAGCGCCGGAGCTGCTGCCGATACCAGGGCTGATAAAAACAAGAAAAAGCTACTCATTGATGAGCGAATGCGCGGAGCAAGAAAACTGATCAGCAGGGCGGAAATGACCTGAAAGAGTGAAACGCGCCCGCCAGTTAGTTGAGTTACATAAGAGGTCATTACGTTCATGTTCAGCGCGGCGACGGGTGAAATTCCAAGCACATCGCTAACGGCAAAAATAACCAAGAAAATATTGGACAGTGCGTATGCGAAGGCGCTATACCCGGCAATTTCGGCAATCTTTAGGGATTCATCACTGAGTTTGGAGCTTGCCCGGCTGAGCAAGAAGGTTGAAGTCAGGAAGGCTCCAACCATTACAAAACCCGACAGATCAGATAGGAGTCGAAGAATTGGAAGGAGCCACAAGGTTATCGTCGGCGAATATGGCAAACCCGAAAAATGTGGCGCGTGCACGTCGCCAACCACGATTAGCGTTACACAGAGAGCGGTTATGCCCGAGAGACCGGCACCTAGACCCCGCATCTGCGCCTTGTTCATGCCGGGATGCTAACGGGTAACCATGGCTCTTGCCTTACTCCGGCGCTCCACGGCCAGAGCAGTCGCCGGCGGATCGTCGTAAGCCGCCAACACACCCAATACCGATTCAAGTAAGTAGTCCGCTAACTCTGGGTTACGAGCTAGAGCCGGGCCGTGCATATAGGTACCAATAACTTTGCCAAAGACGATTCCATCAGTTCGCCTAACTTGTCCGCCATTTCCGGTACCAAGAAAGACTTCGCCAAGCGGCTGCGCATCTGCCGCCAAGATCGTGCAGCCACGATGATTCTCGAAACCAGTTAGCGGTACTGAAAACCTACTCGAATGCATAGCCAATTCACCTACGAGCCGCTTCGCTCCTGCAACAGTATGCAGTGGCAGCAACCCAATCCCCTTGACAGTTTCACCTGCGGCTCCGGGAAAGAAGTCGCCAAGAATCTGGAAGCCGGCACAAATCGCAAGAAGAGCTGCGCCATCGCTCAAGGCCGTGCCAATGGCTTGCAAGCCGGAGTATCTCCGTAAGGAATCAACACTGGCGATCTGCGCAGTGTCCTCTCCGCCACCAAATAAATAGATGTCTCCACCGGTTGGTATCGGCGCATCGCTGCGCGCAAGACAGACATCAACGGGTACTCCTCGCGCCCTGGCTCGATGTGCAAGAACCGAAGCGTTCCCAATATCGCCATATGTGCCAAGCAATTCCTGGTGCACTGCAATGATTCTCAAACTCGATTCGCTCATAATCGGGTCGCTTTCGTCGAACGAGATCGAGATTTTGAGGTGACGGAGATAAATGCCGTATATGAAGCCAGGACACTTACCGGACCACGTAGGTATCCGGCAGCCTCGGTGAGGTTCTCGCAAACTCTATGTTGCACCCCGTCTACATGGATTCGATAGGAAGCATCAAGCCGACGCTCGCCAGTGACAAATACTTCACATCCCCGCAAGCTCGTGTAGTCGACGTCCCATAGCCAGGAAGTATCGAGTCCATCTACGCCTCTGGCATTAACCATTAGAACAACTGGCCCTTTGGGTAAACTGCTTAGCGCCTCAATCCAACTGGCTGGATTCTTCACCAATCGAATGTTCAAAATCGCTTCACCAATCGATTTGGTAACGACCCGATCCCTCGGCTTTACGTCATCGGAGTTGACGCCGTAGTGCGCCGCCACAATTCGAGCCAATTCGAGATTGCGCTCAACTGCGGTCTTACCGATTGAATTTTTTGCCAGATCCAAGGTCTCTGTCGCAGCTCCCAGGCCGCATTGTGGACAGAGGTATCGAGGACCATTCCAGTCTAAGAAAGCTCCGCATTCGGGGCAGCTTGCGGCATCAAGGTGTTGACGTTTGCCGAACCCAACTCGATCTGTTCTTATGTGGTCGCGAGTTACGTATGCGAGAAAAGGATCTTCATAATCGATAACGACATCGATTTCCGGGTGGCGATCGATGGCGGATCGCCAAGCTCTGGCCACCATCCGAACCTCGGAGGTCCGGTGTAGTTGGTCTCTGCTTAGATTAAGGAGAAGTAGGCGATCAGGCGTTAGCTCATCAAGGGCTCTAGGCAGAAACATCTCGTCGACTTCTAAGACAACCAACCCAGATCTTGGCTTCACCGCCAGTGCAGCCGCCATCCCAGAATCCAAATTAGCCCCAGTCCGATTGCCGCCCACCTCGGTCTGGGTTTCCAGCAATTCTCGCAATAGGGCTGCCGTGGAAGTTTTTCCATTTGTTCCCGAGACCAAGATGATCCGTCGGTTTCGACTTAGGGCCGAGAGCGCATCCGGTCTAAGCGCCAATATCACTCGACCGGAAGCCGTCGCCCCCGCTCCTCGTCGCAGCGCCCGGGAAGACAGCGCAGTCAAGTGTCCAAGAGCGAGCGCAATAGATAGCGGGACTGGCATATCGGTAAGGGTACCGGCGCATTGCCATACCGATCTTCGCAATGCACGTAGAGTTGCCATGTGTCCAGAAGCGCAAAGTCCTCCCCTAAAGAATCCAACATCGAGCGAATCTGGGTTCCGATCGCCGCCCGGCTTCTTGCCACTCTGGTTGGACTAGCCGCAATCATCTCTGTCGCTTTACGTGGTCACAGCGGCTTGATAGCGCGTCTTCCCCTAGATTTCTTAGATCCCTTATCCAGCCTTGCTCGGGCGGCCACAATCGTCATGGGAGTGCTGTTGCTTCTCCTTGGCCGTGCGCTTGGTCGGCGAAAGAAGCGGGCTTTTCAAGCGGCC